>Ga0255338_1003177_pt1 | contig 20579 bp, 21 predicted proteins | sample MeOH1_35cm_T4_19_FD_203715 | JGI IMG/M metagenome (GOLD analysis project Ga0255338, IMG submission 203715) | Sandy soil microbial communities from University of British Columbia, Vancouver, Canada - MeOH1_35cm_T4_195 | ecosystem: Engineered > Artificial ecosystem > Sand microcosm > Unclassified ...
GAGACCGCTGGTTAAATAACTGAGCTCTACCGTTTGTGCTGATGCTGTTTTATTGTTAAGTTTTGTGACCAGAGTAGGGCGATCGCGCAGGTTGCTGGGTACATCATCATAAATAATGCGGCCGGGTATCCCGGTTTCAATGCGATTGCCGATTCGCATTACCACGCCGTTATTAGCGGATAATACCGTGGCTTGCTCAGTTGTTTCTACACCTGTAGCCGGGTTAACCCGGGCAACAGTGACATTTTTACCTACATATTTTTCAAGTAGCTTCTCTGGGGTGAGTAAATCAAAATCGAAGTTTTGCTCCAGCGTAGTAAAGCTTCCGGCATTACTCAGGCTGCGAAGCAGTGCGGTTTCAGGTCTTATCTGCGCGCTTACATCACGCAATGCAAGACTATTGAGGCCGCTATTCAGGTTAACTTTGCGCTGGTCTTTAACTAAAGCCAAGTTGTTATTGTAAATAGTGACGGCAACACTTTGCTGGTCATTGAGCGTGCTGCGTATTTCGTTCAATTCTGCTGCAATCGCAGCAGTAGCAAACATTGAAACAATCGCAGATGTAATTAATGCGTATCGAGCAGACATGTCTTATTCCTTTAAATTGAATTAGGTACTGCATCTATTTGGATAGTACTTATAAAGACTATTTATATTACTGAAAACCCCTCATTTTGTAACATATTGACCAGCGCAATCAATGGTAAACCGATCAATGCATTGGGGTCGTCGCCGGTCATTTTCTCTATGATTGCAATACCCAAGCCCTCGGATTTTGCACTACCGGCACAATGGTAAGGCTGTTCTTTATTGAGATAGTTTTCGATCTGGTCATCAGTCAGATTTCTAAATCTCACAATATAAGGCACGACTTCTGCCTGCATGCTTTGTGTGACCGTATTGTAAAGGCAAAGTGCGCTATGAAAGATCACTTCTCTGCCACGCATCAAACGCAACTGCTTAGTCGCATTTTCATGGGTGAGTGGTTTACCTAATTGCTGATTATCCAATGTTGCCACCTGATCGCAGCCGATGATGAGCGCATCAGTGTGAGATTCGCCTATCTTTTTTGCCTTTACCTGCGCAAGCCGCAGTGCTGTTTCCTGAGGTAATTCGTTAGGTAACGGTGTCTCGTCGACATCTGGCGATAACCATGAGAATGGTATCTGCAAATGTGTAAGAAGCTCACGGCGAAAAGGTGAGGAAGAAGCAAGAATTAGATGTTGGTTCATAGTTTTAGCTAGTAATAAAAAAGCCGACAGTCAGATTCTGTCGGCTTTCACGTTAAAAAACAAATGGTTTATTCAGGTTGAATTTCAAGCAAAGCTTCGTCAGGGGTGACTGCATCGCCTTTGCTTACATTCACTGCGACTACAACACCAGTGGTTGCGGCCTGAATTTCATTCTCCATTTTCATCGCTTCAATCACAAGCACGCCATCACCAGCCTTGACTTTGTCGCCAACATTCACTTTTACGGCAACAATAGTGCCAGGCATCGATGTTGTTACATGGCCTGCATGTAAAGCGCGAGGACGGCCGCTTGCGGTGCTGCTGGCAGTTTTTTTCTTGCCGCCGCCAGATGTGACACCACTACCTGAAACTTCGATTTCGCTTAAAGTCTCTACGATGACTTCTTCTGCAATGCCATCAATGGTTACATAGTATGGACGGTGCTCTTGACCTGCATAGCCGCTACCGGTGAGATTAATGTGGAATGTTTCACCATGCAAGGTCACTTTGAATTCATTAGGTGCAAAACGGGAAGCGCTGGATTGCACTGCTGATTTCTCAAGTAATGCTTCAGGCGCAGCAGAGCCTGCATTGCGCTCTTGCAGATAGGTTTTGCCGATATCCGGGAACATTGCATAGGTCAGCACGTCTTCTTGTGATTTTGCAAAAAGCTCAGCTTCTGCTGCTAACTTTTCCATCTCCGGTTCAAGTAAGTCAGCCGGGCGACAGGTAATGATTTCGTCATTACCAACCGCTTTTTGCTTGATATCATCATCAACCGCAGCTGGGGATTTACCATATTGGCCACGGAAATAGTTTTTCACTTCATTGGTGATAGATTTATAGCGATCACCGGTCATTACATTCAGTACAGCCTGCGTACCTACGATCTGTGAAGTTGGCGTTACCAGAGGAGGGTAACCCAAGTCTTTACGTACGCGTGGAATCTCTGCCAATACTTCATCCATGCGGTTTAACGCGCCTTGTTCTTTAAGCTGATTAGATAGGTTGGAAATCATGCCGCCTGGCACCTGGTTAACCAGTACGCGGGTATCTACACCTGTGAACTCGCTCTCATATTGCCAGTATTTTTTACGCACGTCGCGGAAGTAAGCGGTGATTTCCTGCAATGCCTGTAAATCCAGGCCAGTGTCATATTCTGTACCTTGCAAAGCTGCAACGATACTTTCAGTTGATGAATGGCTGGCACCTTCACCAAAAGATGAGTTGCAGGTATCAACAATGGCTGCGCCTGCTTCAATGCCTTTTAACAAACACATAGCAGATAAACCGGATGTTGCATGGCTGTGCAAATGAATCGGCAGGTCAGTGGCTGCGCGCAATGCTGTCACCAGATCAGTAGTAGCTGACGGTGTGAGCAGGCCGGCCATATCTTTAATTGCAATTGTATCGCAGCCAAAAGCCTCAAGCTCTTTTGCCAGTGAAACAAAGTGCGCAACATCATGCACCGGGCTTGTGGTGTAACTGAGCGTACCTTCAGCATGCTTACCTACTTTTTTAACGGCAGCAATTGAAGTTTTCAGGTTACGCATGTCGTTCATCGCATCAAAAATGCGGAAAACATCAACGCCGTTATCCGCTGATTTTTGCACGAATGCACGCACTACGTCATCTGAGTAGTGACGATAGCCTAGAAGGTTCTGGCCACGCAGCAACATTTGGATGCGGCTGTTGGGCAAAGCTTTACGCAGTCTAGCCAGGCGCTCCCATGGGTCTTCTTTCAGAAAACGTACGCACGCATCAAATGTTGCGCCGCCCCAGGCTTCCAGTGACCAAAAGCCGATAGAATCAAGCTTTGAACAGATGGGGAGCATGTCATCGGTACGCAGACGCGTAGCAATGAGTGATTGATGTCCATCACGTAAAACTAATTCGGTAACATGTACTTTTGCCATTTTTAAATTGATCGCTTTAAGGTTTGAGTTAATCTTTAATATTCAATGGAAGGTATCTAAATACCCTCATGTGCTGCAATTGCTGCAGAAATTGCAGCAGCAATCAGCTCTGGAGGAGGTTCATTCGCATAGTTTGTCAGTTCTGGATGTGATTCTACAAAACTGGTATTGAACTCTGCATTCCTGAAATCCGGATGTTTTAATATTTGCTGATAATACGGTATCGTTGTTTTTACACCGTATATCAGCATATCGTCCAAAGCACGGCGGCCACGCTCAATCACACTGTCCCAGTCCAATGCCCAAACCGTGAGTTTTGCGCACATTGAATCGTAATAGGGCGGAATCACATAGCCGCTGTAAATTGCTGCATCCATACGCACACCAGGACCACCTGGTGCATAGTAGCGCGTAATTTTACCAAAGCTTGGCAAAAAGCCGTTTTTCGGGTCTTCTGCATTGATGCGGAATTCCATTGCATAGCCACGAAATTGCACATCGCTTTGCTTGTATTGCAATGGCAAGCCGTATGCAACGCGGATTTGCTCCTGCACGATATCAATACCGGTAATCGTTTCTGTCACCGTGTGCTCAACTTGCAGGCGCGTGTTCATTTCCATGAAGTAGAACGTATTGTCCGAGTCCAGCAGAAACTCTACAGTTCCCGCATTTTCATAGCCTACCGCTTTTGCAGCTTTAACTGCCAATCCGCCGATGTAGTCGCGCTGCGCCTGGCTTAATTGAGGTGATGGTGCAATCTCTATCAGTTTCTGGTTGCGGCGCTGAATAGAGCAGTCGCGTTCAAACAGATGAATCGCATTTCCCTGTGAATCTGCCAGCACCTGTACCTCAATATGGCGCGGTGATATCACACATTTTTCGAGAAATACTTCAGGTTTGCCGAAAGCTTTGCTCGCTTCACTAATGACGCGATCATAATTACTTAATAATTCTTTCTCACTATCACAGCGACGAATACCGCGACCGCCACCACCGTTGGTCGCTTTAAGCATGACCGGATAACCGATTTTACCGGCAAGGGCGACTGCTTCGTCCAGATTTTCTAAATTACCATTACTGCCAGGGGTGCACGGAATGCCGGCATTGGTCATTGCGTTACGCGCCTGAATTTTATCGCCCATCTGACGAATGACATCAGCATTTGGACCAATGAATTTGATACCGCGACGCTCACAGATTTCAGCAAGTTCCGGGTTCTCGGATAAAAAGCCATAACCGGGATGCAAGGCATCGCAACCTGTCGCCACGGCGAGGTTTACAATGTTATGCGCATTAAGATAGCCGGATACAGGGTCTGTGCCGATATGATAAGCCTCGTCAGCTTTCTTTACATGCAAAGCCTGTCGATCCGCATCTGAATAAATTGCAACGGACTTGATGCCCATTTCTGAGCAAGCGCGTACAATACGCACTGCGATTTCACCGCGGTTAGCAACTAGAATTTTTTTGAACACGTAGTAAACCTTAAAAATTTAATACAAAAACCGCATAATTGTAGCATGTGCTAGCTGATAGCCAAATCCCCAGCGCTAAATTTAAGTGCCGTAGCCCATATATTTTAATACACAGTGAAGATTTAAATGAGTACTCAACCAATATTAATTGATAACGTTGCATTTGCTAAAAGAGGTGAGCGTCTTGCGGGTTCGCTTTCTCTTGCGGATTGCCCGCGGCTTGCCGAATTGCTTGGATCGCAAGCATCTGATTCCAGCGCGTCTTCAGCTGACAAAGATTCATCAAAAGATAATAGTATTATTCACTTCACTATTAATGGTGAAACCAATGCAGCAGGACAGTATTTTCTGCATCTTACATTAAGTGCAACGCTGAATACTTATTGCCAGCGCTGCCTGGAGCAAATGCCGCTTAACTTGAATTTAAGTTTTGATTATTTAATTAATGAGATAGATGCAGGCGATTCTGACGTGGCTTATGTTGAAGAGAATGACGATTACGATATTCAGGAGCCTAGCCAGGCGATGGATTTGCACAGGCTTGTAGAAGACGAAGTCATCATGGCAACACCAATAGCCCCTGCACATGAAGGACATTGCGCTCAGCTTGCGATGCAAAGTGGGGAGAAACCTAACCCGTTCGCAGTGCTGAAAGGTTTAATCAAATCATAAAAAGCTTTAATTTAGGCTGACAAAAGCTTTGTTTTATATTATTATTGCGGATTAGTTATTTTTGTAATCTTAAATTAGTGATGCGCTATTCATTTAACTGCATCGGTTTGTAAGTAATTGAGATGATGTTTTAATCATTTTATTGGAGTTTTATTATGGCAGTTCAGCAAAACAAAAAGACACCTTCGAAACGTGGCATGCACCGTTCACATGACTTTTTGACAAATCCACCATTAGCAGTTGAGCCAACTACTGGCGAAACACATTTACGTCACCACATTAGCCCAAACGGCTATTACCGTGGTCGTAAAGTATTGCCATCAAAAGGCGAATAAGCTTATTTAGCCCAATAAATTCAATACTTATAGCTACTATTTAGATTGAATTCATTAGGTAGTTAAGAAATCATTTAGCGCCGCTCCAAATACTTGGAGCGGCGTTAGTGTTTTAACGGCTCAAGTATTATTATCTCATAGTCACACAGCCAGTTTTGGCTTTTAGGGTGTTTCTATAAATGCAGAGTTTGGGATGCAGTACAAGGCGCACGGAACGCAGGAGCCGAGATAGTATGCGCTATACAGCGAGGTTCCGAGTACCGCGCAACGTAGTAATGCACCCAAAAAATGTATTTATAGAAATACCCTAATAGTGATTTGACTAAACTTTACCATTCAGTGAGTATAGAGCTACATGGATATTACAATCGCAATTGATGCAATGGGTGGGGATCACGGGCCGCACGTTACCGTGCCTGCCGCACTGAAAGCACTTGAAGCTGACGACCAACTCAATATTGTGTTAGTTGGTTTGCAGGACGCTATAGAAGCGGAACTAAAAACCCGTAAAAAAACAACCAGCCCTCGCTTGCGCATACATCATGCCAGTGAAGTTGTGACAATGGACGAGTCCCCGCAGAGCGCACTTAAAAACAAAAAAGATTCATCCATGCGAGTGGCCATTAATCTGGTTAAAAGCGGTGAAGCTAACGCCTGCGTGAGTGCAGGCAATACTGGCGCACTCATGGCTACCGCAAGATTTGTATTGAAAACTTTGCCCGGTATCGATCGCCCGGCGATTGCTTCTGTGCTGCCTAGTGAAAAAGGCAATACTTACATGATGGACTTGGGCGCTAATGCCGACTGTACGCCTGAGCACCTTTATCAGTTCGCAATCATGGGTGCGATGCTGGTCAGTTGCGTTGAGCATAAAGAACGTCCATCCGTGGGCTTGCTCAACATTGGCTCAGAAGATATCAAGGGTAATGAAGTGGTAAAACAGGCTGGTGAACTCTTAAAAACAAGCCACCTGAATTTTTATGGCAATGTAGAAGGTGACGATATTTTTAAAGGCACTACAGATTTGGTAGTCTGTGATGGTTTTGTCGGCAATGTATCGTTAAAAACAACTGAAGGCCTGGCACATATGATGGGCAAGTTTTTAACGCAAGAATTCAAACGTAACTGGCTTACCAAGATGATGGCGCTTTGCGCCATGCCGGTGCTTAAGTCTTTCAAGAATCGTCTAGATCCACGTCGTTACAATGGCGCCAGCTTTCTGGGTTTGCGCGGCATCGTTGTAAAAAGCCATGGCGGGGCAGATCAACTGGCCTATATTTCTGCGATTCATGTTGCCATTGAAGAAGCGCGTAGCGGTGTATTGCGCCGCATCACCGAACAACTCGAAATTGAACATATACGTACAACACCTGTTGTACAAACTTCACAGGATACACAATGATATTCTCCAGAATTTCTGGCACTGGCAGTTATCTGCCCGCTAAAATCCTAACCAATGCCGAGTTGGAACGCATGGTGGATACTACCGATGAATGGATATACGCCCGCACAGGTATTCGTGAGCGTCATATCGCTGCAAGCGATGAATACACGAGTGATTTAGGGATTGCTGCTGCAAAAAAAGCAATTGAAGCTGCCAATATTGATGTGCAGGATATTGATTTGCTTATTGTTGCAACCACGACCCCAGACCGTATTTTTCCTAGTACGGCATGTATGATACAGAGTCAGCTTGGCATCAAAAACAACTCTCCGGCTTTCGACGTGCAGGCTGTATGTAGCGGTTTTGTCTATGCATTAAGTGTTGCGGATAGCATGATTAAGACCGGCGCAGCAAAAACCGCCTTGGTCATTGGTGCTGAAACCATGTCTCGCATTACCGACTGGACTGATCGCAGTAACTGTATTTTATGGGGTGATGGTGCAGGTGCTGTCATCTTGCAAGCCTCGGATGAGGCTGGCATCATTACAACGCATTTGCATGCGAATGGCAGCTATGAAAAATTGCTGACTGTACCTGCCGGTGTTTCAAGGCAAGAAGGCGACAAAACCATTAAAATGGAAGGCAATGCCGTTTTCAAAATGGCAGTGAATACACTGGACCAGATCGTCGATGAAACACTGCTTGCAAATGGTATGCAGAAGAGCGATGTTGACTGGCTGGTTCCTCATCAGGCAAATATCCGTATTTTACAAGCCACCGCAAAAAAACTGGATATGGATCTCGATAAAGTAGTTGTTACTGTGGATAAACACGGCAACACTTCTGCAGCTTCCATTCCCCTGGCACTGGATACAGCGGTGCGTGATGGTCGCATCAAGCGTGGTGATGTCATACTGATGGAAGCGTTTGGTGGTGGTTTCACATGGGGTTCTGCACTCATTAAGTATTAATTATTCAAGTAGTTATCTAATTTATATAAAGTAATTTATGAAAAATATTGCATTCTTATTTCCAGGTCAGGGCTCGCAATCAGTAGGCATGATGAATGGTTTTGGTGACCTGAATATCATTCGTGATACCTTTGCTGAAGCTTCTGAAGTTTTAGGCGTTGATTTATGGACAATGGCTACTGAAGTCAATGACAGCATCAATGAAACCACCAACACACAACCGATTATGCTGACAGCAGGCGTGGCGACATGGCGCGCATGGCTGGCAGCCTCAGACAAGCTGCCCGTTGTTCTGGCAGGCCATAGCATGGGTGAGTATACTGCGCTGGTAGCATCTGGTGCACTGTCATTTAAAGACGCATTACCTCTGGTGCGTTATCGTGCTGAAGTCATGCAGAATGCAGTGCCGGCTGGCGTTGGCGCGATGGCTGCAATACTGGGTCTGGATGACGAAACGGTACGTGCTGTATGTGCTGAATCTGCACAAAATGAAGTGCTGGAAGCAGTTAACCTGAATTCTCCAGGTCAGGTAGTAATAGCCGGTAACAAAGCTGCCGTCGAGCGCGGCATGGAGCTGGCAAAAGCCAAAGGCGCAAAACGTGCGCTGCCTTTACCGGTTAGCGTGCCATCTCACTGTGCGTTGATGAAGCCAGCAGCACTGCAGCTTGCCGAATATCTAAAAAATGTAGCAGTCAATACTCCGCAGATTCCAGTATTGCACAACGCAGATGTTGTTGCATACACTGATAGCGACAAAATTAAAGATGCGTTAGTGCGCCAGTTATATAACCCGGTGCGCTGGGTTGAAACTGTACAGGCAATTGCAGCGCAAGGTGTGACACAAACTGCCGAATGCGGCCCAGGCAAAGTGCTGGCGGGTCTTACTAAACGCATTGTTGCTGAATTGCCATGTGTGGCATTAACCAGCAGCGATGCTTTGCTTGAATTAAAAAATTCAATTTAATTAATATAATCAGAGGTTCACTATGTTAACTGGACAAGTTGTTTTAGTTACCGGCGCTAGCCGCGGTATTGGCGCTGCGATTGCCATTGAATTAGGTAAGCAGGGCGCAACTGTTGTTGGCACAGCCACTTCAGAAAATGGCGCTTCATCTATTACTTCTACTTTGGCTGCCGCTGGTATCAAAGGTGAAGGCATGGCTTTGGATGTTAATGCAGCAGATCAGATTGAAACGACATTAAAAGCGATCAGCGAAAAATATGGTGATGTCAGCGTGCTGGTGAATAATGCCGGCATTACCCGCGACACCTTGCTCATGCGCATGAAAGATGACGATTGGGATGCGGTATTGAGTACTAATCTAACTTCAGTGTTCCGCATGAGCCAAGCGGTATTGCGCCCGATGATGAAAGCCAGAACAGGGCGCATTATCAGCATTTCGTCTGTGGTAGGGCATATGGGCAATGCTGGCCAGACCAATTATGCAGCTGCTAAAGCTGGCATGACCGGTTTTACCAAGTCATTAGCGGCAGAAGTCGGCAGCAGGGGCATTACAGTGAACTGTGTAGCGCCTGGCTTCATTGAAACAGACATGACGGCAGAGCTGCCTGAAGATATCACGACAAAAATGCTGGCACGTATTCCGGTAGGTCGTTTGGGTTCTGTAAAAGAAATTGCAGCGACAGTTGCATTCCTGGCATCGCCAAGTGCAGCCTATATTACGGGTGAAACCATACACGTCAATGGTGGAATGTTAATGGTATAGCGCTATTCAGCTTTAAAATAGGCTGAATATACGTTAAAGTAGTGATTAAGTTTTTTGTATTATTGTTTAGTTTTGGTAGAATACCGACTTAGCTGAATCAAGCTATTTTTTATTAAAGGGGTAATTAGATGTCTGACATCGAACAACGCGTTAAAAAAATTGTTGCTGAACAACTAGGTGCAAATGAGGCTGATGTAAAAAATGCATCATCATTTGTAGATGATTTGGGCGCTGACTCACTGGATACAGTAGAGTTGGTGATGGCACTAGAAGAAGAGTTTGACTGCGAAATTCCTGATGAAGAAGCAGAGAAAATCACTACAGTTCAATTAGCGATTGATTACATCAATACTAACCTCAAATAAATTCAAATTTAAGCAGTAAGCCCTACATGGGCTTACTGCTTTTTGCCTTTTTGTTTCTTAATCCTTGTCTTCGAGACTTTTCTTATGTCTAAACGTAGAGTTGTCGTTACGGGTCTTGGCGTTGTTTCACCTGTAGGAATCGGTGTAAAAACTGCATGGGATAATCTTATTGCCGGTAAATCCGGCATCGCACAAATCACTAAATTTGATGCAAGCGCATTTGCTTCAACCATTGCCGGTGAAGTAAAAGGCTTTAATGCTGAAGATTTCATCCCAGCAAAAGATGCCAGACGAATGGATACGTTCATTCAATATGGTTTGGCAGCTGCTATTGAGGCTGTTAAAGATTCTGGTATTGTTGCTACTGAAGAAAATGCTGAGCGTATTGGCGTTTCTATCGGTTCTGGCATCGGTGGTATGCAGCTGATCGAAGATACGGACATACTGTACCAAGCTTCAGGCCCACGCAAAATTTCGCCGTTTTTCATTCCTGGCACTATCATCAACATGATTTCCGGTAATTTATCGATCATGTTTGGCTTTAAAGGCCCGAATGTTGCGATTGTAACGGCTTGTACAACTGGTACACACTCTATCGGTGATGCTTCACGCATGATTGAATACGGTGATGCAGATGTGATGATTGCAGGTGGTGCAGAAGCTGCGATTACACGCCTGAGTGTTGGCGGTTTTGCTGCTTCACGCGCACTGTCTACACGCAACGATGACCCTGCCACAGCAAGTCGCCCATGGGATAAAGACCGTGATGGCTTTGTGATCGGCGAGGGTGCAGGCGTACTGGTGCTTGAAGAATATGAGCATGCAAAAAAACGTGGTGCAAAAATCTATGCGGAGCTGACTGGCTATGGTATGAGTGCTGACGCCTACCACATGACTGCACCGAATATGGACGGCCCACGTCGCTCAATGCGTAATGCAATGAACAATGCAGGCATTAATCCGGAACAAGTGCAGTTTGTAAATGCGCATGGCACTTCTACACCATTAGGAGATGCAAACGAAACCAATGCCATCAAGGCAGCATTCGGTGATCATGCCTATAACTTGGTAGTTAACTCTACCAAGTCCATGACGGGTCATTTGCTAGGTGGCGCCGGTGGTTTGGAATCTGTATTTACAGTGTTATCCATTCATCATCAAGTATCTCCGCCTACTATCAATATTTTTAACCAAGACCCGGAATGTGACCTGGACTACTGTGCGAATACTGCACGCGACATGAAAATTGAATATGCATTGAAAAACAATTTCGGTTTCGGCGGTACTAACGGTAGTCTGGTGTTTAAAAAAGTTTAATACCCAGGTTTATTTTTAGACAATTAAAAAAGCCCGCAAAATAACAATTGCGGGCTTTTTTGTTACTAGCTTATGTAGTGAATTTACAGATGCTATGGTTTAATTACGGCTATGCAACGCAATCATACATATCTCGTCAACGGAAACCTTGATCAGGCAATATCGGTCTTCGATCGAGGTTTTTCTTATGGTGACGGTGTTTTTCGCACCATGAAAATACGCAATGGCTTACCCGTGAGCTGGCCATTTCATTACCAGAAATTGGTGGCTGATTGTGCGGTGATTGGTATAGTCTGCCCAAGTGCAGAGTTGCTGATGGGTGACCTGCAGAAATTGTTTGAAAAAGAGCTCTTTTCTGAAAATCTCACTCAGGTCGCTAAAATCATTATCACGCGCGGTGAAGGTGAGCGCGGTTATGCTCCCCCTGTTATCACGGTCCCAACCAGAGTAGTTATCAAGTCAGACTTGCCGCATTATGCTGAATCCAATTATGACAAGGGCGTGCAGCTACATGTCTGCGACATTCGACTGGCAGCGCAGCCTAAACTTGCCGGGATCAAACATTTAAATCGCCTTGAAAATGTGCTGGCACGCATGGAGTGGCGCGAAGATGCAATATTTGACGGCTTGTTATTGGATCAGGCAGATAACGTAATAGAATGCACAATGAGCAATGTATTTGCACGGTATGGCAGTGAGTTGCTTACTCCGGACTTAAGCCTGTGCGGTGTATCTGGCATTACGCGGCAGCGTATACTCGGCTTAGGTGGCGTACTTGGTTTAAATGTAGGGGTTAAGTCACTGACCCTAGCGCAGATATTGCAAGCAGATGAAATCATTATCTGTAATAGTTTGTTCGGCGCCTTTCAGGTCACTCAAATCAATAATAAAACTTGGCCACAGCAGGATTTGGCTGTAAAAATAAGAACAGTAATTGCAAATGATTAAACACATAAAGAAATGGATAGTGCTATCCATCATAAGTGCTTTACTGGTCGGAGGCTGGCTGATTTATTACGCAATTTCACCACTTAAACTACAGCCCAGTAGTCAGGAAATTTTTATTCAACCTAAAAGCGGGCTTAAAAGCATAGCAGGTCAGTTAGTTGCACAAGGCGTGTTAAAAGAGCCATGGCGTTTTATATTATTAGCCAAACTGTTGAATAAAGAACAATTCCTGCAGGCGGGCAGTTATACGCTCAACAAGAATATTTCCCCTTATCAGCTTTTGTTATCTTTAAATCATGGCAAAACTACGCAGGGCAGCATCACATTTATCGAAGGACGTACATTCGAGCAGATGCGCCAGAAGCTGGCTGTTAACGATGCCGTCAAGCAGAGTATAGATGGATTATCCGAGGCGGAAATTTTAAAACTAGTTGGCTCAAAATACAGTGTTGCGGAAGGGTTGTTCTTTCCGGATACTTTCTATTTCGACCGTAACACGCTAGACATCGAGCTGCTTAAAATCAGCTACAACGCCATGCAATCAAAGCTCGAGAAAGCCTGGCAGGGCAGGGAGCCGAACTTACCCTATAAAAACAGCTATCAAGCTTTGATAATGGCATCGATTATTGAAAAAGAAACCGGGAAAGCCAGCGAGCGGCCAATGATTGCCGGTGTTTTTGTTAATAGGCTGCGCCTAGGTATGCGCTTGCAGACAGATCCAACGGTTATTTACGGCATGGGTCTAAGGTTTGATGGCAACATTCGTAAAAAAGACTTGTCTGTTGATACACCTTACAACACCTATACTCGCAGCGGCTTGCCACCAACACCAATTGCCATGCCAGGATTGGCGGCGATTGAAGCAGCCTTGCATCCAGCAGAAACTAAAGCACTTTATTTCGTAGGTAAAGGTGATGGTAGCCATGCATTTTCCAATAACTTGGCTGAGCATAATCGCGCAGTTGTTAAATATCAGTTAAAAAAGTAAATCCATGACAGTAAAATTTATTACATTAGAAGGTATGGACGGTGCGGGAAAAAGTACGCATATTCCAAGCATTATAGAAATGCTAAAAGCCCGGGGACATGAAGTGGTATCAACGCGTGAACCCGGTGGCACACCTTTAGGCGAGCGCTTACGCGAATTACTTCTGCATGAATCTATGCATGCAGAAACCGAAACGTTGCTCATGTTTGCGGCACGCCGTGAGCATATCGCCAATGTGATTAAGCCAGCGTTGGAAAGAGGTGCTTTTGTACTTTCAGATCGCTTTACAGATGCCAGTTTTGCTTATCAAAGCGGCGCCAAGGGGGTGCCTGCCAATAAAGTGGAGATACTGGAGCAATGGGTGCAGGAGGATTTGCAGCCAGATATGACGCTATTATTTGACGTTCCGGTTGAAGTCAGTATCGCAAGGCTTGCTGGGGCACGCAGCCCTGATAAGTTTGAGCGTGAATCGGCAGAGTTTTTCACGAAAATTCGTAATGCTTATCTACAGCGGGCGAGTCAAAACCCACAAAGATTCAGAGTGATAGACGCCAGCAAGCCATTGGAGGAAGTTGCTAAAGAAGTTGAAGACATCATTGCAACTGTATAATTTATATGAATAAGTTAACTGGTATTTATCCTTGGCAAGACGGGCTATGGCAGAACCTGAACCTAGGCCGCAAGAAGCTGCATCACGCATTTTTAATGCATGGGCGTGCTGGGATTGGTAAGTATGATTTTGCATTAAATTTTAGCAAAGCTCTCCTGTGCCCGAATGTTGACGACAAGGGGCATGCGTGTGATCAGTGCCCAAGCTGCCATTGGTTTGATGATGAAAGTCACCCGGATTTCCGTTTAATCAGCCCTGAGCAGGAATCAAGTCCAGAGGAAGAAGCGCCAGCGGCAAAGAAAACAAAAAAGAAAACCCAGATTTCTGTTGCACAGATTCGCGAATTAAGTGATTTCTTGAGTTTATCCAGCCATCAAACCAGTGGGCTAAGAATTGTGCTGATTAATCCTGCTGAGGCATTGAATCAGGCTTCTGCGAATGCATTACTTAAAATGCTCGAAGAGCCGGCTTCAGGCGTGATTTTTATTTTGGTTGCACATCAGTTGCAGCGCTTATTGCCAACCATACTCAGCAGATGCCAGAAGGTGAATATGCCGGTGCCTGATCAGGCGCAGGCACTTACCTGGCTTAACATGCAAAAGGTACAGAACCCGGAGCAGCAGTTGGCCTACCTTGAGGGATCACCTATCAAAGTGTTGTCTGAGCAGGCGCAGTTTGATCAGTTATCTGAAATATGGAGGCATCTTGCATTAGGCCGCAAAATGGAGCCGCAGTCAGCAGCGCCAATGATCATTGCTAATTCAGTAGAAACTGGCGTGATTGCAGTGCAAAAATGGTTATATGATATTGTTAGTGTAAAGCTTGGCCAGCAGGCTCGATATCACTTACAGCATGCGCGTGCTTTGCAAGCACTGGCAGACAAGGTAAACTTAGCTCGGCTATTTGATTTACAGAAGAAAGCTAACGAGCTTCGCAAGTTGACAACACACCCGTTAAATCATGAATTGCAAATGGAAAGCTTGCTGGTTGAATATACAAAGGTTTTTCAATCGTGATATTAACTGGATCTGCTTAACTTATTTTATTAAAAAGTTACTAAATTATGGCTGAAGATATACAAGACGATAACAAAATAATAGGCAACCTGAAACCTGGTGTGCTGTCGCTTGCAATTAAAGAAAAAGTTGCATTATATGCAGCTTACATGCCATTTTTAACAGGCGGCGGCTTGTTTATTCCGACAAATAAATCTTTCAAAATGGGCGAAGAGGTGTTTATGCTTTTAAGCTTGCTTGATGATCCGGTTAAACTTAAGGTAGTAGGCCATGTGGTCTGGATCACTCCTGCTACCCAAGGCAATAAACCTCAAGGGATAGGGGTGCAGTTCAGCGAAAAAAACGGTGGTCAGGAAGCCCGTAATAAAATTGAAGCACTGTTAGGGAATGTACTGAGATCATCGCGCCCTACACATACAATGTAATGCTGATAAATTCATATGCTTGTTGATTCGCACTGCCATTTAAATTTTCCCGAACTCGCTGCCAATTTACCCGCTATCAAGCAAGCCATGCTGGATAACGGGGTAGGGCACGCCCTTTGCATTTCGGTAACCTTGCCTGATTTTCCGCAGGTGCTTGCGCTTGCGGAAAATAACGAGAATTTCTTTGCGTCAGTAGGCGTTCATCCCGACTATGAGGATATTGATGAACCTAGCGTTGAAGAGTTGGTAAAGCTGGCAAACCACCCTAAAGTGATCGCAATCGGCGAAACCGGCCTCGATTACTTCAGGCTGACAGGAGACCTGGAGTGGCAGCGTAACCGTTTCCGTAATCATATACGTGCAGCGATAGCCTGTGGCAAGCCGTTGATTATTCATACGCGCAGCGCCGCAGAGGATACCTTGCGTATCATGCGCGAAGAAAATGCACAGTTGATTGGCGGCGTCATGCACTGCTTCACAGAGAGTCTGGATGTGGCGATGCAGGCAATAGCACTTGGTTTTTATATTTCTTTTTCAGGCATTGTTACCTTCAAAAATGCCGCTACGATTAAAGAGGTTGCCAAACAAGTGCCGCTGGACAGGGTTTTAGTAGAAACTGACTCGCCTTATCTGGCGCCTATTCCTTATCGCGGAAAAACGAATCAGCCCAGCTATGTGAAATATGTAGCAGAAGAAATAGCAAGGCTGCGAGACATTACTCTGGAAGAAGTCACTGCAGCAAGTACGCAAAATTTCTTTCGTTTGTTTAAGCATGCTCATCCTTAACGCTTCATTACAAGGCAACATTGCATGCAACTGACTATGCTGGGAGTAGGTTCTAGCGCAGGTACGCCTATGATTGGCTGCCAGTGCGTTACTTGTAAATCTACCGATAAAAGAAACCATAGAACGCGCTGTTCCAGTGTTATTGAGCTTGATAACGGCAAAAATATACTGATTGATACAGGCCCGGATTTGCGCCAGCAGGCTTTAAGAGAAGGGTTGATCCAGGTTGATGCCGTGCTGTATACACATACGCACGCAGATCACTTGCATGGCATTGATGACTTAAGGTCTTTCTGCCAGATTCAACGTAGCCAGATACCCTTATATGGCAGCCCCGAAGCGATGAGGCATATCGCAGATAAGTTTGGCTACACCTTGCGCGAGGCCGGTAATTTCTGGGACTTACCAATATTGAAAGTAAATCCTGTAACAGCCCCATTTTATTTGTTTGATCAATTGATTACGCCTATCCCGATCAAGCATGGCAACAGTGATATTTATGGTTACAGAATCGGTAATATTGCCTACATCACAGATGCTTCAACAATCCCTGAAGCGTCGTTTGATCTGTTAAAAAATCTGGATGTGCTGCTATTGGATTGCTTGAGATACGAAACACATTATAGCCACATTAATCTGGAACAAAGCTTGGCGTATGCGAGTCAGATAAATGCCAATACAACTTATTTGATACACATGACCCATGATATAGAGTACAACAAGTTAAGTTCAGAGCTACCGAAAAATGTTCTGGTTGGCCATGACGGTTTAAAATTAAGATTGTCCATGTAAACGATAACCTTAAGTCAGGCGTTATGCTTATGCCTTAAGGAAACACAGAATTAAGTTGCCGAGCGAGCAAATTACTGCGCTGCTCGGCACTCGCAACCTCGCTGTATACCGCATACTATCTCGGTTTCTGCGTTCCGTGCGCCTTGCACTTTATCTCGCTCGGCAACTTGTTCCGTGTTTCCTTAATAAATGAGATAATGAAAGGCTAAATTTTGGAGATAAAGATGCAACTTACAGTAAAAAAATTATTAAGTTTTGTATTGGCGGCCTGTATATTCGCTACAGTCTCAATCGCGAATGCAGCACCACCTAAAAAAGCTTACACTGAAGATGAGTTTTTAAATGCATTCAGTGGAAAATCCAAGAAAGTGGTTGCCGAAAAACTGGGTGAGCCTTTTAAAAAAGAACTTTCAGTAAAGCCTGCCGGCGCTAATACCATGTTACTCAAAGCCGGGGCTGATGAAAAAAATTCAAAACCTGTTAAAGTCGAGATGTGGTACTACAAAAATATTGTTAAGTACGATCCAAAACGCACATACAAAGAAACTGAAGTGACACTAGTGAATGACAAAGTGATGAATATCGCTTTTTTTAACAACCGCTAATAATCTTCACTTTCATTAGTGGTAAAAAATAAAACAGCCCATATTGGGCTGTTTTATTTTGTGGGACATTTTTATAAATGTATACTTGTGTGAATAGTGCCCAGTTATTTAACAGCGCGTATTTGAGTCACTGCGGCACTTGATATATCCAGAAGCTTAATATGTCTTAAGTTGTCTTTATCAATCAGCGTTGAAATCTGAGCATAGCTATTTGAAACAAATATTTCTTGCTCAAGTGTTTTGCGGGTAACTCCATATTCTATTGAATTGCGCTCGGCATGCGTTAATTTACTGACCAGATTCTTGGTTGACCAGATTTCCCCATATTGCGCAAAGTCGGAAAGCCTGCTGCAAATATTGATGGTTTCCCCCAATACCACCAGTTCATAACTGGTATTTGTTTTGAATGTTCCCAGCCACTCTTCACCTTCATTCAGGCCGATATTCATGAATAGTTGATTGGTCCAGCCTTTTTTCAGCGCCCAATTGTGGCTGATTACCCTCATGCTTTCACGAATTTTACATGCACATAAAATTGCATTCATGATGTAGTTGTTATCGGGCTGCGGGAAAAAGTAATAGACCATACCATCACCGGTGTGCTTGCCGTATGCACCGTAATATTCTCTAAAAATAGGATCAAGCGTAGACCATATTTCATTAATTAATTGAAAATATTCATCAGGCGGCAACTCAGAGCATATGCGAACAGAGTTCTGTAAATCAGCAACCATAGCAGCCACAGGGGTCAGCACTGGCAGTCTTTGGCTAAGTAAGGTACGAATGACTGAGTCTCGATGGGACAGCCACTCTAGCAATTGGTTTGCATCAGCATCTTTAGGCACATATGTAAACAATACCCCCTCCCTGAAACTAATGGCGATGATGCGTTTGTTTACGTTAGACGGAAAATGAAGTGTTGAGTCTTGTATTAATGTGTTTTTAGAAGGCTCAGACAGGTCGTAACAGTTTTCCAGCCATAGCCTTTGGTCTTGCGGCAAAGAGAGCAGGGTTCTTGACAGCGTATCCTTGGATAGCCTGTGCTTGACAACATTGAAGTGTGATTTAAATAAAGTCTCTTTATCAGCTTCACTAAACCCTGTGGCCCACTCTAGCAGCCTTGGAATAATTGACCTGTCTTCAGCCCGATCCGGTATAGATGCATCCATGAAAAAAGATTGCTGAGCGGCAGCATTTAACCATACTAGCCCGCACTCATAATTAATCATATATGCGGGGTAGGGAATACTGTCTATCGATACATTCAGAGATTCTAGCGAACTTATTTTAGTTGAAACATTATTCATCATGTCATGCCCCTGTTCTAAGGATGCGTTTTTATGATTCGTTAGAGAGTCAGGTATATATTGATTGTTGTTTGCCATGACACTCTCAGCAGAAGAGCTGTTAGCATTATTTTCCGAGGGAATTTTCTGACAAATAGCATCCATCGATAATCCTTGTTTTTTTAGAGATTTAATCAATTGGATTCTGTCTATCACCCAGTCTGGAAAATAACCCAAAGTGGTCAGGTTAGCGCCCGGATCTGTTGCGATGCGCTTAACGATAGGCCTAGGCAACAATCCCAGGCTAATGTAATTATTCAGCGTAGCTCTCGAAAGACCGGACTGCTCAAGTAAATATTTACTGGTAATCATCATTTTTACGCGATTATTATTTAGACAATTACAAATATACAGATGAGGATGATAATGTCAAGTGTCTAATTTTAATTATATGATCTAATTGGATTAGTGGGTGCTTATTTGAACCTACCTTAACTGTGTAAATATAAATTAGACAGTTATGTTCTGTAGCTGATTTAACTGTCTAATTTACTCTTGCTGTACAAATTAGATTGAGCGGTTTATTTCAAGTGTATTTGATGTCAAATGTCTAAATAAATTGCGAAGTAAACTTGTAATTGCATTAAAAGGTGCGTCGCTGGCCTGTTATTTCTGCCTGATGAATACCCTAACCTTAAGTTCCTTCAAAAGTACGCCTAAAGTGCTTTTAAATGAATTGTTGCAAGTAACTCGATTTGTATTAATATATTTAACGCAGTACGTAAAGTAGTATATGTATTAGAGGATGATTTATGTCTGATATGATTTTACTTGGTACTCGCAAGGGCACCTTAATATTTGATCGTATAAATTCTAACTGGCAACCACGGCCAATCGCGCATGCTGGCGTTCCTGTGTGTTATGCGGCGTGTGATCCTCGTGATGGCAGCTTGTGGGCATCACTGGATCATGGGCACTGGGGGCCTAAATTATCCCGTTCTCGTGATAGAGGTAAAACCTGGGTTGACATTGCTACCCTTAAATACCCCAAAGGCGCACGCTATATCGTCAAATATCTTCCCACCCCAGATTTTAATCCGGAGTCACCATCCGCTCAGCCAGAGTACAGTGATGCAATTGTGCTTAAAATCTGGAATATTGCGTTTGGAAATATCAATCAGCCGGGCAGGCTATATGCAGGCACTATTCCTGGCGGTTTATTTGTCAGTGATGATGGCGGCGATAGCTGGGAACTCAACCGCCCACTATGGAACCATAATAGTCGCGGTGGTGATTTGTTTGCAGGTGATGCGACGGTTGTAAACCATTGGAATGGAACGCCTGCAAGTATCGATTATGGTGTGTTTGAACCTGGCATTCATTCCATCATTATAAATCCACGCGATCCGGATCATCTTTATGTTGGAGTATCAACGGCAGGGGTCATTGAAACTACCGACGGTGGGCGCAGTTGGCACAGTCGTAACCAAGGCATGTTGAATGATTACATGCCGGATCCAGAGTTTGAGTGGGGTCACGACCCACACTTCGTGACAAATTGTCCTGAACAGCCTGATCACCTCTGGCAGCAGAATCACTGTGTGAATCGCCACTAGTTTACTAGACACCTTTGAGCCGTAATAATGGCAACTTAAAAAGGTGTGTAAAATGAGTGCGAAACGTTATCCAGAAGAATTCAAATTAGCAGCAGTGCGTCAAATCACAGAAG
>Ga0255338_1003178_pt1 | contig 20576 bp, 17 predicted proteins | sample MeOH1_35cm_T4_19_FD_203715 | JGI IMG/M metagenome (GOLD analysis project Ga0255338, IMG submission 203715) | Sandy soil microbial communities from University of British Columbia, Vancouver, Canada - MeOH1_35cm_T4_195 | ecosystem: Engineered > Artificial ecosystem > Sand microcosm > Unclassified ...
TCGGCCGACGCTGGACCGCGGTGCTCGACACCGACGGCCGCGTCCAACCGGGCCAGGCGTTCCGCGCTCGCGCCAAGGTGGCGCTGGAGCAGCGGTCCGTGGTGCTCCTCACGCGGCCTCCGGCCGCACCGGGGCCGCGCTAGCCGCCGGCTCCCGCCGCGGTGGCGACGGCGAGCCCGTACCGGCGCCACAGGCTAGCGGCCACGTGGTTCGGGTCCCGCGCCAACAGCTCGTCGACCGCCGCGCCCGCGCCCGCGATGTCGCCGTCGAGCGCGGCGACCTGTGCGCGCAGCAACAGCACCCGGTCGTCCCGCCGTGCCTCGAGGTCGTCGTGGAACAGCAGCATCGTCGGCAACGACGTCGCGAAGTAGTCGATCTGCGGCACGGTGCGGGCCAGCTCGTCGGCGTACCGCGCCAGGCCCTGGCGCAGCTGATCGCACCGGGTCTCCTCCCCCAGCGCCCGCCAGGCGAGGGCGGAGTGGACCGTCATCTCCGAGTACGGCACGTCGCGCATGTCGAGGAAGTCACCCTCGAAGGTCGCCGCGCGCCGCCACCAGGTCGCGGCTTCGTCGTTCTCGCCCGTCGCGCCCAGCGCGTCGCCGAGCGCGAGCCACAGGTCGGCGAAGTTGCCGAGGACGTGACGGTCCTCGCCGAGGGTCGCCGGCAGGTCGAACGCCTCCCGCAACGTGGCGACCGCCTCCTGCGGGCGACCGAGAGCCAGCTGTTCGCGGGCCAGCGCGAGGTGCGCGTGGTCCCAGGCGGCGAGCACCTTGCCCTCGCCGCCCTCCCACGGGCCGAACTCCCGGGCGGCGAGCTGCTCGATCGCGGCGGCCGGATTCCCGGTGAGGGTCAGCAGGTCCGCCAGCTCGACGCACAGGTCGTCGCGCAAAGCGACGATCTCGGGCCGACGTCCCAGCGTCGCCAGTCGCTCGGCCGGCGCGACGCCGCGACGTCTGGCGAGCTGGTCACGCTCGTACCAAAGCTTCGCCTCGTCCCGGCGGGCTGCCAGCGCGTGGCCGTAGTACTCGTCGGCCGCCGCGAGGTCGCCGTCCACGTTGACCGCGGCGACGGCGAGGTTCCGCCACGAGACGTCGTCCGCCGGGGCGAGCCGGGTGGCGCGACGCCAGTGCTCCTGGGCCTCGCCGTACCGGCGCTGGAAGTACAACCAGTGCCCCAGCAGGGCGTGCGCGCGGGCGTCGTCCGGGTCGTGGGCCACGGCGTCGAGCAGCACGTCGGTGTCGGCGAGGCGGACCGGCAGGCAGGTGGTCGCGTCGCAGGTCCGCGCGACGACCAGCTCCTGCGCCCCGCCGGCGGCGTCGCCGAGCTCGCGCAGCGCACGAGCCCGGTAGTAGTGCGCGAGCGGCGCCGCGTTCGGCAGCCCCGGGTCGGCCTGCTCCGCCCGCACCGCCGCGACGCCTGCCACGCGCGCCACGTCCGCCCAGCGGCCCGCCGCAAGGTACTCCGACGCGACGTCCAGGCAGGTCTGCGGGTCGGTGGCCAGCTCTCGTCCGGCGAGGTCGGCGGCCCACCAGTCCAGCGGTTCGCGTTCGAGGTGCCGCGCGAGCAGCTGGTCGGCAGCGCTCGCCTCTCCTGCCTCGTGAAGGGCGACCACCAGGAGGTCGGTGACCTGGAGGTGCCCCGCATCGCGAGCCTGCAGGGCGGACAGGCGCTCGACGACGCTCGCCCACCGGTGCTCGCGCGCGTCCAGACGCGCCAGCTCGAGGTGCGCCGGCACCGTCCACGCCGCGTTCCACGCGGCCTTGCCCAGCGCGTCGCGCGCCTCCTCGGTCCTGCCGAGCGCGAGCAGGGCCAGCCCGAGTCGGTAGTGCGGCTCGCCGTTGTACGGATTGAGGTTGTGTCGCGTCAGGCGCTGCGTCGCCGTGCGGGCGAGGCGTTCCGCCTCCGCGTACCGACCCGCGCGGTGGCGCATCGCCGCGAGCATCGTCGCGCTCCGGCTGTCCCCCGGGTCACGCTGCAGCGCTTCGAGCAGGTACGGCTCGGGCGAACGGGTGGCGTGCCGGTACTGCTCCAGATGGCGTGCCGCGAGGTAGAGCTCCTCGATCGTCGCGATCGTCTCGGGGGCCGGGATGGGCGTCACCGGGTCGGGCGGCGTCACGGGGCCGCCTGGCCGATGGGGCCGCCAGGCGACGAGCACGTCGTCGCCCTGGACCACCCGCACCTCGAGCGCGTGCGGCTCGGTCTCGCCGTCGAGCGTCCGCTCGAGGACCGCCGGACGGTCGGGCGCGAGGTCGAGGCGATCGTCGGCCAGCACCGCACCCGCCGCGTCGAGCAGCAGGATGCGGCTGCCCGGGCGCTCCGCCGTCACCGCGACCCCGATCCGCACGGCGGTCCGGCCGGCAGCGGGCCGCACGTCGAACGCGACGGCGGCGTCGAGCGTCGCCTGGTGCACCGGACCCACCTGCCGGATCGGGTACCAGTGCTGGGAGAACGTCTTGGTCTCCCCCGGGGCGAGGAAGGCGAAGTCGGGCTGGTTGTCGGTGAACGCACCCGCCATCAGCTCGACGTACGGACCGTCGTCGTCCGTCAGCTGCCGGTCCCAGGCGTGGCCGAAAGGCGCGTTGCCCCAGGTCCACTGCTTCTTGCCCGGCGCGACGCGGTGGTCGGCCCAGTAGACGAACCCGGCGTCGCGTCCGTGGTCGTAACCGCCGAAGAAGTCACCCTGGGTGCCCACGCACATGTACGACGTGGGCACCAGGATGTTGCGGTACCAGTCGATGCGGTCCCCGTCGGGACGCTCCGGGGTCACCCGCGCCGGGTAGTCGACGCCGTAGTACCGCCCAGAGACCCGCGGGAACGACGCCGTGGCGCGCTTCGCGTGGTCGGCCACGTGGTGGACGTCGGTGGGGAAGAACGACTGGTACTCGTCGTTGACCGCCGCGGCGACGTTGGACCACCAGAGGAAGGTCTGCACGTCGTTGCTGCGGTTGAACACGCGCACCCGTAGCTCGACGACGTTGGAGTCCGGGCGCAGCCGCACACCGTGCTGACCCTTCATCCGCGCGAACGGGTCGTGGTCGGAGCACCACACCGTGACCGACCCGTCCGGCTCCCGCTCGATCGACCAGTCGGTGGGCAGGTAGGTGGCCGGACGGTGGTGCTGCGGCCAGTTGAACTCGACGCCCCCCGAGATCCACGGCCCGGCCAGGCCGACGAGCGCCGGCTTGATGACGTTGTTCCGGTAGAAGAAGTCGTAGCCGTTCGTCTTGTCCAGGCCGACGTGGATCCGCCCGCCGAGCCCCGGCAGCACCATGAGGCGCACCCACCGGTTCTCCAGGTGGAGCGCCTCCCACGCGCGCGGGGCCTTGGCGTGCTCGATCCGCTCGAAGAAGGGAAGCGGGTAGACCTGTCCGGACGACCCCTGGTAGACGCGGGTCTCGAGGTACGCCGGGTAGCGGTCGGGCGCGGCGGGCTCGTACGTGTCGATGACCACGGGCTCGCACCACGCGGCCACCGCCGCGCCGGCCTGGTCCGCGGGGATCGCGGGGAGCTGGAATACCGAACCTGACATGCGCCCGACCCTAGGAAGGCCCCGACCGGACGGCCATGCCGTTTCGCCGGAGTCACATGGATATTCCGACGGCTGCAGCGCATCGGGGCGCGGAGGACCCATGATGGGTGCCGTGGGCAAGCCGGACGGGTTCGAGGGGCAGCGGCTGCGCGCGCTCGCGCGACCGCTCGTGGCGGAGTCGCTCAACCGGCCGGGCACCTCGCGCCTGGTGGTGACGGACTGCGGCATGTTCCCGCGCGCAGCGCAGCACGCCCGCAGCCGACCCCAGGGCGTAGACCAGGCGATCATCCTGGTCTGCACCGAGGGCGACGGCTGGTACCGCTCGGGCGGCGAGCGGCACCTGGTGGAGGCCGGGCAGGTGGTGGTGATCCCGCCCGGGGTGCCGCACGCGTACGGAGCCGGAAGGGCGCACCCCTGGACGATCTGGTGGTTGCACCTCGCCGGGGGCGACGTCCCCGGGTTGCTCGGTGCGGCGGGGCTCGACTCGCCCCGGCCCCCGGTCTGGGTGGACGACCTCTACCGGCTGACGTCGCTCATCGACGAGGCCCTGACCCACCTGGAGCACGACGACTCCCCGGGCGCCATGATGGGCGCGTCGGGCGCCGCCTGGCACCTCCTCGCGCTGCTCACCCCCGACCAGCGTCCGTCACGCGACCGGATGGACCCCATCCGCCAGGTGATCGGGTTCCTCCAGAGCAACGTCGAGACGCGGATGACCATCGCCGAGCTCGCGTCGATGGCCAACCTCTCGCCGTCGCACTTCGCCGCGCTGTTCCGGCGCGCGACAGGACTCGGCGTGCTCCAGTACCAGACGAGCCTTCGGATGATGAAGGCGCGCGTCCTGCTCGACACCACGGACGAGCCGGTGAGCGTGGTCGCACGGGCCGTCGGCTACCCCGACCCCTTCTATTTCTCCCGCCAGTTCCACGCCATCCACGGGACGAGCCCTTCCGCCTATCGCGAGGCGGCCAAGGGCTAGCCGGCCACCCCGAGCGACGCCCGCAGCGCGGCCACCCGCGACCGCACCTCCGCCTCGCCCCCTCGAGTCAGCCCGCTGCCCATGCCGAGCGCGACGCCGCCGGCGGCGATCCACTCGGCCGCGTTCGCCTCGTTCACCCCGCCCGTCGGGATGATCGGCGCCCACGGCAACGTGGCGCGCACGGCCGTGAGGTAGTCGATGCCCAGCGCCGAGGCCGGGAACAGCTTGACCGCGTCCGCGCCTGCCTCGAGCGCCTGGACGATCTCGGTGGGTGTCGCGCAGCCGACCAGCGCAGCCAGGCCGTGGCGATGGGCGGTCGTGATCACTTCGACCGAGAGGTTGGGCGTCACGACGAAGCGCGCTCCGGCACCGGCCGCGGCTGCCACCTCCCCCGGGCTGAGCGCCGTCCCGACACCCACGAGGGTGTCCGTGCCACGCAGCCGCTCGACGATCCGCAGCACGCCCGGCGTCGTCATCGTCACCTCGACCACCGGCAGCCCGGCACCGACCACGGCCTCGACCGCCCGAACGGCGTCGACCTCGGTGCGCTCGCGGACGATCGCGACGACCCGTGCGGCCTCGATGGCCGCCATCACCTGCCAGCGGTACCTCATGACGAGAGCCCCAGCTCCTTCGAGAAGGTCGAACAGAAGGCGTCGATCCCACGCCGCTCCACGTCGTCCAGACGCCATGCGGGTGCCCGGCAGTGCGCCGAGCGGATCAGACCGCGTCGCACCGAGATCTCCTTCTCGGCGGCGACGATCAGCTCGACACCCTGCATCCAGTACGCCAGCCACGGCAACATGCGGCCGTGCAACGCGGTCGCGCGCTCGTCGTCCCCCGCCTCCAACGCGGCCCAGACGGCGAGGTAGAGCTCGACGAACGAGCTCCCCGGCTGGACTCCGACCGCGCCGCGGCGGTGCCCGTCGATCATGTGCAGGCCCGCGTAGCCGACCAAGGCGGGGATCGGGTCGTCGAGCGCGGCCAGCGCCGCGATCAGCGCACCGGGCGGGCTTGACTCCACCTTGACGGCCGCCAGGTTGGGGTGCTGCGCCCGCAGCCGGGCGAACGTCGCTGCATCGAGGGCGCTCCCCGTCTGGGCGGGGGCGTACTGGATCACCACGGGCGTAGGCGCGACTGCCGCCAGGACGGCGCTCAGGTGCGCGACCACCGCCACGGCCGGAGGGCCGGCGAGGTGCGGCGGCAGCAGGTTGACCGCCCCGGCACCTCGTTCGACGGCGAGCGTCGCGCGCGCTACCGCAACCTTCGTGGCGTGGTCGGGCACCGAGGCGATCACCGCCACGTCGGGGTGGTCGGCGGCGACGCGGTACAGCTCGCCCGACAGCGTCTCGCGCTCGTCGTCGGTCAGCTTGTAGAACTCCGAGGCGAAGGCCGGGAAGAGCACCGACCGCACACCGGTGCCGAGCACGTGGTGCGTCAGTGCGACGAACGATTCGACATCGAGCTCGCCGTCCGACGTGAAGGGCACTTCCAGCACGGGGCTGACGCCCGACAGCCGCACCGCCCCGGGATCGGTCACCTAGAACGCCGCCTTCGGGGGTTGGTCGCCGCTCGCGCCGACCAGGAAGTCCAGGTCGGCGCCCTCGTCGGCCTGGAGCACGTGCTCGGTGTAGAGCCGCACCCACCCCCGGTCCGCCGCGAGCGGCGGCGGCGCCCAGGCCGCCGCACGGCGCGCCAGCTCCTGGTCGTCGACGAGCATGTCGAGGCGCCGGTCCGGCACGTCGAGAGTCACCTGGTCGCCCGTGCGCAGCAGCGCCAGCGGACCGCCCACCGCCGCCTCGGGTGCGACGTGGAGCACCACCGCGCCGAAGGCCGTGCCGCTCATCCGCGCGTCGGAGATCCGCACCATGTCGGTGACACCGGCGGCGAGCAGCCGCGCGGGCAAGGGCAGGTTGCCCACCTCGGGCATCCCCGGATAGCCGACCGGACCGGCGTTGCGGACCACCAGCACGGTGTCCGCGTCGACCGGCAGCTCAGGGTCGTCAGCCCGCGCGAGGTAGTCGGCGAGCGAGTCGAACACGAGTGCGGGGCCGGTGTGCCGCAGCAGCGACGGCGTGGCGGCCGACACCTTGATCACGGCACCGCGCGGCGCGAGGTTGCCGCGCAGCACGGCGATCGCCGCGCCCGCGGGGAGCACCGGGTCGGTCAGCGGCCGGACCACGCCGGGGTCGCTCGGCGCCGGGCCGACCGCCTCGCGCAGGGTCCCACCCGCGACGGTGGGGACGTCGAGCTCGAGGTGGGGAGCAAGCTGGTGCAGCAGCGCCGGGACTCCGCCGGCGTAGGCGAACTCCTCCATGAGGAACCGCCCCGACGGCATGAGGTCGACCAGCAGCGGGATCCGGCGGCCGGCGGCGTCGATGTCGTCCAGGGTCAGCGGCACGCCCACGCGGCGCGCCAGCGCCAGCAGGTGGAGCACCGCGTTGGTCGAGCCACCGATCGCGGCCAGGACGGTGAGGGCGTTCCGGAACGCCGCCGCGGTCAGCACCTGTGACGGCCGTGGACCGGCCGTCGCCATCGCCACCGCGCGCGCACCGGTCAGCTCCGCGAGCACCGCCCGGCGCGAGTCGACCGCCGGCAGCGCCGCCGCACCGGGCAGCGTCATCCCGAGCGCCTCCGCGAGGCAGGACATGGTGGACGCGGTGCCCATCGTCATGCAGTGCCCGGCGCTGCGGTTGAGGCACGACTCGAACTCCGCGAAGTCGTCAGGCCCGATCAGCCCGGCCCGCAGGTCCTCGCTCATCCGCCAGATGTCGGTGCCGGACCCGACGTCGCGGCCGCGGTACTTGCCGTTCAGCATGGGCCCGCTCGGCAGGCAGATCGCGGGGACGTCCACGGACGCCGCCCCCATGAGTGCCGCGGGCGTGGTCTTGTCGCAGCCGGTGAGCAGCACCACCGCGTCGACCGGCTGCGCACGGACCTGCTCCTCGAGCTCCATCGCCGTGAGGTTGCGATAGAGCATCGACGTCGGCCGCAGCAACGGCTCCGACAGCGACATCACCGGGAACTCGAGGGGCACTCCCCCGGCCTGGAGCACGCCGCGGCGGACGTGCTCCGCCAGAGGTCTCAGGTTGAGGTTGCACGGGGTCATCTCGGACCACGTCGTCGCGATGCCGACGAACGGCCGCCCGTCAAACTGGACGTCGGAGAACCCCGCCGCCCGCAGGTGGTGCCGGGCGATGAAGCCGTTCTTGCCCGACGAGCTCACCCAGGCGCGGCTGCGCAAGCGCCCCACGGCTTCCTCCGGCTCGTCGCTCATCGCGCCACCGGATCCTGGAGCAGAGCCGACCGGCCACCGTCCACCACCAGCGACGTGCCGGTGATGAAACCCGCCTCCTCGTCGCTCGCGAGAAAGGCGATCGCGCGTGCCACCTCGTCGGGCCGCCCGATGCGGCCGAGCGGATGAAGAGCCTCCACCCGCCGCCGCTCGCCCGCCGGGTCCTCGAACGTCCCGAAGTACGCGACGTTGATCGGGGTGTCGACATACCCGGGCACCACGGTGTTGGCCCGGAAGCCGGAGCCCGCCAGCTCGATCGCGAGCGACTGGGTCAGCGCCTGGACGCCCGCCTTCGCCACGTTGTACGGGAACACCCCGGGCAGCGTGGCGAAGGCGTGGTTCGACGAGACGTTGACGATCGACCCACCGCGATGACCCGCTCGCTGCACCACCCGCCGGGAGGTGAGCCAGGCGGCGCGCAGGTCGAGCGCCAGGCACGAATCGACGTCCGTCGGGCTCGCCTCGAGCACGCCGTGGAACCGGTTGGCGCCGGCGTTGTTCACCAGCACGTCCACGGCCCCGAACGCGTCGTACGCCGCGTCGACCAGCCGGCGGCACCCGGCCTCGTCGGACAGGTCCGCGGCGACGAACGCCGCCTCCGCCCCTAGCCCGGCCAGCTCGTCAGCCAGCGCCGACCCGCGTCCCACGTCCGTGCCGTGGACCACGCACCGCGCTCCGAGAGCCGCGAAGTGGCGCACGGTCGCTTCGCCGATGCCGCGGGTCGAGCCGCTGACCACCACGCAGCGGTCCGCCCAGTAGCCCGCCATCGCCGCGCCTCCGGTAGCCGCCGCCACTACTTGGGCAGGCCGACGCGCCGCTCACCGGACGACAGCTGCTGCACGACCACCGCCACGACGAGCAGGACACCTTGTGCGACGTTCTGCCAGAAGGGGTTGAAGCCGAGCATCGTCATGCCGTTGACCAGGACGCCGAGCAGGATCACCGCGAGGATCGTGCCGGCGATCGAGCCCTTGCCGCCGCGCAGCGCCGCACCGCCGAGCGCCGCGGCCGTGACGGCCTGGAACTCCAGGCCCTCCGAGCCGGACACGGGCTGGCCGGAGCCGGTGCGTGCCGTGATGAGCAACCCCGAGATCGCGGCGATGAAGCCGGCCAGCCCGAAGACGAAGAGGATGTGCTCGTTGATGTTGATGCCCGCCAAGCGCGCGGCGGTGTCGTTGCCGCCCACCGCGTAGATGTTCCGGCCGACGCGCGAGTAGCGCAGCATCAGGTGGATCACGACGGCGACGAGCGCAAGTACCCAGATCAGGGTGGGGATGCCGATCAGGCTGCCGCGCGCCAGGAACAGGTAGAACGGGTCCGACCCGGTGTAGCCCTGGGCCCGGCCGTTCGATACCAGCTGGGCGATCCCCTTGTAGGTCGCCAGCGATGCCAGCGTCGCGATCAGGGGCGTCACGCGGCCGTAGATCACGACGAGCCCGTTGACCAAGCCGCAGATCGAGCCGATGACCAGCGCGCCGAGCACCGAGACGACCGCGTTCGACCCGGTGGCGGTGAAGATCATCGCCGAGGTGACGGAGGCCAGACCCGCGACCGAGCCGAGGGAGATGTCGATGCCTCCCATGATGATGACGACGGTCTGGACCAGGGCGACCAGGCCCGAGATCGCCACCGCGGTGCCGATGGTCTTGATGTTGGAGACCAGGAAGAAGCTCGAGTTCTGCGACCCGATCAGCGCCACGAGAACGATGATCGCGAGGATGAGCGAGAGGTTCTGGAGGCCGACCGTGTGCATCAAGCGACGCGCCGCCGAGGGCGTCGACGGGCTCGGGGCGGCCGGGGCCGGCGTCACGGCCGCGTCCTTGGTGGTGGTCACGCGGGTACTCCTTCGGTGTCGAGTTCGTCTGCCATCGCGAGGGCGAGGATCTTCTCCTCGGTGGCCTCGGCACGGGTGAGCCCGCCGTTCACGTGCCCGTTCTGCATGACGACGATGCGGTCAGCCAGCCCGAGCACTTCGGGCAGCTCCGACGAGATCATGAGGATGGCCGCGCCGTTGGCGGCGAGCTGGTCGATGATCGAGTAGATCTCCGCCTTGGCGCCGACGTCGACGCCGCGGGTGGGTTCGTCCAGGATGAGGATCTGGGACTCCTTCGCCAACCAGCGGGCCAGGACGACCTTCTGCTGGTTGCCTCCGGAGAGGTTCTCGACGCGCTGCTCCGCCGATGGCGTACGAATGTTGAGCCGTTCGATGTACGTCGCCACGAGCTTGCGCTCCTGGCGGTCGGACACCATGCCGTACTTGCTGAGCCGGCCGAGCACCGCCAGGGCGATGTTGTCCCGGACGCTGCGGATGAGGACGAGGGCGTCGGCCTTGCGCTCCTCGGGAGCCAGGCCGATACCGACCTTGATCGCGTCCTGGGGGGTCTTGCACCTCAGCACCTTGCCGAAGGCGGTCACGCTCCCGGAGCGCACGGGGCGGTCTCCGGCGATGGCGAGAGCCAGCTCGCTGCGGCCCGCGCCGACCAGTCCGGCCAGCGCGACGATCTCCCCGCGGCGCACGTGGAGCGAGACGTCCTGGACGTCGTCCGTCGTCACGTGCTCGAGGCGCAGCACCTCCTCGCCGGCCTGGTGGGACTCGCGGCGGTACATCTGCGACAGGTCTCGGCCGACCATCATCCGGACGATGTCGTCCTGGGAGATGTCGGCGACCGTGCGCGAGCCGACCAGGCGGCCGTCCCGCAGCACGGTGACGCGGTCGGCGATCTGGAACACCTCGCGCAGCCGGTGGGAGACGTAGGCGATCGCACGACCCTGCTCGCGGAGCCGGCGGATGATCGCGAACAGGGCGTCGATCTCGTGGTCGGACAGCGACGAGGTGGGCTCGTCGAAGCAGATCACCTGCGGGTCGTCGATCAGCGCCCGGACGATCTCGACCAGCTGGCGCTGCGCCGGCGACAGGGTCGCCGCGATCTGGCCCGGGTCGAGCAGGTGGTCGAAGCCGAGCCGCCTCAGGTCTGCGGCGGCATCGCGACGCAGCACGGTCTGCGAGACCACCCCGCGCGACTCGGGAAGCTTCCCAAGGTAGAGGTTCTCGGCGACCGTGACGTGCGGCACGATCTCGGGCTCCTGCGCGATGACCCGCAGGCCCGCACGACGTGCGTCGTGCGGCGTCGAGAAGGTGACCACGTGTCCACCCATCACCAGCTCGCCCCCGTCGGGGCGGTAGTCCCCGTTGAGGATCTTGAGGAGCGTCGACTTGCCGGCCCCGTTCTCACCCATCAGGGCGGTCACGTTCCCGGCCGGCAGGTCGAGGTCGACCTGGTCGAGCGCGAGCACGCCGGGAAACCGCTTGGTCACCCCCCGCGCGGTCAGCAGCGGTGCGTCCACCATTGGAGCCTCTCCCTCGTGCGGTCGGTCGTCGGTCGAGCAGCCGCCCGAGGTAGGCACCATAGGAGGGGCCTACCTCGGGCGACGGGTCACATCAGGTGCACGCGACGCCCGCGGCCTCGTAGCTGCTCGCGTCGACCATGTGCGTGTCGGCGATCGTCCGCGGCGGCAGCTCGGCGCCGTTGCGGATGTTGTCGACGAGCACGTCCACGGCAGCCTTGCCGACATCGGTGCCCGAGATGTACAGGGCGGCCTTGTTGCCGGTGTCGAGGCCGGCGGCCCAGTCCTTGCACGTCAGGTACGCCCCAAGGCCGACGCCGATGACGTTCTCCGGCGCGTAGCCCGCGTTGGCGAGTGCCGTGACCGCACCGGTCTCGGACTCGTCGTTGCAGCCCCAGACGATCCAGTTGGTCACACCCTGGTGGCCGGTGACGGTCGCGGCCGTCTTGTCGAGCGAGTCCGTCACGGAGGCGTCCGTGCCGACGTCGACGACCTCGGGCACGTTCCCCTCGCCCACGGCCTTGGTGAAGCTGTCGAGCGCGCCCTCGACCCGCTGGACGCAGACCGACAGGTCGAGCTTGTAGACCGACAGGATCTTCGTGTTGTCCGGGGTCCAGCCCGCTTCCTTGTACAGCGCGGCAGCCTTCTCGCCCACCGAGCTGCCCATCGCGGTGCCGTCGAACCCGACGAACGGCGCCTCGGCGCCGGACTCGTCCTTGATGATGTCGTCGGAGGCGATCAGCGGGATGCCGGCCTCCTTGGCGAGCGAGATCACCTGCGGGCCGACCGCCTGGTCCGGCACCACGATGATGATGCCCTTGACGCCGCGCGCGATCGCGGCCTCCACCTCGCTGATCGCCTTGTTGGCGTCGTCGCCGAGGTTCGCGACGGTCACGGTGACGCCGCCGAGCTCCTCGGCCGCCGCCTTCGCGCCGTTCGCCTGGTCGACGAAGTACTGCTGGTCACCCTGCTTCTGCAGGTAGGCGATCTCGATCGGGCCGGAGGCCGCCTCGCTGCCGCCTTCGCTGCTCGCCGGGGGCGGCGTCTCCTGCCCGGACGAACACGCTGCCGTCGCGCTCAGCGCGAGCGCGACGCAGGCAGCTCCGATGACGGACCTGCGCCATGAAGATGTCTTCATTGCCATCCCTCTCAGTGGTCGGTAAGTCACCAAGAGGTGGTCAGGCCGTGGGTCACGGCCGTCTGCCACCTCGTTGGGGCATGTCGTACGCGGCATCCATCAGTAGGATTATTAGATAATATGCTTGGGCGGATGGGGGTGTCAATTTCCCTACCTCGCCCACGCAGGCCTCCGCAGGACTGCGTTCCACGCCGTCCCAGAGCCGACCACGCCACGCCGCGCCGCGGAATGTCGGTTCGGACGGGGGGCCTGGACAACACGACGGAGCGGTCCTACGCGCCGGTTCGGTCGAACGAGATCTCGCACCACCAGGACAGTTCCGAGCCTGCCGGGACCACCGGGACCAACCCACGGCCCAGGGCGGACTCCAGGGAGTCGTAGAAGCCCGTGGACGGCTCGATCGCCACGACCGGCTCGCGGGAGTACGCACAGCGGTCCATCCAGATCCCCAGGTACGGGGTCAGTGTCGGGTCCCAGGACATCGTCAGCGCGCGGTCCCCCGGGAGCGTCAGGCTGGCCGACGACGCGCGCTCGTCCGGGCCGAGGTAGAACTTGCGGCACCCGCCCGGCTCCAACGTGTCCACGGTGCACGTCTCGCGGCGCAGCACCACCGGTGCGGCCGGCTCCGCCAGGACGTCCCACGCGTGCGTCGCGTTCGTGGCGATGCTCACCACGCTGCCCGGGGGGGCGACAAGCTGGGGGTGGGCCGCCCAGAGGAACGGGACGTCGTCCTTGCCTGCCCGCACCGTGTACTCCAGGCGCAGCGCGGGACCGCGGGACACGAGGCGCCGTTCGAACCGATAGTCGAACGACGGGCCCTCCGCCGTGAGGCGGTCCCCGTCGACGTGCCAGCGCTGCGTCCACAGCTCGCCGTGGTCCGGCATCGTGCGTCCCGCGACTGAGCCCGCAACGATCGACGGCGCGCACTCATCCCAGCCGCACATCTCGGCGTCCGTGAACACCGCTCCCGGAGCCGCCGGGGCCGGCAGCGGCTGCCGCGGCTGAGCCAGCCACTCCTGGCCGCCCGATCGCAGCGAGACGATCTTCCCGCCCCGACGGGGGCTGACGCGCGCGCTCCAGCCGTCTCCGGCGAGACCGATCACCGGCTCGCCGCACCAGGTTGCCGCACGCATCGTCATGTCTCGCCGTCGGTCACGCGGAGGGCCTCATCGCCCCTCGGCCCGGATGGTCTGGCCGCCGTCGACGACGAGCTGCGCGCCCGTGATGTACGCGGCGTCGGCCGAGGCCAGGAACGCGATCGCGCCGGCACACTCCTCGGCGGTGCCGAGCCGGCCGAGCGCCGTGCCGGCAGCGGTCGCCGCCATCATCGCATCGTCGGCGCCGTCCCAGGTCGGGGTGAGGATGGGGCCGGGGATCACCGCGTTGACCCGCACCGCCGGCCCGTACTCGACGGCCAGCTGGCGGGTGAGAGCGAGCACTCCGCCCTTGGCGGCCGCGTAGGCCGGGTGGCGCTTCCACGACACCACCGCGTGGACGCTCGCGACGTTGACCATCGAACCGCGCCGCTCCATCAGGTCGGGCATGAACGCCCGCACCGAGTGGTAGACGGCCGAGAGGTCGACGTCGATCTGCCGCGCCCAGGAGGTCTCGCTCAGCTCGTGGGCCGGGAGCAGCTCGAGCGCATAGGCGTTGTTGACGACGACGTCTACGGCGCGACCGGCCCCGTGGAGCTCGTCGCGCAGGGCCGACCAGTGCCCGGTCTCGGCGACGTCCAGCCCGTACGAGACCGCGTCCCCACCGGCCTGCCGGATCTCCGCCGCCACCCGGTCGGCCTTGGCAGCGGTCCGGTTGGTGACGACGACGTACGCACCCTCCGCCGCGAACCGCGCCGCCGTGGCGGCACCGATCCCGCTGCCGCCACCGGTGACGACGACCGTGGTGCCGTCGAACCTCACTGTTCCTCCCACCTCCGTCGCTCGACCAACGCGAGCAGCGCCGGCCCCTGCCCCCACGGGACCCGGAAGCCCCGCGGCACGTGCGCGTAGTGCGACGGCTCGGTGCACGCCATGACCGCCGCCGAGACCTCGGCGAGGCTACCGTCCGGTCCGATCCCCGTCCGCACCGCTTCCGCCGCCCGCCCGGCCGCGGTCTCGACGTGCGACCCGTCCAGGAGGCCGGTACGCAGTCCCCGGTAGAACGCGGCCGCCATGAACGCGGCGGTGGAGTACTCCTCCCCCGACCCGGGGTCGTCGACGACCGCATACCAGTGCCCGTCGGGCCGCTGGAGCGCGACCAGCGCCTCGGTCAGCCGCCGCAGGGAGGTCTGCAACGCGTCGCGTGCCGGGGCACACCGGGCCGGGTCGTCCAGGGCGTCGAGCTCCTCGAGCACGTCGAGCAGACCGAGGATCGCCCACCCCTGGCCGCGTCCCCAGCCGGGCCCGAACGTCCCCGGCACGTCCTCGAGGACGAAGTGGTCGAACAGCCCGGACGGCTGCTGGAGCACGTCCACGTACCCGAGGGCCTGTGCCACCCCGGCGTCGAACAGCCGCGCGGAGTCGACCGCCCGGCCCAGCGCCGTGAGGAACGGCGGATCGAAGTGCAGGCAGTCGAGGAACGATCCGGCCGGCGGCTCGGCGACCCACGCCGCCGCCCGGCCCGCCAGCCGAGCCGGGCCGTAGGGATGCATCAACGGGGAGTGCTCCCACGTGCGGTACAGGCCTCGGATCGTCGGTCGAGCGACGAGGAAGTCCGCCAGGCCGGCGGCCGCCTCCAGGAGGTACGGGTCGTCCCAACGCCCGGCGAGTCGCACGATCGCCCACCCGGGGGCGGTGCAGTCCAGCTCGCGGTAGGGCGCCGCCCGGCTGGCCCAGGCCCGCGCCCAGCCGTGGGCGAAAGCGGACCAGCGGTCGTCGCCCAGCACGTCGCTCGCCGTGATGAGCGCCTCGAAGGCCACCGAGTCGCCGAAGTTCCAGGTCTGGTACGGCAGCGCCGTCAGGCTGTCGGCGAGCCCGTGGATCAGCGCGGCGTCGACGCCGCTCACGGTCGCGCCCGGAAGGTCGGCGGCATCGTCGACAGCTCGATGACTGCGTCCCCGCGCGCTGCGAGGTGCTCGACGTGGCCGGCGACGGGGAACGCGAGTGCGGCCGCCCTGCCGTCGGGCGGCCAGGCGCCGATGCGGCCGGTCAGGTCGCCGAGCAGCGCGGCGAGCGTGGTTCCGACGTCGCCGGCGCGATGCAGGGCCGCGCGCACCTCGCTGTCCAGCCCGAGCGCGAAACGCTCCGACTCGTCGAGGAATGCCGCCACCGCGTCGCCCTCGTACACGCCGTAGTGGGCCGTCAGGAGCGTGGCCGGCGCCAGCTCACGGACCGCCGCGATGGTGGTCAGGTACTCCGAGACGTAGCGGTAGGTCGGCGGGAACGCCGGCGAGCCGTCCGCCAGGGGCACCGCGGCCCCGAGGATCGCATCCGAGATCGCCAGCACACCGAGCGACTCGTCCCACACCGCCAGGTGGCCCAGGGTGTGTCCCGGCACGTGCAGCAGCCGCAGCGCGCGGTCCCCCAGGTCGACCGACTCACCGCCCGAGACCTCGGTGTCCACCCGACCCTCGCGCGTCACGTCACGCAGCCACGCCATGGTCGCGTCGCTCTCGTGGACGCCGTGCTCGGCGGCGAACGGCGCACCCCGACCGGCGAGGTACCCGGCGAAGTCGGCCATGAGCGGCGCGTCCGCGGCGTGGGCGACGATGCGCGCGCGCGGCAGGTGCTCCCGCACGTCCCCGATGCCGCCGAAGTGGTCGACGTCGCAGTGAGAGATCACCACGTGCCCGATCGACCCCGGGTCGATCCCCCGTGCGGCGAGGTAGGGCAGCACGTGCTCCGGGATCGCGCCGGCCACCCCGGTGTCGAACAGGACGGCACGGGCGGTGCCCGTGAACAGGTAGAGGTCGCTGCGCCGGTCACCGAGCGGCGTGGCGATGCGGTGGACCGTCACCGGCTCACCGCCCCTGGAAGCGCGGCTCGCGCTTCTCTTCGAACGCCGCGCGCCCCTCGGCGGCGTCCTCGGTCATCATGCAGTAGGCGAACGAGTCGTTCTCCACGAGCAGCGCCGCATCCAGCGGCACGTTCTGCGCCACCCGGACCATGTACTTGGTCCGCTGCACCGCGATCGGCGACCGGTCGGCGATGGTGGCCGCCAGGGCTCGCGCGGCCTCCTGGAGCCCTTCCGGCTCGACGATCTGCTCCACCAGGCCGATCCGCAGCGCCTCCGTGCCGTCGATCCTGTCCCCCGTCAGGAGGAGCCGCGACGCCTGGCCGGGCCCGACGAGGTGCGTCAGCAGCTGGGTCTGCCCCGAACCGCCGTGCCACCCCCATCGGATCTCCCCCGCCCCGAACGACGAGCGTGCGGTGGCGAGCCGGACGTCGGACGCGCAGGCCATCTCCAGCCCGCCGCCGATGCAGTACCCGTCGATCGCCGCGACCACCGGCTTGCGGATGAGGTGGACCGCACGCGCGTAGTCCTTGCGGGCGTCGAACCGGTTCCTGTACTGCCAGTTGGTGCCGTAGCCGTCCAGGTCGGTGATGTCGCTCCCGGCGCAGAACGCCCGGCCGGGCGCGCCTGTGAGGATCACAACGCGGACGTCGTCGTCGTTGTTGATCTCGTACTGGAGCTCGTTCATCCGGCGGTCCATCGCCACCGTCATCGCGTTGAGCTTCGCCGGCCGGTTGAGCTCAATCGTCAGGATGTGCCCATCCCTCGTCACTCGGATCTCGTCGTTCACCGGCCGGCCTTCCCTTCGTCCCTGATGACACCGTCGTCGCTCAGACCGCGCACCTCGTCGGGGGCGAAGCCCAGCTCGGTGAGGATCTGTGCCGTGTGCTCCCCGAGCCCCGGGGCGCCGCGCCGGATCGCGGGCGGCGTGCTCGACAGCGCGAGCGGCGGGCGCAGGGTGCGCACCGTGCTGCCGTCGTGGTGAGGCTGGGTCGTGAACGCCCCCGTCGCCGCCAGGTGCGGGTCCGCGGCGAGCGCCGGGTAGTCGTACACGGGGCCGGCCCACACACCGTGGGTGTCGCAGGCCGCGATCCAGTCGGCGGTCGTCCGCTCCTCGAAGGCGTGCCGGATCCGCCGGTACACCTCGTCGCGGTGGTCGTGGCCGTCGTTGTAGGCGGTCATCGAACGCAGCAGGTCGTCGTCCAGAACCTCGCCGAGAGCCGGGAGCGGGGACATCGCCAGTGTCAGCCAGCCGTCCTTCGTCTTGTAGACGCCGTAGGGCGCGGGGATGAAGCCGTGCGCAGTGGGCTCGGCGGTCCGGCGGGGCTGGCGACCGGTGTTGAGGTACGTCACCAGCTCCTGGAGCTGCGCGTCCAGCACCACGGACAGCATGTCCACCTGGACGTGCTGTCCCCGGCCGAGGGCCTCTCGGGCGTGCAGCGCGGCGAGGATGCCGATGTCCGCCTGGTAGCCGGTCATGACGTCGGCCGCCCACAGCGCACCCGGCTCGGGAGGGTCGTCCTGTGCCCCGACCGCGAACATCGACCCGCTGTAGCCCTGCACGACGAGATCCTGGCCGGGCCGGTCGCGGTAGGGCCCGGTGGGCCCGTAGCCGGAGATCGAGCAGTAGACCAGGTTCGGGTTGACCGCCGAGAGCTGCTCGTAGCCCACGCCGAGCCGGTCCGCGGTGCCGTGTCGGAAGTTCTGGATGAACACGTCGGCGCTGCGTACCAGCCGCGTCACCACCTCGGCGGAGCGGGGGTGCTTGAGGTCCACCGCCAGGGAGCGCTTGTTCCGGTTGACCGCGAGGAACGTCGTCATCTCGCCGCCGACCGTCAGGTCCTCGAAGCCGTGCGTCCGGTTGAACTCGCCGGTCCCGACGGCCTCGATCTTGATGACGTCCGCCCCGAGGTCCCCGAGCCGCGTCGCGGCGATGGGGCCGGCGAGCATCTGCGTCGCATCAAGGACGCGCACCCCGTCCAGGGCGCCGGCCTGCACTGCCGAGTTCATGACACACCACACCTTCCAGTAGATCCCGGTCGATCTCGTCGAGACACCGCGGCCGCGACTGCCTACCGCTGCACGCGGGCCCCGCCACCGCCGACCAGCCGTTCGATCTCCGCCAGGGTCGCCGTCGTGGTGTCCCCGGGAGTCGTCATCGCCAGCGCCCCGTTGGCGGCGCCGTACTCGACCGCGAGCCGGAGGTCGTCCAGCTCCAGCAGGCCGTACGCCAGGCCGGACGCGAACGAGTCGCCGCCTCCGAGCCGGTCGAAGATCTCCAGGTCCGGCCGGTGCGTCGCCTCGGCGAACCCCCGCGTGCGGGACCATGCGATAGCGCCCCAGTCGTTGCGTGTCGCGGAGCGGACCTGCCGGAGCGTCGTCGCGATCACCTGGAAGTTCGGGTACTCCGCCGCCGCGTGCTCGATCATCCGGCGGTAGGCGTCGGTGTCGAGCTCGGCCAGCTGCTCGTCGACCCCCTCGACCTCCAGACCGAGGCAGGCGGTGAAGTCCTCCTCGTTGCCGATCATCACGTCGACGTGCTTGGCGAGCTCCCGGTTCACCTCCTGCGCCCGGGCCGTGCCGCCGACGCCCTTCCACAGGGAGGGCCGGTAGTTGAGGTCGTAGGAGACGATCGTGCCGGCAGCACGGGCGGCGGTGATCGCGGCCAGGGTGGTCTCGGCCGCCTGGTCCGACAGGCCGGCCATGATGCCGCCCGTGTGGAACCACCGCGCGCCGCGCACCGCGAAGATCTCGTGCCAGTCGACGTCGCCCGGCTTCAGCTGGCTGATCGCCGTGTGCCCCCGGTCGACGCAGCCGACCGCGCCACGGATCCCGTAGCCGCGCTCGGAGAAGTTGAGGCCGTTGCGCACCTGGCGCCCGACGCCGTCGTACGGCGCCCAGTGGACGAACGACGTGTCCAGGCCGCTGGCCAGCACGATGTCCTCGAGGAGCCGTCCCACCTCGTTGTCCGCGAACGCGGTGACGATCGCCCCGCGCAGCCCGAAACAGCGGCGGAACGCCCGCGCCACGTTGTACTCGGCGCCGCTGTCCCAGGCGTCGAAGCTCCGGGTGGTCCGGATCCGACGGTCCCGCGGGTCCAGCCGCAGCATGATCTCGCCGAGCGCCACGACGTCGTACGCGCACTCCTGCGCGGACTTGACCGGCAGCATCGTCGTCATGGGGGCCTCCCGCGCTCGTCGTCGAGCCTCCCGTTGGGCGACTCCGTTCCTATGCTAGTCATTTTGTATGATGATTGACAAATCGCAGACGTGCCCGTCACGAGACGGCGGCGGTCAGGCCCTGGCGCCCTTGCGCAGCACCTGCTCGGCGTCCTCCGCCGCAGTCGTCAGGAGCGCGCGCATCCGGTGCTCCGCGCCCGCGGGGTCGGAGCGTTCGATCGCCTCGAACACTTCGCGGTGGAACACGAGGTACTCCCGACCGTGCTCGTGGCGCAGCGTGACGTTGTCCCGCGCGCGCAGTGCCGGCACCAGCATCACCTCGAAACGCTCCATCAGCTCGTTGCCGGCGGCCGCCAGGATGCCGAGGTGGAACTCGATGTCGGCGTCGATCGTCGCCTCGACGTCCGCACTGTCCTCCATCACCAGCAGGGCGGTCCGGATCCGGACCAGCTGCGCACCGGTGCGGCGCGACGCCGCGAGCGCCGCGGCACCCGGCTCGACGATCGCGCGCACCTCGCCCAGCTCCAGCAGCAGCCGCCGGTCGGGGCTGTCCGCGCTGCCGCGCCACGCCATGATGTCGCTGTCGAGGAGGTTCCAGTGCACGCGGTCGCGCACGAACGTGCCGAGCCGGGGGCGGGCATCGACGAGCCCCTTCGCGGTGAGCACCTTGAGCGCCTCGCGCACCACCGTCCGGGAGACGTCGAACTCGGCCTCGACCGCCTGCCCGTCGATCGTCTCGCCCGGCTGGATCCGGCCACCGACGATGCGACTGCCCAAGGCGTCGACCAGCTGGCCGTGCAGCCCCCGACGCGAGAACGCCGTCGGCGCCATGTGCTCGTGCATGCTGTCCACGCGCCTGCCCATCCCCGTCCGAAATGACCCGCCCGCGCCCTCGAGCGCCCCGGGCGATCCGACCCTAGCCCCGGCGCGTCGTCGCGCACGAGACCGCGTCCACGCGCCGGGCGCCGCTCAGCGGCCCGCGACCTGCGACAGCGCCCCCAGCCGCGACAGCGCCCGGTAGTACTTCTTGCGGTACCCGCCGGCGAGCATGTCGGCGCCGAACAGCCCCCGCTCGCCGTCGCCACCGAGCACCACGGGCACGTCCCGGTCGTAGAGGCGGTCGACGAGCACGACGAGCCGGAGCGCCACGTCCTGCCTGCGGA
>Ga0255338_1003179_pt1 | contig 20546 bp, 19 predicted proteins | sample MeOH1_35cm_T4_19_FD_203715 | JGI IMG/M metagenome (GOLD analysis project Ga0255338, IMG submission 203715) | Sandy soil microbial communities from University of British Columbia, Vancouver, Canada - MeOH1_35cm_T4_195 | ecosystem: Engineered > Artificial ecosystem > Sand microcosm > Unclassified ...
TCCATGCGCTCGACGAGCTGAACGAGGCCTACGCACACTACAGCAAGGACCCGGACTTCATCGCCGAATTCAAGAAGGAACTGGCGCATTTCGTCGGCCGTCCCAGCCCCATCTACCATGCGGACCGTCTGAGCCGCGAGCTGGGCGGCGCGCAGATCTACCTCAAGCGCGAGGACCTCAACCACACCGGCGCGCACAAGATCAACAACACCATCGGCCAGGCGCTGCTGGCCAAGCGCATGGGCAAGAAGCGCGTGATCGCCGAGACCGGCGCCGGCCAGCACGGCGTGGCCACGGCGACGATCTGCGCTCGCTACGGCATGGAATGCGTGGTCTACATGGGCAGCGAGGACGTCAAGCGCCAGAGCCCCAATGTCTACCGCATGAAGCTGCTGGGCGCCACCGTGGTGCCGGTGGAATCGGGCTCCAAGACCCTGAAGGACGCGCTCAACGAAGCCATGCGCGACTGGGTGACGAATGTGGAATCGACCTTCTACATCATCGGCACCGTGGCCGGGCCGCATCCCTATCCGATGATGGTGCGCGACTTCCAGCGCGTCATCGGCGACGAATGCCTGGTGCAGATGCCGCAGATGATCGGCCATCAGCCCGATGCGGTGATCGCCTGCGTGGGCGGCGGCTCGAACGCCATCGGCATCTTCTACCCCTACATCCCTTATGAGGGCACCCGCCTGATCGGCGTCGAGGCCGCGGGCCAGGGCATCGACAGCGGCAAGCACGCGGCGACCCTGAGCGCCGGCAGCCCCGGCGTGCTGCATGGCAACCGCACCTATCTGCTGCAGGATGCCGATGGCCAGATCATCGAGACGCACTCGATCTCGGCCGGCCTGGACTACCCGGGCGTGGGGCCGGAGCATGCCTACCTGAAGGACATCGGCCGGGCCGAGTATGTGGGCGTGACCGACCAGGAGGCGCTGGCCGCCTTCCATCGCCTGTGCCGCACCGAGGGCATCATCCCGGCGCTGGAGTCCAGCCATGCGGTGGCCTACGCAATGAAGCTGGCGCCGACCTTGCGGCCCGACCAGTCCCTGCTGGTCAACCTCTCGGGGCGTGGCGACAAGGACATCGGCACGGTGGCGGACCTGTCCGGCGCCGAGTATTTCGACCGGCCTTCGATGGCGGGCCACAGCGTGAAGGGCGGTGCCCAATGAGTCGCATTGCCGCCACCTTCGCCGCGCTCCAGGCGCGCGGCCGCAAGGCCCTGATCCCCTTCGTCACCGCCGGCGATCCCTATCCCGAGGCCACGGTCGAGCTGATGCTGGCGATGGCCGAAGCCGGCGCCGACGTGATCGAGCTGGGCGTGCCTTTCTCCGATCCGATGGCCGACGGCCCGGTGATCCAGCGCGCGGGCGAGCGGGCGCTCAAGGCCGGCATCGGGCTGAGCCGGGTGCTGGACTATGTGCGCGACTTCCGCCGCAGCAACGACAGCACGCCGGTCGTGCTGATGGGCTATGCCAACCCGGTCGAACGCTATGGCGTCGAGCGCTTCGTGCAGGATGCCAAGGCCGCCGGCGTCGACGGCGTGCTGATCGTCGACTATCCGCCCGAGGAATGCGAGACCTTTGCGGCCGCGCTGAAGGCGCAGCAGCTCGACCCCATCTTCCTGCTGGCGCCGACCTCGAGTGACGCGCGCATGGCCCAGATCGGCCGCCTGGCCAGTGGCTATGTCTATTACGTTTCCCTCAAGGGCGTGACCGGCGCCGGCCATCTGGACACGGCGGCAGTGGCGGCGATGATCCCGCGCATCCGGGCCCATGTGGCCGTGCCGGTGGGCGTGGGTTTCGGCATCCGCGACGGCGCCACCGCGCGTGCCGTGGCGGACTGTTCCGACGCCGTGGTCATCGGCTCGCGCCTGGTCCAGCTGCTGGAAGCGCAGACAAGGGATAATGTCGCCGCAACCGGCGCCCAGTTCATCCGCGAGATCCGCGCGGCGCTGGACGCCTGAGTCAATGAACAAGGAGCCCTCCATGAGCTGGCTTGAGAAGCTTCTGCCGCCCAAGATGCAGCAGACCGACCCCAACGAGCGCCGCACGGTGCCCGAGGGACTGTGGATCAAATGCCCGTCCTGCGAGACGGTGCTGTACAAGACCGATCTGGAGCAGAACGTCAATGTCTGCCCCAAGTGCAGCCATCACCACCGCATCGGCGCGCGCGCGCGCCTGGATGCCTTCCTCGACGGCGAGGGCCGCTACGAGATCGGCCAGGAAGTGCTGCCGGTCGATGCCCTGAAGTTCAAGGACAGCAAGAAGTATCCCGATCGCCTGAAGGAAGCGCTGGAATCGACCGGCGAGACCGACGCCCTGGTCGTGATGGGCGGCGCGGTGATGAGCGTGCCGGTGGTCGCGGCCTGCTTCGAGTTCGACTTCATGGGGGGCTCGATGGGTTCGGTGGTCGGCGAGCGCTTCGCGCGCGGCGTCGAGGCCGCCCTGGAGCAGAAGGTGCCCTTCATCTGCTTCACCGCCACCGGCGGTGCGCGCATGCAGGAGGGCCTGTTGAGCCTGATGCAGATGGCCAAGAGCAATGCGGCGCTGACCCGCTTGGCCAAGGCCAAGCTGCCTTATGTCTCGGTGCTGACCGACCCGACGATGGGCGGCGTGTCCGCGTCCTTCGCCTTCGTGGGGGATATCGTGATCGCCGAGCCCAAGGCCCTGATCGGCTTTGCCGGCCCGCGCGTGATCGAGAACACCGTGCGCGAGAAGCTGCCGCCGGGCTTCCAGCGTGCCGAGTTCCTGATGGAAAAGGGCGCGGTGGACATGATCGTCGACCGCCGTCAGCTGCGCGAGACCATCGCCCGCCAGCTGGCCATGCTGCAGCGCCAGAGCGCCGACGCGGTGGCCTGAGGCCTGTCCTTCCCGCCACGGCCAGGCCTTCCAGCCTGGCCGTCTTTGTTTCTGAATTGGCTTGACGACGATGACTCTCGACGACTGGCTGGCACATTGCGAGCGCCTGCACCCCAAGGAAATCGACATGACGCTGGCGCGCGTGCAGCGCCTGCGCGAGGCGATGGGCCTGAAATTCGAGGCGCCGGTCGTGATGGTGGCCGGCACCAATGGCAAGGGCTCGACCTGCGCGATGCTGGAGTCGATCGCGCTGCAGGCCGGCTACCGGGTGGGCCTCTACATCAAGCCGCATCTGGTGCATTTCCAGGAGCGCTGCCGGGTCAACGGCGCGCCGGTGGCGGCCGACTCGCTGCTGCCGCATTTCGAGGCGGTCGAGCAGGCCCGCGGCGACCTGGCCCTGACCTATTTCGAGTTCACCACCCTGGCCATCATGAGCCGTCTGGCCGCTGAACCGCTGGACTTGGTGATCCTGGAGGTGGGCCTGGGCGGACGGCTGGATGCCGTCAACTGCATCGATGCCGACTGCAGCGTGATCACCAGCATCGACCTGGACCATACCGAGTACCTGGGCCCGGACCGCGAATCGGTCGGTCGCGAGAAGGCGCACATCATGCGGCCGGGGCGGCCGGTCGTCTGCAGTGATCCGGTGCCGCCGGCCTCGATCGCCGCCCATGCGGCCGAGATCGGTGCGGATCTGCGCCAGCTGGGCCGCGACTTCACCTACAGCGGCGACCGCCAGCAATGGCAGTGGGCCGGCCGCGCGCGGCGCTTCTCGGGCCTGGCCTATCCCTCGCTGCGCGGTGTCAACCAGCTGCTCAACGCGGCGGGCGTGCTGGCGGTGTTCGAGGCCCTGTTCGAGCGCCTGCCGATCAGCGCCCAGGCGGTGCGCACCGGCCTGGCGCTGGTCGAGCTGCCGGGGCGCTTCCAGGTCGTGCCGGGCCAGCCGGCCCTGGTGCTGGACGTGGCCCACAACCCCCATGCGGTGGCCGCGCTGGCGCAGAACCTCGACCAGATGGGCTTCTTCCCGCGCACCCATGCGGTGTTCGGCGCGATGGCCGACAAGGATCTGGAGCAGATCCTGGCGCGCATCGCCCCCCTGGTCGATGTCTGGCATTTCACCGACCTGGCGCTCCCGCGCGCGGCCAAGGCCGCGGTGCTGGCCGAGCGCTTCGAGGCGTTGCGCGCCAGCGGGGCCCTCAAGCCACCGGTCGGCGTGAGCGTGCAACAGCACGCGGACCCCGAACGGGCCCTGGCCGCCGCGGCGGCCGCGGCCGACCCCGCTGATAGAATTCTGGTCTTCGGTTCCTTCCATACCGTGGGCGGCGTGATGAAGAACGGCGTGCCGCGCCTGGCCGCCAAGCCCGCTGCTCCAGCGGCCTGAACGCCTGACCGCCTGACGATCTCCCAGCCTTCCTCGCCATCGCGCCATCCAACATGGGTTTGCTGTCCTTTTTCAAGCGCTCCTCGGCCACGCCCGCGGCCAAGCCCGTCTCGGATACCCAGGACGCCGTGCAGGCGCTGCGCATCCGTGCCCGTCGGCGCCTGATCGGCGCGGCCCTGCTGGTCGGGCTGGGCGTGATCGGCTTCCCGCTGCTGTTCGAGACCCAGCCGCGGCCGATACCGGTCGATCTGCCCATCGACATCCCCCGCAAGGAGACGGCGCCGGCGCTGGCCATCCCGCCGGCCTTGCCCGCCAGCCTGCCGGCCCCGCAGGTGACAGAGGCACCGCCCGTCAGCGCCGAGCCGCCCGTGGCCCAGGCGCCCCAGAAGGCGGTCGTCGAGCATGTGGCGGAGAAGCCGGCGGAAAAGCCCGTGGAGAAGAAACCGACGGAGAAGCCTGCCGAGAAAGCCGCACCGGTGAAGGCCGACAAGCCCGTCGAACGGCTCGCCGACAAGGCGGTGGAGAAGGCGCAGGAAAAGGTCGCGCCCAAGGCCCAGGAGTCCGCGCGCGTCCAGGCCCTGCTGGAGGACAAGGCGGCCGAGGTCAAGAAGGCTCAGTCGCAGCCGCCGGCCGATGCCGGCCGCTTCATCGTGCAGGTGGGCGCCTATGCCGACAGCAAGGCCGCACACGAGGCGCGCATGAAGGTGGAGCGCATGGGCCTGAAGACCTACACCCAGGCGGTCGAGACGGCAGACGGCAAGCGCATCCGCGTGCGCGTCGGGCCTTTCGCCAGCCGCGAGGAGGCCGACAAGGTGGCCGCCAAGGTGCGCGGCGGCGGTTTGTCCACCGCGGTGCTGACGCTCTGAGGTCGCATGAGCTGGGTCGACTGGGTCCTGCTCGCGGTGCTGGCCGTCTCCGTGCTGCTGGGCCTGTGGCGCGGCCTGGTCTACGAGCTGCTGTCCATCCTGGGCTGGGTCGTGGCCTATTTCGCCTGCCCCTTCATCGCGCCCTGGATCGCGCCCTGGCTGCCCGCCGAACGCATCGGCCCGCAGCTGCTGCAGGCCCTGAGCCTGGTGCTGGGCTTCATGCTGATCCTGCTGCTGTGGGGGATTTCGGCGCGGCTGCTGCGGGCCTTGATCCATGCGACGCCGCTGAGCGTGATCGACCGGCTGCTGGGCGGTGGCTTCGGCGTGCTGCGTGGCGTGCTGGTCTGCCTGCTGGCCGTGGTGCTGGTGGGCATGACGCCGGCCGTGCGTTCCGAGACCTGGAAACAGTCGCAGCTCGCCCCCATCTTGCAGACGACCCTGCAGGGCCTGGCACCGATGCTGCCGGCCGAACTGGTGAAATTCATCCCGGCCTGAGTCGCGTGCTCGGGCCTTCAAGTTTGTAGAAACAAGGAAGCAGTCCATGTGTGGCATCGTCGGAGTGATATCCAAGGCGCCGGTCAACCAGCTGATCTATGACGCTTTGCTGCTGCTGCAGCATCGCGGTCAGGACGCCGCCGGCATCGTCACGATGCAGGGCAACAAGTGCTTCATGCACAAGGCGCGCGGCATGGTGCGTGACGTGTTCCGCACCCGCAATATGCGCGCGCTGCCGGGCAATATCGGCCTGGGCCAGGTGCGCTACCCGACCGCCGGCAATGCCTACAGCGAGGAGGAGGCCCAGCCCTTCTACGTCAACGCGCCCTTCGGCCTGGTGCTGGTGCACAACGGCAACCTGACCAACGCCCACGCGCTGAAGAAGGAGCTGTTCGACATCGACCGCCGCCACATCAACACCGAGAGCGATACCGAGGTGCTGATCAATGTGGTGGCGCACGAGCTGGAACTGGCGGCGCGCGATCTGCCGGTGACGCCGGACGCGATCTTCAAGGCCGTGCGTGCGGTGCAGAAGCGCATCAAGGGCTCGTATGCGGTGATCGCGCTGATCGCCGGCTACGGCCTGCTGGCCTTCCGCGATCCCTTCGGCATCCGCCCCCTGTGCTTCGGCCAGTCGGCCGAGGGCGAGTTCATGGTGGCCAGCGAGAGCGTGGCGCTGGAGGGCACGGGCCATCAGCTGATCCGCGACGTGGCACCCGGCGAGGCCCTGTTCATCGACATGAACGGCCAGCTGCACAGCCAGCAATGCAATGACAACCCGAGCCTGAACCCCTGCATGTTCGAGTTCGTCTACCTGGCCCGCCCGGACTCGGTGATGGACGGCATCTCGGTCTACCAGGCGCGGCTGAACATGGGCGAGACCCTGGCGCAGCGCCTGATCTCGACGATGCCGCCCAGCGACATCGACGTGGTGATCCCGATTCCCGAGTCGAGCCGCCCCTCGGCCATGCAGCTGGCGCACAAGATCGGCAAGCCCTACCGCGAGGGCTTCGTGAAGAACCGCTATGTCGGCCGCACCTTCATCATGCCGGGGCAGGGCGCGCGCAAGAAGTCGGTGCGCCAGAAGCTCAACGCCATCGGCCTGGAGTTCAAGGGCCGCAACGTGCTGCTGGTGGACGACTCCATCGTGCGCGGCACCACCTCCAAGGAGATCGTGCAGATGGCCCGCGAGGCCGGCGCGCGCAAGGTGTACCTCGCCTCGGCCGCGCCGCCGGTGCGCTTCCCGAATGTCTACGGCATCGACATGCCCACCAAGGAAGAGCTGATCGCGCACGGCCGCAGCATCGAGGAGGTGCGCCAGTACATCGGTGCCGATGCGCTGATCTACCAGGACGTGGACGCGATGAAGCGCGTGGTGTCGGCCCTGCAGCCGAAGCTCAACGGCTTCGAGGCCTCCTGCTTCGACGGCCGCTACATCACCGGCGACGTCTCGGCCGAGGATTTCGCGACGATGAAGGAGCAGCGTCAATCCCAGGGCGAGGAAGAGGACGGCCCGGCGCGCACCCGCCTGGCCCTGCAGGGCGGCCAGGAGCAGTGAACATGAGCAGTGATGATCACCACGAGACCGACGAGGCTCGCCGCATCGCCCGCGCCCGCTTGCCCGAGGGGCTGCGCCCCGAGACCCTGGCCGTGCGCACCGCGCTGGCGCCCAGCCAGCATGGCGAGAACTCCGAAGCCCTGTTCCTGACCAGCGGCTATGTGCAGCCGAATGCCGAGGTCTCGGCCCAGCGCTTCGCGGCTTCGGAGGACTTCACCTACTCGCGCACCAGCAACCCGACGGTACGCAGCTTCGAGGCGCGCCTGGCCGCGATGGAAGGTACCGAGGCGGCCGTGGCCACGGCCACCGGCATGGGGGCCATCCTGCTGCTGATCATGGGGCTCCTGAAGTCGGGCGACCATGTGATCTGCTCGCGCTCGGTGTTCGGCTCGACCATCAATCTGTTCGCCAAGGAGTTCGGCAAGTTCGGCGTCGAGACCACCTTCGTCTCGCAGACCGATCTGGCGGAATGGCGCGCGGCGATCCGGCCGACGACCAGGCTCTTCTTCGCCGAGACGCCGACCAACCCACTGACCGACATCTGCGACATCCGCGCGCTGGCGGACATGGCCCATGGGGCCGGGGCGCTGCTGGCGGTGGACAACAGCTTTTGCTCGCCGGCGCTGCAGCGGCCGGCCAGTCTGGGCGCCGACCTCGTGATGCACTCGGGCACCAAGTACCTGGATGGCCAGGGCCGCGTGATGGCCGGTGCCCTGTGTGGCTCCGAGAAGCTGATCAAGGACGTGTTCGGCCCGGTGATACGTACGGCCGGCATGACCCTGGCACCCTTCAATGCCTGGGTGGTGCTGAAGGGACTGGAGACCTTGTCCATCCGCATGAAGGCCCACAGCGAGAACGCGCTCAAGGTGGCGCGCTGGCTGGAGGCGCGGCCCGAGGTGGCGCGCGTCTACTATCCCGGCCTGGCCTCGCACCCGCAGCATGAGCTGGCAATGCGCCAGCAGGGCGGGCAGGGCGGGGCGGTGGTGTCCTTCGATCTGCGTGGCCGAAATGGTGAGGCAGGCCCTGAGGCGGCGCGCGCCGCGGCCTTCCACCTGATCGACAGCACCCGCGTGATCTCGATCGCCACCAATCTCGGCGACACCAAGTCCATCATCACGCACCCGGCCACCACCTCGCATGGGCGGCTGAGCGAGGCGCAGCGCCAGGCCGCCGGCATCGGCCAGGGCCTGATCCGCCTGGCGGTCGGCCTGGAGCATCCGGACGACATCACCGACGACCTGCTGCGTGGCCTGTCCACCCTGAACCGCTAACAGAACCCATAGAAGAAGAACGATGAGCCAAGCCATCCGTACCCGCATCGCGCCGTCGCCCACCGGTTTCCTGCACCTGGGCACCGCGCGCACCGCGCTGTATTCCTGGGCCTATGCGCGCCATCATGGCGGCCAGTTCGTGCTGCGCATCGAGGACACCGATGTGGCGCGCTCGACCCAGGACTCGGTCGACCAGATCCTGGCGGCAATGAAGTGGCTGGGCCTCGACTATGACGAGGGCCCGATCTACCAGATGCAGCGCCTCGAGCGCTACCAGGCGGTGATCGAGCAGATGATTGCCGCCGGCAGCGCCTACCGCTGCTACTGCACCCCCGAGGAGCTGGAGACGATGAAGGCCGCGCAGGACGCGCGCGGCGAGAAACGTCGCTACGACGGCACCTGGCGCCCGGAGCCGGGCAAGGTGCTGCCGGCCATTCCCGAGGGCGTGAAGCCCGTCGTGCGCTTCAAGAATCCGGTCGATGGCGACGTGAGCTGGGACGATGTGGTCAAGGGCCAGATCACGATCAACAACCGCGAGATCGATGACCTGATCATTCTGCGTACCGATGGCGTGCCGACCTACAACTTTGCCGTCGTGGTGGACGACTGGGACATGGCCATCACCCATGTGTTCCGCGGCGACGAGCACATCAACAACACACCCTGGCAGATCAATATCTTCAAGGCCCTGGGCGCGCCGCTGCCGGCCTTCGGCCACCTGCCCATCATCCTCGGCGACGACGGGCTGAAGCTGAGCAAACGCCGCGGCGCGGTCAGCGTGACGGCCTACGAGGAGAACGGCTATCTGCCCGAGGCCATGCTGAACTACCTGTCACGCCTGGGCTGGAGCCATGGCGATGACGAGTTGTTCTCGCGCGAGCAACTGGTGTCCTGGTTCGACGGCAGCCACCTGTCCAAGAGCCCGGCGCAGTGGGATCCGGCCAAGCTGGAATGGGTCAACGGCCAGTACATCAAGCGGGCCGACGATCAACGCCTGGCCGCCCTGGTCGAAGTGCAGCTAGCCAAGCGAGGCATTGCCGCGGCCGCGTCGCGGCTGGTGCCGCTGTGTGCGCTGTTCAAGGACCGCTGCGCCACAACGGTGGCGCTGGCCGATTGGCTGAGCATGTATTTCGTGCCGGTTGCACCCTCGGCGGAGGACCGTGCTGCCCATCTCACCGATGCGGTGAAGCCGGCGCTGGCCACCCTGGCCGACAAGTTCGCGGCCACGCTCGACTGGAACAAGGCAACGATCCAGGCGGCCATCAAGGAAACCATCGGCGCCCACGGCCTGAAGATGCCGCAGCTGGCCATCCCGGCGCGCGTGCTGGTATGCGGGCGTGCGCAAACTCCATCGCTCGACGCGGTGCTCGAGCTGTTCGACAAAGAAATTGTCATCGAACGCTTGCGCAGTCTTTAAAAATCGTTCTATAATCTTTTTCTCGCTTGAACGGCGCGATACACAAGGAATCGCAAGTGGCACGGAGGTTTCTCCAGCGGCTTGCGGGGCTTGAGGGGGTATAGCTCAGCTGGGAGAGCGCTTGCATGGCATGCAAGAGGTCAGCGGTTCGATCCCGCTTACCTCCACCAAATCTTCGGATTTGCGTGGCGCGCGGTTCAGGTATGAAGAAGGATTAGTCCCCTTCGTCTAGAGGCCTAGGACACCACCCTTTCACGGTGACTACAGGGGTTCGAATCCCCTAGGGGACGCCAAGTTTGATAAGGCTTGGTAATTGTTGCGATATAATGCAATAATTACGAACTTATCCCACGCGGAGTGGTAGTTCAGTTGGTTAGAATACCGGCCTGTCACGCCGGGGGTCGCGGGTTCGAGTCCCGTCCACTCCGCCAAGGTTTGCAGACATTCGTTGCAATGTCGAAAATGCAAGCGGCCATTCAGTTGGCCGCTTGTATTTAGAGAGTAGAGAAAGATACGCTTGAACTGCGCGTTACCCGACACGGGGGTATAGCTCAGCTGGGAGAGCGCTTGCATGGCATGCAAGAGGTCAGCGGTTCGATCCCGCTTACCTCCACCATTTCAGGTGGCGCGCGGTTCAGGTAGATATTGATGCCTCGTTCGTCTAGAGGCCTAGGACACCACCCTTTCACGGTGGCTACAGGGGTTCGAATCCCCTACGAGGTACCAGTTTGATGAATACGCTAGACGGTATTCATCGCCACGCGGAGTGGTAGTTCAGTTGGTTAGAATACCGGCCTGTCACGCCGGGGGTCGCGGGTTCGAGTCCCGTCCACTCCGCCAAAATTATTGATAAACCCTGGTCACGCAAGTGCCCAGGGTTTTTTATTGGTCGGTCGTCAGCCGTATAGATATTGATGGCATAACCGCAGCCACCGATCGCGTCGTTATATCTGCCCATAGACCAGCTTGCGCTCGGCGGTGTAATGCCACCAGGGTTTCGGCGGCGCGCCACGCATGAAATCCACGGCAGCCATCAGGGTATCCAGCACGCAGGGGTCATGCCGTTGTTCGGTGATCGCGCAGAGTTGCTGGTAGAGCACGAAGGCATCGCGTCCGCGCAATTGCCGCGGTTGCTGGATGCCCAACAGCCGCAGATCGGCGGCCATCGCCGCGCCGACATTGGGAATCTGCTCCAGCACGGTGCAGTCCTCGTGGTGCCGGGCCTTCTGCATCTCAGAAGCTCAGGCTGCCGCGTATCAGGCCGACCGCATGGCCTTCGATGCTGAACTCATCGCCGGGGCTCACCAGAATCGGCTCGAAATCGGGATTCTCGGGCAACAGGCTGATGCCGTCGCGCCGCTTCTGGTAGCGCTTGACCGTGACCTCATCGCCGATGCGCGCCACGACGATCTGGCCGTTGCGGGCCTCGCTGGACTTCTGCACGGCCAGCAGGTCGCCGTCCATGATGCCGATGTCCTTCATGCTCATGCCGCGTACTTTCAGCAGGAAATCCGGCTTGCGCGCGAACATGCCCGCCTCCACCGTGTAGCTCTGCTCGATGTGTTCCTGCGCCAGAATCGGGGCGCCGGCGGCGACCCGGCCCACCAGGGGCAGGGTCAGCTGGGCAAGCTGGGGCAGCGGCAGCGAGAACTGCTGTTCCTCGCGAGCGCGGCGTTCCTGCTGGAGCGCGCGCAATGTGTCAGACTTCAGCCGGATGCCGCGCGAGGTGCCGCCCACCAGTTCGATCACGCCCTTGCGGGCCAGGGCCTGCAAATGCTCCTCGGCCGCATTGGCCGAGCGGAATCCGAGCTCGGCCGCGATCTCGGCCCGGGTGGGCGGGGCGCCGGTGTTGTCGATGGCGGTGCGCACCAGATCGAAAATCTGCTGCTGGCGGGCGGTGAGCTTGGGGCCGTTGTTCATGCTGCTGTCGTCCATGGGGCGCCTCGCTGATCGAAGGTGGAGATGAATTCTCGCCTGAGTATATATCCAGTAACTGTTCATTCATCCAGGAATTCATGTCCTCCAACAATCTCGTGGTCATTCTGGGTACCGGCGGCACCATTGCAGGCCGTGCCGCCAGCGCGGCAGACAACGTCGGCTACACCGCCGCCCAGCTCGGCGTGCAGCAGTTGCTGGACGCGATACCGGCGTTGGCCGCGCATGCGCTGGAGGCCGAGCAGGTGGCCCAGCTCGACAGCAAGGACATGGACTTCGGCACCTGGCTGCATCTGGCCCAGCGGGTGGCCGCGCATCTGGCCAGGCCCGAGGTGGCCGGCCTGGTGGTCACCCATGGCACCGACACCCTGGAGGAGACCGCCTATTTCCTGCAGCGCGTGCTGGCGCCCGGCAAGCCGGTGGTGATCACCGCGGCGATGCGTCCGGCCACGGCCATGCAGACCGATGGGCCGCAGAACCTGCTCGACGCGGTGGCCGTGGCCAGCGATCCCCAGGCCAGCGGCGTGCTGGTGGTGTTCGCGGGCAGTATTCACAGCGCCGAGCGGGTGCGCAAGGTCCACAGCTACAAGGTCGATGCCTTTGCCTCGGCCGAGGGCGGGGAGCTGGGCTTGGTAGAGGAAGGACAGCCGCGCTGGCTGAGCCAGCCAGCGCCGGGGCTGCCGCCCCTGGGGCTGGCCCGGCTGGAGGCGCGCCCGGTGGCCCGCTGGCCACGTGTGCAGATCCTGTTGAACCATGTCGGCGCCGACGGCAGCCTGGTCGAGGCCCTGCTAGCCCATGGGGTGGACGGACTGGTCGTGGCGGGCACCGGCAATGGCACCCTGTCGCTGGCGCTGGAGTCGGCCCTGCGCGGGGCGCAGGCGCGCGGCGTGCGGGTTTTGCGCAGCACGCGCTGCGACGCCGGCCCGGTGATGGCTTCGGCCTGCGGCCTGCCCACGGCCGGCGCGCTGAGTCCGGTGAAGGCCAGGATCGAGCTGCTGCTCGAGCTGCTGGCCGCCTGACGCGGGCGCTGCCGGCCGCGCGTCAGCGGGCGACGCGGCGCCGTGCCAGCCAGCCGATCAGGCCCAGCCCGCCCAGCATCAGGGCATAGCTGGAGGGCTCGGGCACCGCGGCGATGCCTTGCTTGACCAGGCCGTTGCCGTCGAAGGCGAAGACATAGAACTGGTTGTCGTAGGGGCTGGCGCCGACACCGCCGTTCGGCGTCACCGCGCCGAGGAAGTCGTTGTCGTTGGCCAGGTAGAGCGTGTGGCGCCACTGGCCGTCGATCAGCACGTCGTCGCCGAAGGCGATGCCCTCGAGCTTGGAGGGGATCATCGCGTCGCTGATGCCCTTGGCGTTCAGCGCGGCCCGGATGTCCAGGAACAGGGTCTTGCCGACCGCGGCCGACTTCAGCGCGTCGGCGCCGGTCAGGTTCGAGACCTCGGTCGCGCCGTTGAGGTCGACCTGGTAGATCTGCTTGACGGCGGCCTTGCTGCCCGGCGAGCCGTCGCCGAGGCCCTTGCCGTCGCGCTCCAGCACCAGGAACTGGTGATCGTTCAGCGCCAGGATCTCGCTGCTGTTGTAGGTCTTGCTGCCGATCTTGTTGTCGTAGGCGTACTGGCTCACCGCACCGCTGGCGATGTCGATCTTGACGATGCGGTTGTACTGGCCGCCATCGCCGCCGTCCTGTATCAGCGGGCTCTGCATGAAGCCGACCAGGGTCTTGCCGTCGGGCGTGATGGCCAGGCCTTCCATGCCCTTGTTGGTCACGCGGCCCGAGGTGTTGGTGAACTCGACATCCTTCTGCGCACTCAGCGTGCTGATCGCGAAGCTCTGCGGCAGCTCGAATACGCGGGTGCGCTGGCCGCTGCTGCGCTCGAACTGGTAGACATAGGGGCCGTACTCGTCGGCCACGAACACGCTCTTGCCATCATTGGAGACACGCAGGGCCTCGGGGTCCAGGCGGGCATTGGCCGCATTCGTCGACAGGCCCGGTGCGAAATTGTCCGAGCGCCCGGAAAAGTAGTTCTTGCTGCCGGCCGCCAGCGCATTGCCGGCCACCAGGCCCGTCGTCGTCGGGGCCAGGGCGCCGTAGTTCAGCGCCGTGCTGCTGTAGAGCAGGGTGGTGCCCTGCAGCGTGGGCGTCAGGCTGAAGGGCAGGGGCGAGCCGGCCGCATTGGCGCTCAGGCTCAGCTGCAGGGTGTGGAAGCGCGCGATGTAGGAGCTGGTGTCATCAACGGCCGGATTCCAGGCGCTGGCGTTCGGACCGCGGTCCGGCAGCGACAGGAAGGTGTTGCCGCCGGCCCAGGCCAGGCCGGAGCCCATGCCGCCCAGCAGATTGGCGCGGGCGCCGTTCTCCAGCGTGTAGCCCAGCCCCGAGAGATCGGCCGCGGCGCCGGACAGGGAGCCGAAAGCGATCAGGTCGACGCTGGCCTGGGCCGAACCGGCGGCCAGAGCGCTGGCCAGCAGCAGGCCGAGCTTGCGGGGAAGAGGGGACGGCGGCATGGACGGGCTCCTTGTTGAAGCTGTCCAGCATCGTCGGCCCTTGTGACCGATGCGTGACCGATGCGTGACGCGGACCGCCGCCCGGCCCGCGTGTCCCCGGGATCGGGGGCAGGCCTGCGGCGGCTGCGGGCTCAGACGAGGTTCAGGGCCACGTCGATATTGCCGCGGGTGGCATTCGAATAGGGGCAGACCTGGTGGGCTGCGTCGACCAGCTGCTGGGCCACGGCGCGGTCCACGCCCGGCACCGAGATGTTCAGCGCGACCTGGATGCCGAAGCCGGTCGGGATGGGGCCGATGCCCACATCGGCGGTGATGGACACCTCGGCCGGCAGGGCGATCTTCTTCATGCCGGCGACATGCTTGAGCGCGCCGATGAAGCAGGCCGAGTAGCCGGCCGCGAACAGCTGTTCGGGGTTGGTGCCGGGGCCGCCGGCGCCGCCCAGTTCCTTGGGCGTGGACAGCGTCACATTGAGCGCGCCGTCCGAGCTGGACGAGGTGCCTTGGCGGCCGCCGGTGGAGGTGGCGTGGGCGGTGTAGAGGACTTTGTCGAGGGCCATGATGCTCATTCCTTGTGGTCGGTGGTGGTGGGTGGGGAGGGCAGATCGGCGGCCTTGACGAGCTGTTGACGCAACTCGTGCAGGCGCCGGGTGAGGGAACTCAGTTCTTCCAGCGAGCAGGCGCTGGCGCAGGCCAGCCGGGGCGGGATGTGCAAGGCCTGCGTCTTCAGGGCCTGGCCCGCCGGGCTCAGGAAGATGTCCACGCGGCGCTCGTCCTCGGCGGCGCGGCGGCGCGCGATCAGGCCGGCCGCCTCCATGCGCTTGAGCAGGGGCGTGAGGGTGCCGGAGTCGAGCGAGAGGCGCTGACCCAGGGTGGAAACGCTGATGCCCTCCTGCTCCCACAGCACCAGCATCACCAGATACTGCGGATAGGTCAGGCCCAGCGGCTCCAGCAGGGGCTTGTAGAGCTTGGTCATCGCCAGCGAGCTGGCGTACAGCGCGAAGCACAGCTGCTGGTCCAGGCGCAGCCAGTCCGCGTTCGCCGTGAACTCCTGGGGGCTGGGGGTCTTGCTGCGTGCCATGGGTGATAATGTAGTTGGCAATTAAATTGCACACAACTTAAATGGTTATTCGACCCATCGAGGAGAACCGACGATGACGCTGCTTGCAAACGTGCTGGTGGGGCTGGTGGCCCTGATCCATCTCTACATCCTGGTGCTGGAGATGTTCTGGTGGACCACGCCCAGGGGCCGCAAGGCCTTCGGCCTGACACAAGAGTTCGCCGAGGCCAGCAAGGTGCTGGCGGCGAACCAGGGCCTGTACAACGGCTTCCTGGCCGCCGGCCTGATCTGGGGCTTGGTGCGCGGCGACCTGCCGACGCAGCTGTTCTTCCTCGCCTGCGTGCTGGTGGCCGGGCTCTATGGCGCGGCGACAGCCAGCCGCAAGATCCTCTATGTGCAGGCGCTGCCGGCGATCATCGCGATCGCCGGTGTGCTGCTGTCCGCCTGAGCGGAGCGATCGATCGCTCGCTCCGTTCAGGCCGAGGCCTGGATCGCGTCGACCTCGGCGCTGAGCTCCAGCCAGCGCAGCTCGGCGGCCTCCAGCTCGTCGTGGATGGCCTTCAGGCGCTTGCCCAGTTCGGCGATCTTGGCCGGCGCGGCGCTGCCGGCGGCCAGCTGGCCTTCGATGGTCGTGCGCTCGTCCGCCAGCTTGTTGAGCCTGGCGTCGATCTGCTCCATCTCCTTGCGCAGCGGTTTTGTCTGCTCGGCCAGGCGCTGGCGGGCCTGGCCGCTGGCTTTGCGGTCCTCGCGCTTGAAGACCACCGGCTCCGCCGGCGCGGCGGGCGCGGGCGTCGCAGCGGCCACGGGGGCGGCGCTGCCGCCGCTGCCGCCTTTCTTCGCGGCTTCCTTGGCCAGCTTGGCCGCCTCCTTGGACTGGTCGAGCAGCCAACGCTGGTAGTCGTCCAGATCGCCGTCGAAGGGCCCCAGCTTGCCGCCGGCCACCAGCCAGAACTCGTCGCAGACCTCCCGCAAGAGCGCCCGGTCATGGCTGACCAGCATCACCGTGCCCTCGAACTCGTTGAGCGCCATCGACAGGGCCTCGCGGGTCTGCAGGTCCAGGTGGTTGGTCGGCTCGTCCAGCAGCAGGAGGTTGGGGCGCTGCCAGACCAGCATGGCCAGCACCAGGCGGGCCTTCTCGCCGCCGGAGAGGCTGCCCACGGCCTGGTTGACCATGTCGCCGACGAAGCGGAACTGACCCAGGAAGTCGCGCAGCTCCTGCTCGCGTGCGCTCGGACTGACCTCCTTGGCCAGCCGCACCATGTGCGACAGCGGCCCCTCGTCGGGTCGCAGCACGTCCATCTCCTGCTGGGCGAAGTAGCCGATCGACAGGCCCTTGCCCTCGGTGATCTTGCCGCCCATCGCGCGCTGCATGCGCGCCACCGTCTTCACCACCGTCGACTTGCCCTGGCCGTTGGCGCCCAGGATGCCGATGCGCTGGCCGGCCAGTACCGAGCGGTCGATGCCGCGCACGATGATCTTCTCGCCCTCGGGTGTGTCATAGCCGCAGGCGACCTCGTCGAACATCAGCATCGGGTTCGGCAGGCTGACGGGCTCACGGAACTCGAAGCTGAAGTCCGAGGCGGTCAGCACCGGCGCCAGCTTCTCCATGCGCTCCAGCGCCTTGACGCGGCTCTGTGCCTGCTTGGCCTTGCTGGCCTTGGCCTTGAAGCGGTCGATGAACTTCTGCAGGTGCGCCATGCGGTCCTGCTGCTTCTCGAAGGCGGCCTGCTGCAGCACCATGCGCTCGGCGCGCATCGCCTCAAACGCGGTGTAGTTGCCGCCGTAGCGCATCAGCTTGGCCTCGTCCAGATGCAGGGTCACCTTGGTGATGGCATCGAGGAATTCGCGGTCGTGGCTGATGACGATCAGGGTGCCGTCGTAGCGCTGCAGCCAGGCTTCCAGCCAGACCAGCGCGTCCAGGTCCAGGTGGTTGGTCGGCTCGTCCAGCAGCATCAGGTCGGCCGGGCACATCAGCGCGCGGGCCAGTTGCAGGCGCATGCGCCAGCCGCCGGAGAAACTGTTGACCGGCGCATCGACCTGCTCGCCCTTGAAGCCCAGGCCCATCAGCAGGGCCTGCGCGCGCGGCCTGGCATCGAAGGCCCCGGCGTCCATCAGCAGGCCATGGGCCTCGGCCATCGCGTGGCCGTCCTCGGCGGCTTCTGCCTCTTCCAGGGCGCGGCGCGCGGCCATCAATCGGGTGTCGCCCTCCAGCACGAAGTCGGTGGCCGGCATCTCCGTCTCGGGCATGTTCTGCGCGACCTCGCCGACGGCCCACTGGCGCGGGATGTCCACCTCGCCCTTGTCGCTCTGCAGCCGGTCGGTCAGCAGCGCAAAGAGGCTGGACTTGCCGGCGCCGTTGCGGCCCACCAGGCCGATCTTCTCGCCCGGCTGCAGGGTGACGCTGGCATCGTCCAGCACGACCTTGGTGCCGCGGCGCAGCGTGATATTGCGCAGCGTGATCATGCGGACGCTTGGCTCAAGGCCTCTTGGGTGATCAACAACACTTGGTCTTCTCCGGCCGATGTCTCCATCCAGGCCACTTCGAGGTTGGGGAATGCGGCTTCAAAGAAGGCGCGCTCGTTGCCGATCTCCAGCACCAGCACGCCATGCGCGCTGAGATGCCGTGGCGCCTCGGCCAGCAGCCGGCGCACGAAGTCCATGCCGTCGGCGCCGCCGGCCAGGGCCAGCTCGGGCTCGGCCCGGTACTCGGCCGGCAGGGCGGCCATCGAGCCGCTGTTCACATAGGGCGGGTTGCAGAGGATCAGGTCGTACTTCTGGCCGGCCGCCGGCGCCAGGCCGTCGCCCTGCAGCAGGCGGATGCGGCCCTGCAGGCCATGCCGCTCGACGTTGATGCGGGCCACTTCCAAGGCCTCGGGGCTCAGGTCGATCGCGTCGACCTGCACCTCGGGCCAGGCCAGGGCCGCCAGCACGGCCAGGCTGCCATTGCCGGTGCACAGGTCGAGCACGCGCGTGGTCTCATCGGACAGCCAGGCATCGATGCTGGCGTCGGCGATCAACTCGGCGATGAAGGAGCGCGGCACGATGGCGCGCTCGTCCACATAGAAGGGCACGCCCTGCAGCCAGGCCTCGCGGGTCAGGTAGGCGGCGGGCTTGCGCGTGGCGATGCGCTCGTCCACCAGGGCCGCGATCTGCGCGAGCTGCTTGGGTGTCAGGTCTTGCTGGGCATGTTCGTCCAGCGCGTCCAGCGGCAGCGAGAGGCGCCACAGCGCCAGCCAGGCGGCTTCGTCGAAGGCATTGGTCGTGCCATGCCCAAAAGAAACGCCCGCCTCGGTCAGGCGGGCGGCTTGGTGCTCGATGCACGAGATCAGGTTCACAGCAGCAGGTTCTCCAGCGTGCGTCGGTAGATGTTCTTCAGCGGCTCGATGCAGTCGGCCGGCACGTTCTCGTCGATCTTGTGGATGGTCGCGTTGATCGGGCCGAACTCCAGCACCTCCTTGCAGATCTTGGCGATGAAGCGCCCGTCCGAGGTGCCGCCGGTGGTGGACAGCTCCGGGCTGAGGCCGGTCTCGGCCAGGATGGCGCCGCGCACCGCCTCGCTCAGGCGACCCACGGGGGTCAGGAAGGGCTCGCCGCCCAGCGTCCAGTCCAGCGCGTATTCCAGGCCGTGGCGCCCCAGCAGCGCATGGACGCGCGACTTCAGTCCTTCCGGCGTCGACTCGGTCGAGAAGCGGAAGTTGAAGTCGATCAGGACCTCGCCCGGGATCACATTGGTGGCGCCGGTGCCGGCGTGGATGTTGGAGATCTGGAAGGTGGTGGCCGGGAAATAGTCATTGCCACGGTCCCATTCGGTCGCGGCCAGCTCGGCCAGCGCGGGCGCGGCCTGGTGCACCGGGTTGCGGGCCAGGTGCGGATAGGCCACATGGCCCTGCACGCCCTTGACGCGCAGCTTGCCGGAGAGCGTGCCGCGTCGGCCGTTCTTGACCATGTCGCCGAGCTTCTCCACCGAGGTGGGCTCGCCGACGATGCAGAAGTCCAGGCGCTGGGCGCGCGCCTTCAGCGCTTCGCAGCAGACCACGGTGCCGTCGACGGCCGGGCCCTCCTCGTCGCTGGTCAGCAGGAAGGCGACGCCGCCACGATGGCCGGGATGGGCGGTGACGAACTCCTCGGCCGCCACCACCATCGCGGCCACCGAGCCCTTCATGTCGGCGGCGCCGCGGCCGTAGAGGCGGCCGTCGCGGTAGCTCGGCACAAAGGGATCGCTGCCCCAGCTTTCCAGCTTGCCGGGCGGCACGACGTCGGTATGGCCGGCGAACATCAGCACGGGCGCGTCGGCGCCGCCGCTGCCCTGCCTGATGGCCCAGAGGTTGCGCACGCGGAAGTTCTCCGGGCCGCTGTCCATGCGCTCGATCGCGAAGCCGCAGGCGGCCAGGCGCTCGGCGATCAGGTCCTGGCAGCCGGCGTCCTCGGGCGTGACCGAGGGGCGGGCGATCAGGGTTTCGAGAAGGCTCAGGGCTTGGCTCATTCGGGGCGCACGTCCAGGGTGATTTCGGTGAAGCTGGCCTGGTCGCTGGCCGGCTCCTCGGTCTTGCCATTGGTCTTGCCGGCCGGGGGCGCGTTGTCGTTCTGCAGTCGCCACAGCAGGTTGGTCGGCGAGTCGGCGAACAGCAGGCCTTCCTCGCGCGTGATCGTGCCGCTCTTGATCAGCTGGGCGAAATGCTCCTCGAAGGTCTGCGAGCCCTCGGCAATGGACTTCTCCATCGCTTCCTTGACCCCGCCGAAGTCGCCTTGCTCGATCAGCTCCGCCACCAGCTTGGTGTTCAGCAGGATCTCGGTGACCGGCACCCGGCCGCCGGCCGTGGCGCGCACCAGGCGCTGCGAGATCACCGCCTTCAGGCCCGCGCCCAGGTCGTTCAGCAGGGCCGGGCGCGACTCGGGCGTGTAGAAGGACAGGATGCGGTTCAGCGCGTGATAGCTGTTGTTGCCGTGCAGGGTGGCGACGACCAGATGGCCCGACAGCGCGTAGGAGATGGCCGCCGTCATGGTCTCGCGGTCGCGGATCTCGCCGATCAGGATGCAGTCGGGCGACTGGCGCAGCGCATTCTTCAGCGCGATCTGCAGCGAGGCCGTGTCGCGGCCCACCTCGCGCTGGTTGACGACCGAGCGCTTGTTGGTGAACAGGTATTCCACCGGGTCCTCGATCGTGAGGATGTGGCCCGTCATGTTCTGGTTGCGCTGCTCCAGC
>Ga0255338_1003180_pt1 | contig 20545 bp, 15 predicted proteins | sample MeOH1_35cm_T4_19_FD_203715 | JGI IMG/M metagenome (GOLD analysis project Ga0255338, IMG submission 203715) | Sandy soil microbial communities from University of British Columbia, Vancouver, Canada - MeOH1_35cm_T4_195 | ecosystem: Engineered > Artificial ecosystem > Sand microcosm > Unclassified ...
TGGTGGCTTGGAAGTTGTCTTCGACGTACCAGGCAGCGTTCTCGGTGCGGAAGGTACCGCCGTTGCTGTACTGGCGCACCTGGACGATGTCCATGGCCGAACCCGTGTTGTTCACGTAGCCGTTGGCCAGCTTGCCACCCGCAGCCACCTTCTTGATCTGGTAGCGCAGGTTGCCGGGGCCGGGAGCGACCGAACCGTCCAGCGTGTCGTAGGTTTCCGAATCCAGGCCGGCGCGCAGCGTGTGCTGGGCGTTCAGCGCGTACTCGGCATCGAAGCGATAGGCCACGCGCTTGTCGTTGGCACGCGGATCCGAGGTGATGCTCAGAGCGGCCGGTTGGCAGCCCAGCATCACGCGGGTGGCGCTACGCTCGTCGCGCACCCAGTTGCAATCCGCCGTCACCACATTGGACGTACGCTTGTACTTGCCCACGCCATACAGGCCGGTCAGGGTCAGATCGTCATTGACCCAGCTGGTCCACTTGCCGATGGTCGTCTGGCCGCCGCTGGTGAAGGTGTTGGTGCCCAGCGAGGCGCCACGGGCCGTCTGATAGGGCGTGACCTGGTTCCAGGTGGTGATCTTGTCTTCGGACTTGTCGTTGAAGGCCGTCAGTTCGAACGTGTTGCTCTTGTTGACGTTCCAGTCCAGCTTGACGAGGTACTGAGGCGTGTCGTTCTTCAGCTCGGTCTGCTGGTCCTTGCCATAGGTCTTGGTGTTCAGGTTTGCGCCCTGGATCAAGGCAAAGCCATACAGCGTGTCCTTGATCAGCGGGCCGCCGGCCCAGAAATTCACCTTGGTCTCGGACGAGGTGCCAGGGCGGTTCGCCAGGTACCAGTCATCCGGATTGGTGCTGGTCAGGTCCTTCTTCGTGGCGTAAACCGAGGAGCCGCGCAGGGCGTCCGGCTCGAACGAGATGTTCGCGCCACCATGCCATTCGTCGGTACCACGCTTGGTGGTCACCGAGATCACGCCGCCCAGCGAGCGGCCGTACTCGGCACCGTAGCCACCGGTCTTGACCTGCTGCGAAGCCACGCCTTCGAAAGGCACGGAGTTGAAGGCAACACCGTTGACGATGTTGGTGACGTTGAAGCCGTTGATGTAGTAGGCATTCTCGGCCGGGGACGCGCCACCCAGCGAGGGCACATTGCCGGCACGGGCGTTGGTGGAGCCGATACGGCCGTCGCCCAGCGTGGCACCAGGAGCCAGCATGGCAATGGCGGTCACGTCGCGCTGCACGGGGATGCGGTCGATCTCGGCCTTGGCCAGCACCTGAACCGACTCGGTCGACTTCATGTCGATAGCCTTGACGGCCGAGCCGGTCACCACCACCTGCTCCAACTGGATGAAGTCAGCCGTCGAACCCTGGCCGGGTGCCACGTTCACGGTGCGGGTGGTCGTGCCACCGTCCGCACGCTTGACCGTAATCACGTATTCACCGGCCGGCAGCGCGCCCACGGAATAGGCGCCGCTGCTGTCGACCGACAGTTGGCGGCTCAGACCGATGCTCTTGTTGGCGACCGTGATCTGATCACCCTTGGTAGCACGACCCGTGATCGAGCCCGTCGTTTGTTGCGCGTAGACGGATGCCGAAGCGACAACCAAGCCAACTGCGATAGCAATAGCGGAACGACTCAGCGCCCTCGAACTGCTACGTTGAATTTCAAAGCTCATGTAACCCCTTAGAAGGTTGGTGGATAGACCTATGCGCACCAACGCCGAAAATTGGCCGGATAGACCAATGCCGGTCGCCACGCATGCTTAATCATTTTCCTTGGGGCCCAAGGACGGGAACGACTAGGGAATGCCCCCAAGCTGGCGCATGCGGGGTGACGTAGTCGACACCACAGCGCTTAGCAGATCGGGCTTGCCCACTCTGAAGTCATGCCTCCGCAGGGAGAAACCAGCCGGCCGTAGGCGCCCCCTAAATGCGGGAGTTGGCATGGGCGACTAGTGTTGCAACCCAAAGAATATGTTGTCAGCCGGCAACATACTGTTTCTGGAAGCACATGGATCCTGAGCCTACCCCACCTCTTTGTCCGGCAGAACGCGCGCATATCGCCCAATCTGGGGCGGATTTCTCAGCAAACAATTACCGAGCAACCCCCTCCCGGTCAGGACGAGAAAAAGGGGCTCCAAGGAGCCCCTTTAAGTCGTTGCGGATTCGATATTACTTGAACGAGTACTTCAATCCCACCGTGTAATACCGGCCCATTGCACCGGCAGCGTCCATCGGGTTGTAGTTGATACCACCATAGGTCACGGTATCCAACGGTGCCACGCGGTCGAACAGATTCTGGATCGAGCCATAGATCTGCAGGTTCTTGCTCACATTCCAGCGGCCCGTCAGGTCCATCGAGTAGAAGCTCGGCAACTTGGCGCAATCCGTGGAGCCATCCAACCGGCCCAGGCTGAGGCATTCGTCACTGCCTTTTTCCGCGATGTTCTTGAGGCTGCTGCGCCAGTTCACAGTCGCGGTCACCCCAAAGTTCGCCGTTTCCCAGGTCACTGCCACATTGACCTTGTCCTTCGGCGTGCCGATGCAGTTGGACACGTCGCAGTTGCCGTGCGTACCCACATAGTCATGCGTCACGCCACCGTCGGTGAGTTCCCACTTGTTGTAGCGGGTCCAGTGCAGGTCGGTCTTGAAACGGCCGACTTCGCTCACCGTCCAGCGATAGCCAAGGTCCACGTCCACACCCGACACCTTGGTTTGACCAACGTTGACGAACGGGGCATACGCAACAATGATGCTGCCGGAATTGGGGATGCCGGGCAGATTGTTGTCGGAGCGAACGACGTCAGGCCGGTTGAACGCGTCCTGGAACGAGATGGTCTGGATCTGGTCGCGCTTCTTGATCTGCCAGAAATCGGCGCCCATCGTCAAACCCTTGACCGGTTCGGCGACAAAGCCAAAGTTGATGTTCTTCGACTTCTCAGGCTTCAGATCCGGATTGCCCTGGCTGATGCCGCCCGCCGCGCTGCCGCTGCAGTCCGCAGCGGAGGCGCCGGCTTGCTGAACGCCATTCGGGCAACGAATCGGATCGTGCGCGCCCGAGGACGAGAACGTCGCCTGCGCGGCCGGACTCGCCTCTGCCGGATTCGGAGCGCGGAAGCCCTCCGAATAGGAAGCGCGGAGGAGCAGTTGCGGCATCGGCGTGAACTTCGCTGCGACCTTGGGCGTCGTCGCATTGAAGTGGTCGTAATGGTCATACCGTACCGCACCCGTGAGCTCCAGACTCTTGAGCACCGGCGCCGCCACTTCGCCATAGGCCGCCCAGACCTTCTGGTCGCCGAAGAAGCCGTTGTAGCTGGCCATCACGGAGCCGTCTTCGGTCCCGCTGAGCGACGGCGCCTTGAGGTCCAGCTTGCGGTACTCGGCGCCCAGTGCCAGGCCCATCGGGCCGCCCGGCAGATTCGTCAGCTCACGCGAAGCCTTCACGTCAATGACGTCGAGCGTCGTCTTGCTCGCGCTGGTAGCGCGGACCAGCAGCGAGGCGCGCTGAGCGTCCGAATTGAGGCCGGAATTGGCGCCCATGCGGTAGCCGAAGGTCGCGCTTCCGGCATTGTGGAACGCGTCCATGACGCCCTTGGTGCTGAGCACCGTATAGACCTGGTCGAGCTTGGACTCGGAATGCACCACACCTGCATCGACATCCCAGCCGGCCGCCGTGCCCCTGACGCCGACCATGGCCCGCGTCACGTCGACGTCGTTGGTACGGCGCTGCGCGCCGAATTCCGCAAAGTTGTAGCGGAAGCGCACGTCCTTGCCGAAGGGGTTGTCCGGATGGGCCGCACTCAATGTCAGCTCGGGCACGTTGATGCCGGTGCCGTAGCCGCGCAGGCCATAGGGGCCGATGATGGTTCCGGGCGTGCTCAGCGGACTGACGTCGAAGCCGGTCTTGTTCTGCGCATAGCTCAGTTCGGCATAGGCTTCCCATTCATTGCCGAGGGCAAAGGTGGCACGACCAAAGATCGACAGATTGCGCAGGCTGGGCTGGAAGCTGCGGAACTGGCCGATGTCATAGGAGCAGCCGAGGTCGCCGGCAATCATCGGTTGAACCACGCCGCGCAGCGCGCTGGTGCAAGGCGACACCAGCTGGTAGGCGCCGCTCGTGGTGCCGTTGCGGATTGTGCCGGCCGGCGTGGCCGTGGCGTTCGCAGCGCTGGTCCGAGAACCCGGCGTCCATTGGCTGGCCAGGGGGTCATAGCCCCAGGGGCGGACGTCGCCCTTGCCGATCCACTCACGGTCACGGTCGCGGTAGTGGATTTCCTCGTTCTTCGACGCTTCGATATTGACGAAAGCATTCCACTTGTCGGTGGAGAGGTCGCCACCGCCCACCGTCAGCGCTGCCTTGGCCCGGTTGCCATCGCTGTAGCGAGAGGTTCCCGCCTCGACCTTGCCCACGGCGCCGCGGAAGTCCTTTTTCAGGATGATATTGACCACGCCCGCCAGCGCGTCCGAGCCGTAAATGGCAGACGCACCTTCCTTCAGGACCTCGATCCGGTCGACCGCCTCCAGCGGAATCGACGACAGATCGGAGAACATCTTCTGGAAGTCGTCAGCGCGCGGGTAGGGCGCAAGGCGGCGACCATTCAGCAGGACCAGGGTCGCATTCGCACCCAGGCCACGCAGGGAAATCGCGGTCGCACCGGCAGCGAAACCGTTGCCGAAGCCCGTCGGCAGCGAGCCCTGGCCGTCCAGAGACAGCGATTGCAGATATTCCGTCAGCGTTGCCTTGCCGGAATTGGTGATTTCTTCCTTCGTGATCGCGAGGATAGGGTTTGCGCCCTCGGCATCGATCCGCTTGATGTTGGAGCCCGTCACGACGACGCGCTCCAACTGTTGCTGCTGCTGAGCAAACGTGGGTAACGCTGTCGCCGCGAGGCTGCTCAAAACGGCCGCACTAATGACATGTCTTCTGAACATGAAGCACTCCTAAAGGACTTTAGAACCGCCAATTGTTAAGGGCGGCCTTCCCCGGAGTCTTCTATTCGCACCGTTGATTCGCCTCGCAGCAACACCGGAAAACCGCTGGTTGACAAGTACCCCGAGTCAGCAAACTTTCTTCACTTGCAAGCGCCATGCGTGCAACAAGGGTTCCGTATAGCCGCTCGGCTGCTCCTTGCCCTTGAACACCAGATCCAGCGCCGCCTGGAAGGCAGCGCCCTGCGGGTTGGCGGCCAGGCTCTTGTAAAGCGGATCGCCCGCGTTCTGTCCGTCGACGACCTTGGCCATCCGGGCAAAGGTCTCCCGCACCTGGGCCTCGGTGACGACGCCGTGGTGCAGCCAGTTGGCAATGTGCTGGCTGGAGATGCGCAGGGTCGCACGGTCCTCCATCAGGCCGACGCCGTTGATGTCCGGCACCTTGGAGCAGCCCACGCCCTGGTCGATCCAGCGCACCACATAGCCCAGAATGCCCTGGACGTTGTTGTCCAGTTCCTGCTGGCGCTCGGCCGCGCTCCAGGTGGCCTGCGCAACCACGGGGACGGTCAGCAGCTTGTCCAGGATCGCCGCGCGCTCGGCATCGGCGTCGATCTTCTCCAGCTCCTGCTGGACCGCCGCCACATGCACCTGGTGGTAGTGCAGCGCATGCAAGGTCGCGGCCGTCGGCGACGGCACCCAGGCGGTGTTGGCGCCGGCCTTGGGGTGGGCGATCTTCTGCTCCAGCATCGCTGCCATCAGGTCCGGCATGGCCCACATGCCCTTGCCGATCTGGGCGCGGCCGCGCAGGCCGCAGGACAGGCCCACCAGCACATTGCTGCGCTCGTAGGCCTGGATCCAGGCGCTGCTCTTCATGTCGCCCTTGCGCAGCATCGGACCGGCCAGCATGGCCGTGTGCATCTCGTCGCCGGTGCGGTCCAGGAAGCCGGTGTTGATGAAGGCCACGCGGCTGGCCGCGGCGGCGATGCAGGCCTTCAGGTTGACGCTGGTGCGGCGCTCCTCGTCCATGATGCCCAGCTTGACCGTGCTGTCCGGCAGGCCCAGCAGCTTTTCCACGCGGGCAAACAGCTCGGCCGCGAAGGCCACCTCGGCGGGGCCATGCATCTTGGGCTTGACGATGTAGATCGACCCGGTGCGCGAATTGCAGATATCTGCGCCCCCATGCCCCCCGAGGGGGTGCGCGGCGCTAGGGGCGGCCCGGCGCGCCGCCGAGCGCTTCAGGTCATGCAGCGCGATCGTCGTCGTGATCACCGCGTCCATGATGCCCTCGGGGATCTCGGCGCCGCCGTCCAGCAGGATGGCCGGATTCGTCATCAGGTGACCGACATTGCGCACGAACATCAGCGAGCGGCCATGCAGGGTCAGCTCGCCGCCGGCCGGCGCCTGGTAGACCCGGTCGGGATTGAGGCGGCGGGTGAAGGTCTTGCCGCCCTTGGTCAGCTCCTCGGTCAGGGTGCCCAACTGGATGCCCAGCCAGTTGCTGTAGGCCAGCAGCTTGTCCTCGGCGTCGACGGCGGCGATCGAGTCCTCCAGGTCCAGGATGGTGGACAGGGCGGCTTCCAGCACCACATCGCTGATGCCCGCCGCGTCGCTCTTGCCGATGGCCGTGCCGCGGTCGATCTGGATGTCCAGGTGCAGGCCGTTGTGCGCCAGCAGTACCGAGCTCGGCGCCGCGGCATCACCCTGGTAACCGGCGAACTGCGCCGGGTCGGCCAGGCCCGTCGTGATGGCGCCGCCCAGATTCACCAGCAAACGCCCCTCCTCCACCCGGTAGCCCGTCGCATCCTTGTGCGAGGCGCCACCGGCCAGCGGCGCCGCCTGATCCAGCACCTGGCGCGCATAGGCGATCACCTTGGCACCGCGCACCGGGTTGTAGCTCGTGCCCTTCTCGGCGCCATCGGTCTCGGGGATCGCGTCGGTGCCGTAGAGCGCGTCGTACAGCGAGCCCCAGCGCGCATTGGCCGCGTTCAGCGCATAGCGGGCGTTCAGGATGGGCACGACCAGCTGCGGGCCGGCCTGCACGGCCAGCTCGGCGTCCACGTTCGCGGTGGTGGCCTGGACCTTGCCGGGCGGCGGCACCAGATAGCCGATCTTCTCCAGGAAGGCGCGGTAGGCCGGCATGTCCGCGATCGGGCCTGGATGGGCGCGGTGCCAGCCGTCCAGCTCGGTCTGCAGACGCTCGCGCTCGGCCAGCAGCGCGGCATTCCTGGGCGCCAGCTCATGGGCGATGGCGTCGAAGCCGGCCCAGAAGGCGGCACTGGCGATGCCGGTGCCGGGCAGCACCTTCTCCTCGATGAACTGGTACAGCGGCGTAGCGACCTGGAGGCGATGGCATTGGGTACGTGCGGACATGGTGAGGAACTCCTGCAAAGAGACTGGACTGGCATGAATTTATGCCAGTCCGGGCCCGGGATTCCCATTGCGCCACGCAGGGAATACCTGATGTATTTGCACAAATCACCCCAAGATTCGATTCATTTCCGCCGCTGGACGCGCACAATCAGCCCCCATGGATCGGCTCAAGCAAATCGAATCCTTTGTGCTCGTCGCCACCAAGGGCAGCCTGACGGCCGCCGCCCAGGCCGAGGGCGTGGCGCCCGCGGTGATGGGGCGCCGGGTCGATGCGCTGGAGGAGCGCCTGGGCGTCAAGCTGCTGGTGCGCACCACGCGCCGCATCACCCTGACCCATGAGGGCAGTTCCTTTCTGGAGGACTGCCAGCGCCTGCTGGTGGAGTTCGCCGACGCCGAGGCCAGCGTCAGCGCCGGCGGTGTCAAGGCCAGCGGCCATCTGCGCATCACCGCGCCGGCCGGCTTCGGCCGTCGCCATGTCGCCCCCCTGGTGCCGGAGTTCCTGGCCCAGCACCACGAGTTGAGCCTGTCGCTGAATCTCAGCGACCGGGTGGTGGACATCGTCAACGAGGGCTTCGACTGCGCGGTGCGCGTCGGCGACCTCGTCGATTCCAGCCTGGTCAGCATGCGCCTGGCCGACAACCGGCGCCTGTGCGTGGCCACGCCCGCCTATCTGAAGCGCGCCGGCGTGCCCAAGCACCCCTCGGAACTGGCGCGCCAGCAATGCCTGGGCCTGAGCTCGGATGCCAGCCAGACGCGCGGCTGGGCCTTCATGGTGGAAGGATCGCTGATGCACTGGCGGCCCAGCGGTCAGCTCGACTGCAGCGACGGCCAGGTCCTGCACGACTGGTGCCTGGCGGGCCTGGGCATCGCCTGGCGCAGCATCTGGGAGGTCGAGGCCGACATCAAGGCCGGGCGCCTGCAGGTGGTGCTGGAGGAGTTCGCCGCGCCGCCCAACGGCATCTACGCCGTCGTACCGCAGCGCAAGCACCTGCCGCTGCGGGTGCGGCTGTGGATAGACTTCCTCAAGCTCAACTACGGCAGCGCCAGCTACTGGGCCCGCGCTGCGGCCGCGCCATGATCCTGGAAGCCCTGCTCGCCTACCTGCACATCGCCGCCATTCTCGGCCTGGTGGTCTTTCTCTCCAGCCAGGCCGCGCTGTGCCGCAGCGAGTGGCTGAACGCGGCCGTGGTGCGCCGCCTGGCGCGGCTGGACCTGATCTACCTGATCGCCGCGATCACGGTGCTGGTGTCAGGTCTTGCGCGCAGCTATTTCGGCATCAAGGGCGGCGCCTGGTACTGGCAGCAGCCCCTGCTGCACGCCAAGCTGGGCCTGTTCGTGCTGATCGGTCTGATCTCCATCCGGCCGACCCTGGCCTTCCGGCGCTGGAACCGGCAGCTCGCGCTGGACGGCAGCCTGCCGGCGGCGGCCGAGGTGAAGAAGGTGCGCGCCACCATCATGCTGGAAGCGCATCTGCTGGTGCTGGTGCCGTTGGCGGCCGTCTGCCTGGCACGCGGCATCGGCACGCGCTGACGAACCGCGAGAAACCGCGAGAAACGCGAAGGCCCTCCGCAGAGGGCCTGTCGATGCGTGCGGCTGCGGGCCCCTGCCCGCCCCGCCGGCTTACTGCTTCGCGCTCAGGCATTCCTTCATGAAGGCCTTGCGCTCGTCGCCCTTCTTGCCCTTGGCGTCGGCGTTGCACATCTTCATCTTTTCCTGCTGCGGCGTGCCGGTCGCGGAGGCGGCGGCCATCGGCTTGGCGCTCAGGCATTCCTTCATGAAGGCCTTGCGCTCATCGCCTTTCTTCTCGCCGGCCTCCTTGTTGCAGGAGGTCATCTTGCTCTGCTGCTTGGTGGGCTCCTTGTCGGCCGCATGGGCGCTGACACCCAGCGCGGCGATGGACAGGGCAACGAGACGGATCAGATGCTTCATGGTGAGGATCTCCTTCCCTCGACGGGGTATGGGTGGAATGCCGAGTGCATTCAAGCACGCCAACGCCGCCGCCACAAGATTGGTTTACAGGATGCGGCGCGGGTGCGCCAGTGCCTCGTGCGCCGCATGCAGGCGCCGCACCAGCACCTGGATGAAGGCGCGGTCGAAGCGATGCTGGCACTCGGGGCTCAGCAGGCCCAGCGACTCGGGCGTGAAGGAGATCGTCGTGCAGACCTGGCTGACCCGGATGTCGGTGCTGTGGCGGCGCAGATCGGGGTTGGGCGCCAGATAGGCCATCTCCCCCACCGAGGTCCCCTGCCCCAGGGTCGCCACCTTGCTGCCATCGCGGTACACCTCGACCTCGCCCTGGGCGATGATGTGGAAGCTGTTGCCTTCCTGGCCCTTCTTGTAGAGCGCGTAGTCCAGCGGATAGCGGCGCCAGCGCGCGCGATGCACCACCTCCCAGAGCTCCACGTCGCCGAAATCGGCAAAGAATTCCAACTCGCGTAAAAGATTGAAACGCTCCGAGTCCTTGACCTCGTAGAGCCGGGCCAGCGGCACGAGCTGCTTGGCCACCAGATCGGAGAGCGCGCGGCCGAAGGCGTTCCAGTCTGCGTAGCGCTCGGTCGGGTGCTTGGCCAGGGCCTTCAGGATCACCGCATCCAGCTCCGGCGTCACGCCGCCGCGCAGCCCCACCAGCGAGGGCGGCGCCTGGTGGTAGATCTGGTGCATCAGGGCCATCTGGCTGGGCGCGTCGAAGGGCGCGCGGCCGGCCACCAGGTGGTAGAGCACGGCGCCCAGGGAATAGATGTCGGCACGGCTGTCGACGTCGCCGCCCTCGATCTGCTCGGGCGGCATATAGGCCAGGGAACCGACCCGGTGCACCTGGGTCGCGTCGGAGCGCAGGTTCAGGGCACTGCCGAAATCGCTGACCTTGACGTCGGTCACCTGACCCTGCGAGTCCAGCACGGCCAGCAGATTGGCCGGCTTCACGTCGCGGTGTATCAGGCCCTGGCGGAACACATAGGACAGGGCCATCGCGCACTTGAACCCCAGCTCGACGATCTGGTCCAGCGGCAGCAGGCGGTCGCTGCGGCAGAAGTTCTTCAGCGTCACGCCCGGCACGAACTCCATCACCAGATAAGGCGCGTCCGGGTCGGGCACGGCATCGAGGATCTGCACCACGTTCGGATGCGAGAGCCGGCCGGCCAGCGCGGCCTCGGCGGCGAAGAAGCGGTGGCTGATCTGGCCCTCGGGGCCGCTGCGGCTGGTCAGCGCCCAGGAGCGCACCCGCTTGATCGCCACCTCGATGCCCTGGAACTCGTCCAGGCCCAGGAAGACATCGCTGGTGGCGCCTTCACCCAGGCGGCGCAGCACCCGGTACTTGCCGATGTAGGCGGGCAGGTCGCTGCTGGCGGGCAGGGGAGTACCGGAGTCCGAAACCATGGCGGCCATCATATGCGCGCCCCGTAGAATCGCCGCCATGATTCAAGCCAAGCAGGATTTGCTCGCCGCCCTGGGCGAGGCCATCCAAGAACTGAGCCCCGGCGCCGCCCTGGCGCCCGCTTTCGAGTCCCCCAAGCAGGCCAGCCATGGCGACTTCGCCTGCACGGCCGCGATGCAGCTGGCCCGTCCGCTGAAGAAGAACCCGCGCGAGCTGGCCGAGGCCCTGATCGCCGCCCTGCAGCGCCGCCCGGCCTTCCAGACCTGGGTCGAAGCGCTGGAGATCGCCGGCCCCGGCTTCATCAATATCCGCCTCAAACCCGCCGCCAAGCAGGCCGTGGTCCGGGAGGTGCTGGCCGCCGGCAGCGGCTTCGGCCAGCAGCCCGCCCATGGCGGCCACGTGATGGTGGAATTCGTCTCGGCCAACCCGACCGGCCCCCTGCACGTGGGCCACGCCCGCCAGGCCGCCCTGGGCGATGCGCTGTGCAGCCTGTTCGCCACCCAGGGCTGGGATGTCACGCGCGAGTTCTATTACAACGACGCCGGCGTGCAGATCGCCACCCTGGCCCACTCGACCCAGTGCCGCCTGAAGGGCCTGAAGCCGGGCGACGCGGGCTGGCCCGAGTCGGCCTACAACGGCGACTACATCCAGGACATCGCCGACGACTTCCGCGCCAGGAAGACCGTCAAGGCCGATGACCGCGAGTTCACCGCCTCCGGCGATGTCGAGGACCTGGACGGCATCCGCCAGTTCGCCGTGGCCTATCTGCGCCACGAGCAGGACCTGGACCTGCAGGCCTTCGGCCTCAAGTTCGACAACTACTTCCTCGAGTCCAGCCTCTACAAGACCGGCCGGGTCGAGAGCACGGTGGGCAAGCTGGTCGCCAACGGCAAGACCTACGAGCAGGACGGCGCACTGTGGCTGCGCAGCACCGACTACGGGGACGACAAGGACCGCGTGATGCGCAAGTCCGACGGCTCCTACACCTACTTCGTGCCCGATGTGGCCTACCACATCAACAAGTTCGAGCGCGGCTACACCAAGTGCATCAACGTGCAGGGCACCGACCACCACGGCACGATCGCGCGCGTGCGCGCCGGCCTGCAGGCCGCCGATGTGGGCATCCCCCAGGGCTTCCCCGACTACGTGCTGCACAAGATGGTCACGGTGATGAAGGGCGGCGAGGAGGTCAAGATCTCCAAGCGCGCCGGCTCCTACGTCACGCTGCGCGACCTGATCGACTGGACCAGCCGCGACGCCGTGCGCTTCTTCCTGATCAGCCGCAAGGCCGACACCGAATTCATCTTCGACGTCGACCTGGCGCTCAAGCAGAACGACGAGAACCCGGTGTTCTATGTGCAGTATGCCCATGCGCGGATCTGCTCCATCATCCGCAACTGGGTGGCGGCCGGCGGCGACGAAGGCCAGCTCGGCGGCGCCGATCTGAGCCTGCTCGCGGCCCCCACCGAGGCCGCGCTGATGCTCAAGCTGGCCGACTATCCGCGCATGCTCGGCGGCGCGGCCGAGGGCCTGGCTCCGCACGACGTGGCCTTCTACCTGCGCGATCTGGCGGCCGCTTTCCACAGCTACTATGCGGCCGAGCGCGTGCTGGACCAGGCGCCCGAGCTGACGCGGGCCCGCGTGGCCCTGCTGGCGGCGGCGCGCCAGGTCCTGCGCAACGCCCTGGGCGTGCTGGGCGTCGGCGCGCCGGAGGCGATGTCGCGCGAAACCGCTGTTGCAGAAAATACTTGAGGAGCGTGCATGACCAAGGCCTCTAAGGCCCCCAAGGCCCAGGACCGCCAGCGTGGCGGCTTTGTCCTCGGTTTGATCGTCGGCCTGCTGGTAGGCCTGGGCATCGCCCTGGGGGTGGCGCTCTACATCACCAAGGTGCCCATCCCCTTCGTCAACAAGGTGCCGCAGCGCACCGCCGACCAGGATGCCCAGGAAGCCGAGCGCAACCGCGGCTGGGACCCGAACGCCGGCCTGGCCGGCAAGCCCGGCGCCAAGGCCGCCAGCGGCGTGGTCAGCGGCACGCCGGCCCCGGCCACGGCCCCCGCACCCGCCGCGCCCGTCGCCGCCACGCCGGCGCCGGCGCCGGCGCCCGCTCCGGTCGCAGCCCCCGCCAGCAAGCCGACGGCCACCCCGGCCAAGGCCGAGGGCAAGGCCGAAGCGAAGGCGGATGCCAAGCCCGACGCCAAGGCGGCCGGCGCCGCCGACCCCTACGTCTACTTCGTGCAGGCCGGCGCCTTCACCCGGGCCGACGACGCCGAGCAGCAGCGCGCCAAGCTGGCCATGCAGGGCTTCAGCGCCAAGGTGTTCGAACGCGAGCAGTCCGGGCGCACGGTGTTCCGCGTCCGCATGGGTCCGCTGGACAGCCGCGACGAGGCCGAGAACCTGCAGCGCAAGGTCGAGGCCGGCGGCATGGAAGCCAATCTGGTGCGCGTGCAGCGCTGACTGACCCTTCGGCAGGTTTTGCCGAGTACGCTTAGTATGCGGGCCTGTTCCCCGCTCCGCACAAAGGATTTCAGGATGAAGCGTCGCGACTTTTCCGCCCATATCGGCCTGGGTGGCCTGGCCCTGACCCTGCCGGGCCTGAGCCTGGCCCAGGGCGGCCCGCAGGAAGGCAGGCATTACCAGCGCCTGGGCACGCCGCTGGCGGCCACGCCCGGCAAGATCGAGGTGGTCGAGTTCTTCTGGTACGGCTGCCCGCACTGCTACGCCTTCGAGCCGGCGATGCAGGACTGGATCGCCAAGCTGCCGGCCGACGTCAGCTTCCGCCATGTGCATGTGGCCTTCCGCGCCAACGTCAAGATCCACCAGCGCCTGTTCTACGCGCTGGAAGCCATGGGCAAGGAAAAGGACGTGCGCGCCCGCGTCTTCAGCGCCATCCATCGCGAGGGCAAGGGTCTGGACAGCCCCAAGGCCATGACCGATCTGCTGGCGCCGCTGGGCATCGACACCGCCAAGTTCAACGAGGCCTACAACTCCTTCGGCGTGCAGACCAAGTGCCAGCAGGCCGAGAAGCTCAGCGAGGCCTACCGCATCGACGGCGTGCCGGCCCTGGGCATCGGCGGCCGCTTCTGGACCTCGCCGGCCATGGCCAGCGCCGGCCAGCGCGTCGACGAAATCGAATCCGGCCGTCGCGCGCTGGAGACGGCCAACTTCCTGCTTGAGCGTCTGCGCAGCGGCAAGGCCTGAAAAACCCGGATACGGGGCTAGAATGGTCTGCAAGAACTGTGCCGTTATGACCCTCTACCCCGCCTCCCCCGCCCTGATCGCCCGGCTGCGCCATGCGCTGCCGGTCCTGGCCCTGGCGGCCGCCGGCTGGGCGGGTCCGGCCCAGGCCGAGAAGGCCGACCGTGACAAGCCGATCAACATCGTCTCCGAGCGGGGCGGGCGGCTGGATGTGATCAAGCAGCGCACCGAGTTCAACGGCTCGGTGGTGCTCAGCAAGGGCAGCATGGTGCTGCGCGCCGAGCGGCTGGACGTGCGCGAGACCAGCGATGGCTACTACCAGGCCTTTGCCAATGGCGAGGCCGGCAAGCCCGTCACCTTCCGCCAGGCGCGCGACGTGCCCGGCGAGTTCATCGAGGGCTCGGCCGAGCAGCTGGAATACGACAGCCGCGCCGATACCGTGCGCTTCATCGGCAACGCGGTGGTGCGGCGCATGCGCGGCGCCGCCGTCAGCGACGAGGTCACGGGCGCCGTCATCAACTACGACAACCGCTCCGAGGTCTTCAGCGTCGATGGCGGCCAGAACTCGCCGCACCCGAACGGCAAGGTGCGCGTGGTGATGATGCCGCGCGCCGCCTCGGCACCCGAGCCCGCCCCGTCGGCACCGCCCCTGCAACTGCAGCCCAGCACCCAGCTGCAGCCCCGCAAGCCCTCATGATCGCCGCCGACCGGGATCCCGGCCAGGCCGTCAGCCAGGTCAGTCGTCTGGAGGCCGAAGGCCTGCAGAAGACCTATGGCATGCGCAAGGTGGTCAAGAACGTGCACCTGGACGTTCACAGCGGCGAGGTCGTCGGCCTGCTGGGCCCCAACGGCGCCGGCAAGACCACCAGCTTCTACATGATCGTCGGCCTGGTGCGCGCGGACGCCGGCGAGATCCGCATCGACGGCCGGCCGGTGCAGCGCCTGCCCATCCACCAGCGCTCGCGCCTGGGCCTGTCCTACCTGCCGCAGGAGGCCTCGATCTTCCGCAAGCTCTCGGTGCAGGAGAACATCCGCGCCGTGCTGGAGCTGCAGCAGGACGAGAACGGCCGCGCCTGGCCCAAGGCCCGCATCGACGCGGCCCTGGAGGGGCTGCTGGCCGACCTGAGCATCGAGAAACTGCGCGACAGTCCGGCGCCGGCCCTGTCCGGCGGCGAGCGCCGCCGCGTCGAGATCGCCCGCGCCCTGGCCACCCAGCCGCGCTTCATCCTGCTGGACGAGCCCTTCGCCGGCGTCGACCCGATCGCGGTGCTGGAGATCCAGCGCATCATCCGCTTCCTCAAGTCGCGCGGCATCGGCGTGCTGATCACCGACCACAATGTGCGCGAGACCCTGGGCATCTGCGACCGTGCCTACATCATCAGCGACGGCACGGTGCTGGCCGAAGGTACGCCGCACGAGATCGTCGAGAACGCCGATGTGCGCAAGGTCTATCTGGGCGAACATTTCCGGATGTAGGGACGGTAGTCGCCGATGAAGCCCTCCCTGCAGGTCCGCCTCAGCCAGCATCTGGCGCTCACGCCGCAGCTGCAGCAATCGATACGCCTGCTGCAGCTCTCCACCCTGGAGCTGAACCAGGAAGTCGAGCAGATGCTGGCGCAGAACCCCTTGCTGGAGACGGAGGACGAATTCGCCGACCTGCCGCGCGCCGAGCAGCCCGAACCCCGCCAGGCCAGCACGGCCGACGAGCCGCAGAGCCAGGACGTCGGCGCCGAGGGCGAGGCGGCGGGCGAGATCCGCGCCGAGGACTTCGGCACCACCGAGCGCGAGGACTGGGAGAACGGCACCGAGCGCGACGACTTCGACGGCATCCGCGAGCTGCCCGGTAGCAGCAGCGGCAGTGGCAGCGGCGACGAGGACGGCGAACGCCCCGAGCAGGAGGCCCCGTCGCTGAGCCTGCAGGAGCATCTGAACCAGCAGCTGGTGGGCATGACCCTGTCGCGCGAGGACCGCGCCGCCCTGCACCTGCTGATCGAGTCGCTCAACGAGGACGGCTACCTGGAAGACAGCCTGGAGGAGCTGGCCGACTCCCTGCTGGGCGGCGACGGCGACCCGGAGGCCCGCGAGGACCTGCTGGACCGGCTGCGCTGCGCGCTCAAATGGCTGCAGAGCCTGGACCCGGTGGGCGTGGGCGCGCGCGACCTGCCCGAATGCCTGGTGCTGCAGCTGCGTGCCCGGCCGCGCAGCGAGGCCCAGGCGATCGCCATCCTGATCTGCAAGCAGCATCTGGAACTGCTGGCCAAGCGCGACAGCAAGCGCCTGATGGCGCTGACCGGCGCCGACGAAACCCTGCTGCGCGAGGCCCAGGCCCTGATCACCAGCCTGGAGCCCAAGCCCGGCCGCCCTTTCGCGCGCAACCAGGCCCAGGCCGTGATCCCCGATGTGATCGTGCAGAAGGTCGGGCGCGAGTTCCGCGTCATCCTCAATCCCGAGGTGGCGCCCAAGCTGCGCATCAACGAGCTCTATGCCCAGGCCCTGCGCGCCACGCGCGGCGGCGTCAGCAACACCGCTTTAGGCGGCCAGCTGCAGGAGGCGCGCTGGTTCATCAAGAACATCCAGCAGCGCTTCGACACCATCCTGCGCGTCTCCCAGGCCATCGTCGAGCGCCAGAAGGGCTTCTTCACCCATGGCGAGCTGGCGATGAAGCCGCTGGTGCTGCGCGAAATCGCCGACGAGCTGGGCCTGCACGAATCGACCATCTCGCGGGTCACCAACGCCAAGTACATGGCGACCCGCTTCGGCACCTTCGAGCTGAAATACTTCTTCGGCTCGGGCCTGAACACCGAGGCCGGCGGCAATGCCTCCAGCACCGCGGTGCGCGCGCTGATCAAGCAGTTCGTCGCCGCGGAGGATGCGGCCAAGCCGCTGTCGGACAGCGCGCTGTCCAGCATGCTGGAGGAACAGGGCATCCAGGTGGCGCGCCGCACCGTCGCCAAGTACCGCGAGGCCCTGAAGATCGCGCCGGCCAATCTGCGCAAGACCCTGTAGCGCAAACTGGGACAATGCGGGCCTGAACCCTCGCGCCCCAGCCATGTCCCAGAACGAAACCCTGCACCTGTTCCTGTCCTGCCCCAGCGGCGTCGAGCCCTGGCTGGAGGCAGAGGTGCGGGCCATCCTGCCCAAGACCCATGTCGAGGCCCTGCGCGGCGGCGTCGCGGTGAAGAGCGATGCCGACGGCGTGATGAAGCTCAATCTGGAGAGCCGGCTGGCACAGCGCGTGCTGATCGAGCTCATCGACGGCCCCTACCGCCACGAGGACGACATCTACGCGCTGGCGCGCAAGGTCGACTGGACCCGCTGGATCACGCCGGCCAACACGATACGCGTGGACATCACCGCCCAGCGCTCGCCGCTGCAAAGCCTCAACTTCACGACCTTGCGCGTCAAGGACGCGATCTGCGACACCCTGCGGGACGCCACCGGCGAGCGCCCCAGCGTCGACACCCGCCATCCGGACCTGCCGGTGGTCATGCATGTCGGCCCCGAGTACGCGACGATCTACGTCGACAGCTCCGGCGAGCCGCTCTTCAAGCGCGGCTGGCGCGAGGACAAGGGCGATGCGCCGCTGAAGGAGACCCTGGCCGCCGCGATGCTGGCCGCGGCCGGCTGGAAGGGCACGCCGGAGAGCGGCGGCGCGCTGCACGACCCCTGCTGCGGCTCCGGCACCATCGCCGTCGAGGCCGCCCAGATCGCCTGCGGCATGGCCGCCGGCATGCAGCGCCGTTTCGCCTTCGAGCGCCTGCTGCCGTTCGCGCCGCTGCGCGCGCGCTGGCAGCAGATCAAGGCCGCGGCCAAGGCGCGCGAGCATGCGCCGGCCGTGCCGATCTACTGCTCCGACGTGGCCTTCCGCATGGTCGACTTCGCGCGCCGCAATGCCGAGCGCGCCGGCGTGGCCCAGTACATCCAGTTCAACGGCGGCGACGCGCTGGAGCGCCCGGCGCCCCAGCTGCCCGAGGGCATGCCCGGCACCATCATGATGAACCCGCCCTATGGCGAGCGCATCGAGGTGCGCGGCAAGGCCGGCAATGTGCAGATGAGTCGCGACGCCGGAGGCTCGGAGGCGCGCGACGCCGGCGACGATTTCTTCCCGCGCCTGGCCGCGCACTGGAAGCGCGCCTACACCCAGAACCCGGCCGGCTGGACCGCCTGGCTGCTCTGTCCCGACATGAAGCTGCCCAACAAGATGCGGCTGAAGGAATCGCGCAAGATCCCGATGTGGAACGGCCCGATCGAGTGCCGCCTGTTCAAGTTCGAGCTGGTGGCCGGCTCGGCGCGCAAGGAAAAGCCGGCCGACGCCTGACTGGCTCCCCGCCTGGCTCCTTTGGTCCATGCGCGCGCGGGCGCGTGCAGGCAGACTGACGGTCTCTAGCATTGCAGGGAGTCCGTCCCATCATGTTCTTCTTCTCATGGAACCGGCTGGCCGTCGGCGTGGCGTTGCTGAGCGCCCTACTGGCTCAGGCCCAGGCCCAGAACAACCCGCAGCAGGTCGTCAAGCCGCCGCAGGCCCAGGCCTGGATCGACATCGCCACCTTCAGCGGCATGGGCATGCCGGGCATGGGCGCGGCCGGCGGCGGCCCCATGGGGGCGGTCCTGGGCGGCCTGTTCGGCGGCGGCCCCAAGGGCAACAGCTTCGGCCAGACCCAGGGCGGCAGCGGCGGGCGCTGGGTCGACGTGACCCTGTTCTCCCGCGCCAACCCCCAGCTCGCCGAGGCCCAGCAGGCCGTGCCGGCCGGCTTCCTGCCGACGCCGCTGAAGCTGCAGGCGCCCAAGGAGGGGCCGCGGACCACCGGCGCCGACACGCCGGACGAGGACAGGGAACCCGAGCCCCACTACGAGCGCCCCAAGGGCCGCATCCTGATGTACTGGGGCTGCGACAAGACCATACGCCCGGGCCAGCCGCGCGTGCTGGACATGGCCACGGCCACGCCGGCCGATCTGTCCAAGTTCTTCGTCGCGCGCCGCGCCACCCAGCGTGGCGCCCACAGCGCGCCGGGCCGCCCGGTCTGGCCCAGCCGCGACGACACCCGCATGCTGCCGGCCCAGGCCTCGCTGGTCGGCGAGCATGCCTTCAGCGGCGCCGGTGTCCCCGAGGGCTTCCGCTTCCAGATCCCGGCCGCCCAGGACCTGATGCCGGCGCTGACGCTGAACCAGCAGCAGGTGGACGGCGTCACCGAGCTGAGCTGGAACGCGATCCCGGCGGCGCGCGCCTATTTCGCCGCCGCGATGGGCGGCAGCGGTGGCAACGGTGACGGCAGCGAGATGGTGATCTGGACCTCCAGCGAGCTGCCCGACAACGGCTTCGGCCTGATCGACTACCAGACCAATGCGGCGGTGGATCGCTGGCTGAAGGAGAAGGTGCTGCTGGCGCCGAGCACCACGCAGTGCAGCATCCCCAAGGGCGTGTTCAAGGGCGAGGGCGGCGCCATGCTGCGCCTGATCGCCCATGGCAGCGAGCTGAACCTGGTGCATCCGCCGCGCCCCAGCGACCCCAAGCAGCCCTGGGAGCAGCTCTGGGCCGCCAAGCTGCGCGTCAAGTCGGTGGCCAGCGCGATGCTTGGCATGAACATGCCCGCCGCCACCACCGGCCAGCCCGGCGCCGGCGCCGAGCCCGAGGCCCCGGCTCAGCCCCAGCAGCAGGCCGAGAAGGAAAAGAAGGTCAAGCCGCTGGACGTGCTGCGCGGGCTGCTGGGTCGCTGATCCATCAGGCCTGCGACAGCGCCAGCCAGCCCAGCACGGCCAGCGGCGCGGTGTCGGCGCGCAGGATGCGCGGGCCCAGCTGGGCCGCGACGAAGCCTTGCGCGCGTGCCGCCTCCTCCTCGGCAGCGCTCAGGCCGCCCTCGGGGCCGCTGAGCACCAGGGTGCTCGCGCCCGGCGCGGCGGCCAGCTCCTTCAGCGGCCGCGCTGCCGTCGGACTGAGCAGCCAGCGGCGCTGGGCCTCGGGCGCCGGGGCCAGGTCTTGCAGCCAGGCCGCCAAGGTGCGCACCGGCGCGATGCGCGGCAGCCGGCTGCGCCCGCTCTGCTCGCAGGCGGCCGCAGCCACACCCTGCCAATGCGCCACCTTCTTGTCGGCCCGCTCGCCGTTCAGACGCAGCACCGAGCGCTCGCTCATCAGCGGCTGGATCGCCGCCACGCCCAGCTCGGTGGCCTTCTCGACCAAGCCGTCCATGCGGTCGTTGGCCGGCATCGCCAGCGCCAGGGTCACTTCCTGCGCCAGCTCGCGCTGCACCGCCAGCGGCTGCTGCAAGAGCACGCGCACCTCGCTGCGGCCCATCGCCAGGACTTCGGCCTGCCAGTCCTGACCCGAGCCGTCGAACAGCAGCAGCGGACTGCCGGGCTGCAGGCGCAGCACCTGCACATGGCGCGCCGCGGCAGCGGGCAGGCTGAATTCGCCGGGCGCGGCCAGCGGCTGATCGACAAAGAAACGCGGGGGCATGGGGAACGTGCGGGGCGGCAATGAAGCCGCAAGTGTGCCAGCCTCTCAGGGCTGGAGGCCCAGGGCCTGGCGCAGCTGGCCGGCGGCCTCGGCGCCCTTGCTCTGCTGCACGCGCTCGACGAAGTCCAGCGCCAGCCGCTGCAGCTCGGGCAGGCCGGCGCATTTCTCGATGTCCAGCGCGAAGGCATAGCCCTTGATCAGGCCCAGCTGCTTGGTGGCCTGGCTGCTCAGCAA
>Ga0255338_1003181_pt1 | contig 20545 bp, 20 predicted proteins | sample MeOH1_35cm_T4_19_FD_203715 | JGI IMG/M metagenome (GOLD analysis project Ga0255338, IMG submission 203715) | Sandy soil microbial communities from University of British Columbia, Vancouver, Canada - MeOH1_35cm_T4_195 | ecosystem: Engineered > Artificial ecosystem > Sand microcosm > Unclassified ...
CGGCGTACGTCGGCCTGACCGGGCTGTTCGGCCTGGTGCCCCTGATCGTCTTCGGCCTGTGGGGCGGGGCGCTCGCCGACGTGCTCGACCGACGCTCGATCCTGGTCTTCACCACGCTCGGCCTGATCGTCACCAGCGCGGGCTTCTGGGTGCAGGCGGCGCTCGGGGCCGGTGACGTCTGGCTGCTGCTCGGCCTGTTCGCGGTGCAGCAGGCGTTCTTCGCGGTGAACCAGCCGACCCGCAGCGCGGTGCTGCCGAAGCTGCTGCCCGACGCGCAGCTGCCCGCGGCCAACTCCCTGAACATGACGGTGATGATGGCCGGCGCCATCGCCGGGCCGCTGGTCGGCGGTGCGCTGATCCCGGTGGTCGGGTTCTCGTGGCTCTACCTGATCGACACGGTCACCCTCTTCGCCACCCTGGCGGCCGTCGTACGGCTGCCGCGGCTCCCGGTCGAGGGCGCCGCCGGCGCGCCGGGCCTGCGGGCCGTGATCGACGGGCTCGCCTACCTGCGCGGGCACCCGGTGCTGCTCACGTCGTTCCTCGTCGACCTGATCGCGATGATCTTCGGGATGCCGCGGGCGCTGTTCCCCGAGGTGGCGCACGTCGACTTCGGCGGCCCGTCCGAGGGCGGCCTCGCATTCGCGCTGCTCTTCGCCGCGATCCCGATCGGCTCCGTGATCGGCGGCGTCTTCTCCGGCTGGGTCTCACGGGTCCAGCGACAGGGCCTCGCCGTCGTCGTCGCGATCGTGGTGTGGGGCCTGGCGATCACCGGCTTCGGCCTTGCCGTCGCGCTCGCCGACGTCGATCACGAGGTGATGCTCGCGCTGGCCGTGCTGATGCTGGTGATCGGCGGCGCGGCCGACATGGCGTCGGCGGCGTTCCGGATGAGCATGCTGCAGAGCTCGGCCTCCGACTCGGTCCGGGGCCGGCTGCAGGGCGTCTTCATCGTCGTGGTCGCCGGTGGGCCGCGGATCGCCGACGTCGTGCACGGTGGGGCGGCCGCGGTCGTCGGCACCGCGGCCACGGCTGCGGGCGGCGGCCTGCTGGTGGTCGCCCTGGTCGTGGCCGCCGCGCTCGCGCTCCCGGTGTTCGTCCGCTACCGGCTCGGGTCGACCGCGGTCGTCGAGTAGCCGTCTTGCCGAATCGCTCCCGGGCGGCGGGCCGGGCGACCTAGGCTCGATCGCCCATGGACGAGCCCTCCCTGCCCAGTGCCGCCGAGCTCGGCGTCAGCGACGTCGAGTACGAGCGGATCCTGCGCGACCTGCGGCGTCGGAGCGGGGCCGTCGAGCCGCCCACCGCTCCCGTGCGGCGGCGCCGGTCGAGGCGGCTGCCGCTGGCGGCGGTCGGCCTGATCGCGGTGGTCGCGCTGCTGCCCCGGCTCGGCACCGGCGACCCGGAGCCCGAGTACGCGTTCCTGCAGACCGACCACGGCCAGCCGGTCACCTACAGCTCGTGCCGTCCCGTCCAGGTCGCGGTCTACCCCGCCGGCGGGCCGCCCGACGCCGAGGAGCTCGTGCGCGACGCCGTGGCGCAGGTGCGCGCCGCCACCGGGCTCGACATCGTCATCACCGGCGTCTTCGGCGGCCACGCGCCCAACTGGAACTTCGAGGCCGCGCCGGTCCATCCCGACGACCCGATCAGCGTCTCCTGGCAGGACGGCGCCGCGATCGCCCAGCTGACCGACCACGTCGCCGGGGTGGGTGGCAGCCGGATCATCCCCGGACGGAACGGCAGCCGCCACCTCGGCGCCGGGACCGTCGCGCTGTCGCGCGAGTACTACGCGCTGCTGACCGAGCGGCGGGACCGCGGCCGGGAGCTGGCGGTGCTGCTGCACGAGCTCGGCCACGTCTTCGGCCTGGCTCACGTCGGCTCGCGCAACGAGCTGATGTACAAGGACGTCACCGATCGGTCGTCCTACGGCCCGGGTGACCTCGAGGGCCTGCGCCTCCTCGGCCACGGGCCATGCACGTAGGCCGGACCGGTCAGCTGGCGGCTTCCACCTCGACCTCGGCGGCACCGGTGAGCATGAGCCCGGCGACGGCCGTGAGTGCCTGGACCCACGCGTCGGTCATCTCCTCGGTCCAGGCGTCCCCGCCGAGCTCGGTCATCGCGGCGATCAGGCACTCGGCCACCGCGTCGTACATCGGCGGCGTGACGCCCCACCCCGCGTGGCGGGCACCGAGCGGCTTGAGCGTGCCCGCGAGCCAGTCGCCGTCGTCGAGGTGGCCGAGGCTGGTCTCCAGGAGTTCCGGATCGGGTGGTGGGACGTCATGCGCCTCGAGGGTTCCGGGCCCCGTTTCGGATGACGTCACGACGTCCCGCGGGGGCTCGAGGCAGCGGACGGCCCGGCGAGGTGCTGGTCGACCCGGGTCGGGGCGTGGGTCCGGTCGCGCGGGACCCGCTGGCCGGGGCAGGTGCCGAGCACCCGCTCCATCGCGGCACGCTCCGGCGGCGTCACCCACAGCCGGTACTTCGTCTTCACCGCGACCTGCCGGGCGACGTAGGCACAGCGGAACGGCCGGTACGGCGGCAGCCAGGTCGCCGCGTCGCCGTCGCCCTTCGACCGGTTGGAGTGCAGGTCGACGGCGAGAAGGTCCAGCGGGTCGTTCGCCAGCGCCGCACGGGCGCGGAGGTCGAGCCGGGCGGCGCCGGTGGCCCACGCGTTGCCGAGGGAGACCACGTGGTCGATGTCCACCTGGTCGCCGGCCCCGCGCGCGAACGGGACGTCGCGGCCCAGGTAGGGGTCCGGCAGCACTCCGCTCAGCACGACGCAGCCGTGCGTGCGTGGGTCGAGCACCTTCGCCACCACGTCCCGGCGCAGGATGTCGTTGCGGGTGTCGCACCCGTTGCGGTCCGCGTCCAGCCAGGCCTGGCCGAACTCGGCACGGTCGTAGCCGGTCATCGGCGCACGGCCCTTGACCGGCAGCGCGCGGAGTGCGGCCAGGGCGGATCCGGGTGCGCCGGCCGGGGTCGGTGCCGTGGTGCCGGCGGCCGGTGTCGCGGCAGGGCTGGTCCCGGGGGTCCCGGGGGTCGCAGCCGGTGCCGACGGCGTCGAGGCGGACGACCGTGGCCGCGCCGACGGTGCGGCGCCGGGCCCGGTCGACGTCTGGCCGATCACCCAGAGCACCGCGAGCGCCCCGACGAGCCAGCTGAGCCTGCGTGGTCCGGACACCCCCGCAGGGGACCACGGCCGGCGGCCCGGCGTACCCGAAACCCGGGGGTAGGGGCCGAAGGTCAGCGGGTCACAGGTACAGGGACACCCGGCGGTCGCGCTGGGCCGGGACCACCCGGACCTCGACGTCCTGGACGACCGGCTCGGGCCGGCGCTGGGTCGACAGCGGCACGCGGCGTCCGAGCGCGGCGCCGAACATGATCACGTAGGCGCCGTCGCCGTTCGCCGCCGCGTTGCGCAGCACCCAGCCGCGCACGACCGTGTCGTCGACCTGGAGCATCACGTCGTCGCCCGGCGCGAGCACGCGGATCGGCTCGCCGCGCCGGCGCTGCTGCGCCGCGAGGTCGCGCCACGGGACCCAGGCCGCGCCGGAGCGCCGCTGCAGCGGGGTGAGGGTTGCTTCGACGAGCTCCATGGCTGGCCTCCTTCGCGGGTGGTCCGACACCCGGGTCAACGAGGCACGCCGCGGGAGGATACGGGCAAAACGGAAATATGGCCGCCCTAGTTGCCGACCACCTCCGTGCTGATCCGGTCCTGGGCGATCTGCGCGGGGGTCCAGGGGAACTGCACCCACTGCTTCTGGCCGAACATCGCGGTCTGGTCCGACGACCAGGGGGAGGTCGGGTCGTCGGACTGGCCGTAGGTCAGGATCGTGTGCGCGTCGATCCCGCCGTCGTCGAGGAACGAGATCGCCTGGATGTGCGAGGAGCCGTAGGTGATCGGCTTGAGGAAGCCGCCGTTGGCCACCGGTCCCTTCGACGCGAGCGCGTTCGCGTTGCCGGCCTGGTCGCCGAGACCGCCGCCGAGGGGGATCGCCGGAGCGCCGCGGTCACCGGCGACCTGCACCTGGCCCCAGGTGGCGTCCATCGGGATGCCCTTGGCCCGCAGGTAGGCGATCGCGTCCTTCATCGCCCGGATCACCGCCCCGCTGGTCTCGTCGAGGTCGCGCGGGGTGTTCAGCGGGTCGCTGGGGCTGAACGGCACCATCCACACCCGCGGCGGCGGGAGCAGGCCCCCCGACGGCAGCCGCTTCACGAACTCCTCGAAGATCTGGTTGCCGCGGCTGTCGACGTTCGAGGTGTGGTCCCACGCGGCGAGGACGGGGCAGGCGTCGCCACCGTTCGCGGCCTCGCAGACCTTCACCAGGTCGCCGTTCTCGCTCATCAGCTCCGCGCCCCGGACCCGGTTCTGGTGCTCGAAGCCGCGCAGCGCCTCGGGGGTCACCTTGCCGTGCGCGACCTGGTCGATGACGTACTGGGAGACCATCCGGGTGCGCAGGGTGCGCTTGCACCGCTCGCAGCCGATGATCCGGGCGTAGCCCTCGAGCTTGTCGGCCGGGTTGGGCAGCCAGTAGGAGTCGTTGGCGTTCATCACCCAGTCGGTGCGGAACGTCGCCGGCAGGTTCTTCGGGCCGAAGATGCCGGGCCGGGCCGCGTCGGCGTCGGTCCCCCACCTGCACACGCTGTCGGCGAAGGTCCCGTCGAGCGCGGGCAGGCCGGCCAGCTGCTGGGTGATCCGCCCGATCGGCGTCATGCACAGGGTGGCCAGCTGGTTGGAGATGTTGGGCACCACCGAGTGGTCGGCGTACAGGACCTCGCCGTTGCGGTCGGCGGCCGTGGTGTTGACCCACGGCATCCCGCCCTCGGCGTCCTGCCGGGCGAGGAGGTCGTGGACGTCGGTCGCCCGGCCCATCTCGAAGAACGTGTCGACGGTGCGCAGCTGCTCGCCGTTGGCGTCGCGGATCGCGAAGAAGCTCAGCGGGGTCCAGCCCATCAGCGACGACGGGTCGTCGATGACGTAGCCCTGCGGGGTGCGGTACATGTCCTCGGTGACCGTCTTGAGGCTGCCGTCGGGGTTCTTCACGACCACGTTCACCACGCGGCGCTCCACCTTCCGGAGCAGGCCGTTGGCGCTCAGGTAGACCATCGGGGAGAGCACCGTGCGGTACTCGTACGGCGCGAACCGGTACGCCGTCGACACGGTGTGGCTCCAGGCGACGTCCTTGTTCCAGCCGATGTTGACCACCGGCGAGCCGATCAGGCTGGCGCCCGCGACGTCGTACTGGCCGGGGATGGTGAGGTGCTGCTGGGTGAACCGGTAGCGCCCGTTCCACGGGAAGTGCGGGTTGCCGAGGATCATCCCGCGCCCGGTCGAGGTGTCGGCGCCGCCGACCGCAGTGGCGTTCGAGCCGAACGGCGAGTTCGGGTCCTTCCCGAGCGCCTTCTGCAGCTCCTCGGCGGTCGGGAGCTCGGCCGGCACCGGGGCGAACTGCGCGAGGCTGGGCAGCCCGAGGTCGGTCAGCGTCGGCGGGGTCGCGCCGACGATCTGCTTCAGGAAGTGCCCGGTCGAGGCCAGGATGTTGGCGAGGTACACGCCGTACCAGACGTCCAGGCCGGTGACGTCCGGCCGGATGTACGCCGCCCCGCGGCACTCCGGGTCGCTGATGTTGCCGGAGCCGCCGATGGTCGTGAGGTACTTGTTCACGCCCGCCGCGTAGCCGTCGACCATGGCCCGCGTCTCGGGGCCCGGGCCGGCGTTCGGGCTGGCGAGCAGCCCCTCGACGACCTTGCGGTTGTGCAGGTCGGTCACCAGCGCGTCGGCCTGGAGGTTGGTGCCGTTCATCGAGGTCAGGTCGTCGTAGTGGCCGGCAGGCCCGAGGTAGCGGGACCGTTCGCCGCGCGCGGTGAGCAGGATGTCGGCCAGCGTGCAGATCGTCGTCTCCGCCGTCGCGTACCCGGACCCGAACCCGAGCGACCCGTAGTCGGTGGCCACGATGTGCGGGATCCCGTGCTCGGTGCGCGTGATCGTCGCGTGGTACGCCGGATCGACCGTCGGCGTCACCGCGGCGGCGCGCGGCGCGCCGGTCAGCGTCACGGCGGTCAGGGACGCGAGCAGGGCGCCGGCGGCGGTGATCGCCACCAGCCGGACAGGGGCCATCGCGGGGCGGGTGAGTGCCATGTGCTGACAACGGCCCCGGGAAGTTCCGGTTACGCGCGGTCGCAGGTTGTCTAGCCGACGGCCGCGCCGGTCGCGCTAGCGACCCTTCCAGACCGGGTCGCGCTTCTCGGCGAACGCCCGTGGCCCCTCCATCGCGTCCTCGCTGGCCATCAGCGCGAGGATCTCGTGGTCGCTGGCGGCCCAGGCGTCGGCCTCGGCCGGCACCGCGCCGTCACGGATCCCCCGCGCCACGCGCTTGCTGGCCTGCACGGCGAGCGGGGCGTTCGCGGCGATCTGGTGGGCGAGGCCGAGCGCGGTCTCGAGCAGCCGGTCCGCCGGCACGACGTCGTTGACCAGGCCCCATCGCAGCGCGGTCTCCGCGTCGACCGGCGCCCCGGTCAGGATCATCCGCATCGCGACCTTGCGCGGCAGCTGCTCGGGCAGCCGGACCAGCCCGCCGGCGGCCGCGATCAGGCCACGTCGGACCTCGGGCAGGCCGAAGGTCGCGGTCTCCGCGGCCACTGCGAGGTCGGCGGCGAGCACGAGCTCGGTGCCGCCGCCGTACGCCGCACCGTTCACCGCGGCGATCACGGGCTTGCTGATCGCATGGGTGACCATGCCGGCGAAGCCCCATGCCTCGGTGCCCGGCGGGTTGAGGCTCTCGCCGCGGGAGATCGCCTTGAGGTCGGCGCCCGCGCAGAAGGCGACGTCGCCGGCACCGGTCAGCACGACCGCCCGGACCTCCGGGTCCCGATCGGCCTCGTCGAGGGCGGCGCCGAGCGCGAGGGTCAGCGGACCGTTCACCGCGTTGCGCGCCTCGGGCCGGTTCAGGATCACCAGCAGGACGTGCCCGTCACGGACGGCGGCGACGGGTCCTTCGGCAGCGGTGCCCCCAGGGTTGGTCGGGTTGGTCGGGTTGGTCGGGTTGGTCGGGTTGGTCGGGTTGGTCGGGTTGGTCGGGTTGGTCATGGGACGCATCATGGCCCCCCAATTCCCGCCGAGGCGTCACTTCTTGTGACGCCTCGGCGGTCGAGACGTCACAAGAAGTGACGCCTCGGCGGAATTCTCAGAGCTCGGCGGGATTCTCAGAGCTCGGCGGTCTCCAGCCAGCTGGCGAAGGTCGGCCCGGCCAGGATCGCGCCCGGGCCTGGCAGCAGCGCGTTCTGCCCGTCCGCCCCGGCGTACGGGTCCAGGTCCGCGGGCGCGAGCTCGATCTTCGCCGGGTAGCTGCGCATCGCCGCCAGCAAGGTCGCCACGTCGATGAACTTCTCCGGGCGGGGCCCGGCGATCTCGAGGGCGGGGCCGTCCTGGGCGGACCAGACCGGCGCGGTCGCGAGGTTCGCCAGCGCCTCGGCGACACTGCGCGCGGAGACCAGCTGGGTGCGCATGTCCGGCACGTAGCCGACCTCGCCCTGCGTGGCCCAGTCGACCAGCGTGCCGACGAACTCGTGGAACTGCGTGGCGCGCAGGATCCGGGTCGGGATCGGCCCGGCGAGCGCGGTCTGCTCGTGCACCAGCTTGGCCCGGCCGTAGCCGTCGGTCCACTCGTCGATGCCGACGATCGACACCACCAGCATCCGCTCGACGCCGGCAGCGTGGCCGGCCTCGTGCAGGTTCCGGCTCGCGGTGGCGAAGAACGCGGTGGCCTCGGCCTCGTCGGGCGACGGCCCGGTCGCGGCGTCGATGATGCAGTCCACGCCCGTCAGCGCCCGCTCGAGGCCCACCGCGGTCACGAGGTCGATCCCGTGGGTCCGCGAGATGGGTACGACGCCGTGTCCGCGCTCCTCCAGGACCTCCACGAGGTGTCGGCCGAGTCGTCCGGTGGCGCCCGCTACTGCGATCAACATGATGTCTCCTTCCGCGTCGTTACGACGGCTAGGTTGGCTTCGTCGTAGGTGTGACGGAACGCGACGGCGAAAGGTAACCAGTGGACCTGCACGAATCCCGGGACGACGTACTGGCCGCAGAGTTCGAGGCCCACCGGCCACGACTCCGGGCGGTCGCCTACCGGATGCTCGGCTCGCTCAGCGAGGCGGAGGACGCCGTGCAGGAGGGTTGGCTCCGGCTGAGCCGCACGGACACCACCGAGGTGGCCAACCTCGGCGCGTGGCTGACGACCGTCGTGTCGCGGGTCTGCCTCGACCAGCTCCGGGCGCGCAAGGCCCGGCGCGAGGACTCCCTGGACGCGCACCTCCCCGATCCGGTGGTCAGCGACGACCCCGCCGACCCCGAGCAGCAGGCGTTTCTCGCCGACTCGGTCGGCCTGGCGATGCTGGTCGTGCTCGAGGAGCTCGCCCCGCCGGAGCGGCTGGCGTTCGTGCTGCACGACATGTTCGGGCTGGCGTTCTCCGAGATCGCGCCGATCGTCGAGCGCTCACCGGACGCCACCAAGATGATGGCGAGCCGGGCCCGTCGCCGGGTCCAGGGCGCCCGCGCGGTCCCCGACCCCGACCTGGCCCGGCAGCGGGCGGCGGTCGACGCCTTCCAGGCGGCGGCGCGCGACGGGGACTTCGAGGCCCTGCTCGCGGTCCTCGACCCGGACGTGGTCCTGCGCAACGCCACGGCGGACGCACTCACGGTGGTGCGTGGCGCCGCGGCGGTGGCGTCCGGCGCGGTGACGTTCCAGCGGCTGTCCGCCCTGTCGTCCCGCCCGGTCCTGGTCAACGGTGCTGCGGGCGTGGCCGCCGAGCTCGACGGCGAGACGTACTCCGTCGCGGCGTTCACCGTCGTCGACGGGCGGATCGTCGCGATCGACATCGTCTCGGACCGCGACCGGCTGCGGGTGCTCGCGGGTCGCGACTAGGTCCCGGGTCAGGTCCCGGAGATGTTGACCAGCCAGCCGATGCCGAAGCGGTCGGTGAGCTGGCCGAACTCGTCGCCCCACATCTGCTTCTCCAGCGGCGTGCCGACGGTCCCGCCCTCGGCGAGCCCGGCGAACCGAGCCCGCAGCTGGTCGGCGTCGTCACCGCTGAGGCTGACCGTGATGGTGTTGCCGGGCGTGCGGGTCATCCCCGGCGGGGTGTCCGCGGCCATCAGGCTCAGCCCGTCGTCGGTCTCGAGCAGGCCGTGCATGACCAGCCCGGCGAGCGGCTCCTCGGTGGCGCCGTACTCGCCGAAGGTGTGCAGCTCGAGGGTGCCGCCGAGGACCTGCTGGTAGAACGTCAGCGCCTCACGGGCGTTGTCGCCGAAGCTGATGTACGGGTTGAGTCGTGTGGCCATGGTCGCCCCTCCGGATCGGTCGGCGGGCCGCCGGATCGGCCCACCGACCCGACCCTAGGCCCGGGGGACCCGGTCAGCAGCAGCTGTTTTCGGCCGCGACCCCGGCCGGTGCGGTGGCCTGGTCCGTGCAGCACTGCGCGCCGTCCTCGGCGAAGAAGGTCTGGCTGTCCTCGAGCACGGTGTAGACCTCCCAGCGCTCGCCGTCCGGCGCGCCCTCGACCCAGAACTTGTCCTGCTTGGCGTAGCAGCAGGTCGTGCCGCGCTCGTCGGTCGACGACATCCCGACCGCGGCCAGCCGGGTCTGCTCGGCGTCGACCGTGTCGACGTCGGGGACCTCGACCCCGAGGTGGTTGATCGAGCCGCCCTGGCCGGGGTTCTCGAGGAGGACGAGCTTGAGCGGCGGGTCTGCGACGGCGAAGTTCGCGTAGCCCGGGCGCACCTTCGCCGGCTCGGTGCCGAACAGGGTGCGGTAGAAGGCGATCGAGGTGTCGAGGTCGTCGACGTTGAGGGCGAGCTGGACGCGTGACATGGCGGGACTCCTTGTATCGATGGTTGTCTATGTCCTTGACGTCGACATTGCCATGCACATCGATACATGTCAATATAGATGCATGTCGAACTCATCGCTGGCCCTGACGCCGGTGCAGGCGGTCTCCTGCTGCTCGCCGCTGCTGGTCGAGCCGTTGAGCGACGAGCAGGCGCACCAGCTGGCACCGCTGCTCAAGGCCGTGGCCGACCCGGTCCGGCTCCGGCTGCTGTCCCTGGTGGCCGCGCACGGCGACGGCGGCGCGTGCGTGTGCGACCTGAACGACGCCTTCGACCTCTCCCAGCCGACGATCAGCCACCACCTCAAGGTGCTCCACGACGCCGGCCTGCTGGACCGGTCCAGGCGCGGCACCTGGGTCTACTACCAGGTCCGCGGCGACGTGCTCGCCGACGTCGCCGGGCTGCTCGGCGGCGTCCGCCGCTGAGGCCCGCGAGTGTCGGCGAGGAGGTTCTGGACCCGCGTCGCGGCGCCGGTCGCGGCGAACTGCGTTGACGCATCGTTACGCTGGCACCCATGAGCGATGACGGACCGATCCGGGTTTACCTTCTCGACGACCACGAGGTGGTCCGCCAGGGCCTGAAGGCACTGCTGGAAGGCGCCGGTGGCATCGAGGTCGTGGGCGAGTCCGGGTCGGCGGTGGAGGCCACCAGCCGGATCCCGGCCTGCAAGCCGCACGTCGCGGTGCTCGACGCCCGCCTGCCCGACGGCTCGGGCATCGAGGTGTGCCGCAGCGTCCGAGGCGTCGACGACTCGATCCAGGCCCTGATCCTCACGTCGTACGACGACGACGAGGCCCTCTTCGCCGCGATCATGGCCGGCGCCGCCGGCTACGTCCTCAAGGAGATCCGCGGCAGCGACCTGGTCGACGGCATCCGGCGGGTCGCCGCGGGCCAGTCCCTGATCGACCCCGCGCTGACGGCGAAGGTGCTCGAGCGGGTGCGCAAGGGTCCGAGCGTCGCGCCCGAGCTCGCCGAGCTGACCGACCAGGAGCGCAAGCTGCTCGGCCTGATCGCGGAGGGCCTGACCAACCGGCAGATCGGCGAGCAGATGTTCCTGGCCGAGAAGACGGTGAAGAACTACGTCTCCAGCATCCTGGCCAAGCTCGGCCTCGAGCGCCGGACCCAGGCCGCCGTCCTCGCCTCGAAGCTGCTCGACCGGCCGGGTCACCCGGGCTAGGAGCTCAGCCGACCGGCACGCGCCAGCGGAACACCGTGCCCGTGGGGTTGCCCGGCTCGAGCTCGAGGATCCCGCCGTGGGCGGAGGCCCGGCGGCGGGCGTTGCGCAACCCGCTCTCGTTGCGCTCGGCCGGCAGGCCGGTGCCGTTGTCGACCACGGTGAGCACGACCTCGCCGACGGTGGCGGCGATCTCGACCTCGGCCCGGTCGGCGAGTGCGTGCCGGGCGATGTTGGACAGCGCCTCGCGGAGCACGGCGAGCAGCTGCTCGGACAGTGAGGACGGGACCGCGGTGTCGACCGGGCCGAGGATCCGCACCGTCGGGGTGAAGCCGAGCACCGGGACGTACTCCTTGACCAGCGCGCGCACGAGCGAGCGCAGCGACCCGCCCTGCCGGTGTTGCAGCTCGAAGATCGTGGTCCGGATGTCGCGGATGGTCTGGTCGAGGTCGTCGACCGCCTTCTCGATCCGCTCGCCGACCTCGGGGTTGACCACGACCGCGCGCATCCCCTGCAGCTGGAGGCCGGTCGCGAACAGCCGCTGGATCACCAGGTCGTGGAGGTCACGGGCGATCCGGTCGCGGTCGGAGACGACGGCGAGCTCTTCTCGGTCCTCGACGGCCTGGGCGCGGTCGAGGGCGAGGGCCGCCTGGTCGGCGAAGGAGCCGAGCAGCTCCCGCTCCTCGAGGTCTCCGATCCGGTGGCCGTCCTCGAAGACGGCGACGAGCGCGCTCGCGGCGGCGAACTGGGCCCGCAGCGGCACCACGAGGACCTCCAGGTCACCGTCGCGCAACGCCTCGATCGGGTCGCTGCGGTCGACGGCATGGTCATCGAGGAGCGCGGCGATCCGCGGCAGCAGTGCCGGCAGCCGGTCCACCGCCGGCCCGTCGCTGGTGGCCAGGCGGGCCCCCGACTCGGGGAACTGCACGACCGCGGTGGCGACCGCACCCGAGAGCGAGCGGGCGGCGTTGGCGAACTTGGCGAGCGCCTGGTCGATCGAGATCGGCGGCTGCAACGCCTCGGTGAGGGCCGCGGACGCCTCGAGCCACTGGCGACGGCGCTCGCTGAGCAGGTAGGCGCGGGCGTTGTCGATGACGAACCCGGCCGCCGACGCGAGCGCGAGCACCAGCCGCTCGTCCTGGGCGGTGAACTGGCCGCCGCCCTCCTTCTCGGTGAGGTACAGGTTGCCGAACACGGTGCCGCGGATGCGCACCGGGACACCGAGGAACGTGTTCATCGGCGGGTGGTGGGGCGGGAAGCCGTAGGAGCTCGGGTGCTGGTGCAGGTCCTCGAGGCGCAGCGGCACCGGCTCGTCGATCAGCAGCCGCAGGATGCCGCGGCCGCGCGGCAGGTCACCGATCTGCCGGTGCAGCTCGGCGTCGATGCCGTGGGTGACGAAGTCGTCGAGGTTGCCGTCGGCGCCGATCACGCCGAGCGCGCCGTACCGGGCGCCGGTCAGCTCGCACGCCGAGACCACGATCCGCGACAGCACGCTGTGCAGGTCGAGGTCGGACGACATCGCGACGACGGCGTCGAGCAGGGCTTGCGCAGGGCCCTCGAGGTCCGGGACCTCGGGAGCCGGGTCGACGCCGATCTCGCTCACGGGGCACAGTCTGCACCAGATGGCGCGGCCGCGCGGCGCGACGGGTGCGGACCGGGATCAGCCGCGGTTGTCGGGAGCGACCCGGAGCCTGGGCCCCGCGTCACCGGCGGCCGTCGCGCTGGCCACCACGTCCCCGTCGAGGTCGACGACGGCCTCGCGGCCCAGCGTGCGACCGCTGAGCTCCTTCCAGTGCAGCCGGAAGAACAGGTTGCGCGCGCCGTCGGCCCACGGCAGCGGGGCACAGATCTTGCGGATCCGGCCGAGCTCGTCGGGATCGGTCACGACGTCGGCACGGCCGCGGGCGACCACGCTCCACCCGAGCCGGTGCTCGTCGTGGAAGTGGTCCACCTCGAAGGCCAGCTTGGCGTTGCGTCCGTACGTCGCGAGGATGCTGAACGGCGTCGTCCGGAACACGATGCTCTCATCGACCACCGAGTAGTTCAGCGGGATGATGTGCGGCCCGTCCGGGGTCGCGACCGCGACGCGCCCGGCGCGCTGGCGCACCAGCAGCGCGCGGCACTCCGCGTAGCTCAGCTCCCTCAGCTCTGCCATGGCCCTGTCCCCACTCGGTCGTTCGTCCTCGGTGTCCGGGTGTTCCCCCGATGGCTCAAGGATCCTTGGCGTCCTCGCCGATCAGCAGGGTCGATGGTCCCGAGCTGGCGGCCGTGCGGCCCTGCTCCCGCAGGGCCGGAAGGGGGAGGCTCGAACCAGGACGAGAAGGACCCGTCCCGAGGAGGCGAGAGCGATGACCGAGCGCGACAACCGGGCGATCGTCGTCGGGGTGGACGGTTCTGCCGGCTCGAAGGCGGCGCTCGCCTTCGCGCTCCAGGAGGGCCTCGCCCGGAGGTGCACGGTCGAGGTGGTCACCACCTGGCTGATGGGTCCCGCGATCAGCGACATCGCGACCGCGACGACCTTCGAGGAGGAGCACGACAAGGCTCGCCGGGCGCAGGACGCCGCCCTCGCCGAGGTGATGAGCACCTTCGACGAGCGGCCGGTGATCTCGCAGGTGGTGCTGCAGAACTACGGCGGCCACGCCCTCGTCGAGGCCGCGCACGACGCTGCCCTGCTCGTGGTCGGCAGCGGACGCAAGAGTGTGCTCGCCCGGGCCCTGTTGGGATCGGTCAGCGAGTACTGCATCCGCCACGCCCGAGTCCCGGTCGTCGTCGTCCCGGACCCGGCCCGGCTGGAGGAGGAGAAGCTCAGCGAGGAGGTCGTCGACGTCGGCGCACCGGCCGACTGAGCCGCACCGCCGCCACGCGACCGGTCAGCGGACCGCCTGCTGGGGGTGCGAGGGCAGCACGCAGGCGACGTCGAGCCCGAGCACCCGGTTGAGCCGGCCGAAGGCCAGCCACGACCCCAGGCACATGGTCAGCTCGACCACCTCGGCCTGGGAGTAGTGCGCGAACATCCGCGCCCAGAAGGCGTCGTCGACCCCCGGCTCGAGGCCGTGGTGGTCCTCGGCGTACCGCTCGGCGTACTCGGCGGCCAGCCGCTCCCGGTCGTCGAGAACCGTGCTGGTCCGCCAGGCCCGCACCTCCTCCTCGAAGCCGTCCTCGACGTGGGTGCCGTCGCGCTCGGTGCGCCAGTCCTGGCAGAACACGCAGCCGTTCGACTGGGCGATCCGCAGCCGCGCGGCCTCGAACTCGCGCAGGCCCAGCGTGGTGTGCTCGTAGACGGCGCCGGAGAACCGGGCGGCCGCCGGGCCGATGTGGGGCACCAGCTCACCCCAGACGTAGGTGATCGGATCCTTGCCCTCGGGCACGTCGATGAGCATGGCCACCAGTGTGCCCTTCGGACGCCCTTTCGACCAGAACCATCTTCAGTTCTGCGGCGGTCGATCCCCGGCGCACGGGGCCAGCGGGAGCCGGGTGCAGACCCGGCTGCCACCGCCCGGCCGCGCCTCGACCCAGATCCGGCCACCGTGGTGCTCGGCGACCCGCCGGCAGATGGCCAGCCCGATGCCGGTCCCGGGAAGTCCGACCGCGGCCTGGCCGCGCTGGAACATCTCGAAGACCCGCTCCTGCTCGTCCGGGGCGAACCCGTCGCCGTTGTCCGAGACGCGCAGCACGCAGTGGCCGGGGTCCGGACCGTCGAGCGCGTCGACGAGCACGGCCGCCGCGCGGTCGGCGGGCACGTACTTCAGCGCGTTCCCGACCAGGTTGCCGAGCAGCTGGCGCAGCAGCGCCTCGTCGCCGGTGACCACCGGCAGGTCGCCGAAGGCGAACCTGGCCGGACGCGTGCCCGACGACGTCTGCTCGTCGACCACCTCCCGGGCCAGCACCGCCAGGTCGACGGGCCGGTGGGCGTGCTGGCCGCGGCCGATGCTGGTGTAGGCGAGCAGGTCGTCGATGAGGGCGACCGCCCGCTCGGCGGTCCCGCCGATCCGGGTGACCCACGCACGCACCTCGGTGTCCGCCGCGCCCTGGTCCATCTCGTGGGTCACCAGGTCGACCTGCATCTGGATGGTCGAGAGCGGCGAGCGGAGGTCGTGGGCGGCGACCGCGGCGAACTCGGTGAGGTCGGCGTTCGCGCTGCGCAGGTCCGCCTCGGCGCGCTTGCGCGCCGTGATGTCGCGCAGGAACGCGTGGAACCCGTGGTCCGCCGGGTCGCGCATCGCCCAGATGGTCAGCTCGATCGGGATCCGCCGGCCGGTCCGGCTGACCGCCTCGACCTCGAGCCGGGTGCCCAGGATCGGGCCCTCGCCGGTCCGCAGGTAGTGCTCCATCCCGGCGCGGTGGTCGGGCGCCGTCTCGGGCGGGATGATCAGCGCCTCGACCGACTGGCCCACCGCTTCGTCGCGGGTCCACCCAAAGATCGCCGTGGCCGCGTCGTTCCAGTCCGTGACCTGCCCGTGGTCGTCGATGGCGATGTAGGCATCGGCGGCGGTCGACAGGATGCTGCGGGTACGACGCTCGCTCGCAGCCAGCTCGCCGGCGAACCGGTCGCGCTCGGCGAGCGCCTGCTGGACGACAGCCAGGGCGTCCTCGGCGCCGCCGCGACGCAGGTCGACGTCGCGCAGGTGCGTGCCCTGGAACCACACCAGCAGCGCCCCCGCGCTCGCCATGATCGTCACGAACATGGCCAGGGCGCCGGGACCGTCGATCACGTCATGGCGCAGCCCCACCATGATCAGGCCACCGACCACGTTGGGCGCGATCACCGACCAGGGCAGCAACCGGCGGAGGATCACGCCGCCGGCCGTGTTGCCCAGCAGTACCGGCAGGTAGCCCTCGCCCGCCCGCAGGCACATCACCGCCACCCCGGCGACGAGGAGCGCCGCGGCCGCGTGCACCGCGATGCTGCTGGACGGCCCGATCCGGTACATCGACTCCACGCCGTACACGTAGCCGATCAGGGCGGTCAGTCCGAGCGCGACGACCGAGCCGGCCAGGACCTGCGCGGTGCGCATCGCCCGGCGCACGGTCAGGACGATCGCCGCGGACAGCATCACGAAGCTCACGGCGGTCAGCTGCGCCATCCGGCCCGGGACCGGGGTGCTCGGGTCTCCGGGGTCGAGGCCGAACGGGTTGTCGACCATCACCACCACGCCGGTGACGTCCTCGAACAGCGTCGCCAGCGACACCAGGCTGACCAGCACCGCCGCGGCCACCGCTGCCCGGTTGCCCCACCGGGTGCCGGTCAGCACGGAGATCGCCGCCCCGACGATGCCGGTGCCCAGGGCGACCAGGCAGCTCGCGGTGACGAACTTCATGGTGACCATGCCGGGCACCACCCGGGTCAGCCCGGTCGCCCCGAACGCCCAGCCGAGGAGGACGACCACGCCGAGGAGGGCGACCAGGGTCCCGCCGACGACGGCGGCCCTGGCGAGCGCGCGCACCCGTCCCGGGCTCGGCCGGCTGGCCCGGCCGCGCTCCTCGACGGCCTGCCTCAGGGCGGCCGGGCCAGTGCCGCTCAGCGCCATCACCGGCCTCCACCCCCTCAGGTCGACAGCACGCACCCGAGAGCGGACCGACGCCGGCCTGCGACGATCTGCGCCGCGGTACCGGACCCCTCCAGTGTCGGTCGCCGGCTCTCACCAGCACAGGGACGAAGGTCTCCTTCGGCGCGGGCCGTGCGGCCGGCCCGGGCTCCCGGGCCGGCCGGGCGATCAGGGGTGGGTCACCGACCGGTGAGCCAGGCGACCACGTCGGCGCCGGTCCAGCCTCCGGGGTGGGTCGCGGCCAGCTCCTGCACGCCGGAGAGGTCCGAGCCGAGCGTGACCAGCGCCGCCTCGGCGTACCCGTCGCGGCGGGTCTGGCCCAGACCGATGTCGGCGGTCAACGCGTTGCACAGGCAGGCGCGGCCGACGGTGTCGGCGATGTCGCCGCCCTTGCGGGCGTACATGTGCGCCGGCTCGCCGGGGCAGCGGTAGCCGATGGCCCCGTCCTCGGCCTGGTACGGCGTGCGCAGGTAGCTCAGGTCGCACAGCCGCTGGCGCGCGTCGTACACCTGCGGGTCGGCGAGCGTCCCCGGCAGCCGGGCGACCTTGAACGGGAAGCCCGTCGGCGAGGCCAGCACGTCGGTGCGGACCTCGATCGACCCGGCGACCGCGCGGGCGCGCAGGTCCGCGCGCAGGTCGGCGGTCAGCCCGGAGTCGTCGGCCAGCGCGAACACGGTGCCCACCTGCACCCCCGCGGCCCCGGCCGCCCGGGCCTCGGCGAGGCGTTCGGGCGTGCCGTGGCTGCCGGCCAGCCAGAACGGCAGCCCCAGCGCCGCGAGCTTCGCGAGGTCGACCTCGTCGCGCGGGCCGTAGACGGGCTCCTCGCGCTCGTCGAGCACCAGCGAGCCCCGGGGCGGCGCGTTGTGGCCACCGGCCAGCGGCCCCTCGACGACGAACCCGTCCGGCCGGGTGGCCTCGTCCCGGGCGAGGTACGCCGCGAGGACCGTGGCCGAGACGATCGCAAGGAACTGCGGACGTCGCAGCGGTGGCAGCGCCACGCCGAGCAGGGCGCGCGGGTCGACCCCGACCCGGTGCGGGTGCTCGGCACCGTGCACGTCGACGCCGACGGCGCCGGCCCGGCCGGCCGCGAGGTCGTCCAGCAGCCGCGGGATCTCGCGCGGCACACCGGCGCCCATGAGCACGTAGTCGACACCGGCGAGCATGGCGCCGAGCGCCGCCGTCGGCGTCGCCATCTGCACCTTCTCGAGGTAGTTCACCCCGACCAGGCCGTCGTGGCCCTCCTTGGCCAGCCAGACCTCGGCGAAGTTCGCGACCACCGCGAGCTCCTGCTGCTCGGGGGTCTGTCGCAGGGTCAGCTTCGGGACCGGGCGGTAGGGGCGTCGCCGGCCGTCCGGGTCGACGCACCCGTCCGGCTGGAAGTAGCGCTCCAGCACCCGGGCGGCCATGGCGGCGTCGGGGAACGCGGCGAGCGCCCGGCGCAGGTCGCCGTCCGGGTCGCCGTCCTGGAGCCGCCGGGCGAGCACGAGGTCGAGGGCGGTGCCCGACACCACGCCCAGCCCGCCGGCCCGGGAGACCGATCGGGCCAGCTGCCACGAGGACACGCCGACCCCCATCCCGCCCTGGATCACCGCCGGCAGCTCCCGCTGCCGGTCCGTCCGCACCTGTGTCACGACAACCTGCCCTCCCGAAGCACGTCTACCTACGGTTCCGTAGGTTGTCATCCGGCGGGTGGTCCCGGACAGGGACTTTGGACCTGTCTGACCGGTACGCCGGTCAGGCCGTGCGCACGAACGCCAGCCGCCAGGCCTCGGGCCCGCGCTCGAGGTAGTCGACCTCGAACACGCCGGGTGCCCGCTGCTCGATCTGCGCGAGCAGCGGCAGCGGGTCGTGCGGCGCGACCAGCACCATGCCGTCGCCGGGGCGCACCGCGTCCAGCGCACCGAAGATGGTGGCGTGCCGGATCGCGTGCGGCACCGCCCGGGCGTCCAGCTCGGGGAAGCCGGCCCCCTCGGACTCACCGCAGCTGCAGGTGTGCCCGCCGCAGCCGGACTCGACCGCGGCCGACTCGTGGCCGGACTCGTGGCCCGACTCGTGGCCGGAACCGGTGTCGGCTCCGAGGAGCTCGTGCATGCCGTGCAGGATCTCGGCCAGGGAGACCTCCGGGGCGGCGACCAGCACCGGGAGGACGAGGTCGTTCTCCTTGGCGAGGTGGCTCTCGAACAGGGTCTGCAGCGCCCGCGCGGCCACCGCGGCCCGCACCGGGTCGGTCGTCCGGGCGACCTCGTCGACCAGACCGGTGATCACGGCGTGCTCCCCGAGCATGCCCTCGACCAGCAGCCGCCCCTCGGGCCGTGCCTGGGCGGCCGGGTACATCGCCTTCTCCTCGGCGAGCGCATGCGGCATCAGCTCGGTCCGGCACCAGGTGTCCAGCTCGGTGCGGGCGCGCTCGGCGACCGCGTCGTTGCGGCTGGCGGCCGCGGCGACCAGCCCCTCGACCCGCAGCGCCAGCGACCCGGCGAGCTGGGCGTGGTGCTGCTCGACGGCCGTGGCGGCCGAGGCGTCCGCGGCAGAGCTGGCGATGACGACGTCGTTCATGGTGGGTCCTACTTCCGAATCCGGGTCCTGGCAGCGACGCCGGGTGGCGTCCGCTCCTCGAGTTTAGTACAGTTTTTTCCGTGAAAACGACCGAGGGCTCGAACCCCTTCGAACGCCCCGGCTACGGCCCGCTCCCGGGCGAGCGGCCGGCCCGCGTCCAGCCGCTGTCGCGGGCGCAGAGCCGGGTGCTCACCGTGCTCCAGGCGGAGTCCGGACCCGTCGGCATGGCCGACCTGTCCCTGCTCACCGGCCTGCACGCCAACACGCTGCGCGAGCACCTCGAGGCGCTGGAGGCCGCGGGCCGCATCCGCCGGCAGCACGCCGCGCCGACCGGACCCGGCCGCCCGCCGACCCTCTACCAGGCCTCGGACGTCGACCGCTCCGGCGTCGCCGAGTACGCCGGCCTCGCCACCGCGCTCGCCTCGACCCTCCACCGCACCAGCCCCGACCCCGGCCGGGACGCGGCCGAGGCCGGCGACCAGTGGGGGCGCGAGCTGGCGGCCCGTCGCGGCGGTCCCGCCGAGCCGGGCGAGGACGGCGCCCGGCGCGAGGTGGTGTCGCTCCTCGACGAGATCGGCTTCGCGCCCGAGCCCGACCAGGACCACGCCGAGGTGCGGCTCACCCGCTGCCCGCTGCTGGACACCGCCCGCCGCTACCCCGACGTCGTCTGCGCGGTGCACCTCGGCATCGTCCGCGGCGCCCTCGACGAGTACGGCGCGGACACGACCGGCACGTCGCTGCACCCGTTCTCCGAGCCCGGGGCGTGCCGGCTCCACCTGAGCGACCGCCGATGACGATCACCACCGCCCCGGTCGCCGCCCCGAGAGCCGCGGGCCCGACGCCGCCGGCCCGGGCGCCGCACCGCCCGCCCGTGCCCGGCCGGGTGGTCCTCCTGGTCCCCGCCGGGCTCTGCCTGCTCGCCGGGCTCGACGCCGCCCTGGTGCTGCTCGGCGTGCCGGCCCCGGTGAGCACGGACCGGCTCCCGGACGTCCACGGCATGCTCCTGGTCTTCGGCTTCGTCGGCACCCTGGTCGCCCTCGAGCGCGCCGTCGCGCTCGGGCGACGGCCGGGGTTCGCCGCACCCGCGCTGCTCGGAGCCGGGGGGCTGCTGCTGGTCTCGCCGGCCCCGGTCGCCGTCGGGCAGTGGGCGCTGCTGCTCGGCACGGCCGCCCTCGTCGGCGTCTACGTGCCGTTGTGGCGTCGCCAGCAGGACGACGCGGTGCTGGTCCAGGCCTTCGGTGCGGTCCTCGGCGCCGGCGCGCTGGCCTTGTGGCTCGGCGGGGTCCCGGTCTCCCACCTGCTGCCGTGGCTCGCCGGGTTCGTGGTGCTGACCATCGGCGGCGAGCGGCTCGAGCTGGCCCGGATCGCGATGGGGCCGGACGCGGGCACCCGCCT
>Ga0255338_1003182_pt1 | contig 20540 bp, 18 predicted proteins | sample MeOH1_35cm_T4_19_FD_203715 | JGI IMG/M metagenome (GOLD analysis project Ga0255338, IMG submission 203715) | Sandy soil microbial communities from University of British Columbia, Vancouver, Canada - MeOH1_35cm_T4_195 | ecosystem: Engineered > Artificial ecosystem > Sand microcosm > Unclassified ...
TGGTGCGATAAAAGACCGCGTAGTCGTTGTAAGAGCCTTCGCCCGCATTCATCATGGATTGGATGGTTTTGGCAACGAAGCGCGCTTCATCGTACTCGTTTTTTTCTTCGCGGACCTGAATAAGTTCGCCTTCTGCATTGGAAGTAAAGAGCGTCTTATCTTTACGTTGAGTATTGTTTTTAATGACGTGAGTTGCTGCCGTCACTATGTTAGAAGAAGAACGGTAGTTCTCTTCGAGCTTCACGACCTTGGCTTCGGGGAAATCCTTTTCGAAATCCAGAATGTTCGAGATATCCGCACCACGCCAGCTGTAGATCGACTGATCTTCGTCACCCACCACGCAAAGATTGCGATGCTTTTTCGCCAGCATTTGCACGAGCAGGTACTGAATGTGGTTGGTATCCTGATACTCATCCACCATGATGTATTTGAACTTATCCTGGTAGGCCTCCAAAATATCTGGATACATACGGAAGAGTTCATAAGTCTTTAAAAGCAGATCGTCGAAGTCGAGACTATTGGCCTTCTTCATCTCGCTCTCGTAATGTGAATACACTTCGAGAGTTTTCGGATCCATCATCGGCCGGCCGCTTTTTTTCAGGTCTTCAGGAGTCAGTGCCAGCATCTTGGCATCGCTAATACGCCCTTGGAAGTTTTTCGGCGGATACATCTTGTCGTTGATGTTGAGGATCTTCATGACTTTTTTGATTTGGCTCAATTGGTCTGAAGAGTCGTAAATGCCGAAACCGTTTTTATAATCCAAAAGGGTGATGTGCTGACGCAACATACGGACGCAGAAACTATGAAAAGTGCTAATCCACAGCTGGCTCCGGATCGAGGCTCCGATGTCAGAAAGGGTTCTATAAATTCGGGCTTCCATCTCTTTGGCGGCCTTATTGGTAAAGGTCACGCACAGGATTTCGTCCGGAGCGGCGGCGCCCCGGGCAATGATATTAGCCATTCTATGGGTCAAAACCCGGGTTTTTCCAGAGCCAGCACCCGCCAGAATTAATATAGGGCCATCTAAGGTCTCAACGGCCTCTTTTTGGGGGGGATTTAAGTGGTGTGTAATTTTTGCAAAAACATCCATAAAACTAAGGAATTTGGCCCCTTTTTAAGGTATAAATAACGCTGCTTGTCAACAGCTGAATGACTGAGTTGAAGTACTTGAAACTTATAGTCTCCGGAGACCTTTTTGTGAAGCTTTTTGGAATAGCCCTTTTGCAATCTATGCTGTCCCTCTCCCTCGTCGCTTGTATGGTGGGTTGCGCCCGAGAACCGGATACAAACAAAGTGTCGGGAGATGTCAAAACTCGTATTCCCGTGGCTGAAGAAGGCGGCGCTTACAGCCTTAAACAGGTCACTCTTCAAGGTATCACTTCTCTCTATGAACTGAGCGGGAGTTTCGCTCAGTTTTATATTTATCCTGCGATCGCCGGGAACAAGCTGACGGGAACGGCACCCAAAACGCGTTTCATTAAATCTGGCGATTTGTATGTAGCCGCGGATGATCTTTCACAGCAAATGGCGGTCATCTATCATCACCTGCAAAACCTGGCCGAGTTAGATAATGAAGTGGGCGCGGCCGGCGTGAATCACTGGCCTCGCGATGTGGGGATGGCTGTGCGCTATCGCCGCAACAATGGCTTTGATAGCAACAACGCCTTCTATGATGGCTCTATCGATGCAATTTTAGTGGTTCCTTATACTCAGAACAATTTGCCTATTGCTGTGAATGCCGGAATTTTGGCGCACGAGCATTTTCATTCTTTGTATTACAAACTTGTCGATAAAGACATGTTTGAAAAAGAATCAGAACCTCTGCATGGCAAGCGAGTTCGTGAAGAAGTTTTGGGAATCGTTGCCAATGGCACTGAAATCGCCGCGAAGGTTGAGCCTGTTGATAGCTTTGTGGAGAAGTACCATAAACTTCTCTCGGGTGGATTGAACGAAGGCCTGGCGGATTTCTGGGCGTGGGTTTACACCGGTGATCCGGATTTCTTGCAACTGTCTCTACCATCGGAAAAAGTCGATCGTACTCTGAATCTGAGCGAGAAGGCCGAGAAAGAATACAAGTTCCCAAATAAAGAGGACTTCAGCGCGCGCATCGACAACAGCACGATTCGCGTGAGCGAAGATGGCACTCCGAATCCTTGCCGCGGTGACCGCGTGAAGTACTGTTTAGGCACTGATTACGCACGCACCTTGAAGCGCTTTGTGACGGTGGTACAAAATTCTCGTGGGTTGAGTTCAACAGAAGCACGCAAGCTTGTTGCAACAGCGGTTGTGACTGCTTTACCGACGATCAAACAAGAACTTCTAAAATATAAAACCAATGAATTCTTTAGCCCAGAGAGTTTCTTTACTCATTTAGAGAACAATTTCACAGGCATTCGTGCTGACGAAAAAGCTTTCTTGCAAGACATCGTCACGAAAGCCAGTGCGCATAGCCACAACGCAGATGATGCTCAAGCAAAACCAGCACCTGCATCGATTCGCCCTTCAGGCCGCGGCGAACAAAAACCTACAGCGACCATAAGCCCGGCACCTATCAAACGTGGAGACCGCAAATGAAATCCCTGCTTTTAGGGGTGGGGCTTTTGCTGTCAACAATGTGTGCCTTCGCAGGGCCCGCTAAGAGCAGTGCTCCTGCGGTGCCTTGGCGTTTTGATATTTATCCGCTGAACTTTGAACTTCGTTATGAACGGGATGCGACTCAACAGCTGGTGGATCGTCGCCCTCTGAATTTAGCTTTGGGTGTGCGTAAAGGCCCTTCGACAGTGCTTTTTGAGTACTCGCGCTTTAATGAAACAACCGGCAATGCTACTTTGTCGGTGGATCGCACTCATGAAGAATTCCTGTTTTGGTGGAAACAAAATATTCTGAATTTTGAAATGCTTGATTTCTTTCTTGCTGGCGGCCTCGGCGCCTATGATGAAAAAGTAAAAACGACCTTTGAGGGCGTCGGTGAAACAACGGACTCAACAGGAATGCAAATCATGGGCGGCGGCAGTGCCGGTGTGCAGAGCCTTCTGTGGCGCTATGTCTTAGTGAGTTTTGAAGGCCGTCTTATGGCGGGTAAAAACTTTGATCCAAATCCGCAACCAAGTTTGCTTTTGCGTCTGGGTGTTGAGTTCTAAATAAAAAAAGCCTCGGTTGTCCGAGGCTTTCTTTAGTTCTATTTAATATTTTAAATTACTGAATAATTTTTTGTACCAAAGCGGTGTTGAGTTTTGCTTTGCTCATCAATTCTGTTCTGTAATCTTGCGCTTCTTTCGGCGTCGCAAAGAGACCTACACTCACGCGGTACCAAGTTTGGCCTTTCACGTTTGCAGGAATGTAGAATGCGCTGAAACCTTTTGATTTCAAATCGCCAGCGATCTTTTGTGCTTCTTCTTCTTTTGCGTAGGCACCTACTTGAACAGTAAATTTGCCTGCAGAGTATTGGCCAACATCTTTAGGAACAGCCGAAGGAGCTCGAGTGTCTTTTTCTACCTTCTTCTCTTCTGTCACCGCAGCTGAGACAGCTTTGCCGTGAGCGATGTTTTTAGCTGCAGCCAAAGGCTCTGCTTTTTCCAAAGAACGCGTTTTTGCATTTGCTGTTGCTGGAGCTTCTTCTTTGCCATGAGCAGCGACTTTTTCAGTTTTCTCAGCAGCAGCGCCGTGTTCTTCGGCTTTGGCTTCACCATGACCTGTGCTGGTAGTGGTTGCTGTTGTGTCATCAGCCACGAACTCTTCTGCCAACTTTGCGATGTCTTCATCGCTCATGCCGTCACCGACTTTTGCAGTGCCATGTTCTTTAGCAGCTTCGCCATGACCAGCATTTTCGGAAGCCACTTCGCGTGTGCCGTGTTCGGATTTGCCTGGCTCCAAGGCAGCAAGTTTGTGTTGATTATCGCTGTACTTCTTACCGACGAAGGTACCGATGGAAAATGACAACAGCGAAATAAAAAACACGAGAACCAATTTAACAATCACGTCCGTTTTAGCGCCCATTTATGAATCCCCTTGGGGTAACTTAAAAGTTGAATTGGAGTCATTCCATTGACTCTATATTTATGTTAGCGTTAGGCAAAAAGTCGGTCAATCAAGGACCAGTCTAGGAAAGGCCTTCGTAGTGGAAACATCCGGGGAAAACAGCGCAAATTCAATAGATTTGGGACATGCTCTGCACGTGGGACTAAAGGCCTGTCGCATGGGCCGAGAGGTTCTACTCAAATATATAGGCAATCTGCAGCATATTTCAGAAAAGTTTCAGGCCGGTTTGGTAAGTGAAGCCGACAAAGAATCCGAGAAAGTCATTTCAGATTATCTTAGGAAAAATTTTCCTAGTATCGAGTTTTTGGGCGAAGAGTCGAGCTATGAAGGGGCTAAAGTCCAGTGGTCTGCGGCGGGCGCACAAGGACGTTGGATCTTAGATCCGCTCGATGGCACGACCAATTACATTCATCAGTTTCCGATTTTTTGCATCAGTCTTGGTTTGGAAATCAACGGCGAGATTCAAGTAGCTGTCATCGATTGCCCCAAGATGGGCGAGACTTACACGGCGATTCGTGGGCAGGGCGCTTACATGAATGGAAAAAAACTGCAGATCAGTTCCGCTTCGGGATTGAAGGATGCGCTTCTTGCCACAGGCTTTATTGCTGAAAAACAAAAGATCTTAGATGAGCAATTGCGAATTTTTTCCGACGTTGTTTACAAATGTCGTGGCATACGCAGACCGGGCGCAGCGGCGTATGATTTAGCTCTCGTTGCAAAAGGCGTCTTTGATGGTTTCTGGGAAAGAAACTTGCAACCGTGGGACAGTGCCGCCGGGATGTTACTTGTTGAGGAAGCCGGTGGAAAAGTAGTCACCTATCGCGGAAAGAAGTATAATCCCTATAAGAACTCAATCATCGCGGGCAATGCCAAAGTTGTTGATGAGCTCACCAAAACATTGGCTCCGTATCTGAGCGAAGAAACTGATTGAAAACTTCCGCCCCGATGAATGAAGAAGGGCGGAGTTATGAGACATTACAATATAAAAAAACATCCGTGGTGGTTCTTTGTCGAAATCGGCGTGTTGATTTTTCTTGCGGTGATTCTGATTCCACGTCGCGCACCCGGTGCGATTCCTCCGACATTTTGCAGCTATGACAAATCCAATGGCGACTCGTTGGCTTGCATAGGCACGCGTCCGACTTATTGCATATCAGACCCGAGTGCCGGGGATTTGCTTGCGTGTGCTGGTGTGAAACCTGATTACTGCGCGGCGGATACTGACAACGCGAATAAGCTCGCATGTGTGAACTCGCGACCGAGCTATTGTCAAAACAACACCGATCTCTCGAACTCTCTCGCCTGTGTGGGCAGTGTTCCAACTTATTGCCTAGCTGATAAAAAATACGCCAATGATCTCGCCTGTGCGAAATCGAAACCCTCTTTCTGCCAAAGTGATAAAGACGTCGCGAACAGTTTGGCGTGCGTCGGTTCGAATCCTCCGTACTGCTCGACGGATCCTCAGTTAGCAAGCTCTTTAGCTTGCGCGGATTTCGCGGGGCTGTATGTCCTCGATGTTTTGAAAACTGGCCGGTATAAAATACCGAGTGCTCTGCAGAAGCTTTTCTCTTCTGCAGAGGTGAAAGACGCCGTGACTTTTCAAAAATTGAAAGAAACGGTTGGGGTATTTTAAACGTAGAAACTAATTTTTTACGTACTTATCAAACCAACGAACCATTTCATAAATTGATTGCTCATTGGATTCGCGGGCAGTGTACCAGTGTGGCTCATGTGGAAGCATAACGAGTCGTACGGTGCCGCCATTGGCGCGAACTGCATCGTACAAGAAGTTTGCCTGCATCGGTGTCGTTCCTGGGTTTGCATCATCCGCCCCGTGCATGATCAACAACGGAGTTTTCAATTTGTCTGCAAAGAAGAATGGCGAAACTTTTTGATAAACATCAGGAGCCTCCCACACAGTACGGCGCTCGCTTTGGAAGCCAAACGGAGTCAAGGTTTTATTATAAGAACCACTTGTTGCAACTCCAGCTTTGAAAAGTCCCGAGTGCGCAAGGAGGTTCACAGTCATCAAAGCTCCGTGGCTGTGTCCTGTAACCCCGATACGATTTGGATCTGCGACACCCAACTTGACGGCCTCATCAACAGCCGCTTTGGCGTCAGCGACCAGCTGATCCATATAGTTGTCGTAAGCTCTTTTTGGATCACCCACAACAGGGAACGCAGCGCTATCAATTATTGCATAACCAGCCATCAACAACAGTTGATAATTGCGCAATTTGGTGAACGTGTTCTGTGAACCACGGACTTGGCCCGCTTTCGAAGCATCCGCATAGTCTAGTGGGTACGCATTTAAGATGGTCGGCACTCGAGTCCCTTCTTTATATCCCGGTGGGGTGTAAAGAGTGAACGACAAGTCCATTCCATCCGCGCGTTTGTATTTCACGAGACGTTTTTTAATTTGTCTCACTTGCGGTACTAGATCTGGAAGATGAGTCACCGCCGTACGTGCAGAAGTGAATGTCGCCTCGCCAAGCACAGATTTTACGGGCTCACCCAAGATGCGCTTGTACACGTTCGGAGGATCTTGCTGTGTTTGATACCAAGTCAGGAAAGTATTTTCATTGTTGTCAATGAAAGCAAGGAATTGTTCATACTCCGCTTTATCGCTACGAAATATTCTTTCCGTTTTTAAAGTCACAAGGTCTAACCTATCCAAGAATGGACGGTCGCCATCCACGGAGGCTCCGTCGCCGTCAAGGAAGATCGCATTTTGGCTTTGACGTATTACGCGATAACCAGTGCTCAAGGTGCGCATCACCGGTTGACCTGGATTTGCATAATCCTCATCTGTGGAAAGATCCCATAGAGTTTTTCTTGGCTGAGCAGGGTTGTCCACGTTGACGATAAACGTCTTAGCCCAGTGCTTGTTTTCGTCATACTCACCGAGCAGCGCCATATCGCGTTTTTCAAGCCAAGTCAGTTGCCAGAAACGTTGTTCTGTTTTGAAAATCTCTTTTGCCTCACCTTTGAATGGTGCAGACCATGACATCACTTTATCGCGAGCCGGCACTTTGACATTCCAGTCACCGCCATCCAAGGCTTCCGCGTAAATTAGAGTCGCTGGATCATGGGGATGCCAGAAGAAATCGCGCGGCCCTGTTGGCTCGCCATGAATAGGTACCCGATCCGCCAGAGGCAACTCCGCAATCACAGCATGTGAAACTTTTTTAAGATTAGAGATATCGAAAACCTCCACTTTTTTCGGAAAGCGGATATACGTCACGATGTAAGAGTAAGGTCTCACAAGAGTTGAGGTTAATAGGTGGATTCCATCCGGTGCGGGGGTGAGGTCGTCATACATTGCGGGCTTCTCGAAAGGCGTTACTTGATGAGTTTTCACATTCACGAGAGCCAATTGCGAAGTTCCGTAATAATCAAAAAGCTTTTCATCATTTTTGTTATTTAAGGTATCACGTTTTTCATACGTGCTGCTTTGCCCCTGTTGGCCAGTGGACTCTTGAATACTCGGACCTGTTAATTCTTCAGCCACTTTGGGTGCAGGCCCCATATTGCTCGGAACGAGCTTTACTAAAAGATTTTTTTGATCCGGCATCCATTGGACATCGGCACCGAACATTTGATTGAGCTTCACACCAGGTACACGCGCAATCTTCGCAGTTTGAGCATCTCCGATCCACAACTCAACACTCGTCGCCGTTTTATTTCGGAAAGCAAAATACTTACCATCCGCACTCCATTGCGGAGTATCGGCACAAGTCAATTTAGACATGTCGATTTTCTTCTCGCTTCCGTCGGCAACCTTCACCAATGTGAAACTTTGTGCGCAAGCGGGAATGCCATAACCTCCAGGACTATCATGCTTACTATGATTGCCTGGCTCGACACGCACGCCCGCTAAACGCAGGAATGGTTCTGCCACGCGCGCAATCGAAGGGTAATTCTGATTTGCTATTAAAAGAATTCGGTCACGAACCGGACTTATTCGCGAAAAGGGGGCTGCAGGTGCATTCATCACATCCGCAATTTCTTTAGGTGGTTTGTTATAAACTGCCGTGACTGTAGTTGTTGTGGCTGAAAAAGCCAGGCACGAACTGAATATCAGCCCCGTGCTCAATGCAAAAGCGTACTTAGACATGAATTCCCCCCGGTTTTTTATTTACGATGCTATAAGCTTCATCGTAATAGGGGAGGAATTCATCGTTTTATTCACAGAGTCGATTGATTTTTTAGCAACTTATTTCGACTTCCACAGATTCTTAGTTGCAATTTACCTCGGCGATATTGACGTAAAGGTCACGCGCAAAAGCGCTGGTTCTAAGTGATGCTCTATTTAGATATCTTAGGGCCGAGAATAGTTTAACAACTGAAAAACTTTTAGTCACCTCCGGAGCCTGCGTTCGAACGTAGTGGAATCGGAATAGGCCAAAGCTGGAATGTTCCCTGCATTGTGAACTGGAGTGCAGAGGAGTGTCCTAATGGCAACGATTCAAAAAACTCTGGTTTTAAGCGTTCTCGCCCTGAACTTGGCTGGAACTCTGGCTTATGGAGCCCCCAGTTGTAAGGGGCTGTTTGCTGATATCAAAGAAAGCTCTTCTAAAGTGTCTGCTGCTCCTCTTCGTCTGACTAGCTTCGAGCTGGAATCAGGCTCGCTTTCTTCGTCGAACCAAAGCAAAAATCCTGCGGATTTGCAAAAGGACATCGCTGCTGAACTCGCAAAGCTTTTCTCTTTCAAAGGTTCTGAATCCGCTTCTTTGGAGATTATGGCATTAAAAGACGGCAACCTGATGGTGATTGGCAGAGGCCTGTCGCCTCAGAACATGGCTCGCCTTGAGGAGAAAATGAAGGGTCATGAGTCTTTACAGCGCCTCTTAAAACAAGCTTTGATGAATCACTTAGATTCAAAACTGACTTTTAAAAATGATTCTTCTCAGCCGCCGCTGACTCTGTCGAAAAAATCACTGCCAGGACCGATCGCTCCGGATCTTGCGACAGAAGGAGCTAAGGGCGTCCTCTTATTTAGTGGTAAGCATGCTTATCAGCCGTTCTTGCGTTCACTCTTTGCTTTGAGAAGTGGATGGGATGTGCGTTTTCCTTTAGAGGCTTGGCAAAAAGTCGGACTGGAATCTCCATTTGGAACGGCGATTGAAAATGGTTCTGCGCTTGTTGGCTTAAAAATTACGGGTATCGGCGTAGACACTATGAATGAAGGTAAAGCAATTATTGAAAAGCCGATGGAGAATGTGAAAATTTGGGAATTCTCTGGAACGGTTGTTGATATTAAGAATATCAATCAGCGTGGTCCGGATCCTGTGTGGTCAGCAAAGATCAAAGATGATCAAGGTAAAGTTTCCGAAGTGGTTTTAACCAATGCCCTTGGCGTTCGCGTCGAGAAGAAATCAAATACGCAAAACCTAGCTCTATCTGGGACGGAAGCAAAGGCTGCCGCAGAAAGACGCCAGAGAAATTTTGCGGATTTCAAGAATCGCAATCAAGAATCACTATCTCCAAAATTTAAAATGAGCTTGCATGATAAAGTTGATCAGCAATTGCAAACTCTGCCGCCAGAAGAGGCTGCGCGCTTCCAAAGTTGGCGCCAGAGAATGCTTCTTCTTTTGAGTGGTCAGAAAGACGGTTCTAATTTGGCCTTTCCTCTCTTAAAGAGAAATGGTTTTGACCTCTATCGAAGACCGATGAAGGAAATTCAAGACGAGACAATGCGACCGATCGTCGAGGAAACTCACCGTCTCCTTTTCGACACTGAGGGACCCAATGGCTACAATAAGTGGCTTGTGGATCTTGCCACTCAGGTTGCTTTGGATTTGCACAAAGCGGGTCAATTGCGCTGGGGTTCGCGCCAATCCGTTACGCGAGATGTGAATTGGAACTATCCGTTTGCAGAAGGAAAGCACGGAATTCCGATGGAAAATTTCAAACTCGACAATGTTCCGCTCATCACCGAGCAAAACCTTATTCAAGGTATCGACAAACTAGCGCAGCACTATGGCTTTGATAGAAATATTTCGCAATTGCCAAACTTGAAACTGCAGGCTGGCACTAAAGCTGTTGGGACCCTTGAAGGGGTTAGCCTCGAGGAATCCACGCCCTTCTTCTTTGAATATTCTCGTAATCATGTTCTATTTTTGGATAACTATTTTAAAGGCAAACCGCACGGCCAGTATGCCCATATCATGCAGTGGTTATATTTAGCTGAGAGATATTCACAGCCAAATCAAAATGCTTTTGGTGTACAAATTCTTGAGTCGCTGTTTAGAGTTCAAGGTTACTTCATGGACGATATGGTTCCTGGAGTTACGGTCACGGACTTCGTGACACAAAGAGCTCCTCAGAATCCAGATCACGTAAATAATACGCTTCAGTTGTTCTTCCCAGTCGATTAGTCAAGGTCAGCCTAAAGAGAGCGCTCTTTGATTTTTCCTAGTTACAATCAACCTCAGCAATATTGACATAGAGATCGCGCGCAAACGCGCTGGCTTTTCCTTTGCCCATCAAAGTCGCAGTGAGGTTTCCGCGAAGGATCGCTGAGCCACCACAATCGGTTTCAACAAGAGATTTTTGTTGTCCTAGCGACTTATTTACCTTAGCCACTCTATCAATGGCTTCGGCTTTTAGAGTTTGTTTTACGCCTTGGCTACCGGATTTAAATATTTCTAAATCCATGCGTGCTGTTGTTTGAGAGGGAGAGGCACGAAGGCTTGCCAGTTGATAGCTATTAGAAACCAAGATTTTCTTTCCGACTGCTGCTTTCAAATTCAGCGCAAAAACACAGGACCCGCGAGCAATGCTATTATTCTCATCTTTTTTCAGATAAAGACCTACTGGAATCACATAGCGGCCTTTGCTCACCTCAGAGAGCTCGTGGGTTCCGACAGCAGCTTCACAGGCACTGCCCGCAATTTCGATATCACCTAAGCTTAAGGCCCTTGCTTGAACAACACAGAGAAAACTTGTTGCTAGAATCAAAATACTTTTACCCATGAATCCCCCTTTTGGATCGAAGTTGGAGCTTTTTGCCACCAGTTCTTCGATCCTACAAAGGTCTATTCAAAGAGAGTGCCAGGTCAAAGTTCCACCAGTGTGGAGTGCGGGCATTTAACTGGATCTTTGAAGAACTAAGATCGAGATCCTTCGGAGAGAGTTAATACCCATTTTTTCCGAGAACCGAAGTGCCGAGTATCGCTATTTTGTAAACTAGTGCTATTTAACCATCCTTTTTTGCTCATTTACTAAATTTTTTTGATTGTTGTCATCTTGACGATCTCTGGATAGACGCCCCTCTATGAGGAGGTGTTTGCTTTCACTCCATAAGGCACAAAATTTAAAAAAGGAGTGAATAATGAGCTCTTACCTCAAGGTTGATGGGTTTCGCCTGTTCTGGTTGCTCTTGTTAGCAACTTTTTCTCAAACGGCTGCGGCTGCGGATGGCGCTACGTTTGAAGTCTATGGATTTGGGCAAGTTGACTATATTCAAGATTTCAAAAGGGTAAATCCAAAGTGGCAGGATTCTTTCCGGCCATCAAAGTTTCCGGCGACTGAAGGACAGTATGGGAGCGATGGGCAAGCAAGCGTGAGTGCCAAGCAAAGTAGAATAGGTGTGCAATCGGGGGCGCCCCTTCAGGGCAGTACTCTGCAAACGAAGTTTGAATTCGACTTCTATGGAGTAGGAGCCGATGAAGGAAAGGTCACTCCTCGCCTGCGCCATGCATACGGTCAGTGGGGAGATTGGCTTGGCGGGATGACGCATTCACTATTTATGGATGCGGATTTGTTTCCAAATGTCATCGATTATTGGGGACCTTCAGGCATGGTATTCTACCGCTTGCCACAAATTCGCTGGATGCCCATCCAAGGAAACAACAGTCTGTCATTTGCGATTGAAAATCCCGGTGTGGATCTTGATGTCGGTACCTTCCCGACTGCAAACCCGACCTTGATTGCGGATGTTCAAGGTGACGAGAAAATGCCAGATATTACAGCTCAGTGGCGAATGGCCGGCGATTGGGGACATTTTCAAATTGCAGGTATTTACAGAAAACTAGGCTATGAAAAAGTCGGGAATACCAATCACGAGCCCAAGGGAAGCAAAGATGGGTGGGGCGTCGACGTCACCTCTGTTCTGAAATTCGCGGGTACAGAAAAATTGTATTTAGGCATTGTCAGTGGCGAAGGAATTGCCAGCTATATGAATGATGGCGGTATGGACATGGCTCCAGATGGAAACACCACGGCCTTCACACCAAAAGCAATTCCATTGACGGGCTATATCGCCTACTACGAGCACGCATGGAGTGATAAGTGGGTGAGTTCAATCGGCGTCAGTCAAACAGAAGTTAAAAATACTGTATTGCAAACGCCGGAAGCTTTCAATCGAGGACAATACGCTTCGGTGAATGCTTTGATGATGCCGCAGAAAAATATCATGGCCGGTGCCGAGTTCTTGTGGGGCACCCGTCGTAGTAATGACGGTACTTCTAATGACGACAGCCGTTTGCAAATTAGCATGAAATACAGCTTCTCTAGTCTGGACTTTAAATAACAAAACTTAAAGTGAGGAATATTATGAGTACTTTTTCATTCATGAAAACATTCAATATAGGTCTAAGAGTTTTACCTTTTGCGATGTGTGCTTTACTTTTGCATAGTCCGGGCGCATCGGCTGCTGAAGCCGCGAAAGCGAAGCCACGTATTCGTATTCTTGCGACAGGCGGAACTATTGCGGGATCGCAGGGTAGCAAAGACGAGTATGGTTATAAGGCAGGAACTTTTAAAGTCGAAGATTTGATCACGGCAGTTCCAGCTTTGAAGGATATTGCGGATATTAGCGGTGAACAGATCGTCAACATCGGTAGCCAAGACATGAATGATCAAGTCTGGTTGAAACTCGCAAAGCGAGTGAACGAAGTTCTCAAATCCAAAGACACGGATGCGGTGGTTATTACCCATGGAACGGACACCATGGAAGAGACCGCCTATTTCCTGAACCTTGTGGTCAAGAGCGATAAACCTGTTGTGCTCGTCGGTTCGATGAGACCAGCGACGGCGGTCGGTGCGGATGGTCCCGCGAATCTGTATGAAGGCGTTTATGTCGCTGCGGATCCGAAAGCTGCGAAACGCGGTGTGCTCGTCGTGATGAACGACGAAATTCATTCCGCACGCGATGTGGAAAAAATGAATACAATCAGCTTGAACACTTTTGCCAGCCCCGAGCGTGGTCCGATTGGCCGGGTCGTCTATGGCAGAATTGTTTGGGGTGCTGGATCGCCCGAAAAGCGCAACACAACTCACTCAGAGTTCGCTGTCGATAAACTGGATAAGCTCCCTCGTGTCGACATTCTCTATGCGCATGCAAACATGTCGCCTGATTTGATTGAGGCCGCTGTCCGCTCCGGAGCAAAGGGCGTGGTGATAGCAGGTGTTGGTGATGGGAACATGACTCAAGAAGCACTCGCTATTCTTGAGAAGCTAGCGAAGAAGGGAACTCTCATCATTAGAAGTACGCGTCTTGCCACGGGGCCGGTGTTGCGTAACTCGGAAGTGGACGATGATAAGGCAGGATTCGTCGCTTCCGGCGAATTGAATCCGGGCAAAGCGCGCATCTTAGCGCAGTTGGCTCTTACCAAAACCAATGATCCGCGCAAAGTTCAAGAGATGTTTTATACTTACTAATTCGTCAACCCATTTTGGAGGGGAAAATTTATGAAACTAATCACAGTGATGCCTTTAATTGGATTGTTAGGGCTAGCCCCGGTGGCTTCAAGTGTTTATGCAGCCTCCTCTCCAAAACAGTCTGCGACTAGTGTTGGAATGAGAACAGAACGAGACCTTCTCGGTGAGAAGCAAGTTCCTGCAGACGCATTCTATGGCGTACAAACAGCGCGAGCTTTGGAAAACTTTCAGATTTCAAACTTTGGAATGAACTCCTATCCTGAGTTTGTCGATGCGTTTGTGATCGTCAAATTGGCAGCTGCGCGTGCGAATACCAGCGTCGGTGCCATGAAGAAAGATCGTCTCGATGCCATCGAAAAAGCGGGGAAGGCAGTTCTCGAAGGAAAATATCGTGATCAGTTTAAGGTCGATTGGTTTCAAGGAGGCGCAGGAACTTCCGCTAACATGAACGTCAATGAGGTGCTCGCCAATATTGGGTTAGAACTCACCGGTCATAAAAAGGGCGAGTATAAGTATCTTGAACCCCATGATGACCTGAATATGTCTCAATCGACGAACGACTCGTATCCAACTGCGATCAAAGTTGCATTTCTCATTCGAAATGAAAAATTGATCGGTGAGCTGGAACAATTGGTAGCGGCCTTCCGCGCGAAAGGGAATGAATACTTAGAGATCCCTAAAATGGGTCGGACCGAGTTGCAAGATGCTGTGCCCATGACTGTGGGGCAGGAGTTTCATGCGTTTGCAGCCAGTTTGGAAACAGAGATTCAAGTTTTGCGAGACTCTGAAAAGTATCTGTATCCCGTGAATATGGGGGCTACGGCCATCGGCAGTGGAATCAATGTGCCGAAAGGTTATACTAAAGCAGTGGCGAAGGAACTCGCAAAAATAATGAAGAAACCTATTGTCCCAGCGACGGACTTGTTTGCCGCGACTTGGGATCAGCAGGGCTTTGTTGCATATTCATCAGCATTGAAGAGTGTGGCTATTAAGATTTCAAAAATTTCAAGTGACTTGATCCTCCTGGCGTCGGGACCTCGAGCAGGGTTGAATGAGATCAACTTGCCAGCATTACAGCCTGGTTCTTCGATCATGCCTGGAAAAGTAAATCCTGTGATTCCGGAGGTTATGAACCTCATTGCATTCCGTGTAATAGGAAATGACGCCGGAGTGGCCATGGCGGCACATTCTGGGCAGTTGCAATTGAACGCCTACGAACCTTTGGCGGGACTTTCAGTCATGGAGTCTCAGCAAATACTGATGAACGGCTCCGCTGCTTTCCGAAGTAAATGTATTTCGGGAATTGCTGTGAATGAAAAAGTTCTTGAGCACTACATGGAAACGACAGTGGGTATTGTGACGGCATTGAACCCTGTTTTGGGTTATGACAAAGCGACGGAACTTGCGAATGAAGCTTACAAGTCAGGCAAAGGTTTGCTGGAGATCATTCGTGAAAAGAAAGTTTTGAGTGAGGCTCAGATCAAAGATTTATTAGATCCGAAAAAACTTTCGAACTTGGATAAGAGTCAATATAAAGAGACCAAGAAAAGATGAGTCAACGAATCAACCGATTCGGCATTGTTATTTTCACTTGTTGGCTGTGGGGCTCTTACGGACTGTGTGAAGAACTCACAGTCCCCCCTATTACGGAGAGTGTCCCGGCAGCTGAAGCCGACGGTACCATGCTGAAGCCTGGCCAGGACACAAATTGGAATGTTTATGATGCTGGCCCCTTCACTATGCAATTCGGGGCCGGCTTGCTCTTGGACACGGCAACTTATATTCAAGATTCAGACAGCAAAAAACAAATGGACCTGCAACCTGCCTTAGGCGTGCGCGATTTTCGTCTTCTGCTCAAAGGGCGTTTCAGAGATGCACCTCGCTTAAGTTACTCTTTAGGATACATGTATGATGCAAATCTAGAAGTTTGGCGATTTCGTCAGACAGGAATTAGGATCGAGATTCCTGAGTGGAATGGGAATATTTTTATTGGTCGTACAAAAGAGGGTTTCTCAACAAGCAAAGTAACGACGGGGTATTTTGGTTTTGCCAATGAAAGACCGACGGTCAGTGATGCTTTATTGCCGATTGTAGCTGACGGTATCAAGTGGACGGGCACGGGTTTCGAAGGGCAGATGGTCTACAATTTGGGCGCATACACATATGCGTTGTCGAAGGTTAAAGAGAGTTACTATAAAAATGATCAACAAGCGATCGTGCGTGCAGTTTGGCTGCCATTAGCCCTCAAGGACAGTAAAAGCGTCCTGCATTTGGCAGCAGAGGTTCGTTATGGCACACCCATGGAAGGAAAATTTCAATATCGTTCCAAGCCCGAGTCATTCACCACGAAGGTTTGGGCTATCGATACAGGATTATTTCCTGCAAAATCCTCAAACATGTATGGATTAGAGGCTTATTTCCGTCCGGGTTCTTTCACGACAGGTTTCGAGTATTTTGTGAATAATGTGAACTCGGAAGAAACTCAGAATCCTATGTTTCAAGGGGGGGAGATTTTTGCGGCCTATATGCTCACGGGCGAAGTCCATCCTTACAATAGCAAGGGTGCTTATTTCGAAGCGGTTGTTCCAAAACGCTCTGCCTTTGACGGTGGATTGGGGGCTTTCGAGGCCGTTCTTCGTTATTCTTATTCCGACTTCAATTCAGGATTGATCAAAGGCGGAAGATTTGCACGTATCACACCAATGATGAACTGGTATCTCTCTGAGGTGGTGCGCCTCGAGTTTGCATATGGATACAGCGTCCTCGATCGTTTCGATTTGAAGGGCGATACACAGTACTTCCAAACTCGTGTACAGGTCGCCTTCTGGTAGCATGAAATTTAGCTTCTTCAGTAAGGAATAGTGTCAAAACACTGACTCCGGCTATCGGGATTTTGAAGTCCTGGAGGCGGAGTCAGGTCGGCAAAAAATTCCCAGATAACATACAATGAATTTGGAACGCCAAAACAGTGACTGGACTCGACCGATGTCGGGTTGGCACTGCTGTTGCTTCATACCTTGATGAGATCAGTGTGTCTATTCATCAAGGAGGATGAAGTGGCAGAGGAAAAAGCGGCGGCGGCAGCAGTGGAACCGGCAGCGGCGCCATCAGGTGGCGGGAAAAACAATATTATTCTGATTGCTTTGGCAGTAGTTAACATGCTGGTAGTCGCCGGCGTGGGCTTCATGCTTTACAAAGGTAAACAAAAAGAAGCCGCTGAACCAAAAATTGAACACGTCATCAAGGGCGAAAAAGAAGCCCAGGAACATGAAAAGGAAAACACCGATGAAAAGAAATTCGTCGGTCAAATCATTCCTTTAGAGAAATTCATCATCAATCTTGCGGGCTCTAAAGGCCGTAAGATTGCCAGCGTCAGCATCGAACTTGAAGTGAAGGGCCCTGCCGTTCAAGAAGAGATCGACAAACGCAAAGCTCAAGTGCGCGATATCACTATTATCATTCTCTCTAGCAAGACCTACGAGGAAGTTTCGACTCGAGAGGGTAAAGACAATATCAGAAATGAAATCAAGGACACCATTAATTCCTTCCTTGTAAAAGGGAAGATTTCAAACGTGTTCTTCACTGAATTTATCTATAACTAGAGGTCGAGCATGAATCAGGTCCTGTCACAAAGTGAAGTTGATGCGCTCTTAGCCGCCGTTTCAGATGGTGAGGTGACGACCGCTGATACTCCAAAAGCGGACAACAACGGTTCGGTCAAAGCGACCGAAGGCAAGAATGTTGTTAACTACGATTTGACGAGCCAAGACCGTATTATCCGCGGTCGTCTGCCGCAACTCGAAGTTATCTACGAGAAATTTATGCGCGCATTCCGCGTTTCTCTGTCTTCGACTTTGCGTAAGATTGCGTCTATTACATTGACGAGTACAGAGTTTTTGAAGTTCGGTGAGTTTATCAATACTTTGCCGATGCCAACTTGTATGAGCGTTCTGCGTTTTGGAACTCTGCGCGGTTCGGCCTTGATGGTTATTGAAAGTAAATTGGCTTACGCTTTGGTGGACAGCTTCTTCGGTGGTGCGGATCGTCCTTACACGAAGATTGACGGCAAAGAATTCACGCAAATCGAATTATCTATTGTGAAAAAGGTCGTGGAGCTTGCGATCAACGATTTGGAAAATGCCTGGGCCTCCGTTGAAAAAATCGATTGTTCTTTCGTTCGTACCGAGGTCAATCCTCAATTCGTCGGTATCGTACCGCCAACAGACGTAGTCATCGCGTCGACTTTCGACGTGGAATTGGAAAATGCGACAGGAACGATCTCTGTCGTGGTTCCTTATGCAACGATTGAACCTATTAAGCAAAAATTGCAGTCCGGCTTCCAAGTCGAGTCGGATCAAACAGATAAGAAGCTTTGGACTGCGATTATCAAAGAGCAACTCTTAGAAACCAACTGCGAAGTGAAAGTGAACTTGGGACAAACTGAAATTCTTCTTCAGGATCTCATGGGCATGAAAATCGGCGACGTGATTCCGTTGGATCAGGACGCGACTGGCGAGATCGATATTCAAATTGAAAATGTCAAAAAGTTTAAAGGTTATTACGGAATACATCACGGAACGGTGGCAGTACAAGTCACACGTCAAATTGAGAAATAGGGGGAAGCCATCATGAATGATTTAGAAAACTTAGCGGACCAACTCGCTGAAGAAGCAGCCGCGATGAACGATGCACTCGCTGGCAAAGGCGGGGGTGATAGCGGCGGAGCTGGCGGCGGCGCTGGAGCCGGTGGCGGTGGCGCCGGTGGACCGAAAGATAAAAACTTGCAGCTGATTTTGGACATTCCACTGCGTGTGACTGTCGAATTGGGCCGTACAAAAATGCCCGTGAGTGAGCTTTTAAATCTCACTCAGGGAAGTGTCATCGAGCTCGCAAAGCTAGCCGGCGAGCCGATGGAAGTCTACGTCAACGAAAAACTCATCGCCCGCGGCGAAGCCGTTGTGGTCAATGAAAAATTCGGTGTGCGTCTGACAGATATCATTAGTCCGACCGAACGTATTGAACAATTAAAGTAGAGGTTTCCATGCGCTTGTTAATAGTTATGTCTTTATTATTAGGTTTGTCCTCCTTCGCCAAGGCTACGGCGGATGCGCCTGAAGTCGCATCCAGTACAGCGGTGGTAGCAGCGGCTAAACCTGCTGAGAGTAAAGATGCTGTTACTGAGAGTAAGAAAGAATCTGAGATTCCTTTGAACCTGAATTCCCCCAAAAAGGCTTCAGAGGAAGGCTCGCCAATTTTTAGAGTGATTCTGATTTTCTCAATGATGGGCGTGCTTGGGACAGGTGCTTATATTTATATGCGCAAACACTCGAAAACGAGTTTTACCGCAGGCAAGAATAACGAAATCAAAGTTTTGACTCAGCACTATTTGGGACCAAAAAAATCTTTGGCGATCATTCGTGTTGCGGGTGAAAGCATTCTGATCGGTGTAACAGATCAGAACATTAACATGATTAAGTCCTTGGCATTGCTGGATGATGAAGTTCCTGAAGAAGTTCCAAACAGCAACTTTGCCGATATGTTCGGCAATGTGCCGGCGGCGAAGTACACGCCGACGATGAAGACTGAGGCGGATGCAACGGTTGATACCGAAGAAGAAGAGTTTTCGATTCGTGGTGTGAAAGATGTTGTTTCTAAGAAGTTGAAAGGCATGAGGTCTTTCCAGTGAAAAAATTCTTACTGATGGCAGGGATTGTATTATTTGGCTCCTGGGCGATGGCACAGCAAGTGACTTTGCCAACAGTGAATTTAGGTTTTAAGACGACGGATAATCCCAACGAAGTGGTCAATGCAATCAAGCTTGTCTTGATCATGACGGTGCTAACTTTGGCACCGGCGATTTTGATTATGATGACGGGTTTTACTCGAATCATCATCGTTTTGTCTTTCTTAAGACAGGCGTTGGGTATTCAGCAAATGCCGCCAAATCAGCTTTTGGTGGGTTTGTCGTTGTTCCTGACTTTCTTTGTGATGGGACCCGCGTTTAAAGAAGTCAATGAAACAGGCGTGCAGCCCTATCTAGCTGGAAAAATTTCTCAGGATGTTGCGCTTGAGAACTCGCTCGCGCCACTGAGAAAATTCATGTTTCATCAAACGCGCGATCAGGACCTAGGATTGTTTGTGAAGCTTGCAAAAATTGAAATGCCGAAGACTCGTGCGGATGTGCCAACGATCGTTTTGGTTCCAGCATTTGTCGTGTCAGAACTGAAAACGGCATTTCAGATTGGTTTTATTATTTTCTTACCGTTCTTGGTAATCGATATCGTGGCCTCCAGTGTCCTTATGGCCATGGGGATGATGATGTTACCTCCGGTAGTGATCTCACTGCCATTTAAGATCATGTTGTTTGTTTTGGTAGACGGCTGGGGTCTGTTAATTGGTTCCATGGTGAAGAGTTTCGGGTAGGGGTGACGAATGACTGAAGATATTATTATCAAGCTAGGACAAGATGCACTTCGTACGACAGCGATGCTGGCAGCGCCGATGTTGCTGAGCACTTTGGTGATTGGTTTGGCTGTCAGCATCTTCCAAGCATTGACTCAGATTAATGAGTCCACACTGACATTTATTCCAAAAATGATTGTCGTCGCATTAGTCTTCGTCCTGGCAGGACCATGGATGATGGACGTGATGAGCAGCTACACCGTGAGTTTGTTTGAGAATATAGCAACGATCGTTCGGGAATAAAGGAGCATAACTTGTTCTATACGATGTCAGAAGCGCAGGTCATCATGTTTGGGCTCATTTTCTTGAGAATGATCGCCTTTGTGGTGTCGTCCGTGGTTTTTGGCTCTGGAAATATCAGCGTGCCGATAAAG
>Ga0255338_1003183_pt1 | contig 20536 bp, 20 predicted proteins | sample MeOH1_35cm_T4_19_FD_203715 | JGI IMG/M metagenome (GOLD analysis project Ga0255338, IMG submission 203715) | Sandy soil microbial communities from University of British Columbia, Vancouver, Canada - MeOH1_35cm_T4_195 | ecosystem: Engineered > Artificial ecosystem > Sand microcosm > Unclassified ...
GACGCGGCTTGCGGCCCGCGAGAAGATCGACCTCATTCATGCGCGGAGCCGCGCACCGGCATGGAGCGCGCTGGCCGCCGCCCATCGCCTCGGCCTCCCCTTCGTCACGACCTATCATTCCAAGGTGCATGAAGCGCCGCGCCTGAAGGTCTTCTACAATTCCGTGATGACGCGCGGCGACGCCGTGATTGCGAACTCCTCCTATACCGCCGAACGCATCGCACGCATTCACGCGCCCGATCCCGCCCGCGTCTTCGTCGTGCCGCGCGGCGTGGACACGGACTATCTGAACGCCGCTGCCGTTGCGCCCGAGCGCGTCGCGGCGCTGCGCATGCGCTGGAATGTTCTGGATGACGGGCGAACCGTTTTCCTGCTGCCCGCACGCATCTCGCGATGGAAGGGGCAGAAGCTCGCCGTTCAGGCGGTGGCCGCTCTGCTTTCGAGCGGCGCGAGGGGTTTCAGGCTTCTCCTTGTCGGCGACGCGCAGGGGCGCAACGCCTTCGTCCGGGAGGTGCAGGAGATGCTTCGCGAGCCGGAACTTGCCAACCATGTCTCGCTCGTCGGCCATTGCGACGACATGGCGGCGGCCTATGCGCTCAGCGATGTCGTGCTTGCGCCGTCGATCGAGGCAGAGCCTTTCGGGCGTGTCGCCGTCGAAGCGCAGTCGATGCGCCGCCCCGTGATCGTCAGCGATGCGGGCGGACAGCGCGAGACGGTGTTGACGCCGAAAATGGCGGACGGCATGGAGAACGCGACGGGCCTCGCGGTGGAACCCAACGATGCGAAGGCGCTCGCCACCGCGATGAAGACCATGCTCGAACTCGCGCCCGAGGCGCGCCGCGCCATGGGCGAGCGGGGCAGGGCGAATGCGCTCGCTCATTACTCGGTCGGCGCCATGACCGGTGCGACGCTCGATGTTTATTCGCGGCTCATTGGCCGCAACCGGGAGAAGCGTGGCGGGACGAAGCGCAGTGGGTGAGCCGAAGCCTGTCCTCGTGATCCTCTTCGACGCGGCCGCCCATGGTGAAACGCTCCGCGGCTTCTTCGACGCCATTGCCCGGCGTCATCCGGGGTCGCAGGTGATCCTGCTCACGACGCAGGCGGCGGCTCCGCGACTTGAAGGGCTCGCTTCCGCGATCTGGACCGACGGCGCGGCACGAGGCCCGGTGCGCCTTCTGTCCCTTGTGCGGCGCATCTCCTGGGCCCATATCGGACATATCTACGATCTCGAAATGTCCGCCCTCACGCGTTTCATGCGCTTTTGTGTGTGGCCGATGCCACAATGGCATGGGCCGGAGGCGCTTCCAGCGGCTCTGCCGCAGGCCAAGCCCGTTTCTTGACTTGCGGGGGGCGCACTTCAAATCTATAGCTTTGCAGCAATGATCGTCCGTCGATGACCCGATTTCGGGCCACAGAGCCCTTTTGACCGAGCGCATGCCGCTCCCCGGGCATGGCGGACCAGCTAAAGGAGAAGGTTACATAGCTCGCAGACCAGTTCAGGCGCCGCCCACCCGCGAGGGCCCGCGCATCAACGAAATGATCGATGAGTCGACAGTTCTGCTCATCGATGCCGAAGGCGAAAAGAGGGGCGTTATCCCCACATTGGAAGCCATGAAGATGGCGGAAGAGGCAGGACTCGATCTCGTCGAGGTGTCGCCCAATTCCAAGCCGCCCGTGTGCAAGCTTCTGGATTTCGGCAAATTCAAATATCAGGCCCAGAAAAAGGCCAACGAGGCGCGCAAGAAGCAGAAGACCGTCGAGGTCAAGGAAATCAAGATGCGCCCGAACATCGACGACCACGATTATGACGTGAAGATGAGGAGCATGCTCCGCTTCTTCGAGGAAGGCGACAAGGTCAAGGTCACGCTTCGTTTCCGTGGCCGCGAAATGGCGCATCAGGAACTCGGCATGCAGCTTCTCCTGCGCGTCAGGGACCAGGTCGAAGAGATTGCCAAGGTCGAGGCACATCCGCGCCTCGAAGGCCGCCAGATGGTCATGGTGCTGGCGCCGAAGTAAGGCAGCCGCAACCCTGATCGGGACGAGGACGGGCTCGACGCTGAACAGGCGTCGGGCCCTTCTTTTTGTGCTTCAGCCCGGCTCGTACCTCAGCCGAGCGTCGCCTTGAGCACGTCCGGCCGGTCGGTGAGGATCCCGTCTACGCCGACGCCGGCGAGGCGGCGCATGTCGTCTGCCGCGTCCACCGTCCAGCATGAAACCTCGAGACCCAGCGATTTCGCGAGCGCTGCCGTTTCCGCATTCACGTCGCCATACCATGCGAACCAGCCATTGGCCGGCCCGGCGGCGATGGCCTTGAGAAGCCTCTCGGCAAAGCCCCCGCCCTGCTGGGCCCGCCAGTCGAAGCCCCCGAAGAAATCGGCGCCTTCCGCGGAGGCTTTGCGCATCGCCGCATCTTCAGAACCCGCTGCATCCCGTGAGGCCGAAGCGTCGGCGGGGTCGATCTGGAAGAAGGGAGATGTCGTGAAGGCATTGCCGATTTCGGGCGCGATGGCCTTGGCATGGGCGAGCGCGCGCCAGTCGAAAGAGACGAAGGTGGTTTGCTCGGCCATGCCCTTGCCGCGGGCAAGCGCGACAGCGGCTTCCGCCAGCGGCGCAGGCGCCGCCGACTGGGTGAGGTCGAGAAGCGCCGTCTTGAGTTCCACATAGAGCCGGAAGCCGGGCTTCGCACGGCGTTTCACGAGGTCATAGACATCCTCGAGCTTCGGGATGCGAGCTCCGTCGAAGGAGGTCTGTTCGGGATAACGCGCGCCGTAGCGCGAGCCGGGGCGCAGACGCCCCACGTCATAGGTCTGCAACTCGGCGAAGCTGAGTTCCTTGATGAGCGGCGTCGGCCGGTCCAGCCATTTCCCATCTGCCCCACGCGCAATGGCGGGCTTCAGGCTTTCGTCGTGGTGGACGACGAGAATGCCGTCGCGGCTCAGATGCACGTCGAGTTCGATCCCGTCAGCGCCTGCCTCGATGGCGCGCTCGAAGGCTTCCATCGTGTTTTCAGGCCACAGGCCGGAGCCGCCGCGATGGGCGATCTGAAGCGGTTTTGTCATGGAGCGGGCTCATGATTGGGCAAATGGGGGAATGAAGGGGAGCATATCGTCTCCACCAAGCCAAGCGGCGGAATGCGCTTGTTCCCGGTGGGTTTTGCTAGATCGAATGGAGTGGTTTGATTTCGCACTTGCCAAATAATATAGAACATTAGATATATATTCAGAAGATGTGTTCATGCGCGGGCTTCCTGAGTTTCTCCGCGCGGGCAGGCCTTCGGCGATGGGAAGAGGCAGTGACTATGTCTTTCATGGATTTCTGGAAACACCTGACGCGGCGGCGCCGAATTTCCTTCTATGACAGCCAGCACGCCATGCGCGCTGCCATTGCGAGTCTGGGGCCGATCGATTTGACACGACTGAGTGACGACGAGCTTCGCCGCATCGTCGCCGAGGAACCGAACTCGATGCGCGGGGATGCCGCCCGGCGGCAATTGGCCTGGCGGACCCATGGCCAATCCGGTCCCGACATACGGGCCGCCAACTGACGGCCCACTGCGAGAAGCGCTCGTAGTGCCTCACGCTTTGCCTATAATCCTCCCAAAAGAACATAGCATCGGGAGGATGGAATGAAGTTTGGCGTATTCTATGAATTGCAACTGCCCAAGCCCTGGCAGCCGGGAGACGAAGCCCGGCTTTTTCATGAGGCGCTGGACCAGCTCGTGCTCGCAGACAGGCTCGGCTACGACTATGCGTGGGAAGTCGAACATCACTTCCTCGACGAATATTCACATTCATCCGCACCCGAAGTATTTCTTGCCGCGGCCGCCGCGCGGACGTCGCGCATCAGGATCGGCCACGGCATTCGCCAGGTGATCCCGAACTACAATCACCCCGCCCGCACTGCGGAAGGTCTTGCGACGCTCGACATCATCTCGAATGGTCGCGTCGAATTCGGCATCGGCGAAGGCGCGACGAGACTCGAACTCGGCGGCTTCAATATCCCTGCGCGGGAAAAGCGCGCCATGGCGATCGAGGCGGGCGAGCAGATCGCCAACATGATGGCGCTCGATCCCTATCCGGGCTACGAGGGCAAATATTTCTCGATGCCTTGCCGCAACGTACTGCCGAAGCCGGTGCAGAACCCGCATCCGCCGATGTGGATGGCGTGCACCAATCGCGACACGATCAAGGTCGCGGCCTCGCTTGGTCTTGGCGCGCTGGCCTTTTCCTTCGTCGATCCGAAGGAAGCGGAGATCTGGTCGGAAATCTATTACGGCATCATCAAGTCGGAGCAATGCGTGCCGCTGGGGCATTCGGTGAATGCCAACATCGCCATGGTTTCGAACTTCTCGGTGCATCACGATCGCGCCGAGGCGATCCGACGCGGCCATGAGGGCTTCGAGTTCTTCGGCTATGCGCTCAACGCGCTCGTTGCGCATGACACGGTGCCGGGCCGCACCGACATGTGGGGCGATTACCTCAAGGCGCGCGGCAACCGCACGCAGGAAGTGATCGACGCCGCAGCTCGCGCCGATGCCATCGCCACCGGTATCGGCACGCCGGACGACATGCGCGCGCATCTCAAGGCCTTCCAGAATGCAGGCGTCGATCAGGTGATCTTCATGCAGCAGGCGGGTCGCAATCGCCATGAGCATATCTGCGAGTCGCTCGAACTCTTCGCCGCAGAAGTGATGCCGGAGTTCAAGGCCGAAGTGGCCGCCCGCGAGGAGCGCAAGGCGCGCGAACTCGCGCCCCATATCGAAGCGGCACTGGCGCGGAAGAAATGGATGAAGCCGCTGGCTGATGACGAGATTCCGGTCGTCAAGGCATCCGTCGCCAAGGCGCAGGTGAACCAGACCAGCGCGGCGGAGTGATCGTCTTCAGAGATGCCTGCTGCTCCGGCGGCGTTACCGCTTGAACCGGTAACGCCGCCGCTCTATGTGTAGTTACATATTGCAGGGGCCGGGAAGGATCGGACATGACGACCGAAGCCGAAGTGCGGGAAAGTTGTGCGGCGCTTCGCTCCCGCATGGCCGCGCGCAAGCTCACGCGTCTTTACGACAGGGCACTGAAGCCGACGGGCCTGAAGATCACGCAATTCACGCTGTTGATCGCGATCGAGGAAGGCAGCGTGAAATCGCTGACCCAACTCGCCGACGCGCTGGCGCTCGAACGGTCGAGCCTTGTTCGCAACGTGCAGCTCCTCGAAGGCGAGGGACTGATCGAGTCGGAGCCCTCGGGCTCCGGTCGCTCGCTCGGGCTCAAGCTCACCAAAGAGGGGCGCAAGGTGTTGACCCAGGCCCTGCCGCTCTGGCGCAAGGCGCAGGATGAGGTGGAGGGAAATCTCGGGTCCGCCTGGCCCGGCGTGAAGAAATCGCTCCACCTCCTGATTTCAAAAGCCTAGCCCGCGCGCTTCGGCGCCCGCACGCGATAGACGGGAAAGCAGGCACGAATCCGCTTCACGAGGTCGATATCGCCGTCGATCCGCGCGCCATGTGCCGCCACCGCGTCGTCGATCGAAAGATCGTCTCTGAAGATTTTGTGCAGCACCGGCCATGTCAACGTGAGCGTTGCGTCGGGCGTCGCAGGCGCCCTGAACTCGACAGTCACACGCTGATTGCGCACCGACAGCGTTGCAGGCAGAGGCCCGTGATCCTCGACGAAGATCGCCAGCGTCGCGTCGAGACCGCGCGATTTCTTCCGCTGGAACGTAAGCGTCAATCCGAAGAGAAAGCCGAAGGGATTGTCCGAGGGGATGGTCCAGTCAACCACCTTCACCTGCTTGTGAGGCAAGCGCGCGGGCAGGCTTTCCTCCGCATCCGAACCCTTGAGCACGAAGACCGTTTCAGGCTTGGCGAGCAGCGGATCGAGAATGCGCTTGCGGAAGCCGATGCGGTCTTCGACGAAGCTGCCGAGTACGTCCAACCCTGCGGGGCAGGCGCTCAGGCAATAGGCCGCCTTGTAGCCCGGTTTGAAGGAAAGGCTTTGCCACATGGAGACGCTCTCGCCAGGCGACACGCGGCGGTCGTAGTCGTCGGCATCCTCCGCTTCCGCGACTTCATGCACCCAGTCGATGAAGCCGCCCATGAACTCCCGGTAGTTATGCGTGTAGCAGGCCGAGAAATTGAAGGTGCCATCGGCGCCGATGGCCTCGACGGGGCAGGCGGCCACGCAGAGTTTGCAATCGAGGCAGGGCGCATAGTCGAGCGGCGTCGAGAGCTCGTCTATCTCGCGGTCGATGACGATGGTGCCGAGCAGGATGAAGGTGCCGAAGCGCGGATGGATCACATTGCGGTGCAGGCCCATCTTTCCGAGCCCCGCCGCTTCGGCGATCGGCTTGTGAGAGATGATGCGCATGGCGGAAGGATAGGCCTGCGCCTCCATCGGAAAGGCGGCTGTGGGCGAGACGGCGCCAAGCCCCATCGCTTCAAGCTTGCGCACGGCCTTGCGCGCCGCGGCGTTCACCTCGTCATAGGTCTGATGGAATTCTTCATTTGCGACAGAGCGCACCGTCGTTCGCACATTGTCGCGGTTCATGCGGATCACGAAACTGACGAGGCTTTTCGCGCCCGGAAGGAGTGCGTCGATCCACGCCTTCTGATCCGCGATGGTCGGGTTGGCGAGCGAGACGAAGCCGCAATCATCCGCGCCGCAGGCGAGCATCAACTCACGAAGGAAGGCGGCGGAGAGAGGCGCCTGGTCGGCCGCTGCGGGACGTCCGCCGGCCCGATAGCGGGCAATGTCCGGATGCTCCGTCGTTGCGGGGGCGGCGTCCTGCGGCATGTTCATCTCCAAATAGTGTATCTACAACATGTATATGCACCACAAGAGGGCCGGTCAAGCGGTCGGCTCCGGAGATATTGTTTTTGCGGGCGTGAAACCTTTCAGCGTCCCGGTTCGTTCTGTCAGGACGGGCCGCTGGGGAATGGAGTGCAGTCATGCGCAGATATTTGAAGCTTGCGAGCTGGGCGGCGCTTGCGGGGCTCGGCATGGGACTGGCCGGTTGCGTGGCCTATCCCGTCGGGCCGGACGAATATGCCTACGAGTATTATGGGCCCTATTATTATGGCCCCGGCTATTACGCCCCCGGCTATGTGAGCGGCTCATTCTATTATTATGACGCTCCGCACCGGCACTGGCGCCCGCGGCCTTATTATCGCGGTCCGTGGTACGGCGAGCCGCATGATTTCGGCGATGGTCACAGGCCTCGGCCGGATTGGCACCATGATGGCGGCGGTAAGCCTCATGGCGGGCCCGGCCCAACGGACCACGGACCCGGCTCCGGAATGTATTCTGGTCACAGGATGGGCCCCGGACCCGGAAGTGCCCCTCCGATGCGGCGCCCGCGCCCGTGACTCTCGGCGGTTCTATCTGAAAGCCGGCTCGTCGAAGCTTCTGAGCTTGCGCGAATGAAGCTCATCGACGCCGCGCTCTCGGATGAGCCTGATCGCTTCGATGCCGATGGAAAGATGCTGGCTGACGCGCTGCCGGTAGAAAGCATTGGCCATGCCGCGCAGCTTGATCTCGCCATGCATCGGCTTGTCGGAGACGCAGAGCAGCGTTCCGTAAGGCACGCGCAGGCGGAAGCCGTTGGCCGCGACGGTGGCGCTTTCCATGTCGATCGCCACCGCGCGCGACTGGTTGAAGCGCGTATAAAGTTCCTCGTAACGAAGTTCCCAGTTGCGGTTGTCGGTCGAGACGACGGTGCCGGTCCGCATGCGCGTCTTGAGTTCGGGCGGCTCGAGGCCCGTCACGCGCTCCACCGCCTCCTGCAGCGCCACCTGCACTTCGGCGATGGGCGGCACCGGCACGAAGGGCGGAAGATCCTGATCGAGCACCTTGTCGTCGCGGACATAGGCGTGGGCGAGCACGTAGTCGCCGAGTTGCTGTGAACGCCTCAAGCCTCCGCAATGGCCGATCATCAGCCAGCAATGGGGACGCAGCACCGCGAGGTGATCGGTGATGGTCTTTGCATTGGCGGGCCCTACGCCGATATTCACCAGCGTGATGCCGAGCCTGTCCTCGCGCACGAGGTGATAGGCGGGCATTTGCGGCAGGGCGCGTTGGGCGAGTGCTGCGTCTTCCGGCGCCTGCCCAAGCTCCTGCACAATATCGCCCGGCTCGACGAAGCGGATGTAGTTTTCATCGCCGCCGCCTTCCGCGACGAGGCGGCGTCCGAGCGCGGTGAACTCGTCCACATAGCGCTGGTAATTGGTGAAGAGGACGAAGCGCTGGAAATGCTCCGCCGCCGTGCCCGTATAGTGGTGGAGGCGCTGCACGGCGAGGTCGACGCGCTCGGCGGAGAAGAGCGACAGCGGCCGCGGCGTGCCCTCTGCCGGCCGGTGCGTGCCGTTTGCCACCGCATCGTCCACATGGGCGAGATCGGGCAGCGCGAAGACGGCGCCGAGCGCGCGGACGTCTTCCGGCCCGATGTCGGTCGTCGCTTCCTCGACCACGAAGGGGAGCGGGATCGGCCTGAGTGATATGCCGACGCTCACCGGCACCTTGTGATAGTCGATGAGGCGCGCGATCTGGGCGCGGTAATAGTCGGCGAAAAGGTCGGGCCGGGTCAGGGTCGTCCCGAAGCTGCCCGGATAGGCCAGCGTGCCCCAGGAGGGGCGGCTGTCGTAAACGAGGCTTTCGGGCGCGACCGTCAGCCCGAGATAGGGGTAGCAGGCCTCCCGCGTGGACTGCCCGCTGCGTTCGCCCTTGGCGAAGGCGGTGAAGCGGCTGCGCACCTCGGCGGCAGATCGCTCATAGATTTCCCCGATGCGGGCGAGCGCGGCGTCGGCGTCGGTGAAGGTTTCGAGGTCGCGGGCGGGATGGGCAGGGGGCACTGGTGTCGTCATGGTTGAAAGATTAGGTCCCGCCGCCGGCTCCGTCGAGCCGTTCAGACCTTGACCTTCGGCCTTTTTCCCTTATAAATCCGCGCCTTCGGGACCGCCCGGCCATGAAGGGCATGCCGTGGCGATCCGAAAAGCCTAGACTGGCTCCGTTTTTCCTTGAGATATCAAGGTCTTCAGCGAACGGAGCCCACCTATTAAGGAGTGCAAAATGCCCAAGTTGAAGACCAAAAGCGGGACCAAGAAGCGCTTCAGGCTCACCGCATCCGGCAAGATCAAACGCGGCCAGACGGCAAAGCGCCACGGCATGATCAAGCGGACGAACAAGCAGATCCGCAACAAGCGGGGCACGACCATCATGGCGGACGTCGATACGGCGCGCGTCTTGAAATTCTTCATGCCCAACGCGTGAACCGGAACAATCTGTAAGGAGCTCGAACCATGTCGCGCGTCAAAAGGGGTGTAACCACCCACGCTCGTCACCGCAAAGTGATCAAGAAGGCGAAGGGCTATTACGGCCGTCGCAAGAATACATTCCGTACGGCGAATCAGGCGGTCGAGAAGGCCGGCCAGTACGCCTATCGCGATCGTCGCACCAGGAAGCGCAATTTCCGCTCGCTCTGGATTCAGCGCATCAACGCCGGTGTCCGCGAGCTGGGCCTGACCTATGGCCGATTTATCGATGGCCTCAGCAAGGCTGGCATCGAAGTCGACCGCAAGGTGCTCTCCGATCTCGCCATCCACGAGCCTGAGGCCTTCAAGGCCCTGGTCGAAAAGGCGCAGGCCGCTCTCGCTTAAGAGCCGCTGCCGCTTTACCTGACCGTTCAGGGCCGGTACACCCGTCGGGACCCCGCGCTGTTATAGCGCGGGCCTTCCCGGGGTGAGGGCGGATCGTCGATCTCTCACTTCTGTTCCCCCTCGCTCCTGCGGTTACATCCCGGCGAATGGCGGAACATCGAAGCTTGAGAAGGTCATGACGGACATTCAATCGGAAGTCGAAAAGCTCGAGGCGGATTTCCTCGCCGCCATCGCTGACGCGGTGGAAGAGCGTGTGCTTGAAGACGTGCGCGTTGCCGCGCTCGGCAAGAAGGGCCGCGTCTCGGAGCTGATGAAGGGTCTGGGCTCCATGAGCCCCGAGGAACGCAAGACCATGGGGCCGCTTCTGAATGGCCTCAAGGATCGCCTCACCGACGCGTTGGCCGCGCGCAAGACGGCGCTGGCCGAAGCCGCGCTCGAAACGCGGCTTGCGAGCGAGAGGATCGACGTCACGCTGCCGCTGCGCGAAAGCGCCATCGAGGCCGGCCGCATCCATCCGCTCTCCCAGGTCTGGGATGAAGTCGTCGCGGTTTTCGCCGATATGGGCTTCTCGGTCGAGCAGGGCCCTGACATCGAGAGCGATCATTACAACTTCACATCGCTCAACTTCCCCGAAGGCCACCCGGCGCGGGAGATGCACGACACCTTCTATTTCGAACCGCGCGCCGACGGCACGCGTCCGCTGCTGCGCACGCATACGAGCCCGGTGCAGGTCCGCACCATGGAGAAGGGCAAGCCGCCTTTCCGTTTCGTATGCCCCGGCCGCACCTATCGCTGCGACAGCGACCAGACGCATACGCCGCAGTTCCATCAGATCGAAGGCCTCGTCATCGACGAGACGACGCATCTCGGCCATCTCAAATGGACGCTGGAAGAATTCCTCCGCGCCTTCTTCGAGGTCGAGGGCGTCGAGCTTCGCATGCGCCCCAGCTTCTTCCCCTTCACCGAGCCGTCGATGGAAGTCGATGTGCGCTGCGCGCGTCTCGGCAATGAGATCCGCATCGGCGAGGGCAATGACTGGCTCGAAATTCTTGGCTGCGGCATGGTCCATCCGAATGTGCTGACGGCTGCCGGCATTGATCCCGAACGCTATCAGGGCTTTGCCTTCGGCATGGGCCTCGACCGGCTCGCCATGCTGAAATACGGCATCCCTGATTTGCGCGCCTTCTTCGAAAGCGATCTGCGCTGGCTGCGCCACTATGGATTCTCGGCGCTCGATGTGCCGACGCTCGCGGGAGGGCTCACGTCGTGAAGTTCACACTCTCCTGGCTGAAGGATCATCTCGAAACCGACGCAACGCTCGACGAGATTGCCGAGCGCCTGACCATGCTCGGCCTCGAAGTCGAAGGCATCGTCGATCCGGCGAAGAAGCTCGCTGATTTTGCGGTGGCAAAGATCATCGAAGCCGTGCCGCATCCCGACGCCGACAAGCTGCGCCTCTGCAAGGTCGAAGCGGTAGTCGACGGCAAGCGTCAGGTGCTTCAGGTCGTCTGCGGTGCGCCCAATGCGCGCTCCGGCCTCACTGGCATTTTCGCGCCGTCGGGCGCCACCATTCCGGTCAACGGCATGGTGCTGAAGCCGACCAAGATTCGCGGCGTCGAATCGAACGGCATGATGTGCTCCGAGCGCGAGCTTGAGCTTTCCAACGAGCATGACGGCATCATCGAATTGCCCGATAGCTGGGAAGTCGGCACGCCTGCTTCCGAAGCGCTTGGCCAGAACGATCCCGTCATCGAAATCGCGATCACGCCGAACCGCCCGGACTGCCTTGGCGTTTATGGCGTTGCGCGTGACCTCGCGGCGGCGGGCGTCGGCAAGCTGAAGGACGGATCGGTGAAGCCCGTACCCGGCAGCTTCGACAGCGCCATCGGCATCAAGCTCGAATTCGCGCCGGGTACGGAGAATGCCTGCCCCGTATTCGCGGGCCGCATGGTGAAGGGCGTCGCCAATGGCCCGAGTCCCGTCTGGATGCAGAAGCGGCTGAAGGCGGTCGGCCTTCGCCCGATCAATGCGCTGGTGGATATCACCAATTACATCTCGCTCGATCGCGGCCGCCCGCTGCATGTCTATGACGCCTCGAAGCTCAAGGGCGACATCCGCGCGCGTCTGGGCCGCAAGGGCGAGAAGCTCCTCGCGCTCGATGGCAAGGAATATGACGTCCAGCCCGATTACTGCGTCATCGCCGACGATGCCCGCGTTCTCGGCTTTGCCGGTGTGATGGGCGGCGAAGAATCCGGTTCGTCGGAGGCAACGACTGAAGTCTTCATCGAAAGCGCCTATTTCGATCCCTACCGCACGGCGAAAACGGGCCGCGCGACGGGCATCGTGTCCGATGCGCGCTATCGCTTCGAGCGCGGTGTCGATCCGGCATTCGTCATCGATGGTCTCGAACTTGCGACGCGCATGGTGATGGAGCTTTGTGGCGGCACACCGTCCAATGTCGTTGTTGCGGGCAAGGAACCCGTTCCGACGAAGGCCATCGGTTTCGATCCTATGCGCGTCGAGAAGCTCACCGGCCTCACGCTCCCGCGCGTCGAGGCGGAAACGATCCTGAAGAAGCTCGGCTTCGGCGTTGCCGAGATGTCGGGTGGGCTGCTCGATGTGAGGGTGCCGAGCTGGCGTCCCGATATCGACGGGCAGGCCGACCTCGTTGAGGAAATCGTGCGAGTGCATGGTCTCTCCGCCGTGAAGTCGGTGGCGCTGCCCCGCATTCACGCGGTGTCGAAGCCCGTGCTTTCGGTGCAGCAGCGCCGCGAGCGTCAGGCGCGACGCATTCTTGCTGCGCGCGGGCTCGTCGAAACGGTCAACTGGTCCTTCATCTCGGAGGCGGCGGCCAATCTCTTCGGTGGCGGCAATGCGACGCCGGGGCTGAAACTCGCCAATCCGATCTCGTCGGACATGAGCCATATGCGGCCGAGCCTGCTTGCAGGGTTGATCGAGGCGGCGGGCCGCAATGTTGATCGCGGCTTTGCCGATGTGGCGCTGTTCGAAGTGGGCCAGCAATTTGCCGACGACACGCCGGAGGGACAGGCGATCGCTGCGACGGGCATTCGCCGCGGTACGGCGCGGCCCAATGGCGCGGGCCGTCACTGGCAGGGCAAGGCTGGTCCGGTTGATGCGCTGGACGCGAAGGCCGACGCGGTAGCGTTGCTTGCGGCGCTTGGCGCGCCGACCCTTCAGGTGAGCGCGGAAGCACCTGCCTGGTATCACCCCGGCCGCTCCGGCGCCTTCAAGCTCGGGCCCAAAAATGTGATCGGCTATTTCGGCGAGATCCATCCGCGCGTGCTGGCGGAACTCGATGTTGCCGGCCCCATTGTCGGCTTCGAGATCTTCCCGGCGGCGATCCCCGAGCCGAAGAAGAAGGCGACGAAAGCCAAACCGCCGCTCGATCTTTCGGCCTTCCAGCCGCTTCGCCGCGATTTCGCCTTCGTGGTCGACACGGGCGTCAGCGCGGATCAGCTGATCCGTGCCGCGCGCAATGTCGACAAGAAGCTCATCACCGACGTCTCACTCTTTGACGTCTTCGAGGGTGGCGCGCTGGACGAAGGCAAGAAGTCGCTCGCTATCGAAGTGACCTTGCAACCGGTCGAGAAAACGCTCACCGACGAAGAGATCGAAGCCGCCTCGAAAAAGATCGTCGTGGCGGTCGAGAAGGCGACGGGCGGCGTTTTGCGCAGCTGAGGCAATTCAATGACTGTCACCCCGGCATGAAGCCGGGGTGACAAGTTGGTTTTCCATTACCCGATTTTGCTTTGTGTTCCCGTTCGTCCACAGCGAGAAACGGGAGGCGCGCTCATGGAACTCCAAACGAGCCGGACTGCACTTTAAGGAGGCTCTGTCCGGGCGGGCTATACTTCACGAGAAAAAGCAGTGACTATGGGGCGTTCCCGGATCGTCACGACAAGGACGGTGGTTTCCGTCTCGTCGTCCAACGATCGCGGGTTTTGTAGTCCATCATTTCCTGTCAAATGTGTTGGACATTTTTGGGGGGTATCCTGATTGCGTAAGTCGTTTCTATGGGTTTTTGCGGCCGTCGGCATTTTGCTTTCCGCTGGTTGCGTGGCGCCTTACAGCGAGGCGGACTTGTATGCGCCGGGCGGCGCATTGGCCGACAAGCGTGAAGGCCCCGAGCTGCTTGCCACAGCGACCGATTCCAGCCTGAGCGCCATGTTCCCCAAGGGCGTTGCGACTCAGGCGCAGGTCATGCAGGCACTGGGCGTCCCCGGAGCCACCAGCTCGACGTCGGATGGCACGTCTGTCCAGGTGTTCACCCATAGCTACACCGCGTATCAGGCGAGGTACGTGCAGATCGAGAGTCTCGCGGTCGAATATGACCACAAGGGTACGGTCTCGAAGCTGACGCTGACCAAGTCCTCCAACCGCTGGTAACAACACGCTGCCAATTGCGTTTGTGACCTCGTTCGACACGAACAAGGCGCAATGACAGTTGGCTCTGGCAGCTTTGCTGCTTACGCCTATGGGGACTCCTCCGGACGCTCTATATTGGGTATCCGGAGGAGACCATGGAACTCAAAACCATCCGCTACGTGATCGTGGACGGCATCGCGACCGTCACCCTCTCGCGTCCCAAACGCCGCAACGCCTGGACGGGGCGGATGCACACCGAATATCGCTGGGCGCTGGAGCAAGCGGACAAGGACCCCGCCGTTCGCGTCATCGTGGTGACGGGCGATCCGGAGGGCGAGGCTTTCTGCGCGGGCGCCGATCTCGGCGCGCTGGAAGGCCATTCGGAAAAGGGCCGCTACGATCCCGGCATAACGGAGGACATCGCCCGGCCCGGTTATGGCGTCGCGCCCGAGTTCGACGCGACATTCGCCTATCATTTCGGCCTGACGAAGCCGGTCATCGCGGCCATCAATGGCGCGGCGGCAGGAGTCGGGCTGGTGCTTGCCGCCTATGCCGATCTCCGCTTTGCCGTACCGGGGGCTAAATTCACCGCCGCCCATGGCCGCTTTAACTTCCCGGCGGAATACGGGCTTTCCTGGCTGCTGCCCCGCATTATGGGGCTCACCCATGCCAACGACATATTGCTCTCGAGCCGGGTTTTTACCTCCGAAGAGGCGATTTCCATGGGTCTCCTCAACAAGCTGCTATCCCCGGCGGAGCTGATGCCCTTCGTGATGGATTATGCAAAGCGCATGGCCGAGGGCGTCTCGCCGGGCTCGCTCAGGGTCACGAAGAACCAGATTTACACAGACCTTCATCGCGACGCGGCCAGCGCCGTCAACGAGGCCGAGCGGCTGCTGTCCGAAATGGCGACCCATCCCGACTACAAGGAGGGGGTGAAGGCCTGGATGGAGAAGCGCAAGGCCAAGTGGCAGGGCTGAGGGGGTGCCCCAAGGGCGCCATCCCCCACGATTGGCTTAAAGGCCGCGCCAGTGCTATATGAGCGCGCCTGAGTGTAGAGAGCCCATGACAGACCTCGCCCATATCCGCAACTTCTCCATCATCGCCCATATCGACCACGGGAAATCCACCCTGGCCGACCGGCTGATTCAGCTCTGCGGCGGCCTCGAAGCCCGTGAGATGAAGGAGCAGGTCCTCGACTCGATGGATATCGAGCGCGAGCGCGGCATCACGATCAAAGCCCAGACCGTCCGCCTCGACTACAAGGCGAAAAATGGCGAGATGTATGAGCTGAACCTCATCGACACGCCCGGCCATGTCGACTTCGCCTATGAGGTCAACCGTTCGCTTGCCGCTTGCGAGGGCTCGCTCCTCGTCGTCGATGCGAGTCAGGGCGTGGAAGCGCAGACGCTGGCGAATGTCTATCAGGCGCTCGAGGTGAACCACGAGGTCGTTCCGGTCCTGAACAAGATCGACCTGCCCGCCGCCGACCCCGAAAAGACGCGCCAGCAGATCGAGGACGTGATCGGCCTCGACGCTTCGGACGCGGTGGAAATTTCGGCGAAAAGCGGCATCGGCATTCCCGATGTGCTGGAAGCGATCGTCAACCGGCTTCCCGCGCCCAAGGGCGATATCAAGGCGCCGCTGAAGGCGATGCTGGTCGATAGCTGGTATGACAGCTATCTCGGCGTCGTCGTGCTGGTGCGCATCATCGATGGCGAGATGAAGAAGGGCCAGCGCGTGCTGATGATGGGCACGGGCGGCGTCTACACGCTCGAACAGGTCGGCATCTTCCGCCCGAAGCGTGAAAACGTCGCGAGCCTGACGCCTGGCGAGATCGGCTTTTTCACGGCCTCGATCAAGGAAGTGGCCGATACGCGCGTCGGCGACACCATCACCGAGGAGCGCCGCCAATGCGATGCGCCGCTCAGCGGCTTCAAGCCTGCCCAGCCGGTCGTTTTCTGCGGTCTCTTCCCGGTCGATGCTTCCGAGTTCGAGGATCTGCGCGAGGCGATGGGCAAGCTGCGCCTCAATGATGCGAGCTTCGAGTACGAGATGGAAACCTCTGCGGCGCTGGGCTTCGGCTTTCGCTGCGGTTTTCTGGGGCTTCTTCACCTCGAAATCATTCGCGAACGCATCGAGCGCGAATTCAATATCGATCTCATCACGACCGCGCCTTCGGTCATCTATCATCTGCACATGACGGACGGGACGGTGCAGGAGATGCACAATCCGGCCGACATGCCGGACACGATGAAGATCGACCATATCGAGGAACCCTGGATCAAGGCGACGATCCTGGTGCCTGACGAATATCTGGGCTCGGTGCTGAAGCTCTGCGAAGACCGGCGCGGCCATCAGATCGACCTCACCTATGCCGGTTCGCGAGCCATGCTCGTCTACCGCCTGCCGCTCAACGAAGTCGTGCTCGATTTCTACGACCGGTTGAAGTCTGTGAGCCGCGGCTATGCGAGCTTCGACTATCACATCGAGGGCTATGAAGAGGGCGACCTCGTCAAGATGACCATTCTGGTCAATGACGAGCTGGTCGATGCGCTTTCGACCATCGTCCACCGTAGCCGCGCCGAGCAGCGCGGCCGCGCCATGTGCGAGAAGCTGAAGGATTTGATCCCGAAGCATCTCTTCAAGATTCCGATTCAGGCGGCTATCGGTGGGCGCATCGTGGCGCGCGAAACGATCGCCGCCATGCGCAAGGACGTGACGGCCAAATGCTATGGCGGCGACATCAGCCGCAAGCGCAAGCTTCTGGACAAGCAGAAAGAGGGCAAGAAGAAGATGCGGCAGTTCGGCCGCGTCGACATCCCGCAGGATGCCTTCATCGCTGCGCTGAAGATGGACGAGAACTGATCGCCCTCACCGGTGCCGGAATGTGAAAAAGCCGCCCCTTCATCGGGGGCGGCTTTTTTCTTTCGGGGTTCTCAGCCGCGGGTGATGCGGATGAGGCCGGCGATGACGATGCCGACGACGCCAAGGACCGCCCAGGCCGGATAGCTGAAGACGGTGTCCAACGGGCCGGAAATGGCGCCCGCATGGGCGGTCACCCAGCTGAGGAAGGCGTCGAGCGACGACTTGTGCAGCAAGGCCCAGAGTTCGGCGAATGAGCGGATTTCGACCTGCCCCGATTCGAGCGACCGCAAGGCATCCGAGCCCAGCGCCATCAGCGCGAGCGTTATCAGGAGCAGTCCAATCAGTCGGAAAAGAACCATTTAAAGAGCCCCCCAGCTCCACGCGAAAGGTTGACCAATTCGGGCCAGAACGGTAGCGGCAAGCGCCGTCCCAAACAAGGACACTGATTATGGAGCAGAAGCGCCAAATCCCCATTGCGGCTGGTTGATTCAGCGTTCTTGTCTTGTATAGTGCCGGCCGCGGACGGCTGGTCAGCCGGTTCGATCCGGAGGGATGGCCGAGTGGCTGAAGGCGCACGCTTGGAAAGCGTGTTTGCGGGAAACCGTAACGTGGGTTCGAATCCCACTCCCTCCGCCAGCGCTCCGGCGGAAAAATCCCATAATTTTCAAAAGCTTGCGGCTGCCGACCAGCGGCGATTCGCTGTGCCCGCGCGCCTGTCGGCAAAGCCGGCCGCGTTGCCGCGTGCTACAGGGCGCGCGCGATGGTCGCCCGGAAGTGCCGAGGGCTTCGGGTTGTCCCGGCGTAGCTGCGGCAGTTTTGCATCGCGCCTGCGCGAATGTTGGTTAACGGACGGAGTGGATCCGCTCAGGAGGTCTTCGCGACGGTGACCGAGCGGCGAGGGCGCAGATAGGCCGTCTCGGACATGGTGATCGGCCCGATGATGAAATGTCCGATCGGGGAGGCGTAGCTATAGGTCACCTCGGCCATGATGACGCTGGAGCCGGCCGTGGTGAGGCCGGTGGGAAGCGTGACGGAGGAGTTCGCGGTGCGGGCGGTGGCGCCGCCATAGGCGCTGCTCCAGGCGACGGTGGTCACGTTGGTGCTGCTCGCCACGACGCTTGTGATGGTGATCTTGACGGCGGTGGTATCGTAGGGCTTGAGGATCGCCGCGCTTGCCGCGAAGACATCGTTCACGTCCGCGGTGCTTACCGTCGTCTGCTGGGCGACGAGGTCCGCGGCGGTTTCCGCGACATTGGCCACGCGACGCGATGCGGTGAGCGCATCCGCCGTCTCCAGCGTGCCGAAGTAAAGCGTCAGCATGATGGGCAGGATAAGCGCGAACTCGATGGCGGCAAGACCCTGCGTGTCCTGCCAGAAGCGGCGCGCGCGCTCATGCGCTGTCATCGGTGCTGCGACTTCTTTAGGCGAAGGGGCACTCATGGGCGGGCCTTTGTGACGTTCATGACGTATAGGGCTCATTGCGGAATGCGACGCTCGACTGGATGAGGCGCGAACTGCCTGTATTGTTCGCAAGTCCTGTCGGCAGCGGGCTCATGACATTCCAGATATAGAAGGCGCGGACGAGAACGATGTCGCCCGCACCACCTATATTGAATTGCAGTGTACTGACGAGTTTCCCGTCTGCGTCGACCGGCGGAGGAAAGGAGACGCTTGAGAAGCTCGAATAGGTGCGCACGTCCAGTTTCAGATTGGCGGTGCAGTTCGAGACGAAGACGACTTCATTGCAGATCTTTTGAACGAGTTGCGCCGATGTCAGGTTGCCTGTCTGCGCCTGACCGGTGCGGATGAGGCGGCCGACATCGTTCACCGCATTGTCGAGGGTCGCCGTGGTGAAGAAGACGATGCCGCCCTCAATGATTGCGAAAAGAAGCATGAAGAAGGGAATGGCCGTCAAAGCGAATTCGACGGCTACGCTCGCCTGCTCGGCGCGCCTGAAGCGGCGCAGCAGCCCGTTTCCTTTGGTCTTTTCGTTTTGCGTCATCGCCAGATACTCGCCTCGGTTTCTCGGCACGTCGCTGCGATGCTTCCGACATCGCCGGTCCGGCGCGCCTCGGCCGGCCACGTCCATGGTGGCGGCAGAATCTTGACACCTCGTTAACTTTCCATAAGCAAATGGAGAGGTCTTTCCGCGCAGCACGACGCCGGCAGATCGGTCTCGGGGCTCACGCATTTTGCGGAGATGCCTAGAGTTGCTATGTGAAAGTTGATGCTGCGTTAACCGCTGGCGCCACATCATCGCCCCGCATTTCATATTGCCGGGGCTAAGGTCATGCGGAACCAGACTCCAATTTCGACGCGTTCTGGGCGGCGCCCGTCCTTCCTGCGTCGCTTCATCGTGGATGCGCGGGGCAACTACGCGATCCTTTTTGCGCTTTCGGTCATCCCGATCCTCATTGCCGTCGGCGCCGCCATCGACATTTCGCGGGCCTATGTCGTCAAGCAACGCATGACGAAGGCGCTTGATGCCGCGGGCCTCGCAGTTGCGGGCATGACGGGCCTCACGAACGCCCAGATCCAGACAACCGCTCAGAACTTCTTCAATGCCAATTATCCCGCCACCAAGATTGGCGTTCCCGGCACTCTGACGGTATCGTCCACGAGTGCGAAGGTCATGCTTTCCGCCTCCGCATCGATGCCGACCGCGATCATGGGCATCATCGGCGTCAAGACCATGAGCATTGCGGCGAACTCCGAGATCACCAAGCTGGGCAAGAAGCTCGAGGTCGCGCTCGTTTTCGACAATACCGGCTCGATGTCTCAAAACAGCAAGCTCTCCTCGCTCCAGACCGCGGCAAAGAGCTTTCTGACGGTCCTGCAGAACTCGGCACCGAACGCCGGTGACGTCAAGGTTGCGATCGTGCCCTTCACGACCGACGTCAATGTCGGCTCATCAAACAGCGCAGCGACCTGGCTCAAATGGAGCTGGACCTATCCGTCGCAGACTTGCACCACGACATGGAGAGGGACGACGTGTACCAGCACCACGTCGACCAAAACGGTCAGCAAGACGGGCTGGAAGGGCTGCGTGACAGACCGCGATCAGAGCGATGACGTATCGGTGACGCCGCCTTCGACCAGCGATTCAACGACGCTTTATCCGGCTGATAACGCGAACACCTTTAACAACAATTGCAGCCTGCAGTCGCTGATGTCGCTCTCCTATGATTGGACGGCGCTGACGAGCAAGATCAATGCAATGACGGCTGGCGGTTCGACCAACACGACGATTGGACTCGTCTGGGGCTGGAACATGCTGACGCAGGGCATGCCACTTTCGACGGCGGCAGCAGCGGACCCCAAGAAGATCAACAAGGTTCTCATCTTCCTGACTGATGGCGACAATACTTACTATCGTCAGGGAGCGGTGACTTGCGACGGCTCAAACATATGCGCCGGTGCGGATGCGCGCACCGCTCTTGTCTGCAGCGCCATCAAGGACGCCGGCATCACGGTCTATACGATCCGGACGCTGGATGGAAACGCCACGCTTCTGTCCGCCTGCTCGTCGGGCGCGGGTTATTACTACGACGTGTCGAGCGCAAGTCAGCTCAATTCGATCTTTACGGCGATTGCGACCTCAATCTCCAATCTCCGCATCAGCCAATAAAAAACGGCCCGCCA
>Ga0255338_1003184_pt1 | contig 20530 bp, 16 predicted proteins | sample MeOH1_35cm_T4_19_FD_203715 | JGI IMG/M metagenome (GOLD analysis project Ga0255338, IMG submission 203715) | Sandy soil microbial communities from University of British Columbia, Vancouver, Canada - MeOH1_35cm_T4_195 | ecosystem: Engineered > Artificial ecosystem > Sand microcosm > Unclassified ...
TATGGCTGCCGGATAAGCACGGCGCCATGCACGTTCGGGCGCCATGCGGCAGCTTCCGGTTGTTCGGCGTGGGGCTTTGCGGAATTCCGGCCCACTTGTGCGGTCATCGCACGGTTGTGCAGCTACTTGCCGCGGGATGGCGGACTCACTGCAAGTTCAGCGTCACCCCTGAGCCATAGGACTGACGCCACAGTTGACCGATTCTGGATTCGGCCTGGCAGAATGCAGGAAACGCGTGATGGGGAACAGGTCAGCCCATTTGCGACGTGGCGATGGGGAACATGCACAAAAGAAGAGAAGCGATACCGGTCATTGATCTTTTTGCCGGCCCAGGGGGACTTTGCGAAGGATTTTCATCTGTCGTGGACTCGACAGGAGCTCGTAGCTTCGCCGTCAAGGTATCCATCGAGAAGGATCCCATCGCCCACCGGACCCTGCTGCTGCGAGCGATCTTCCGCAAGTTCCCGAAGGGCAAGGTTCCGAGCAGCTACTACGACTACGTCCGCGGCAAGCTCAGCCGCGAGCAGTTCCTGGCTCACCCTGACATCAAGTCTGCCGCGGAGCATGCGGCCAAAGAAGCCCGCTGTGCGGAACTCGGCGTCATCGCCCCCAAAGAGGTCGATGGCTGGATTCGGGAAGCGCTGGGCAACCAGACCGATTGGGTGCTCATCGGAGGGCCCCCTTGCCAGGCCTATTCGCTGGCTGGCCGCTCCCGGCTGCGCAGCAAGGACGTGAAGAAGTTCGAGGCCGACGCCAAGCACTTCCTCTACATCGAATACCTGCGGATCATTCAGCAGTTCGCCCCGGCGGTCTTCGTGATGGAGAACGTCAAGGGGATGCTGAACTCCACCAACTCCGGCAAGCGCATCTTCGAGCAGATCCTCGCCGACCTGAAATCGCCCAAGGCGGGCCTCAGGTATGAGGTCCGCTCGCTGGTGGTCCACAAGGCTGAGGGCGAACTCGACCCCAACGACTACGTGATTGAGGCCGACGACCACGGCATCCCGCAAAGTCGGCATCGGGTGATCCTGTTCGGCATCCGTTCTGACGTGGCGGCGTCGACGACTGCGCTCAGGGAGCGCCCTGAATCCTTCCTGCTTCGGAAGCAGCCCAAAAAGGTCGGCGTGAGCGCTGCGCTGGCCGGCCTGCCCGAGCTGCGCAGCCGCTTGTCCAAGGAGCCCGACTCGCAAGAGGCCTGGATCAAGGCCGTCAAAGAGTCTCCGAGCGCCTTGGTGGGATGGCGCGTGCCGCTGCGCGCCGTCATCGAGACGGCCATGGAGAAGTTCATCAAGAAGGCCGAGAAGCAATCGACCTTCGGCGGCCCCTTCATCGAGGCCGTCGTTGATCCGGGCAACTACATGCCCAAGGATCTGCAGGACTGGTATCTGGATCCGAAGCTCGGCGGCGTCTTGCACCATGAGACCCGCAGCCACATGCGCTCGGACCTGCACCGCTACATGTTCGCCTCCTGCTTCGCCGCGACGCAGAAATACGCCCCGGACCTGCGCAACTTCCCGCCCAAGCTGCTGCCTGACCATGTGAACGTGGACGAGGAGACGATCCCCTTCAAGGACCGCTTCCGGGTCCAGATGGGCAAGCATCCGTCCTCGACGGTGGTGGCCCACATCAAGAAGGATGGGCACTACTACATCCACCCGGATCCGGGCCAGTGCCGCAGCCTGACCGCGCGCGAGGCCGCCCGCTTGCAGACCTTCCCCGACAACTACTTCTTCGAGGGGAACCGTACAGAGCAATACGGCCAGATCGGTAACGCCGTCCCACCGCTGCTGGCCAAGCAGATTGGCCAGATCATCGCTGACTTCATGGCTTCCCCGCGCAAGAGGTAAGGTTTCTGCGCGGCGCCAGTCACTCGTCGTCCGTTCTATTCCATAGATCGTGAACGTGAAGCGTGGCTCCGGCCACGCGCAACGAGGCCGGCAGCGGGTGGACGTTGGGCACCTGCCCGTGCTCTTCGACTAGGCGCGCGTGAACGTCTCGGATGGACCAGGCGGAAGGGCCAATTTCCATGCGGGCGCGAACAAACTGCGGCCAAACGGCCATCGCCAAGTCAGGCGCCACGGTCTTGATGCCATAGCCTTGCGTGCGGACCGACGACCTTGAGATGGCGAAGAGCAGCACGCCCCTGACGGCCTCGTGCCTCTTCTGTTTGAGCCGCAGCGACTTGTCGAGCGCCGACATGCCGTTTTCCTCGACCCACGACTTGACCTTGTCCGACCAGTCCACCAGTTCTGCGGATAGGTTCGCGGCCTTGCTTCGGAGTTGGCGCACGTCGTTGGTGGAGTAGTCCTGCCACTTCAACTGGAAAAGCCCCACGTCGCCGGTGAGCCGGTCGTAGATGATCGCGTCGATGTCCGTCAGGACGGCGCCGCCGCGGCGCAGTTTGAGGTTGCCAGGGAAGCGGATGTATCGTTTGCCGCCGAACATGCCATAGAGCTGCTCGCGCATCCATTCTTCGCGGTCGACCGCGACGCCATGCTCGGTGCGCGGGTCAAGCCACTGATGCTGGGTTCTGGCGGCCGTGAAGGGGTTTCGGGTCAAGCAAGACACCGGCCGCAGGATGAAGCCGTTGCCCAAGTCGAAGAGCAAGGGGAGCAAGGGTGTCGAGTGGTCTGCCAGCCTCTTGGCCTGTTCCGATGTCATCGCGACCGCATTGAAGACAGCGCGGACCACAGGCTCGGAGCTGCCGCTCATCGCTGAGATGGACCGCTCGAGCTCATCCCGCGGCCCCCAGATGGTCAGGCTTTGGGCGACCGACACTTCGGGAAACAGCTTCTTGGCAGCCGACACGCAGCCGTAGTGCTTGGCGTGCAGGCTGATGAGCGCGGCGCCTACGCCCGCAATGTCGGCACCGGTGATGGAGCCCAACTTGGCGTCGGCGTGGATGCCCGAGTCCTCGCGCCATGACGTCGCCAGCGCGAGGGCCTCGGCCATGTAGTGCTTGTCCACCTCGATGCGGGCGTCGTAGGCCACCATGACGCCGCGCCCCGTGTCCCATGGCCGCACAAGCGGCCTTATGAGCTCTTCGATGTCTGGCCTCAGCCAGCGCTTCACCGGCGCGTTGGCCAAGGCCAAGTAGTTCCCGGGCATGTCTGGGAACCGCAAGGCGTCACGCATCGAGGCTATGGTCCAACCTGCACTCGAAAAAGGCGCGCGCTCTTCGGCTGCCTTGAGGCGGTCATGCTCCATGGCGTCGGCGAACTGTGCCTTCGCGTCTTCGCTCATGCGGATTTGAAACTCGTCGCCATCCCTGGCGATCTCCATGATCCCCCGCTCGCACATGTCGGCCAGCCTGCGCGCGAGCGATGCCTTGCCGAACTCCTGCATGAGCCCGGTTGCGAAGCCGCGAGACTCTCGCGTGCTCTCCATCAGCGGGAAAGCGCCAGGTAGGTCAAGAGGCTCAAAGAGCTCGGCCACTGCCCTGTTCCATCCCCAATACATAAGGTCGAGCGATTGGCCGACCTTTGCGTCATTCAAACTGTCGGGGTATGCGCTGATGCCCCAGTAGTCCATCGCGCGGACCACTTCGATGAACATGACAAAGCGACCCATGCGTTCGCTGGGCAACTGCTTGCGGACCGCCGCCAAGTGGGCTTCTGCCAAGTCTCGAAGAGCTTGTGCATTTGAGTCGGCCACGGTTCAGCCTTGCGAAGGGGCTCTGATTTCGCCGACGCGGGCATCGCTGTCGATCCACGCCCGCAGGGCCTCAGGGAGGCCCGCGGCGACCACTGGATCGCGCGTGGAGCATTCCCAGACGTTGAGCACCCGCCAGCCCATTTCCGCGAGCTTGCCGGCGGCGCGCCGGTCGCGCTCGACATTGCCCTGCAGCTTGACCGTCCAGAACTCAGTCCGTGTCGATGGCGTCTTGGCGTATTTGCATCCCTGGTGGGCGTGCCAGAAGCAGCCGTGCACGAAGATCGCGATCTTGCGGCCCGGCATGGCGATGTCGGGAGTGCCCGGCAGGTCACGCCGATGCAGCCGGAAGCGATGCCCCATCGCGAACAGCGCTTTGCGGACCAGCATCTCGGGCACGGAGTTTTTGCCCTTGATGCCGGACATCATCTGGCTGCGCTTGGCGGGGCTGACGACATCGGCCATGGTGGATCACGATACGCCCGCCAGCCCCGGCCTGTCGCTCAGGCGGCCTTGACCTCGGGGATGCCGTCGGCGGGTTCTGAGTAGCTAGCGCCCATCACGGCGTCCTTGCACTCTGGCCGCTTGGCCCACTCGGACACCATGCGCCCGCCGGAGGTGGCGTGCAGCGTGTCATTGACCTCCTTGGCCCAGGTGGCGATCTGCTCCATGAGCTCCGGCGAAACCGCCTGCTTCTCCCAGATGCGGTTCAGGTCGATGCGCGAGCCCAGCTTTTCGGACATGACGGAGATCGTGTAGGCCGTGACGTTGGCCTGGAAGGCCTGGAACATCGGCCGCAGAAGCTTTTGGGCGTCGCGGTAGAGCTTGGCCTTGGCGATCATGGCCTTGAAATCGGCCACATTGGGCAACGGCGCTTCCTGGCCCTCGACCGGTGAGAGCGCGGCCATGAAGCGATCGAAGTTCTTCTGCGAGCCCATGCTAACGATGTCGGGTTTGCAGTCCCAGGCGTTGAGGTATTTGGCCAGGTCGGTCTTGGTCACGCGCCGAGCGGTGGGAATGGCGTCCTTCAAAGCTTTGAGGCGGGCCGGCGTGCTTCCCTCGCGGGAGAGCAGCGTGTTGTAGCTGCCGGCGGCGCGCTCGTAGAACCATTGGCCGACGCCGTCGGGGCAGTAGACCGAGCGAGAGAGCTTCTCGATCTCGACGTGGAAGGGCTTGTTGGCCGAGAGGTCAGACTGGCGGACGGCGTTCTGGCTGTTGGCGTAGCGCGAGATGTCCGACACCAGGGCCTCTTCCTTGGTCGAGTCCTGCGCCTTCATGACGATGATCTTCGCGGGCACGCGCACGCGGCTCAGGTCGGTGTCCGGATACTTCTTCTTGGTGAAGTAGAGCGAGGCCGTAGTCTGCCCGCCGTTGACGATCTGCAGGCCTTTGAGCCAGGCGATGCCTTGCTCGCCCTCGGAGGTCTTGCCCAGCACCATTTCGTCGGCCACGATGACGATGCCGTTGTTGTAGGCCATGAAGCGCTCGGGCGCGGCGCGGAGCGTCGACTGGATGCCGGCGTTGACGCCCTTGCCCTTGACGCTGAGGAAGGACCGGACATTGGCTTCCAAGAGGCGCGCCCCGAACTTCTCGTAGAGCAGCCGCAGCGCTTCGCCGGGGACCGCCGTCATGGCGTAGTCGTAGTCGTCGCTTTCGCCGGGCACATACACGCAGGGCAGGGGGGAGCCCGACACCTCTTTGAAGTCGACCACCAGCTCGTCGCGTGGCTTGCCTTCGGAGGTGTGCCGGTGCAGCCGCTCGATGTCCATCACTTCCAGGCGCACGGCCTTGCCGCCGATGTCGCGCGTCTTGAAGCTCTTTGACTTGGCGACCCGGTCGGTGATGACGTAGACGCGGACCTGTTCGAGGTCGTTGTAGATGTGCTGCAGCGTGTTGGCCAGCGAGGCCACATCGCTGGACTGATCCAGCCGCTGGGCCATCTTCCCTTCGGCGCACAGCGTCAGGAAGCGCAGGCAGCGCTCGGCGGCCACCTTCGTCTCGGAGTCGGGGATCGGCGTGGGTTCGTCGACGCCGGCATACAGGCTCACGAACAAGTCGAGCTGATCGGTGTCGTCGGAGATGGAGTAGCCGCTCAGCCGCAGGATGGCGTTGCCCACCGTGCCCTCGTAGTGGCACTCGACAGGCTCGAAGGTCATGCCGATCTCCGACATGTGATCCATCACAATGCCGGCGAAGACAAGCTCCTCATAGAGCGCGCCTTCGCGCATCTGAGATTTGACCGCGGACTGCGTCTCGCGCAGGAAGTCCGGCAGGGTTGAACTCATATCGCTCCCAATTTCTTCAATGCATCGGCGGTCGGGATGCTCGGCCCAGCGGCCTTGTCCAGGTCGATCTCGTAGGTGGCCTTCGTGACGCCCAGCGGGACGCTGCCTGGCGTGAGCCGGGGGAAGCCGTCTTTGACTTCGACGACGCGAGTGTCAGCCAGCGCGAATCGGCGGATGTAGCGGTCCGCGTGGGCGTCGAAGTAGCCCGCGGCGATCAGCCGCTCGCTCAGCAGGCGCACGGCCTCGGCTTCGCCCGCGGCGACATCGCGCATCTCCGCCACTAGCTCTGGCAGGCTTTGCCCGGTGTCGGTCTGGCGCAGCCGCGCTCCCGCCAGGAAGAGCGGCTGGCGCACGGAATCGTCGAGCTGTTCGAGCGAGCCGATCTTGGCAGGGAAGCCCGCTGCCGAGAGCGTGGCCTTCACCTCCAAAGAGCCAGTGCCAATTTCGAAGTCGCGGACGCCGTCGAGCGGCCCCACCCACGATTCGATGGCGGAGGCCAGAGGAAGGCCCGCGTCGATGATCGCCCGCAGCAGCGTGAGCTCGCCCACCAAGCCGATTTCGGATTCCGGGCTCAGGGCCTGCGCCCCCTTGCGCATGAACTCCTGCCAGGCGCGGATGCGTCCGAGGAAGACCCGCAGCAGGCGTTTCTCGTCGGCGCGGGACTCGGCATCCATCGCATGAGCCACGTCCGCCACCATGGCGGCGAAGAGTTCCAGGCTGCCGTGCGCGCTGCGGGTGAGGGCGAGCCAGCTCAGCCCGTCGCCATTGGGCTCCACGCGCGACACCGCAAAGCCTTGGCCGTCGGGAAGCTTCTCGGCGGCGGGGATCGCCGAGGTTGAAAAGCTCGCGAGGAGGGCTTCGTTCTTGTCGGGGAAGCTCAAGCCGGCCAGCAAGGAGCAATGGCCGATCGTGGCGATGGAGATGCTGCGCCAGCCGGAGGCATCCGCGCTGTCCCGCAGCGAGCGCCAGGCGAGCTCGATGTCGTCAATCAGCAGGGCCATATTCTTGTGTCCAAAGCAGGTGGTCAACCGCGTATTCGACCTTCACGCCGGAGTCGCTCGATGGGAAGCTGACGCCGAACGCCATGACCGGATCCTTTCGACCCGCCAGCGCCTCGCTGCCCGCTTGCTGGGGATCGAGTGGGTAGAGCAGCAGGAGGCCGCGTTGCGGGGCGGGGGCGACGCCATCGGCCTCGGATCCCTTGCCGCGGATGAAGCGGACCGACGGGCCGTTGGGCGTGTCGGGTTCGCTGGGCTTGACGCCGTTCTTCTGGCGTCCCGCGTCAGGGTTGAACATCTTCTTGGTGCGGGCCAGCGCAGCGCTCCATGCCGCGCTATCCAAGTCGAGCGCCTCGTCTCGGGGCGACAGCAGCCGGCCGATCGCGTATCGGTCCGCGATGTCCCTGTCGGCGCTGCGCTTGGTCATCGTCACGGTTCGACCGCTAGTGAACGTGTGGGCGCCTCCTGAGCCGCCACCCATCAGGGCGACGGTCCACGAGGTCAACTCGCCGGTCGCCGCCATGGAGCGGACGAAGTCGCGGAGCAAAGCGCTGTTGACTTTGCGGGCCTTCGGGTGGGTGATGAAGGACTCGAAGAAGTCCGCGATGTGGTCGGCCGGCACGTTGTTCCAGAGGAAGCCATCCCACTGCTGCTTTTGCGCGCCGCGCATTCGCTCGGGATTGATCTCGTGCGGGGCTCCGCATGCGGCGATGAGCTTGTTGGACGTGTCGAGGTTCTGATCCAGGATCTTGCCGTCGTTGTGCATCGACACGGTTTCGAGCAGATCGCCGCTGAATGACAACTGCAGGTTCTTGGCCGTGCGCATCTTCAACGGCGAGGTCACCAGCAGCACGGGATGGGACTGCACGCGCAAGCCGTAATCGCGCGGAATAGCTCCGCTCTCGGCCATCGTGTCGAACTCCTCGCGCAACTCCTCGGAGGCGTCGGCGATGTGGCCGAACCATTCGACGAGCTCTTCGGTCGTGTAGAGGCGGCAGAGGTCTATGTAGCCGGGCCGATAGCCAAACCAGCGGCCCATCTGCATCAGCGTGTCATACATCTTCGTGGTGCGCACGAAGTAGCTGGTGCATAGGCCTTCGAGCGTCAGGCCCCGAGCGAGCTTGTCGCCGCCGATGGCGATGACTTTGAGCCCCTTGGCGCCTTCTTCGGCGTAGTCGAGTGCGTCCTTGGCTTTGCCGTTGACCATGCGCACGTCGATGTCCGAGAGGACATCGGGCAGCTTGGCGAGCACTTCGGCCCAGGGGAGAACCGATGGCTTCTCCTCAGACTCGGTGAGCTTGGAAGCGATCGCCTCTGTGGTGGGGACGAAGTCGGATTCCCAGATCGCGCGCAGCTCGTCGAGCAGCGCCTCATGGTCGATCCCGCGGGTGATCCGCAGCTTCATCTTCTGGACGAAGTCTTCGACCTGACGATGCACTTCCTTTTGGACGAGCGTGAAGCGGGTCACGTGGACGAGCATCGAGGAGTGCTGCGCCCCTTGGCCGCGGGCCTCCCGGGCCGCGCAGGCCAAGACGAACGAATGGACGGCCTCGCGCAGCGAGGGCGGCAGGATGTCTTGCCCCATGTGGGACGGAGCGTGGTCCTTCTGGTGCTTCGGCGGCATCCAGCCATCGCGGCCGTCCTCGCTCGCGTGGTCCTGGAAGACGCGGGTCAGCGGCAGTCCGCTGCGCCCCTCAGGCGTCTGCAGGCCGAAGACGCGCGCCGGGCCGACGTAGTTCGAAGGTGCGGCCAGGTTGACGATGAAGGATTGGGGGAAGAGGTCGGGGCCTTCCTCGGGCGTCTCGTTCTGGCGGTGGATGAAGATGTTGGCGAAGGGCGTGGCCGTGTAGCCGACGTAGGCCTTCTTGGCGAAGGTGTTGAGGATCTTGCGGATCCGGCTGTTGATGGCCTTGGGCTCGTGGTCCTCGTCGGGCTTGCCATCGGCGCCGATGTGCTGTTCCCCGGTGTCGACCGAGGCGTGGTCGGCCTCGTCGTCGATCAGCAGCAGCGGGAGGTTCGACACGAAGCGCTTGCCGTGCTCGTCGGTGGCATCGGACACATGGCCTCGGATCCATTTGAGGAGGCGCTCCAGCACGACCTTGTGTTTCTTGACGACGAAGAGCCAAGGGCGCTGCTCCGGCGTGATGGCCAGGTGCTTGGCAATCTTGGTGTTGAAGTCGCCGGTGTTGGTGCGGTTCGTCGCGCAGTTGGGCTTGATCTCGAAGTCGCGGCCGTGCTCGCCGACGCCGATCAGCTTGACGATGTCGCCGGTGGCCGAGGTCTCATAGCCGAGGAAGCCCTCTTCGAGGCGGATCTGCGTCTGCGAGCGCAGGTTGTTGTGCAGGCCCGCCAGGATGATGATGATCTTGTAGCCGGAGTCGGCTGCCTTGCAGATCAGGCCCGAATAATTGGCGGTCTTGCCGGACTGCACGTGCCCCACGACCAAGCCGCGCCGATCCCATGCTCCCGCGCGGCCGGGGTCTTCCATCCAGCCCAGGATCCGGTCGGTGGACTTGTCCAAGGCATCGACGGCTGTCACGGACATCTTGCGTTCAAGCATGTCGCGGTAGCGCGGCCAATATCGCCAGTCCTTCTTGCGGGCCGCGTTGAGCCAGGCCTCATGGTCGGTCGTGTCCGACATGCCGGTGTCCCGCCCGATCCACTGGCTGTATCGCCGGATCAGCTCGGCGATTGCGGCGTCCTTGTCGACGGAGCCTTCATTGCCTGGCGCGACAACAGAGGCGGCGATGTTCACCTTGTCAGTGATCAAGGCCGCGGTGATCGACCCCTTGTCCTGATCCGCGACGAGCAGGCTCTGCGCGATGCTGAGCGCCGTCGCGGTCGAGGTGCTGAACTCTGGCATTCGATCCTCCCTTTTGTATGTTCTTGGCCTAGGCTGAGCCGGTGCGGCCAAGCCCCGCGATCAGCCCTGGATAGTTCTGGAACGGCTCGGTCGACAGCAGCGAGCGCTTGGCCATTTCGACGGACATGCCGCGGCGCCCGATCATGTCGGCGAAGAGCGTGCGAAGCACCGCCGCGACGGCCTCGGGCGGGTCAACCGAGAAGCCGGTCTTGGGCGTGTCCTTGTTCTCCGCGGTGTCGAGCCAGATGCGTTGCACGGGCACCGATTCTTCGATCACCCGCAGCATGGCTTTGACCAGCGGCGCGAGATCGCCCGCGCTGTCCAGCACGGCCGCGACCGCCGGATGGTTCGGCTCGATCCGATAGCGGATTCCATCCTTCACGCGGTCGACCCGCCACGCTTGCTCGATCGGCGTGTTGCGCTGGGTGGGCATCGGCGTCCCGCGGTAGGCGAACACCCGGCGGGCGCGCTCGCGCGTGTCCTCGGCCAACCGGGTCAGCCACGCGCGCAGCGCCACCGGCGGGCGGGCAGTCGACTTGCGAACGTCGATCTTCCAGTCGGCGTCAGCAGTGTTGGGGATGTCGAGCTGGATGCGAGCCAGGCGATGCGCCTCTTCGCGGTTCCAGGCTTTCGAGTTGCCGAGGCCGAGCCAGCCGCCAGCGACCAGCAGGCGCTCGTTGCGGTAGACGTAGAAGCCTTGCTGCGCCGTCCAGCCGGCCGGCCCCTCGTTCTTCTTGAACTCGTCCTTGGTCAGCTTGTCGTGGTGGGGCAGGACGTGGCACTGCGCCACCACCAGCCCGCTGTCGGTCCGCATCGGCGCGGGCGGTGAGGTCCACGGCTTGGCGGCGTGCCCCGACATGAACGGATCCCAGGGCTCGACAGGGCGGTTATTGATCAGCAGCTTCATCCGCGCGCGAGGGCCTTGCAGCAGGCGATGGAAGACCATCGCCAGGTGCGCTTCCACAACCATCGTCAACGCCAGGTAGTCGTCCACTGTGTAGCCAGCTGTGACGATTCGGTCGAGCTTCTCCCACAGCACCAGAGTTCCGGACGCCTTGCCATCGAGGCTGGCGAGATGGCGATCGGACCCTTCGGCCGGTCCTTCGAAGAGCAGCCAATCGCTCTTCGGATCGGCCGCGAGCTCGTCGAGATCCCATCGCAGGCAGCTCCGTTCGCCGCCCTTGGCGCTGGCGACTGTCAGGCGACGGCACTGCGAGAGCGACGCGGTTTTCAAGCCCATGCCGAAGCGGCCAAGGTCATGGGCCTCGCGTGCCGCCAAGGGGTTCTTGTCCCCGAGCCGCATTGCGCCTTCGAGCTCCGGGTCGCTCATGCCGCGCCCGTCGTCCAGGATCAACACGCGGCTGCCGGGCCCGTCCCACTGGAAATCGATTCGGACCTCGCCCGCGCCGGCGGAGATGCTGTTGTCGACGATGTCGGCCAAGGCCGCTGCCGTCGAATACCCCAATCCCCGCAGGGATTCGAGCATCGCCATCGCGCGCGGCGGTGCCTTGCGGGTCTTCGCGATCATTTCCAATAGCCTTTCCCTGGCCAGAACGCGAAGCCGAAATCCAGGAGCTTGCGGATCAGTCGACGGTGCGTGTTGTCGCGGGGTTCCAGCAGTTCCACCCAGATGCTGCCGGCGCTCAGGCGCTCGTCATTGACGGGGACGCCAAGCTCAACTGCCTTCGCGAGGATCTGGTCCAGCGCGGAAGGCTTCGAAGCGTCGGCGGCTTCGCCGGGCGCGCGTCGCGGCCGAGGCACCGCCTGCCGCTTTGGCGTAGCCGGCTGCGGAACGGGTTCAGCGGTGTCGTGCTCGTCGGCTTCACCGGGCGCTCGGCGAGAGGCGAGGGGGTTCTCCTCCGGCTCCAAGCCTAGCGCCATGCGCGCGAATGGTTCGGACCGCGAGACATGCTGGAGCTTCCTGATTGCTTTGGCTTCGATCTGCCGGATGCGTTCCCGCGTGACTTCGAAGCGCGTCCCGATCTCGTCGAGTGTCAGCGCCTCGTCGACCCCGATCCCGAAATGCAGCCGCAGGATCCGCTCTTCCTTGCGATCCTTGGTCGAGAGCGCTGAGATGAAGCGGTCCACAGCGCGATTCAGTTGAATCTCGTCGACAACGTCCGCGGGATCGGGCGACGCGTAGGCGTCGCGCGCGTCGATGGCGATCATCCTGTCTACGGTCTCCTCGTCGATGGCGGATGGCTCGGGTGCGATGCGCATCAGCACCGCGAGCTTGTGGGGTGGCATTTCCACGCGCTCCGCCAGCTCGGCTAGGGTCGGTTCGCGGCCAGAGGCTGTCTCGAAGGCCTGGGCAATGCGCTCCGCACGCTGGAGCTTCTCGAAGATGTGGACCGGCACGCGAATGGTTCTGCCCTTGTCGGCGACGTGCCGGCTGATCTGTTGTCGGACCCACCAGGTGGCGTAGGTCGAGAAGCGAAAGCCGCGGCGCCAGTCGTAGCGGTCGACGGCTTTGAGCAACCCGATGTTCGCCTCCTGCGCCAAGTCGTCCAGCGGTTCCCCGCTGTATAGGTATTTCTTGGCGTGGAAGAAGGCCAGCTTCAAATTTGCCGCCGTCATCCTGTCGCGGTGCTGCCGGAAGCCGGCCATGGCGCGTGCGAATGCGGGGCAGGGCGCCAATCCATGGGCGGCGTCAATCAGCTCCAACAAGAAGCGTCGGTTGAGGCGCAGGCCAGTAAGCGCCTGGCGAATCTCTTGGGGCGAGGCCCTTGGGGCATCTTCGGCTTCGGTCAGCGCGGCCAGGCGACGGAGCGCATCGGCGAAGCCGGCGTCGCCAGCGTCAGCAAGCTCTGCGTTCCTCGGCTCGCCGTCGTCTTCCGCGGCGTCTTCGGAGTCCTCTACGGTAGGTTCGCCCGCTTCCAACCCTTCGGCCGAAGCAGGCTCCGGGTCGGGCTCGCCACCAACCCAGATAGAGGAGAGCTGGCGCGATCCGGCGATGGCGTCCGCGCCGGCGGCCAGGGTCCGCGCGATGCCATCAGGCCAACTCGCCAGCGCGTCGAGCGCCACGTCGAGGGCGGCTTCCATGTCCTTGGCGAGCCGGACCTCTTCTTCGGCCGTGAGCAGCCGCAGGCGCTGGAACTCGCGCTGGTAGATGCGCAGGGGCTCGTGGCGGGGCGACGCCGCCCGATCGATCGCGACAAGGGCTTCATCGAGGGCAGCCTCTTCGTCGGGTGTCTCCTCGGGGTCCACGAACACCTCGAAGCTTTCGTCTGCGCCGGAGAATTCGAAGCGTTCGTCGGCCTCTGCGCCAAGGTCGTTGATGACCATGGCCAAGTAAGCCTCGGCCTCAGGGTTGGCCGAGCGGTCCTCGTTGGTGGACTGGGCTTGAACATCCAGCGCAGGGACGCTGCCTTCCCGGAGCGCCCGCAGCAAGAGAAGTCTGAGCCTCGCGCGGCGTTCGGCATCGTCCGCCCGAGCCAGTGGCAAGGCCACTTCCGGCAGGTACGCGTCGATGTCGTCCCATTCGGCGGATGAGTCGATCGGCTCGTGGGCAGTGATGGCGATTTGGACCGCGCTGGCCGAATCCACGACCACCAAGTCGGCTTCGGGCCGCGTCGGCTCCTCTTCGACCTCCCAGCCCGAGAGGTCGAACTCCCCATCGTCCAGCTCTTCGAGGAAAGGCGCCAGGGGCGGAGCGGCCTCCTGCACAGGAGGCTCGGCCGCCGTATCTGGCTCGGTCGGCGCCGAGATCGCAGCCGGTTCGGCCGGCGTGGCCGCTTCGGCTTTGGGATGGGCGGGGAGAGCTGGTTCAGAAGCAGGATCCGACCCGAAGATGACTTGTATGTCGGACGGTGAGAAGGAGGCAGGCAGCGCGCAGACGGAGTCGAGGATCGCCGCGGTGGCTTCCGCCCCAGCCGCGATGGCAATTTGGAGGGCGGTTCTGCCCGAAGGGTCGCGCAGGCCGTGATCGGCACCAGCGCTGAGGAGCAACTTGCAGATGGCTGGCTTGTTGCGGATGGCGGAGAGCATGAGGGGCGTCATACCGCTGGCGTCGCGGGCGTTGAGGTCGTCGCCCCGTTCGATATGAAGTTGAACTGCGCTCTCGACGCCGGCCATCACGGCCATCCGCAGGAACTGGCTCAGAGGCCTCACGCCGGCGACGTTCGCTTCGTTCACCTGGGCGCGCCTTTGCCGCCCGGTCGATCCGCGGACTCCCTCGGTTCCTCGTTCAGCGCGCTGTCACACTCCGTCGTGAGGCGCTGGTCTTGGCCAAGCACTCGTCTTCCCCTGGGGCCGATGCGGCCAATTTGAGTTTTCTAGCGGTTACAAATTCTACCGGGGCGGAAGCGTGCCGAGGCTGGAGTTACCACTGAAGAAGGCGGTAGGCGTTTTGATCGGCGAGTACTTGGCTCGCTTACTCTGCATGGCGCCTCTGATTGCGCCTCAGTTTGAGCCTCGATGAGGTCTACTGAACCCAGGCGATTCGCGGAGACGGCGACGACCCGGCAGAAGACGCGCAGCGCTCGCGCCGCCAGCCACTAAGCACGCCTGAGGAGGACAGACTCGGCTGTACCGGTAGATCCAACCGGCGGTTCACCTGGCTGTGAATCCGGCCATCTTCACTGCGACACAGCGACAAGCTCACGCACCTCACCCCTCGAGCCGGGCCTGGCGCCGACGCTGCGCCTGACCGCAAACGCTTCGATGTGCCACCCCTTGAACAGGGCTCGCGCCTCCGGCGTGTCGTGGTTGGAGACCAGCACCTTCGCGCCTCGGCTGGCGGCCTGGACGCAGCATGCCAGGAGCCGCTCATGGTCGGCCTTCGAAAACCCGTGGGCCGTATAGCCCGTGAAGCTCGTCCCCGACGTCGAGTCCAGATAGGGTGGGTCGCAGTAGACGACGTCTCCTGCGCCCGCGAGCTCGATGGCCGCGGCATAGCCCCCGTTGAGCACCAGGCAGCGTGCGAGCTTCACGGCCGCCGCCTCGTAGCGCTGCACATCGAAGACCGGCACCGATGCAGGTGCTCCGTAGGGTACGTTGAACTCGCCTTTGCGGTTCACCCGGAACAACCCGTTGAAGCCGAACTTGTTCAGATAGGGCAGTCGGACCGCACGCTCGAAGCGGTGGGTGGATGCATTGAACTCCGCTCGAATGCGCAAATAGGCCTCTTGGCTGAGGCCGCTCTCGACGAACAGCGCCGACACATGCTCGATGAACTCATGTGGCCGCGATTGCAATGCCGCCCACACCGCTGCGAGGTCGGCATTCGCATCGTTGATGACGTAGCGGTCGTAGTCGGTGCCCAGGAAGACAGAGCCCGCCCCAACAAAGGGCTCGATGAGCCTGCCGCCGGGTGGCAACAGTGGCAGCAGCTTGGGAAGGACTCTGGACTTACCCCCGGTCCACTTGAGGAAGGGCTTGGAGGTGGTGGCGTCGGATGCGGGATGTGTGTACATCCCACGTGTAGCTGCGCTTGTTTATCTCCCCGGTTGCGAGTAGTGGCCCTGACCGCTCAGGCCTACCGGCCAGTGTTCGCCGAATGAAAAGAGGGCAGGCCCATGGCCCGCCCTCTTCATGAACGATGGATACGCTGACCTGCGTTAGCTCCCGATGCCATCGAGCTGCCACTTGTTGTGCTGGTGCTCCAGGTGCGCCTCCCACTCCCTTGGGTCCACCGGCGTCATGGACTGGCACAGCATGGGTGTCTCGACAATGGCGCAGCGCAACGGCTGCTGGACGCCCAACTGGCTCGCCAGCACCGCTTCAAGTCGTCCCTGACTGATGAGTTCGAGCAGCCTGCCGGCCAGGAGGTCGCTCTCCAGTTCGTTCCCTTGGACTTCACGAGCCTCGGAGAAGTCCTGGTCATGTCCAGCCGGTGGCGCGTTGAGCAGCTCGCCTTTCCCGCCGTGCATCCGCATGAAGCTGACGCCGTCTCGGCGCCAGCTGTCGATGACCTACACCTACGCCGCCGACCGGCCCGGCTCGTCCAATGGTGTGAGCGTCGCTCACTATCGGCAACTCGCCGAGGCGGCTTCGCTGCTGCTCGGTCGCTCCATCGGCATCGAGGTCATCGGCCGCCGCATGCCGACCGACGACGGCTGTGCGTTGAATGACACCCGCCTGGCGCGAGCCATTTGGAAGGCCTCCGAGAAGGAGGTTTTCTGGACCGAAGGACGGTACCGCGTCGAGAAGCTGGCCTCCTTCTTCGCTTCACTGAAACCGCATGCCGCGCGGATCCGTGCGTTGATGGAGCGTCATCGTGCTTGAACACATGCTGTCGCCGTTGATGCCCAACTCCCGGGAGCTCCTCGAGCGCGCGCAGCCCTACCTCTTTGATGAGGACTGCGCGGCGGACCTCGCGCTGCTGCATGCAATAGGTGTTCTCGGCTCCATGCGCGAGTCGGAGCTGGCGCTGTACTTCCGCGGTCAGCTTGTGCCGGTCGCCGAGACGCAGGGCTATGCCGACGAGTTCGCCGTCGTCTACCCGGCTTGCAACGGACAGGGTGAGGTGACGAGTGAAAGCGCGGTGCATGCTACCCGGCGCCGGCTGCGCAAACTGGTCGAACGCAAGCTGCTGGCCGTGGCCACGGTCGCGCGCACGACGTCGGACCACCTGGCAGGGCGCTACTACTGGCTCACGCGCAGCGGTGCGCGTTGCGTCCTTGATGCGGGCTGCGCCGCGTTGGACGACTCACGAGAGGTTGAGAGCATCCTGCGCGACGTCACGAAGACCTGCATGGCCGTCGCTCAGAAGGGAGCTCTGGAGGGATTCAAGGCGGCCGATGAGGGATTGCGGCGGGAGGCCGCAAAGCTCCGCGGGCGTCAGTGGTCGGAACGGTCTGCAGGCCGGCGTCAGGCCACAGACTTTGCGCAACGTTGATTCAAAGCCCCCTTTGGGGGCTTTTCTACGCCCAATGGTTTCCCAAGGTCCGATACCGCCGAATTTCTCTCGTCTTAAGTTTCAAGCCGCCCTCCGCGGCCGGAACGGCAATACGTTCGTAGCCAACTCATTGGGCAGCGGCTCGCACGGAGCTGGCGACGCGGGCGCATCGTCGGTTGGGGCCTCAACCTGTGCGTTGGTGATTTCCTTCATGGTCAGCGTAGCGCCTTTGGCCAGGCGGCGGTTACCGCGGTGCAGGCTGATTTGCTTTTGGTCTGCGAACGCTGCGTCGAGCCTTTTTGCCAAGCTGGGCGTGCACAGGTGGGTGTATCGAAGCAGCATGCGGGTGTCGCGATGGCCCGAGAACGCTTGCAAGTCCACGAGGGAAAAGCCGCCAGGCAGATTCGAGCCGGCGTCTGCCACGCGAGAGATGGCCTCATGCCTGAGGTCGTGGATATGCAGTTCGTCGGCGTCCACGAATCCAGCCGCTTTGCAGATGCGCGTCCATGAGTTGCGCAGTTCGTCCAGGCTGAGCGGAAACACATACGCGCTCTCACGCGGCAGGCGCTGCAGTAGTTCAATCAGATGCGCGCGCAGCGGCAGCTTGCGAGGGCGACCATTCTTGGTTTCCGGGATGAATGCCGTTTGGCTTTCGAAGTCGATACGGTCCCAGGTCATCGTCAACGCCTCGCTGCGGCGCGCGCCGGTCATGAGTTGAAAGTTCACGAATGTCTCAAGCAGTGGAACGTGAACGCAAGTGGCTTCTGCTTTTGCCATGTGCGCCGCCCGCGCTGCGTTGACGATGGCCTTGCGCCGGTAGGTCGTCGCCGCTTCTTGCGATTGGGCGCGTTCGGCGCTCATGAGTTCTTCGAGGCGCACTGCGACGGACCGCTTCGCGTCTTCAGCGTGTGCGGCATCGAGCAATCGCTGCTCCTCGTTCCCTTTCAGGCGACGGTCTCGCTCGTTGAAGTAGCTCGGGCGCTTGACTCCGGCCATCGGGTTCTGCGTCATGGGGATGCGCCAGGTGTCGATGGCCATCCGGCATACGGCAGAGAACAGGTCCAACTCGCGGTCCACCGTCGAACCTGCAACGGATTGGCAGCGGTCGTCGATGTAGTCATTGAAGTCGGTCGGCAGCAGTTCCGCGAAACTCTTGAGCACGAAGCGCGATGTAACCGACGCTTCGCGCACCTTCTTGCCGGACGCCTTGCGGAACTTCTTGCCGGCGAGACTGGGGTTTGGGTTCTTGTGTGCGGCATAGGCCGCTGCAATGTCCACCCGCGGCAGCCCGGCGTCTTCGAGGATGGCGTTGATGATGTAGCCCTCGACCTCGAACCCTTTATGACGTGGCGATTCCTCACGTAAGTAGCGAGCCAGCAAGTCGGCGAACGAGAACCTGCGTGCCTTGCCGTAGTCGACAAACAGTCCCTGCCGGCGCTCGGACTCGATGCGCTGCTGGATTTCGACCGCTTCCTGCTCGGAGTCCGCGAAGAGGGTTTGGTCGGGGTAGCCCACCTGGCGCACGCGGACCGCGAACGAGTCGTTGAGCCGTGAGACCTTCGGCTTGAAGCCCTGGTCCTTCAGCGTCTGGATGTAGGCCTTCACCGCCTTGGTGGCGCTGTGGGTGAAGGTGAGGGTGAGGTCGTCGCGGTTCTGAACCGCGACCTTGAACCGTGAGCGGTTCTCGATGGAAGCCATGACGTTGCTCCGTCAGTTGTGGAGCAAGGTCTAGGGAGAGGGTTTTAGCCATTTCTGCGTGGCGGAGGTGCGAAGGGCGGCGGATTGCCACCAAATTGCCACCAGCCACGCCAGAAACACAAAAGCCCCTGCGTCAGGGGCTTCGTATGTCCTTGATTTACAAGGAAATTCTGGTCGGGGTGAGAGGATTCGAACCTCCGGCCTCTACGTCCCGAACGTAGCGCTCTACCAGGCTAAGCTACACCCCGATGTGAGAAGACTTGATGACTCAAGCCGCTCATCGTTTTTCTGTCTGATCAACTTTGCCTAGAAAGACCGGTCAACCGACTGAGCACAAAATTCTAGCAGAGCTTCGCGCCAAATAGAAGGGGGTAGCAAATTTAAACAGTCGCGGGCGCGGGCGGCCTCGGCGCGTGCGGCCTCGCGCGTCGCTTCCAGTGCTCCGGTGCTGCGCACGATCTTGACGATTTCGGCCAGCCCCTGAACCTCGCCATGTTCGATGGCGTGACGTATCAGTTCGCGTTGCTCGGGCTGGCTGCGCTCCATCGCGATCAGCAGGGGCAGGGTGGGCTTGCCCTCGCGCAGATCGTCGCCGACGTTCTTGCCCAGTGCTGCCGTGTCGCCCTCGTAGTCCAGAACATCGTCGATCAGCTGGAAGGCGGTGCCCAGGGCGCGACCATAGCCGGCGCAAGCCTCCTCGACGTCCGGGCTACTCTGCGCCAGCACGGCGCCCAGGCGTGCGCTGGCTTCGAACAGCTTGGCGGTCTTGTAGCGGATCACGCGCAGGTATTGCTCCACCGCCACATCGGGGTCGTGCATGTTCATCAGCTGCAGGACCTCGCCCTCGGCGATCACATTGGTGGCTTCGGCCAGGACCTCCAGCACGCGCATCCGATTGACCGACACCATCATCTGGAAGGCGCGCGAGTAAAGGAAGTCGCCCACCAGCACGCTGGCGGCATTGCCAAACAGCGCATTGGCGGTGGGCTTGCCGCGACGCAGCGAGGATTCGTCGACGACGTCGTCGTGCAGCAACGTTGCCGTGTGGATGAACTCCACGACGGCGGCCAGTTCGAAGCGCTCAGCTTGCGTGTAGCCCAGGGCGCTGGCAAACAGCAGTACCAGCTTGGGGCGCATGCGTTTGCCGCCGGCATGCACGATGTAGCCGCCGATCTGATTGATCAGCGCCACATCGGAGGTCAGTCGCTGTGCGATGACGGCATCCACTTCGCGCATCTCCGCGACCAGCTTGGCTTGAACCTCGGCAACAGGGGAGGGGGACGAGGCAGACGCAGCTTGCACTCTCAACTCTCTTTTTGGCGAAGCGCAGATTATAGGAACAGCCCATCGGTCCATCAGTCCATCTGCCGATCAGCGGGGCGTGGCGTCGGTTGCGGCGGGCGTGTCGGGCCGGTCCTTGGTGTTTTCCCGTGCTCATGCTACACTCGCGGGCTCTGCGCCCTTGAGGCGTGGATTTGAGACCTAGGCCGGCTCTGCATGGCTTGGGTGGTTTTATTGAAAGGGCTGATATGTACGCGGTCATAAAAACCGGCGGCAAGCAATACAAGGTTGCTGCTGGCGAAAAGATCAAGGTAGAACAGATTGCTGCGGATGTTGGCCAAGAGATCGTGATCGACCAAGTTCTCGCCGTGGGTAACGGCGCCGAACTGAAGGTTGGCACTCCCTTGGTTGCTGGCGCAAGCGTCAAGGCCACTGTTGTGGCACAGGGCAAGCACGACAAGGTGCGCATCTTCAAGCTGCGTCGTCGCAAGCACTACAAGAAGAGCCAGGGCCATCGCCAGACCTACACCGAGCTGGAAATCAGCGCGGTCAACGGCTGATCCCTTCGCTTTTTTCGCCAACAGTTCAAGGAGCTAATCCATGGCACAGAAAAAAGGCGGCGGTTCCACACGGAACGGCCGCGACTCCAAACCGAAGATGCTGGGTGTGAAGGCCTTTGGTGGCCAGGTCATCTCGGCTGGTTCCATCATCGTGCGTCAGCGTGGCACCCGCTTCCACGCCGGCACCAACGTCGGCATGGGCAAGGATCACACCCTGTTCGCGCTGATCGACGGCACGGTGTCCTTCGCCGTCAAGGGCGAGAAGAACCGCTCGACGGTCATCGTCACGCCGGTCTAAACGCCAGCGCGAGCGCCGGGCGGGGCAGCAGCCGACCGCCCGCGTTTGAACCAAGCCC
>Ga0255338_1003185_pt1 | contig 20530 bp, 22 predicted proteins | sample MeOH1_35cm_T4_19_FD_203715 | JGI IMG/M metagenome (GOLD analysis project Ga0255338, IMG submission 203715) | Sandy soil microbial communities from University of British Columbia, Vancouver, Canada - MeOH1_35cm_T4_195 | ecosystem: Engineered > Artificial ecosystem > Sand microcosm > Unclassified ...
CTGCATGTTGTGTCTCCTCCAACGCAAAGTGCCCCGATTGGACGTGATGACGCGGCGGCCGTCGCCGGAAAAGCCGGGGCGGCTCGCCAGACGTGAAGGAAGATTGATCGAGGTCAAACCCCGGGGGCCGGGCATCGCGCCGCCACCACAGCGCCCCGGAATTCGCGGGCCGCGGGCAGCATCCTTCGCAGCGAGTCGCGCCTGCGTCTATAGTCCGGCCTTCACCGAGCCAACAAGGAGCCGTGCACGATGCGCCATCCAGCCTGTCTGCTGGCAACTGCGGCGATCTTCGCCATGTCCTGCGCCGCACAGGCGCAGACGAAGCAGGAGCATGTCCATGGGCACGCCCACCAGGTCATGCCCTTCGAAATGGACAAGACGATTCACGTGTTCCGGATGACGGAGTCCGGCGGTGTTCAGCGGGTGGTCACGCGAAGTTCGGTGGCCGACGCCCATCAAGTCTCCTTGATCCAGGATCATCTGAAGCACGAGGCCAAGCGCTTCCAGAGCGGCGACTTCGGCGATCCGGCGAAGCTGCACGGCGCCGCCATGCCCGGATTGGAGCAGATGCGGGCCGCCGCCACTCGCATGAGCATCACGTATCGGCCGCTGCCCAACGGGGCGCAGATCGAGTTCCGTGCGAAGGACATTCGCGCCATCACCGCGATCCACCGCTGGTTTGGCGCACAGTTGTCGGAGCACGGCGCCGACGCGAAGGCCGAGTAGGCGCGGCAGCGGCTGCGCGGGCACGCCGCGGCGGCTGCATCGCGGCAGGACCGGCGCCGCGCGAACGACCCGACCCTACCGCGCCATCGACCGGGCGGTCTTCGCGGCCTCGCGGTGGATCCACGACAGGAAGGCGTCGACCGGGGCGCGCCTGGCGTGCTTGGCCGGATAGACCACGAAGTGCGCCTTGACCCGTATGGCCTTGTCCAGGCCGAACACCGGCTTGAGCTTCCGGTCGGCAAGATGCAGGCCGGCGTTGGTCGTGCTTTCCAGCGCCACCCCGAGGCCCTGCGTCGCCGCATCCAGCGACATCTGCGCGCGATCGAAGCGGAACGTGAACCGGTCCGGCGCACGCTTGTCGGTGAATGCCGCCAGCCAGTCCGACCACTGGACCACGCTGACGTTGCTTTGAATGAGGGGCACTTCCAGCAGCTGCTCCATTCTCTTGAGCCGATGCTCGCGAATGAAGGCCGGGCTGGCCAGCGGCACGATCCGCTCCTCGAACAGGGGCTCGACCACCAGGTCGCCCCACCGCGGCACGCCGTAGCGAATGTCGAGGTCCGCCTGCCCCAGCGCGAAATCGCTGTGGGTGTGCGCCGCGGACAGGTTCAGCGAAATGTCCGGGTGCGCGTCGGCGAAGCCCCGCAGCCTCGGCATCAGCCACAGGCTCGCGAGGCTGGGCGCCGAATGCACGTACAGGCTGTTGCCGACGCCCTGCCGCAAGTCCTCGGTGGCGGCCGAGATGGCCGACAGCGCGCCGGCCACCCGCTCCAGGTACTGCTCGCCGGCCGTGCTCAGGCGCACGCCGTGCGCGCTGCGCTCGAACAGCCGCACGCCCAGGTCCGCTTCCAGCCGCGCCACCTGGTGGCTGACGGCGGACGCGGTGAGGTGCAGCTCGGCCGCCGCGAAGGCAAAACTGCGGCGCCGTGCCACGGCTTCGAAGGCCAGGAGATTGGTGACGGGGGGGAGGGAGGCCATCGGGGTTCACCCTGGGGTTAGATGACGAAACGTCATCTTAGGCTGAAGAAACATCGCTTGTCATCCGGTTCGCCGGCCGCGAACATCCGCCGCAAGAACAACGGAGACACGCAATCGCCTGACCTCAGCAGGCCTGCGCCAGGCCGGCCCGCACGGCCGGCACCGCCTCCGCGGTTCGAAGCGAACCCCCAACCCTCACAGAGATTGAAGATGTTGCTCAAAGACAAGGTTGCCGTGATCACCGGCGGCGCAGGAATCAACGGCCTGGGTTTCGCCACGGCCCGCCAGATGGCTGCCCAGGGCGCCAGGGTCGTCATCCTGGATCTGGCCCGCGCCGAACCCGCGGCGGCCGCGGCGCGCCTGGGCGAGGGGCACCTCGGCCTGGTGGCCGACGTCACCGACAAGGCCGCTTGCGAAGCGGCGGTCGCCCAGGTGCAGAAGTCCTGCGGCCGCATCGACATCCTGGTCAACAACGCCGGCATCACGCAGCCGGTGAAGACGCTGGACATCACCGGCGCCGACTACGACCGCATCCTCGACGTCAGCCTGCGCGGCACGCTGTACATGTCGCAGGCGGTGCTGCCCGCCATGCGCCAACAGCGGTCGGGGTCGATCGTCTGCATCTCGTCGGTTTCGGCGCAGCGCGGCGGCGGCATCTTCGGCGGCCCGCACTATTCCGCGGCCAAGGCCGGCGTGCTCGGCCTGGCGCGTGCAATGGCGCGCGAGTTCGGCGCCGACGGCATCCGCGTCAACTGCATCACCCCGGGCCTGATCGAGACCGACATCACACAAGGCAAGCTGACGCCGGACAAGAAGAAGGAGATCGCCGAGACGATCCCGCTCGCCCGGCTGGGCCGTGCCGACGACGTGGCCGGCGCCTGCGTGTTCCTGGCCAGCGACCTTTCCGCGTACTGCACCGGCATCACGCTCGACGTGAACGGCGGCATGTTGATCCACTGAATCCGATTCGCACCCCCCAAACGCCAACCCCCAGGAGACAAGCAACCATGCAACGCAAGACCTTTGTCCGAACCCTATTGGCAGTTGCTGCTGCCGCCCTGCTGCCGCTGGCGGCCCAAGCCCAGGCGGTCAAGCTCACGCTCGGCCACGGCGCCGCGCTCGGCAACCCAAGGCATGAGGCCGCGGTCAAGTTCGCCGAGGTCGCCAAGGCCAAGAGCGGCGGACGCATCGAAGTGCAGGTGGCGCCGTCGGCCCAGCTGGGCGACGACGCCGCGATGGTGACCGCGCTGCGCACCGGCGCGCTGGACTTGAGCGCGAACTCGCAGGGCGCGGTGGCCAACGCCGTGCCGGAATACGCGGCCTTCGGCATGCCGTTCATGTTCTCGAGCCCGGCCGCGGCCTTCAAGGTGCTGGACGGCCCGCTGGGCAAGGAACTCGCCGACAAGTCCGCCGAGAAGGGGCTGATCCTGCTGGGCACCTGGGACAACGGCATCCGCCAGATGACCAACAGCAAGCACCCAATAGCCAAGGTCGAGGACATGAAGGGCCTGAAGATGCGCACGCCGCCGGACGCCGTCCTGGTCGACATCATGCAGGCGCTGGGTGCCGAGGCCCAGCAGATCAAGTTCGCCGAGCTCTACGTGGCCCTGCAGCAGGGCGTGGTCGACGGCCAGGAAAACCCCCTCGTCAACATCCACGCCAGCAAGCTCTACGAGGTGCAGAAGCACCTGGCGCTGACGAACCACCAGTTCCAGATGACGCCGTTCCTGATGAGCAAGCGCAGCTATGACAAGCTGTCCGATGCCGACAGGAAGGCGGTGCGCGAGGCCGCCGCCGAAGCCACCGCGCTGCAGCGCAAGCTGTCGCAGGAAGCCGACGAGAAGCTGCTGGCCGAGCTCAAGGCCAAGGGCGTGCAGGTGACCACGGTGGACAAGGCCGTCTTCGCCAAGGCCACGGCCAAGGTCGAAGAGAAGTGGGTGACCGGCCCGATCGGGCCTTACCTGAAGAAGGTGAGCGCGGCGGCCCGCCAGCCCTGAAGGCCCGATCGCGACAGCCTCGAAGGGCGCCGGCCGGCAGGCCGGCGCTCGCAAGGAGATCTCCATGAACATCGTCGAACGGACCGTGGTCCTCTTGTGCCACGTGATCCTCTGGATCAGCACGGCCGCCATCTTCGTGATCCTGGCGGCCAATACCGTGCTGCGCTATTCCACCGGCGCCAGCCTGCAATGGGCCAACGAGGTCCCTGAACTGCTGTTTCCCTGGCTCGTGACCGCGGGTGTCGTGCTCGCCGCGCAGCATGGCTCGCACATCACGACGGCATTCCTGGTGGAAAAGCTTCCGCTGGCCCTGCGCCGCATCGTGGGCACCGCGGGCTGGATCGTCGTCTGCGGCCTGTACGCCACGCTGGCGGTGGCCACCTGGCGGATGCTTTCCATCGTGCACGACGAGAAGTCCGCCATCCTCCAGGTGCCGGGCTCGGTGACCTACGGCTGCGTGATGGGAGGCATGGCGCTGCTGGCCGTGCTCGCACTCCAGTCCGCCTGGCGCACCTGGAAGGCCAGGAGCGAGCAGGAGGCCGCGCAAGTGGCCCATGACCCGGTGCCGCACTGGTAAGGACAACGTCATGAGCGCGCTCATCCTCCTCGTCTTCCTCGCAGGCGCCGTCGTCGCCATTCCCATCGCGCACGCGCTGCTGGTGTCCGCCCTGGCCGCGGCCGCGATTTCCGACCGGGTCCCGCTGGACCTGCTGGTGCAGCAGATGGTCGCCCAGGTGCAGAGCTTTCCGCTGATCGCCATTCCGTTCTTCATGCTCACCGGCTCCCTCATGATGGGCGGCCGCCTGGGCGAAGCCCTGATCGGCGTGCTTTCGACATTGATCGGCCGCTTCCACGGCGGTCCCGGCCAGGTCGGCGTGCTGTCCTCCACCATCTTCGGCGGCGTTTCGGGCTCCGCGGTGGCCGATGCGTCCGCCATCGGCTCGCTGCTGATCCCGTGGCAGAAGCGCCTGGGTTACCCGCCGGCGTTCTCGGCGGCGACGCTGGCCGCCGCGGCCACGATCGACATCCTCATCCCGCCGTCGATTCCCATGATCCTGTTCGCGCTGGCGAGCAACACGTCGGTCGCCGCCCTGTTCGTGGCGGGCATCCTGCCTGGCCTCGCCATGTGCGGCGGCTTCATGGCCGTGTGCTGGTGGATCGGCAAGCGCCGCAACTTCCCGCGCGAGACCCGCAAGCTCGACTGGGCCGTGTTCCGCAAGCAGCTGCTCTATGCATCCCCGGCGCTGGTGCTGCCGGTGCTGATCGTGCTGTTCCTGCGGTTCGGCATCGCCACCCCGACCGAGGTCAGCGTGCTGTCGACGCTCTACGCGGGCCTCGTGTCGGCGGTGGTGTATCGCGACCTGGGCTGGAAGCGCCTGCACGCCTCGGTGACGGAGGCCGGCCTGGCCACCGGCGTCGTGCTGCTGGTGATCATGGCCTCGGCCGCCATCGGCTGGCTGCTCACCTTCGACCGCATGCCCGACGGCATCGTCGCCTGGGCGCAGGCGCATCTGAGCAGCGGCTGGAGCGTGATCCTGCTGATGAACGTGCTGATGCTCGTGTGCGGCATGTTCATCGACCTGCCGGCCGCCGTGCTGCTGCTGACGCCGGTGTTCGTGCCGCTTGCCAATGCGATCGGCATGGACCTCGTCCAGCTGGGAATCATGATGACCGTGAACCTGGCCATCGGCCTGTACACGCCCCCGGTGGGAACCACCCTCTTCATCACCAGCGCCGTGGCCAAGGTGAAGGTCGGCGAGACGGTGCGCGAGCTGGGACCTTTCTACGCGGTCGCGTTCCTCGTGCTGCTGCTGGTGTCCTACGTGCCGCTGTCCATCTTGAAGTGAACGCGCTGCTTTCCGTATCAGGAGAATTTGGAATGAGCTCATCCCCCGAGCTGGCCAGGCTGGCCGGCAGTGCCTATCGAATCCGCCGCTACGCCCTGCGCATGGGCGAAGTGCAGGGCCAGGGTTACATCGGCCAGGCCCTGGGCTGGGCCGACGTGCTGGCGGTGGCCTACTGCCACGCCATGAACCTGCGCCCGGACGAACCCGAGTGGGAAGGCCGCGACCGCTTCCTGCTCTCGCATGGCCACTACGCGATCGCGCATTACGCTGCCCTCATCGAGGCCGGCGTCGTCGCCGAGAGCGAGCTCGAAACCTACGGCAGCGACGACAGCCGCCTGCCGATGTCGGGCATGGCGTCCTATACACCGGGGATGGAAATCTCCGGCGGCTCGCTGGGCCAGGGCCTGGTCATCGGCGTGGGCATGGCGCTGGGACTGAAGCAGAAGCAGAACCCGGCCTTCGTCTACAACTCGATGTCCGACGGCGAGCTGGATGAAGGGTCGACCTGGGAGGCCGCGATGTCCGCTGGCCACTTCGGGCTGGACAACCTGATCTGCCTGGTCGACATCAACAACCAGCAGGCCGACGGCCCGTCCTCCAGGGTGCTCGGCTTCGAGCCGCTCGCCGACAAGTGGGCCGCCTTCGGCTGGCACGTGCAGCGCGTGAACGGCAACGACCTCGCCGCGGTGCTCCAGGCCTTCGACGCCGCCCGCGCCCTGAAGGAAGCCAGGCCGCGCGTCATCCTCTTCGACACCTTGATGGGCAAGGGCGTGCCGTTCCTCGAACAGCGCGAGAAGAACCATTTCATCCGGGTCGACCCGCCCGAGTGGCAGCAGGCCCTCGACATCCTCGACCAGTCACAGCCCTACGTGCAGCCTGAAGGAGCAACGGCATGAGCAGCGTCACCGCGGAGAAGAAGCCCCGCCTGACCACCTCGGCGATGATCGCCTCGATCGCCTCCGAGGGGCAGCAGGTGAGGGCCGCGCCGTTCGGCAAGGCCCTCGTCGAATATGCCGCCGGCCATCCCGAGGTGGTCGGCCTCACGGCCGACCTCGCGAAGTACACCGACCTGCATCTGTTCGCGCAGGCCTACCCCGAGCGCTTCTACCAGATGGGCATGGCCGAGCAGTTGCTGATGGGCGCTGCCGGCGGCATGGCCAAGGAGGGCCTGGTGCCGTTCGCGACGACGTACGCGGTGTTCGGCACCCGCCGTGCCTACGACTTCATCCACCAGGTGATCGCCGAGGAGAACCTCAACGTCAAGATCTGCTGCGCCCTGCCGGGCCTGACCACCGGTTACGGCCCCAGCCACCAGGCGACCGAGGACCTGGCGATCATGCGCGGCGTGCCGGGCCTGACCATCGTCGATCCGTGCGACGCGCTGGACATCGAGCAGGCGGTGCCGCAGATCGCGGCGCACAAGGGCCCGGTGTACATGCGGCTGCTGCGCGGCCAGGTGCCGCTGGTGCTCGACGCCGTCGAGGGGTACCGCTTCGAGCTGGGCAAGGCGAAGATGCTGCGCGAGGGCGCCGACGTGCTGGTGATCTCCAGCGGCATCCTGACCATGCGGGCGCTGGAGGCCGCGCAGGACCTCGCGCAGGACAACGTAGGGGTCGCCGTGCTGCACTGCCCGACGATCAAGCCGCTGGACGAGCCCGCGATCGTCGAGGCCGTGCGCTACAAGCACCGGCTGGTGGTCGTCGCCGAGAACCACTCGGTGGTGGGTGGCCTGGGCGAGGCGGTGGCCAGCGCGCTGCTGCGGCATCGGGTGCAACCGGCGGGCTTCCAGCTCGCGGGCCTGCCCGACGCCTTCCTGGACGCTGGCGCGTTGCCCACATTGCACGACCGCTACGGCATCAGCCGCGAGGCGCTGGGCCGGCGCATCAAGGGCTGGCTGGGCTGATGTCCGCTCCGTCCAACGCCTCCCTGGCCGACGCCATCCGCTTCCTTGCGATCGACGCCATCGTGCGGGCCGGCGAGGGGCACCAGGGCGTGCCGCTCGGCATGGCCGAGATCGCCACGGCGCTGTACACGCGCCACCTGAAGTTCGACGCGGCCGATCCGACCTGGCCCGACCGCGACCGGGTGGTGCTGTCCAACGGCCACGGCTCGATGCTGCTGTATGCGCTGTTGCACCTCACCGGCTATGCGCGCATGGGCATCGAGCAGGTCAGCACCTTCCGCGACTTCGGCTCGCGCTGCGAAGGCCACCCGGAATTCGACCCGGCCTCGGGCATCGAGGTCACGACCGGACCGCTGGGGCAGGGCATCGCGAACGCCTTCGGCATGGCGATCGCCGAGGCTTCCCTGGGCGCGCGCTTCGGGGCCGGCGTGGTGGACCACTACACCTACGCCTTCGTGGGCGACGGCTGCCTGCAGGAAGGTGTCGGCCAGGAGATGGTTTCGCTGGCCGGTCACCTGCGCCTGGGCAAGCTGATCCTGCTGTGGGACGACAACCGCATCACCGACGACGGCGCGACCAGCCTGTCGATCAGCGAGGACGTCGCTGCGCGCTTCCGGGTGGCGGGATGGCACGTCATCGAAGTCGACGGGCACGATCTCGAAGCCGTCTCGGCGGCGATCGCCGCCGCCAAGGCCGACCCGAGGCCGTCGCTGCTGGCATGCCGCACGATCATCGCGCGCGGCATCGCGCGGCTGCAGGGCCAGCGCGGCGGCCACAGCGCGAGGCTGTTTCCCGAAGACGCGGCAGCGGCGCGCGAGCAACTGGGATGGCCGGCTGCGCCCTTCGAGGTGCCGGCCGACGTGCTGGCGGCGTGGCGCGACGCCGGCCGGCGCGGCCGCGCCGAACGCGAGAACTGGCGCGCGCGCGTCGCGGCCTTGCCGCAGGGCGACCGCGCCGAGCTCGAGCGCATCCTCGCCGGCGAACTGCCCGAGGGCTGGCGGGACATGCTCCTCGATTACAAGCGGCTCGCGATCGAGCGCGAACCGCTGGCCAGCGGCATCTTCATCTCGGCCGAGGTCAACGACCTCCTGGTCGACTGCATGCCCGAGCGGATGGTGGGCTGTGCGGACCTCGAGGCGCCCACCAACCACAAGCGGCGCCTCGCGGCCTTCACGGCCCAGGATCGCAGCGGCGCCTATGTGCACTGCGGTGTGCGCGAGCACGTGATGGGCGCCATGGCCAACGGGATGGCGGCGCACGGCGGGATCGTGCCGCTGGCGGTGACCTACCTCGCCTTTTCCGACTACGAGCGTCCCGCCATGCGGATGGCCGCCTTGATGGGGCTGCCGGTGAAATTCGTCTTCAGCCACGACTCGATCGGCATCGGCAAGAACGGCCCGACGCACCAGCCGGTGGAGATCCTGGCCTCGCTGCGCGCGATGCCCAACATGCTGGTGCTGCGTCCGGCCGATGCCGTCGAGGCGGCCGAGTGCTGGGAGATCGCCCTGGAGCGGCGGGGCGGTCCATCGACGCTGGTCTTCGCGCGCCAGGCGCTGCCGCACGTCCGGCGATTGCACACCAGTGCCAACCTGTCACGGCGCGGAGCCTATGTGCTGGCGGAGGCCGAAGGCGGCGCGCGCGAGGCGACCCTGCTCGCGACCGGCTCGGAAGTGGCGCTCGCACTGGCGGCGCGCACTGCCCTGCAGGCCGCCGGCACCCCGACGGCGGTGGTCTCGATGCCATGCTGGGAGGCGTTCGAAGCCCAGGACGAGGCCTACCGGGCGAGCGTGCTCGGTCCCGGCACGGTGCGCGTGGGCTGCGAAGCGGCGTTGCGCTTCGGCTGGGACCGCTGGCTCGGGGAGCGAGGCGGCTTCGTCGGGATGACCGGCTTCGGCGCTTCCGGCGCGGCCGCTCAGCTGTACCAGCACTTCCGCATCACGCCTGAGGCCATCGTCGGCGAGGTTCGTCGCCTGCTAGCCGGTCGGCCGACTGCCGGGGGCTGACCGGTCGCATCGCTTCCCGGCCGGGCCGCGGCTCACGCAGGGTCCATCGCCATGCAGACCGCGGAGGCGGTCTCGCGGGCCTCATGGACCAGGCGATGTGCGGCCGCACCAAGGGCAATGCGGCGCTCGCTGCGACCGCCTTGGCCGACCTCCCGTCGAACCAGGCCCAGCTTCTCCAGGGGCAGTAGCTGGAAGACCAGGCGCGAGCGGCTCAGGCCCAGGCAGGCGGCGATGTCGGACATGGGCATGCCGCCGCCCGCGTCGTCCAGCAGGTGGAGCAGCACGAACTGCGTCCATGCGATGCCGTGCAGGGTGCCGAGTTCCTCGTCGAGCCGGTCGCTGGCCATCGCATGTTCGCAGTGGCGGGCGATGCGGGCGTCCAGGGTGAGCCGGGTCATGCGGCTTCCTTTCGAGCATTCAGCTCCTCGCCATGGAGTTGTTCCAGCAGCCTGAGCTCCTGCGCGTAGTCGAACAGGGGATCGGCGCGTTCCTTCAGGAGTTCGACGACTTCGATGCGGACGCGCTCCGCCCCGCCCTCCCGCCACGCCGACTGCAACGCCTTGTCCGGATGCGATCCGAGGCGCAGTTCGAAGTGGATGCGATTGATGGCGCCCGGGACATTCCGGCTCGACAGGACGCGGCTGCGCCCGCTGACCTGGTCGTGAATGACATAGACGCCCATCGGAGGGAACGCATCCCTTGCACGGCGGGACAGGTCGCGCCGGGTGGGCGCGGCGGTGAGGTCAGGTGAAGACATCTCGTGGGGACTCCTGGTTTCGGTGAGCGCCTGGCACTCGCGCCACCGGCGGGCGTTCTGCGGCGCCGGCGAAATTTACCCGGATTAAAATACCAAGTCAATATTACCCGGGTACAATTTACCGGTCGATCCGATCACACTGGCCGCCACCATGTCGAACCCTTCCCAGCGCCACACCGCGTTCCTCGGGCACCGCCTGCTGGCGTCCGGGGACCTGCAGCAGGTCGCGCTCGCAGTCCATCGCGCCTTGGCCGCCGATCCGGACGCCCGGCCGCTGGTGTTCGACGACGAGGGCGGACGGCAGGTCGACCTCGACCTGCGAGGCGCCGAGTCCGACGTCGCGGCGCGCTACGCGCCGGACCGGCCCGACGTGACTCCAGGGGGGAACGCGGACGCGGCGCCGCGCGGGCGGGGCCGGCCGCGCCTCGGCGTCGTGGCGCGCGAGGTCACGCTGCTGCCTGAACACTGGCAGTGGCTGGCGTCCCAGCCGGGCGGGATCTCGGTGGCGCTGCGAAAGCTGGTGCACCAGGCCAGGCGGGCCGCGGCGGCGGGCGAAGGGCTGGTGAAGGCCCAGGAGCGCGCGTACGCGTTCATGGCTGCCATCGCAGGTGACCTGCCCGGGTTCGAAGAGGCGAGCCGGGCGCTCTTCGCGGGCGACCGCCAGAAGCTGGCGGACGTCACGGCCCAGTGGCCGGCCGACGTGCGAGCGCACGTCGCGCGCCTGGCCGACCCTGGGCCCGCGGGCCAGTGACGCCGCCGGGCCGCCGGGCCGACGTCCGCTACGCGGCCTCGTTGCGCAGCATCGCGTTGAGCACGCGCTGGCGCGATTGCTCCACGTGGTCCTGCATTGCCTGGAGGGCGCCGCCCGCATCGCGTGCCTTGAGCAACTCGATGAAGCGCAAATGCTCCTGCATCGCCGGCACGACCCGCTGCGGCCGAACCTGCTGGGCGTCCAGGCGGATCATCCGCACGTGCAGGCTGTTGGCGCGATAGATCTCGGACAGGATCTCGTTGCCCATGGCGTCGACCATGCGGTCGTGCAGCGCCCAGTCGACGGCCAGGGCGTCGCGGTCCAGGTCGGGGTCCGGCTTGCCAGACTGGGCGCGTTTCAGGATGGCCTGGTGCTTCTTCTCCTCGGTCTCGAGTTCAGCATCGCTCGCGTTCCGGATGTAGTGCAGCACCGCCTCGCGCTCGATCATGGCGCGCACCTGGAACGCATTGCGGATCAGCTTGAGATCGATATGCGCGATCTGCAGTCCCCGCTTGGGGACCGTGATCAGCATCCGCGCCGCCTCCAGTCGCGGAATCATCTCGCGCACGGCGCCCAGCGGCACGCCCAGCAACTTGACCAGTTCGCGTTGAGACACGAACTGGCCGGCCCGCAACCGTCCGTCCAGGATCTGTTCCCGGAAGCGTTCGTACGCCAGCGCGCGCAGTGAAGGCGAGAAGGTGCCGCCCTCGTCGCGCTCTGGCGCGGCGGGTTCGGTACGGGTCTTGCGGGTGGCAGCCATCGGGTGTCGGGTCGTCCTGGTGCGCTGGATTGTCGCGCGCACGCAGCGCAGGCCGTCCGCAGCGCAGTCAGGGAAAACCCTGTGACTGCAATCTAACATGTCACCGTACTATCAGTGCGTCGCAAGGGCCGAACCCCATCCGAATACCAGGCAGAGGAACATTCATGAGCACCGATCTCACCGGCATCATCCCCCCCGTCGTCACTCCGTTCACCATCGATGGCGAGGTCGATGAGCAGGCCTTCCGCGGCGTGGTCCGCTACATGGTGAAGAAGAAGGTCCACGGCATCTGCGTGGGCGGCAGCAGCGGCGAAGGCCATACCTACAGCGCGGACGAGTTCAAGCGGCTGATGGAGATCGCCTGCGAGGAGGTGAACGGCGCTGTTCCCGTGGTCGCCGGCATCATCGTCAACAGCACCCGCGACGCCGTCGCGCGCGCCAGGTCCATCGCCCATCTGCCGGTGGCCGGCCTGCAGGTCACGCCGGTGCACTACGTGTTCAAGCCCGACGAGGACGCCACCTACAAGCATTTCAAGGTGCTCTCGGAGTCGACCAGGTTCCCGGTGATCATCTACAACGTCGTCCCCTGGAACTACCTCAGCCCCGCGCTCCTGGTGCGCATCATGCGCGACCTGCCGGGGGTGATCGGCGTCAAGCAGTCGGCCGGCGACCTGAAGCTGATGGCCGACCTGCTGATCAACCTGCCCGAAGGCAAGAAGGTCTACAGCGCGGTGGACGCGCTGCTGTATCCGTCCTTCGCCCTGGGCTGCCACGGCACCATCGCCGCCCAGCCTGCCGCCATCCCGGGTGTGTGCGTGAATCTGTGGAACACCGTCCAGGCCGGCGACCACAAGAAGGCCAGGCAGATCCACGAAGCCATGCTGCGGTTCTGGAACACGATCGCCCACGACAACCTGCCGGCCAACATCAAGTTCTCGCTGGCGCTCCAGGGCTGCTCCACCGGCGTGCCGCGCATGCCGATGCCGGCCACCACCGAGCAGCAGGCGGCGGCCATCCGGCGCGAGTTCGACCACGTGATGCAGTTCGACATCTGAACGGCGAGCCGAGAGCGTCACGCCGTGAAGAAGATCCTGAACAGCCCCCAGGCCTACGTCGACGAGATGCTGGAAGGCCTCGTGGCCGCCCATCCGGAAGCGTTGCGGCGCCTGGGCGACGGCGGCCGTGTGATCGCGCGCGCCGGCGGTGCCGTGCCGGGCAAGGTCGGCATTGTCACAGGCGGCGGCTCCGGTCACCTGCCCGTGTTCCTCGGCTATGTGGGTGATGGCCTGCTTGACGCATGCGCCGTCGGCAACGTGTTCGCCGGTCCGCGCCTCGACGACTGCCAGGCAGCGGTGCACGCGGCCAACGGTGGCGCGGGCGTGCTCCAGCTGTACGGGAACTACGGCGGCGACCGGATGAACTTCGACATGGCCCAGGAGTTCCTGGAGATGGAGGGCATGGATGTCGCATCGGTGCGGGTGGCCGATGACGTCGCGAGCGCGTCGCTCGACGAGCGCATCAAGCGCCGCGGCGTCGCCGGCATGGTCTATGCCTTCAAGATTGCCGGCGCCCGAGCCGCCGAGGGCGGGTCGCTCAAGGACGTGACGCACGCGGCCACCAAGGCCGCCGACGCCTGCCGCTCCATTGGCGTGGCGCTCACGCCCTGCGTGGTGCCCGAATCGGGCAAGGCGAGCTTCACGATCGCCGACAGCGAAATCGAGTTCGGGATGGGCATTCACGGCGAGCCGGGCATCTGGCGCGGCGCGATGAAAAGCGCCGACGCACTGGCCGACGAGATGCTGGACCACCTGCTGCCGGAACTTCAGCTCACGCGCGGCAGCCGGGTCGCAGTGCTGGTCAACAGCCTCGGCGCGACTCCGCACGAGGAGCTGTACATCCTCTATCGCCGCATCGCCCAGGTGCTGGCCAGCAAGGGCGCGGTGCCGGTGACGCCGCTGGTGGGCCGCTACGCAACGTCGATGGAAATGGCCGGGGCCTCGCTGACGCTGATGCCGCTGGACGGCGAGCTCGAGCGGCTGCTCAGGGCGCCCGCGCACTGCCCGTTCTGGAAGGTCTGAACATGCAACCGCCCATGATCCTGGCCGACGCGAGCAGGCTGCGCGAGGCGCTCGCTCGCTGGTGCGATGCCATGGAGGCGGCGAGCCCCGAATTGAACGAACTTGACGGCCGGCTCGGCGATGGCGACCTGGGAGCGACGCTGTCCAAGTGCGCCGCCAACGTCCGTGAACAGCTGGCTCAACCGGCGGACTCCCTCGAGGCCCTGCTGCAGGCTTGCGCCAAGGCATGCGCCAAGGCATCCGGCTCGAGTTTCGGCACGCTGCTGGCGATCGGCTTCATGCGCGCCGCCAAGACATCAGCCTCGCACGAGGCGCTCGATCGCGACGGGGTGGTCGAGCTGCTCACGAACGTTCAGGAGGCGATCTCCGCCCGGGGCGGCGCCGCCACCGGCGACAAGACCATGCTGGACAGCCTCGACTCGATCATCGGTGCCCTTCGGCGGTGCCCGCCAGGGACCAATGCCCAGGTGCTCAAGCAGGTGGCCCGCGATGCCGCACAAGCCGCGATCGAGGCGTTTCGCGAGCGACCGAACCGGGTCGGCCGCGCGCGCATGTTCGCCGAGCGCAGCATCGGCCTGGACGACCCGGGCATGGTGGCCGTGCGTCGGATGGCCGAGGCACTTTGAGACCATGGGCGCCGTCGACCGCGTTCTTTCCGGCCGTGCCGAAGCCTACGAGCGGTTCTGCGCCCAGTTGAGCGCCGCTCGGTTGCGCCCGGGCCAGTTCATCTCGCAGCGCGAGCTGAGCGGATTGCTCGACATGCCGTTGGGCGCCGTGCGGGAACTCATCCCCAGGCTGGAAGCCGCCGGGCTGCTGGCCACCGTGCCCCAGCGCGGCCTGCAGATCGCGCCCGTCGACCTGCGGCTCATTCGCAACGCATTCCAGGTGCGGGCGATGGTCGAACGGGAAGCCATTTCGCATTTCACGCAGGTCGTGTCCAGCGCCGAACTCGATTCGCTCGAGCAGGCCCACCATCGCATGCTCGAGCGGGCCCGTGCCCCGCAGCCCGACGCCACGCTGGACGCAGACGCGCAACAGCTCGATTGGGGCCTGCACGACCGCATGGTCGACGCGATGGACAACGAAATCCTGTCGGAGATCTATCGCGTCAACAGCCTGCACGTCCGGCTGATCGCGCTCGATGCCTCGCAGATCGCCGTCCAGCGCGTGCTGCCCGCGATGCAGGAGCACCTGTCCTTCATCGCCGCGCTGCGGCGCCGCGACGCGGCAGCCGCCGTCGCCGCGCTCATGCACCACATCGACAGCTCGCGCCAGCGGGTGGTCGATGCCTCATCCAGGCCGCTGGCCGCGCTGAGTGCGCCCGCTTTCGCCTGAGGTTCGAACGCCCATACTTTCACACCAGGAGACCCGCCATGATCCGATTCACCCGCAGAGCCGCCGTCGCCGCCGCGATCGGCATGATCACCGTCCTGCCGGCCGCCTCCGTGCTGGCGCAGGGCAAGCCCGCGCTGCCCGAGGGCAACGTGAACTTCATCATTCCGGTCGCGCCCGCCGGCGGCACCGACCTGACGTTCCGGGCGCTCGCCGAGGCGACGCGCAAGCATCTGCCGGGCGATCGCAACATCGTGGTGTTCAACTTTCCCGGCGCCGGCGGCGCCGTGGGGCTGACCCAGGCGGCGCACAAGCCCGGGACCGGCCTGAACGTCAACTCGTACACCTCCGAGATCTTCACGCTGCCGGTCTTCCAGCCGCTGCAGTTCTCCGGCAAGGACTTCCGTCCCATCATCCTGGTCAACGAAGACCCGGCCTGCATCGTGGTGGCCGCCGATTCGAAGATCGCCACCATCGAGCAGTTCGTCGCCGCGGCCAAGGCCAAGCCGGGAAGCATCAGCGTCGGCAACTCCGGTTTCGGGAACATCTGGCACCTGTCCGCCGCCGCCTTCGCGAAGAAAGCCGGCATCGAAGTCAACCAGATTCCCTACACCGGGGCCGCCCCCACCGTGACCGCCCTGCTGGGGGGCCACATCGACGCATTCGTCGCGAGCCCGCCGGAAGTGGCGCCGCAGGTGGAAGCCGGGAAGATGAAGATCCTGGCCGTGATGTCCGACAAGCGCAGCGCCAAGTTCCCCGACGTGCCGACGCTGAAGGAAAAGGGGATCGACCTGTCGATCGGCACCTGGCGCGCCATCGGTGCCCCGGCCGCCACCTCCGACGAGGCGGTGAAGGTGCTGCACGACGCCTTCGCCAAGGGCATGCAGGAGAAGTCGTTCACCGACTTCATGGCCAGCCGCGGCCTGGCCATCCGCTACCTGAACACGAAGGATCTGACCGAGTTCGTGGCCAAGGAGCGGCCGATGTACGAAGCGCTGGCCGCCGAGATCAAGAAGGCCGGCCAGACGTCAGCCAAACAGTAGTCCCCCGGCGCCGGCGCGGCCGCGCCGGTCCGCACAGCATTCACCTCAGTCCAGGAGCCAAGTCCATGAAATCCACCAAGATCAAGCTGCTGCTTGCCGCCGCCCTGCTGACCGCGGGCACCGGTGCCCTCGCCCAGACCAAGTTGAAGTGGGGCCATGTCTACGAGCCGGGCGAGCCCTTCCATCGTCACGCCGTGTGGGCCGCCGAGGAGATCAAGAAGCGCAGCAACGGCAAGTACCAGATCGACGTCTACCCGGCGTCGCAGCTCGGCCGCGACAACGACCTGATGCAGGGCCTGGCCATGGGCGCGGTGGACATGACGCTGTCGGGGTCGAGCTTCGCCGCCAAGAGCTTTCCGCGCATCGGCGTCACCTACTACCCCTACACCTTCCGCGATGCCACCCACCTGATCGCCTACAGCAAGAGCGACATCTTCCGGGAACTCACCAGCGGGTACGCCGGCAAGAGCGGCAACCAGATCATCAGCATGTCGTACTACGGCGTGCGCCACACGAGCAGCAACCGCGCGTTCAGCAACTGCGCCGAGATGAAGGGGCTGAAGATCCGCGTCCCCGACCTGCCGATGTACACGGCGATGCCGCGCAGCTGCGGCGCCAACCCCGCGCCGATCGCCTTCGCCGAGGTCTACCTGGCGCTGCAGAACGGCACCGTCGAAGCGCAGGAGAACCCGCTCACCACCCTGGAGGCCAAGAAGTTCTACGAGGTGCAGAAGAACGTCATCCTGACCGGCCACATCGTGGACCACGTCAACACGATCGTCGGCGGCCACCTGTGGAAGAAGCTGTCGGACGCCGAGAAGAAGATGTTCGTCGACGTGTGCCAGGAGGCATCGGCCCGCGCCAGCGCCGAGATCGTGCAGCGCGAGAAGGAACTGGTCGCCGAGTTCAGGAAGAAGGGCCTGAACATCATCGAGGTCAACGCCAACGAGTTTCGTGAAGCGGTGGTCAAGAACGTGCCGTTCGAGCAGTTCGGCTATGTGAAGACCGACTGGGACCGGATCCAGGCGGTCAAGTAGGCACGCAACGGGGACGCAGGCAGCCATGAGCGCTCCAGCCCACGCGGCCATCGGCGGCCCGCTCGACGCGGGGGCGCGCGAGGGTGCGCCCGAAGCGCCCGACCGGATCGCCAGCAGTTTCGCCGAGGCCGACCGGCACCAGGTGGACCTGAGCGCGTACAGCGTGGAAGACTGGATCTGCCTGGTTTTCTTCTGGCTCATGGCGGCCCTCGTGTTCCTGCAGTTCTTCAGCCGCTACGTGCTGAACGACTCGTTCGCGTGGACCGAGGAACTGGCCGTGTACTGCCTCATGCCGGTCGTGTTCATCGGCTCGGCCGCCTGCGTGCGCCGCAGCCGGCACATCCAGGTGAACCTGATGTACCGCTATCTCCCGCCGGCGGCGGGCCGCGCGGCGGCGACGCTGGTGGACCTGGTCAACACCACCTGCTTCGGCTACGTGGCATGGCTGATGGGCCGGTTCGCGCTCGCCATGGACTCCGAGCCGATGACGACCATCGCCTGGAGCAAAAGCCACGTCTACTGGCTCGCCTTCGCCGGCATGGCGCTGATGGCGCTGCGCTCGGCGCAGGTGAGCTGGATCCACTGGCGGCAGGGCTACAGCGCGCTGGAGCGCCCCGAAGCGTACGACGGCACCGCCGCGGAGGAACGCTGAATGCTGCTGCTCGTCGGCTCCTTCCTTGCCCTGATGCTGTTCGGCGTTCCGGTCGCGCTGGCAATGGCAGGCGCGTCGCTGCTGTACATGATCACGTCCGGCACGGTGCCGGACATGGTTCTGGCGCAGCGCATGATCGTCGGGATCGAGTCGTTCCCGCTGCTCGCGGTGCCGTTCTTCATCCTGGCCGGCAACCTGATGAACATCGCCGGCATCACCGGCCGCATCTACGCGTTCGCCGTCGCGCTGGTTGGCTGGATGCGCGGCGGCCTGGGGCAGGTGAACATCATCGGCTCGGTGGTCTTTTCCGGGATGTCAGGCACGGCCATCGCCGACGCCGCGGGGCTGGGCTCGATCGAGATCAAGGCGATGAAGGACCACGGCTACAGCACCGAGTTCGCCGTCGGCGTCACGGCGGCGTCGGCGACGCTGGGGCCGATCTTTCCGCCGTCGCTGCCGTTCGTCATCTACGGGATGATGGCGAACGTCTCGATCGGCGCGCTGTTCCTGGCCGGCATCCTGCCGGGCCTGTTCATGACCATCCTGATGATGGTTACCGTCGCCTGGTTCGCCAGGCGCAACCGCTGGGGCGCGGACACCAGGTTCTCGTGGCCGCGGCTGGGCTCCGCGACGCTGGAGATCCTGGTGGTGCTCGCCTTCCCGATGGCCGCCTGGCTCATGACCAGGGCCGGGTTGTCGGCCAACGCCGCCACCGGGATCGCCTTCGCCGCGTTGATCGCGCTCGACTGGTACTTCAAGTTCTCCGCGGTGATGGCCCTGATGGCGCCCGTGATCCTGATCGGCGGCATGACGATGGGCTGGTTCACGCCAACCGAGGCCGCGATGGCGGCCGTGGTCTGGGCGCTCTTCCTGGGGCTGGTGCGCTATCGCAGCATGACCTTGCGCACCCTGGCCAAGGCCAGCTTCGACACGATCGAAACCACGGCCTCCGTGCTGTTCATCGTCACGGCGGCCTCGATCTTTGCCTGGCTGCTCACGACCACCCAGGCCGCTCAGCTGCTGGCCGATGCCGTGCTGTCCGTCACCAGCAGCAAGTGGGTGTTCCTGCTGCTGGCGAACCTGCTGATCCTGTTCGTCGGCTGCTTCATCGACGTGGTGGCTGCGATCACCATCCTGGTGCCGATCCTGTTGCCGATCGTGCTCAAGCTCGGGATCGACCCGGTGCAGTTCGGGCTCATCATGACCCTGAACCTGATGATCGGACTGCTCCACCCGCCGCTGGGCATGGTGCTGTACATCCTGGCCCGGATCTCCAAGCTGTCGGTGGAACGCACGACGATGGCGATCATCCCCTGGCTGGTGCCGCTGCTGCTGGCCCTGGCCGCCATTACCTACGTGCCCCAGTTGTCGCTGTGGCTGCCGCAGCAGCTCGGGATGCTGAAGTAGGACCGGCGCCGGTCCAGGCAAGACGACGCAGAAGGAGCAGGTGCATGTCCGAGTCCGGTCCGCGGCCAGGGCCGCCACGGTCGTTCGAAAGCAAGGTGGTGCTGGTCACGGGTGGTGCGGCAGGCATCGGCAAGGCCGTGGCCCAGGCATTCCTCGCCGAGGGCGCGATCGTGGCAGCCCTCGACCGCGACCTCGCTGGTGCCCCGGAGGGTGCGACGGGGCTGCAGGCCGACGTGACCAGCGACGCCGCCGTCAACGGCGCGATCGATTCCTTTGGCGAGCAGCATGGCCGCATCGACGTCCTGGTCGCCAACGCCGGCGTCAGCTATCCGGCGACCGTGGAGGAGGGCCCGCTCTGCGACTGGCAGGCCCTGTTCGATGTCAACGTGCTGGGCTACGTGCGCGCCGCCCGGGCGGCGCTGCCATGGCTGCGCAAGTCGCCACACGCGGCGATCGTGAACATGTCGTCCTGCACCGCCGGCACGGGCCTGCGCCGGCGCGTGCTGTATGCGGCGACCAAGGGTGCCATCGAGGCCATGACGCGTGCGATGGCGGCCGACCTGCTGCACGAGGGGATCCGGGTGAATTGCGTGAGCCCGGGCACGGTCGACACGCCGTTCATCTCGAGACTGATCGCGCAGGCGCCGGATCCCGCGCTGCAGCGTCAGGTCTACGACGAGCGACAGCCGACCGGCTTCATGGTGGCGGCCGAAGAGGTGGCGCGGGCCGTGCTTTATCTGGCGCACCCGGACGCCCGATCCACGGTGGGCTCGGTGCTCACCGTCGACGGCGGCCTGGCCTCCTTGAGGCTGTTCGATTCGTGACCGGCGAGCGCAAGGACTGCGCCCGCATCGGCTGTTGCGCGAACCGCTCACCGTGATGCCCGGCGCGCCGGCTGTCGCGTCGGCGGCGCCGCCGGCGGTTCAGCCTTCCTCGACACAGATCTCGTGCCGGGCAATGGCGATCGCGGTCCGCCACAGCAGGGCAGCGACGACCAGCGTCGAAACGAACAGCAAGACCATGCCCAGCCCGGTGAACACGGCGCCACCCACGCGATGGGCCATGACGAACGTCGCGATCGTCATCGCCGCCAGCGGGAAGGAATAGGCCCAGGCCGACAGGAAGAACCTGGACCGCAGGAAACGCAGCGCGTTGCTGGCCAGCAGCATCGTGAGAAACAGCGCCGTGTAGTACAGAATCCGCGCGAACGCGTCGACCGCGCCGGTCAGGGTGACGTACGCGACGCAGGCGACGGCCGG
>Ga0255338_1003186_pt1 | contig 20528 bp, 18 predicted proteins | sample MeOH1_35cm_T4_19_FD_203715 | JGI IMG/M metagenome (GOLD analysis project Ga0255338, IMG submission 203715) | Sandy soil microbial communities from University of British Columbia, Vancouver, Canada - MeOH1_35cm_T4_195 | ecosystem: Engineered > Artificial ecosystem > Sand microcosm > Unclassified ...
TGACCGTCCACGCCGATCAGGACCTCCAGCCACTGTCGCAAGGGCCCATCGTCGCCATTCTTCAGCATCACGCGTACGGGGTTCAGGCGTGGCCGCGCCTGCCCGCTTCGGCTCATGTCGATGTGCCGCCCCCCCAACAGCACCGTCGCCATCATCAGCGAGAAGTCCTTGTCGAAGACGTACGTTCGTGAGGGGCTGTACTTCTGGAACTGGGCGATCAGCAGCGTCATGAGCGAGGTCTTGCCCGATCCCGAGCCGCCGACGATCGCGGTGTGCCCCAGGTCTTCCTCGTGCGGGTTGAAGTCGAATGCCACGCCGTAGGGAGTGAGGAAGCGGCACAGCGGAGGAACCTCATGTCCCAGCACGCGGGAGAACAGCGGATGCGTCGCCTCCCCGCGCGACACCGTGCGGATCGGAGCCAGGTCGGCGAGGTTCGCCGTCGAGGCCAGCCGCCATCGCAGGGTGACGTCGCCGTTGCCCGGCAAGGCACCCAGGAGCGCAGACATCAGCCCATGGCGCTCCCGCACGACGGTGAATCCGTTGGCCCTCAGCGAGCTTCCGAGCAGCTCCACGGCGGCTTCCGCCTGCCGCGGCGACTCCCCCAGCGCCAGCAGCGTCATGTTGTAGTAGCCGTAGGTGACCTCCCCTGCCGTCAGCTCCACCAGCGCGTCCTGCGCGTCCTCGGCGAGATAGAGGTTCCCGGTGTTCACCTTGTCGCTCTGCACGTCGAGCAGGCGCTCGGCCACGCGGGTGGTGACAGACTTCACCTCTGAGCGATAGAACATCTCGGCGTCCTGGATCGCCTTCTCCGCCGGCAGCCGGTCCAGGAAGCGGAAGGCCTGGACCAGCACGTATTCGCCGTCGACGCCCATGAGCTGATCCACATACTGCGCGTGCGCCTGCGCGGGTGTGCCGGTGGTCGAGAGCGCCGCCGCGTACACGGTCTTCGCCGGTCCCTTGAAGCGCAGGAGATCGTGCTGCCGCTCCAGCGTGTCCGAGGCGAGCGTGGTGTTCAGGTAGGCCAGGTGCGGCGGCGGGGTCACCGCTCCGGCAGGGGACGCCAGGTTCGCGCGGGCATACAGCTCGCCGAGGAAGTCGCCATCCAGCAGGCGCCGGAAGCCGAGGGTGCGCTCGACGATGCCGCTGAAGGCCGCGATCACCTTCTCGAACTCCTGGGCCATGTCGGCGAGCTGGCCGCGCACGCGGGCGATGGCCCCTTTCTCCGAGAGACGGCGCTTCATCAGGCCACTGAGCGACCTCAGCACCCGGCCGTCGTTCTCGGCGAGCTCGGCGCGCACCGCTTCGAAGAACGCCTCGGACCGGTTCGGGAAGTTGTACGAGACGAATAAGCGCTGCGTGAGGCGGGCGTTGCGGCGCTCGCTGCAGGAGCGCTCCCACTGCGCGTCAATCAGGCGCGCGACCGGGTTGCTGAACTCGTTCTTCAGGTACCCCGTGGTGAAGCGCCGCTCCTGCACCGTCCACAGCGTGCAGCGGTCGTTCAGGGTCCGAAGTGCGGTCTGCAGGAGGTCGATCGCCTGGTCGGCAGCGAAGTCCTCCTTGCCCTCGACATCTTCGCCCTCGTAGGCAAAGCCGGCCAGCAAGGAGCCGTCCTGGCACAACACCAGGCCGGGGGCGATCATGCCGAACCAGGGAAGCAGTTCCGCGTAGCTCCTGGCCGCCCGGCGGGGCTTGGTAAACAGGTCCTGGAAGGAGAGCACGGAGGGACTCAGCGCGCAAGTCCGCGGCCCCAGCCCTGGGGACGGTTCTGGAAGTCGGTCGGGCGCGGGGTGGCGTCGTACACATGGTCCTCGCCGAGGTAACGCAGCAGGATCGCGACGTACTGGTCGTCCAGCTTGGACAGCCAGCGGCCAATCAGGACCCCGAGGGCGGCCAGGGAAAGCACCCAGTACGCCCGCGCCACCAGCGCGAAGACGGCGAGGAACACCAGGAAGCCGAACATCCCCTTCTCCACGCCCAGGATCAACTTCGGGCGGTGCAGCGAGGTGTGGAACGGACTGCTGCGCGAAGCCACGGCGGACTACTGAAGGCAGGCATTGATGCCGGGGACACTCTGCACGAAGTTGGAGCTGGCGAGGACGGCGCCGCTGCTGACCACGAGGCCGAACAGAACGCACACCGTGATGATCCGCGCCCAGTCCATCTTGGTGATCATGCCGATGACGAGCGTCGCCACGCTGACCAGGATGAAGATCAGGATGGCTAAGGGGCCCTTGAGCCACTGGACCACGGAGCAGCCGAACTCCTGGATGAAGGGGACCTGGATCTGCTGCCCATGGGCGACGGCGGGCATCAGCGCGAGGGCGACGAGCAGCGCCAAGACCGGCAGCAGCCCGGGTGTCGCCGGCGTGCGCAGCGTGCCGGTGATGTTGGTGGAAAAGGAAGGACGGGCTCTGCGCATGGGGACTCTCCTCGGGGAAATACCGGTCTAGAAGCGCTCGATCTCGTAGGCACCCTTCGCACGCTGGTACGCATGGACGCGGCTGACCTGAGTGACACGGCGTAGCGCACCGTCGCGCTGGATGTAGAACATCCAGCGCACCGCGTCGGCGATGCGTGTGCGCAGCGGCTCGAAGGGCACACCCATGCCGGCCATCAGAAGCAGGTTTTCCAGCCGCCCCAGAGCGGTGTCCGCGCTGTTCGCGTGGATGGTGGCCGCCGATCCAGGATGGCCGGTGTTGGCCGCGTCGAGCCAGTCATAGGCCTCGGGCCCGCGCAGCTCGCCGACAATGATCCGCTTGGGTGCGTACCGCATCGCCGTGCGCACGGCCCGGCGCGCCGTGATGCCCTGCTCCTCGTCGCATTCCAGCAGGACGTGGTTGTCGGCCTGGACCTGCAGCTCGTGGACGCTCTCGATGATGAAGAGCCGCTCCTGGGAGGCGATCCGGGCCAGCGCGGTGTTCATCAGCGTGGTCTTGCCTGATCCCGTCCCCCCTACGATCAGGAAGTTCTCGTGGGCCGCGATGGCGCCATCGAGCAGCTGCGCATGCTGCTCCGAGATCAGGCCCTCGGCGACATATTGCTCAAGGCTCACCAGCCGGGAGGAGTGCCGGCGGATGCACATCGACGGTCCGTTGACCGCCACCGGCGGCAGGATGGCCTCGATGCGGAAACCCGGCAGGCGGCCGGACAGGATGCGCTGTCCGGACTTGTCGCCGACCTCCTTGGACACCATGGTGGCGATCAGGGTGATGGCGGCGGAAATCTCGCCGGCGCCCAGGCTCACGCTCGCGCGGAAGTCCTTTCCTGCCCGCGAGATGAACACCTCGTTGGGAGCGTTCACCATGATTTCGTTGACCTGCTCGTCCTCCAGGAAGGGGCGCAGGACGTGCAGCGTGTCCTTGATCTGGCTGAGGACCTGCTGCTTGAAACCGGTTCGCGGGGACGCTGCGCCGCGGGGTGCCACGAGGGCTTGCATGCGGCTGATTCTGGAGTTGCAGGGGCGCAACCTGAGTCGAGCCTTCGGGGGCCGGATGCACCGTTAGCGCGTTGCCTCCGGTATCAGCGTCCGAACAGGGGCTGGCTGTTGGCCACCAGCACCGACAGGGGAAGTGCCGCCACCGCGGCCCAGACCGGCGCCAGCAGGGGCGACAGGCTGAAAGGCAGCGTGAGATACAGCACCGGCAAGGCCAGGATGGGGATGACCAGCATGCCGGCCAGGGTGAAAGTCGCCGGCCGGATCGAGCCGAACTCCGCCTGCTTGATGCTTCGCTGCATCAGGCCGTCGAACACGGTGGCGCCGAACAAGGGGGCCAGCGCCGCCAGCCAGAACAGCGCGATCGCCAGCCGCATCGCGGCGACGTAGGCCTGCAGGATCAGGCCCTGCAGGTAGGAGTTGTAGATGCGCGAGAGGATCTCCCCGCCCGGCCCCGCCACCCTGGCGCTCAGGCGCCGCTCTTGTTCAGAGTGCTGTGCCCGCGCGAGATTCGTCGTGAGCGCGGCAACCGGCCTGTGCGTGAAGATGGCGTCCGCGAACGACAGCACCGCGGCGCCAACGCTCTCCCCCATCACCGCCCGGGTCTCGCGAATCTCCGTGGCCAGGTAGCCTTCCATGCTGGAACCGCTTCGCAGCAGCGGGCCGGCAAAGAAGCCCAGGCCGGCGATCAGCAGCCAGAAGCCCAGGTGCTGCGAGTTCTTCATGCCGCGCCCCGCTCACCCCTGGCCGGCATGCTTGGCGAGGTAGCCCGCGTCCACCGGGTCGGCAAGACAGGCGGTCATGTGCGTGCGCAGGCCGCTCAGCACCACCTCCGAGGGCGGGGTTTCCAGGCGGTGGACCAGCACGCGCTGGATGCCATGCTGGCGCGCCCAGGCGAGCAAGGGTTGCGAGAAGTACTCCCAGCGCCGCATCTGTCCGTCGCGATCCTCGCCGCGGACCACCAGCTGCGCGATCTCGCCGACCACGCCCAGCAGGCCGTAGAGATACACGCCGACCAGACGCCCCTCGAACGCCTGGCCCTGCTCGATCGCCTGCTGCGCCCGCATGACGGCGCGTTCCACGGCGAGCTGCAGCAGCGACCCTCCGCTGGCGGCCGGCCATTTCGGGGTGATGAAGTTCGCCAGTCTTTCGGTCGACTGCCGCAGGTTGGGCTGGTTGCGCCAGAGGGACAGGGCCACCCCCTCGTATGCCGTGTCCACGATGAGGTCGTCGAGACATTGACTGCATTGGCGCTCGTCCGGCAGTTCGGCCACCGGCCACACGACACAGCCGGCTTCGAGGCAGCGCACCTGCGGGGCCGGGACCGCGCGCCGGGGCGGGAACGACAGGATGTTGCGGGTCATGGCTGTGATCTGCGGTCGGTGACGAGGACCGGAATGCGCCCTTTCACCAGTTCGCCGCGATTGAAGAATCCGATGTAGTGCAGGTCGGGCAGGCTGGGAAGAAGCGAGCGGGGGAAGATCTCCCTGTCCCTCTCGGAAATCGATGTACTGGAGTTTGCCGAGAATTCCAGCCCCACGTCTTCGGTCTTCGAGCCGATACCGGTCGATTGGCCGCGCACAGTGACGGTGGTCTCGCCCAGCTTGTCGACCACCAGCGCCATCGTGTCGGGGTCCTGGGTGGCACCGACGATCAGGTTGTTCATGTTGCCGATGAAGCGCTTGGCCCGCGCGGTGTTGCCGCCGAACTTGTCCACCAGGTCGCTGAAGGTCTGGCCGAACGCCCAGATGAAGAAGCCGGCGCCGCGGCCCTTGTTGGCCTGCTGGATGACGGGGTCGCAGACTGCGTCGCCCCACTCGTCGATGACGACGTGGACGCGCCGGGGCTCCCGGCCCTGGTCCGAGGCGCTGCCGTGGTTGTAGACCTCCGCGGCCACGGCGGAGGCGTCGGCCAGCGCCATGGTCGAAATCGCCCGGCCCACGGACTGGTCGGCGAGCGTGTCGGTGCCGATATACAGGATGTGGTTGCCCTCGACGATGCGCTTCATGTCCATGATCGGGCGCAGGTCGTCGATGTCCTCGTAGTCCGGCGACAGCAGCCCGCGCAGGTCGTCGGTCGTGAGCTTGGTGAGCATCGGCGTGATCGACACGATCATCTTGCCGAACCACTCGCGGTTGGCCTCCAGGATGGCGATCAGGCCGCGCAGTTCTTCGGGCTTCACGGGAAGGCTCTGGCGCCGCGCCTGCTCCTCGTGTTCGGGCACGGCTTCCTGGAACACCTTGATCATGGCCGTAAGCTCCACCGAACTGGTCTCGATGCCGCCTTTCTGCGGCCGGTTGACGGTGGCGGCGAGCGCATTGATCTGGCGCTCCAGCGTCTCGGCCAGTTGCGGACACTCGCCGGCGAAGAACTTCTGCAGCGCCTGCGCTGTCAGGTGCTCCACCGTCATGCGCGACTCCATGGCCGTCTTCAGGGTGTGGATGGAGACGCGCTGGCCGATGTACTTCATGGCGTTCGTGATCCGGTGCACGGCCATCCAGCAGAATTCCTTGAAGTTGTCACTCTCCTGGCTGTCCAGCACCATGGTGATGCGCGAGGCCACCTGCGACACCCGGTCCCAGTTCTTGACCAGGTCCAGGCGCACCGAGCTCGATGCGAAGGCCGGGTGCAGCATCAGGAAGCGCCCGGGCTGGCCGGACAGCACCGCCGCCTGGCGGCAGGTCTCGCGCAGGTCCTTGTCGCCCTTGGGATCGATGACGATGACGCAGTCGCCGCGCATGGCGAGCTGGAAGATGACCAGGGCCGCCAGCCGGGTCTTGATCGCGCCGGTGGTCGCGATGATCGCGCAGTGGCCCTTGAGGGACTCGAAGGGCAGCGTGATGTCCCTTTCTCCCATGTCCAGCCCGTGGATCCAGGGCAGCCCCTTGGCCTGGCGCGGGTCGGCCGGTTGCCCGGCCCAGGCCAGCCACCAGCGCGGCGGATAGACCTCGTCGAGGTCGCGCTTCATGATCTCGTAGGCACGCTGGGTGTGGCGCGGCTCCCAGCGATAGCCCCAGCCGAGCCAGAGGTTGGGACCCAGCTTCGGGAGGGCCGCGTGCATGCGGGCGGCCGGCATCACCACCGACGGCTTGCCGGTGAGCGACATCTTGTAGCGCAGCAACTTGCTGGCGTTCAGTGCCCGCCACAGCGCCATCGCGAGCGCCAGCAGCGCGCAGCCGATCAGCGCCGGCTTGTCGGCCTGGACCACCGCGCTGACGCCCAGCATCCAGCAGCACGCGAAGGTCCACGCGAGCGCCGCGCGGGCCTCGTACGCCGGGCGCAGCAGCTGCTCGAAGCGCCTTCGTCCCGGCATCAGAGTCCCAGCCGCCTGCAGGCAAGGTTCGAGAGGACCACCGCCTGCACCGGCGGCCGGCCCTCGGGAATGGACACCTTCTGGATCCGCAGGCCCGGGGTCTGTGGAGGCGCGTAGACGAGGCCCGCCCGCGCCATGCAGTCGACCCAGGTCGGCACGTTGGGGACTTGCGTGCTCAGAAAACCGAACTCGATCGCCGCCCCGGTGTCGATGCGGCGCATCACCGTGCTGCACTCGCCACGCTCGCGCCAGGCCTTGATGATCTTGCCGAGCAGCTCCGCCTGCAGGGCGGCGCCGAGCTGGTTGCGGATGTCCTCCGGCACCAGGTCCGAGTACCGCACTTCCGGCGCCTCCCGCCGCGAGCCCACGGGTGAGTGGGTCGCCGCGGCCGGAATGCCTGCCCCTGCCCCATCGTTTACCCCAGCCCGGCCCGGTGCGGCTCGCTCCAGCGGCGCGCGGTCCGTTGCGCTGCCCGCAGCCGCTGCCCGGACGGGAAAGTCCGGCTCGCCGGCCGCTTCGACCGGTCTCGCTGCGGCAGTTCCTGGACGAGCTTCTTGAACTGCGCTTTTGCTCCCGGCCGAAGCGGGATCGGTGCTTGCAACCGGGCGGTTCGCTGCGGCCGCCCGGGCCGCAGCCGCTTCCGCCTTCGACAGCGGGTCGCGCGCGATCACGGCTGCAAGCGTCCAGGGCCGGTGCCCCTCGAAAGCCTGCGGATCGAAATCCTCCAGGACCGCCAGCGGACTGGCGAGCTGCAGGGCGTGGCGGATCTCGCCGTCTTCCGTCACGATCTCCAGCAGGCCCGGCTCGCCACCGCGGCCTTCCACCAGATCGGCGTGCCGCAACAGCGCGGCGAGCGTGGGCGCGTCCTGTGGCCAGCCGGCGTAGGCTCTCGACCGGCCGAACGCGATCAGGTCGGCCGCGGCCCGCGGCCACTCCAGGTACAGTCCTTCGCGATCGGCCTTGAGCGCCGATGCATTGAGCACCCAGACGCCGGCGTCGACCAGGGCCCGCAGCGCCCCCGCCAGGTAGGGACCCTGGTGGGTTCCGCTGGTGAGCCGCCCGAAGGCCTGCGGCCGGCGCGCGGCTTCCCTTCTGGCAATGCGCTCCCAGCAGGAGCTCACCACCTGGTGGGCGATGCGGGAGCACCCCGCCTCGCCGGTGGCGAGCTGGCAGAGGGCCGGCACCAGCTGCGCGGCTCCCTCGTCCAGCAGCTGCAGGTTGTCGGGACCGACGACGCCGGGCAGGATGAACAGGGCCGCGTTGGACGGGCCGATGCAGTCGTCCGCGTCGGGCGCGGCCCAGGACACGAACAGTCGCTCGACGCCCTGCTTGCGGGCCCAGGCCGTGAGGCCATCGAAGTGGCGCTTCCACACCTGCCCCTGGGGGCCGGCGACCGCGACGCGCTCCAGGGTCCGACCCAGGGGATGGAACATCGCGGCGAGGAAGCAGAGATAGCGCCAGCGGCTTTCGAGCGCGATGCGCCGCTCCACGGTCTCGGCGCCGGTGAAGATCCGCCCGTCCGAGGCCTGGAAGGCGAAGAAGGCGGATTCGAGGCAGGCCCGGAACAATCCCATCCCGCCCGAGAACAGACTGTGTGCCGTGGCTGGCAGCACGTTGATCTGCTCGGCCAGCCGCCGCAGGGGGTCCAGAAACCGGTCCTGGAACTGGGCGCTCTCGGTCGCTGCGTGCAGCCGCAGGCGGTCGATCAGGTCGGCGTTGGCCTGGAGGATGTCTTGCGGAGTGCGGACGGCAAGCCCCGGGTCGGTCGGCGGATAGCGCAGCGCGTCGAGCGGACCCGCTGCAGTCCTGGCGGCATGCGCCGCGGCCGCTATGTCCGCTCCTTTGCGCGGGTGGAGGCCGCTTGCCCGATCGGAGACCATGCGCCGATTCTCCCGGGGGGCCTGGCGCACACCGGCGAGTCTACGGGTATCCAAGCTGGTGTTGGCTCGTGGTGTTCAGGCGCAGTGACGCACGGCCAGATGCTGATGGTGGCAGCTGCGGTGCTGCTGCAGCCGGCGCTCCACCTCCGAGCGCGCCATGCCCATGTCCAGCTTCATGCGGTTGCAGAACGGGCAGGACGGCGTCACCGTCTGCAGCGTGGAATACGGCTGGCAGCCCTTGCAGTCACGACACACGTGCAGGGCGATCACCTTGGCCTTGATGCCCTGGATCAGCACCACGTAATCCTCGAACCCGAGCCGCGGGCCTTGCTGGCGCCGGTCCTTCAGCGGATACAGGTCCGCGCAGTAGCGGCCATAGACCTCCAGGCGCCTGTCCAGGGCCTGGCCCAGGTCCGCCTCGACCTCGCTGAATTCGCCCGGTCCGCGCGGACCGAAGTGGAGGGCCACCAGGTAGGCCGCCTCGAGCCGGTCGTCGTCGGTCCTGAGGAAGGCCTTGCTCTCGTAGCTGGGGGGGTTGCCGCGCGGGCGATTCGGCTCGATCCCACACGCCTGCAGGCGCTGCTGCGTGTACGACTTGATCCGCGCCGGCGTGGCATCCGTGCCGGTCAGATCGATGATCAGGCTGGTGCGCTGCGTCAGCTTCACCAGCTTCTCCAGCCGGTCATCCCAGCTGGAATCCTCGAAACACGCGGTGCGCGCCCGATTCAATGTGAGTGCCCGGCCGATCTGCAAATGTCCGTCCTGCATGGGGTTGTCTCCTTACATCGCCGTTGCGAAGACCGGCGTCCTTCTCGAAACTGCGCTGAACAGCGTCCTTTGCTCGCGACTGAGGCTGCGCGTCACGCAGGCAACGAAGTAGTCCCAGTGCACGACCTGGGCGAGGGCCATCGAAGGGTCGCGTGCCAGTGCATAGAGCTCGTGCGGACAGTAGCGCGACAGCCAGAGCGCCTCTGCCTTGGTGAGGCTGTAGACGATGCGCGCCTGCTCGATGTCGGTGCGCACCGCATCGAGTCGCGCCGACAGCGCGACGAACGATTCCTCGAAGGATTCCGCCTCGACGGCATCGGCCTGCTGCGTGGCCACGGCTGTCAGCTTGAACTCCGTGCAACGCAGCCTCAGGCCAAAGAGTGGGATCGCGCAGTCGGCCATCTGCGTCACTTCGACCTCGCTGCATACGGCCAGCAGATCCAGGACATCGCGCTGGCCGGGAAAGAGGCGCTCGGTGAGCCGCATGTTGTCCAGGGCGCCCGAGTGGGCCAGCCGCCAGCGGCGCATGAGCGCGTTGAGGTTCTCCAGCCGCACCGACCGGTTCCACACCTGCAGGTGGCGCAAGGCATCGGAAGGTACGTTCACGAGTTCCATGCACATCTCCGTGGCTCAAACCGTCATACCAGTCGCTGGAGACCTGTTCATTCTCTGACCCGAAGGCGCTTCAGCACAGCGGGCAACGGTGCCTTCACCCATTGAAAGCTCCGCCCCGAGCGCGGTCGGCTGCGATCCATGTCATCGCTCCAGGCCTTTGGACAGCCCACTGCAGGGCCCTGGCGTTCTCACACGGCAGAAACGACGATGCGTTCCGGCGAAGACGAGAGCAGCTCGGGGAACCGATCTGCGCAAGGTCTGCGCTATCAGTCCCTCCGCTCGTCGCCGACACATTGGTGGACCCGATCGCGCGGCGATGTTCGCTGGGCCTGCGCATGCGCACGCCGGGAAGGGCCTGCCACGTGCAAGGTCGCGTACGGGCTCGCAAAGGGACGGCACGCATTGCGGCATCCCTTTCCAGTTTGGAGCGGCGAAGCAGAGGAGAACCAGGCAGCCGTCGAACGCGACAGCAGCGGGACTAAGCGCCGGCAGCGGCGCGGCGCAAAGAGCGGCCATGGCTGTCCTGTGTATGCCGGGACGCTTGGCATGGCGGTCGCCGGAGTTTAGAGTCTCTGAAGCAGGCACGCTTGCCTCCAAAGCGAAGGGTGCGGCGCCTATGACTGGTGTCCAGATACTGGTCGCCGCCGTGAGTACACTTTAGGAAGCGGATGCGGAAGTTTCGGTGATGGAAAGGAACGAAATTTCATCGGCGCCCCACCGGGTGAGCGAGGCCGCAGTGCCGCTCATGCACCCCGGTCAGATCGGCGTGCGGGATTTCGACTCTTACGCGCTCATCATTGACGCTCGCTCCCCGCACGAGTACGCCGAAGACCACATACCCGGCGCTGTCAACCTGCCCGTCGTCGACGATGGGGAATTCGCCGAGGTCGGGACCAGGCACAAGACGGATAAGCACGCCGCGTACCTGATCGGCGTCGAGTACTCCCTGAGGAACATCGCGGACCAGATCAAGCCGTTGATCTCACGCTACGGGCCGAAAGACCGTTTCCTTGTCTACTGCTTTCGGGGTGGCAAACGCAGCCGGCTGTGGGGGGACAACCTGCGCATCATCGGCTTCGAGGTCGACGTATTGGCGGGAGGCTGGAAGCGATACCGCGAATGGGTTCGAACGGCGCTGGACGCGTTGTCGAAGGCCTTCGAGTACCGGGTACTCTGCGGTCCGACCGGATGCGGAAAGACTCGCATGCTGCACGAGCTTCGCCGGCAAGGGCACCAGGTCCTTGATCTGGAAGAACTTGCCCGTCATCGCGGATCGCTGCTCGGACAGATTCCAGGGCAGCCACAGCCCACGCAGAAGTTCTTCGATACGCTGCTGCTCGACACCCTGCGCCAATTCGACACGGCGAGGCCGGTCTGGCTGGAAGCCGAGAGCAAAAAGGTCGGCGATGTCCACCTGCCGGAGGCCTTGTACGAGGCAATGCACCGATCACGTGCGATCAACCTCGCAGCGCCCATGTCCGCGCGCGTGAAGCTCTGGCGGGAGGACTATTCTCACTTCGCTGCTGACCCGGTGGCGATGGTGCAGAAGCTGGAGCCTCTGAAGCCTCTGGTGGGCAAGGAAACACTGGCCCAGTGGATGACCCTTGCAACGGCGCGCAGGGTGGAGGACCTGTTCGAGAGTGTGATGCGCCTCCACTACGACCCTTGCTACGAACGCTCCACGCGCCGCAACTACGGCTTGGCTGTCGACCGACCAACCATCGAGTTCGCATCGTTGGACCAGACCGCTCTGGCTGGAGCGGTTGGTCAACTTGTCTCCGTATTCAGCCGGTAGCGCCGCGCGCCGGGTGGTCCGCGTACACGCTGAAGCACGACAGGGCACGCCCGGGCGAACGCGGATCGTTCGGACTGCGCTGCCAGTGCTCGAGCGCCGGCAGCATCAGTTTCCGCCACAGGGCAGGGAACAGGCACAAGACCATCAGCACGACATATCCCGCGGGAAGGCGCGGTGAATCCGGTGTCAGCGCCACGCGGTAATACGGCAGATGGCCTGACTGGTGATGGGCATGATGCAGACTGATTCCCAACGTCATCCAGGACTGCAGGCGGCAGTCATCCTCCCACCCGTAATCTCGCGATGCGCGTTCTGCCAGCCTATCGTCGCCCAGGCCCCAGTGCTGGATGTACGTGAAAAGCTGCATGCCGAAAGTAACGGCCACGAGCACCCCGACGTAAACTGCCAGCCCGCTCCAGCCTCCAGCGTACGCAAACAGGCCGCAGATGATCAACGAAACTGCCGTGGCGAGACGGAGGCCAATCACGTGACGCCCCGGGGCCGGATCTGTCCAGAATGCCGAGCCGGGGGCATACGCGCTTCGTACGATAGCCACCGCGCGGCGCGCGGCGAACTGCCATACCGATTCACCGACCTGCGGCCACTCGGCACTGGCCGTATCGCCTGGACGTGCATGGTGCCGCAAGTGCTCGTGCCCAAGCACCGGGTAGCCCGCGAGTCCCGCAATGTAGTGGCCGACCATCGTCTGCCCGGTGGCCTTGCGGTGGATGAGCTCGTGTGCGACACAAGTCGCAAAGAGCATCGTCATCCAGAGGCTCAAACCAAGCCCGAGCAAATGCGCGAAATCGAGCGTCTCGGCGGAGGCCACATATCGGAGGACGATCCAGATCGCGGCGGACAGAGCGCCGGCGTACACCAACGGCAATCGCTCCAGCACTGTCGCAGTCCATTCGCTCCACAGCGGGGTACTCCCCGGGCCTAGCTTGCCGAAGAGTGGTCTCGCCAGAGGCAGAACAAACAGGATCATTCCGAACGCGAGGCTTGGCGCGTCGAAAAAGATGCCAAGTAGGAGCAGCCCGGGAACCAGGAACATCGCCAGATACCCCGATGCGAATGACAGTTGGTTCAGCATCTCACCCTCCTTGCCGTCGATCAGATCAAGCCATATTCCGCCGCCAGGCTCGCCGCCGCCCTCCGGTTCGCGACACCCAGCTTCGCGTTGATGCGCTGAAAGCGCGAATCGACCGAGCTCGGCGACGTACCCAGTTCTGCGGCGATTCGCTTGGTCCCGTGGCCCAGACGCTCGTGGCGCAGCAAGGCGAGATCCTCTCGGGTGATGCGGGCCGACTCGCGCAGCTCTCGCTTGATCCGATCTATCCACCACTCGTTCAGCTCCATGGCCAGGCTGCGCGCGGCAATCTTCAGCGCGACAAAACCGTCGCCTTCGAAGAAGCCATCCTGCGCTGATCCCAGGCACAGCACGCCGATCCGCGTGACGCTGCCGCTGGCCGGCGCCGGGACAATCACGGCGGACTTCACGCCGAACTCTTTCGCCAGCTCGACGATCTCTCGTTCTTCGAGCGTCATCACCGCAATCTCACTGGCCCGCACGGGTTCTGAATGCATCAACGCGTAATTGAGCCAGGGGTCGTGCGCGTACCAGGCGCGCCGCCCATACTCCAGGCACCACACAGGATCGCAGGCGAGCAGAAAACGGTAGGACTCGTGCGACGGGTCGTCGCGGATGAAACTGCCGAAGGCCGCGGAATCCGCCCCCATTCGATCGGCAGCTTCCTTCAACAGCGCCAATGCCTCGGCCTCATCTGCGGCGCCAGCCAGGCGCTGTACGACCTCGCTGACGCTTCCGAAGTAGCCAGCACGCGAGGTCAGATCCGCAAGTGAACGGAGTTCACTCGGGTCGGAGCAGACTGTTGCCATGGCGCTTGACGTTGATATGCACTAGCGGGTAGTCGAACCGTACCGAATCCGCATCGCACCAGCGCTCGAAGCTCGTGCCATCGGTGAAAATGGCCGCATGAATGACGCGGCCTCGGCCTTGGCGGAGTTGCACGCGCTCAACGAAGACGCCCATGGGAGCTCGCGAGAGCGTGAACGCAACCGCGCCGTCCTCGCTGCGGACGATGCGGCGCGCCATGCTAAGCGAAGGAGAAGGTGCCGACCGCTTCATCGACGTGGTGCCGTTCGCATGCAGCGCAGGTAGCGTTGCGGAGTACCTCCGGAGCTTCAGTACTGGCCAGCAGGAAAAGCGTCTCGGCGCCGCAAGCTTGACACTCGATGACCGCAAAGTGCGTCACAGTGCCGCAGCCGGCACAACGCATGGATTGAATACTGTTTTCCTCGAGGCTCTCGTAATCGTCCGTCTCGGCAAGGCCGCATAGCCGACACTGAATCGACAGAGGCGAGGAATCCAGCAGCAGGCCGGAACTTTCCATGACGCTCCCCCTGATCTTCTGCAAACCCTGAGTGCCCCCTGGGCAAGGGTCCGTGGCGACTACTCGCGCCGTGCGCGCAAACTGGCCGCAAGCAGACGGCGAAGTGGAATGCATCGCGCGCGTCATGTCCAGCGATCTCATTGTTTCCTTCGGTAAACGATGAGCCATTTTTTTACGTGCAGGCATAGGACAGTTGCGAGGGCATTTCCCTCCTTACATAAATCTCCGTAAGACACACGCCAAACGCAGCGAATCGAACGCGACAGGCGCCGCAGGATGGCAGCTTGCGCTGCGTCCGCGCCGCAGACTACGTGAACCTGGGGCGTCGCGACAGGAACAGTTCGAGCGAGCGAGAGGATTAATTGCGGAACGAACACGCCGGCCTGAACGAGCTGCGTCGACGATTTGCTTTGCGCCTGGAAGCTGCGCTGGATGCCCTTGGCTATCCGTTACTGAAGGCGGGACGCGTGCGATCCCTGGCCAACGGACTGGCGGTGGACACCTCCGTCGCCACGGCATTGATGAGCTTGCTGCACCTGCCGGACTACCCGCAGCTGCTGGACCTGTGCAAGCTTCTTGGACAGCAGCCCGGGTATTTCCTCGACGCGAAGGTCCTCGATGTTCCGCGCGGGAGCTGCGTGGTCAAGCCGATGGACATTGGCGAGGACCTGGTGCGGCGCCTGCCGTCGGAAGTCGTGAGCGCCGACGGGGCCGCCGCAGGCCTGCGCTACTGGCGAACGACGGTTCCCATGGGTTTCGGCATCGGCGCCGGCGAGTACCTCGTCGCCCTGGGCGACGGCGACTCCTCTGCGGCCGAGCCCTGGAAGCTGTACCTGCACTACGGCGAGCACGCGGTCGACGTGCTCCAGTGCGTGGACCTCCAGTGCGACCGCGCCGTCTTCCACCGCGACGCCGCCACCAGCGTGCCCCTGATCGTTCCGACCGGCCGGCGTGCCACGCAATCGGGGCAGTTGCGCAAGCTGATGGCGAGCATTCGATGCGGGTCGAATCTTCACGTGCGAACCTGAGACCGAGAAGCAAGCAAAAGAGTGGGCCGGCCTCCCCGAGGTCCGGCCCTTTTCATGCAAGCGGCGCGCCCGCCTGGCGCTGCGCCCAGTAGTCCGCCATGTCGAAGCCGACGCGGCTGGCCTTGACCACCAGCACCCGCTTGCCGCGCTCGCGCATGCGCTGCGCGAGCTGCTCGGCGTAGTGGCTGCCGGCGCTGCGAAAGCGCTGGGGATCCCCCGGACCTGAAGGCACGGGCTTCGGAGGGTCATGGTCCGCGAAGATCACGATGCGGCTGACCTGCTCGCGCAGCTGCTCCGGCAGGTCCATCGCGGCCATGGAGGGGCCGTTCAGGCAAGACCACACCGGGATGCGGCGGACCATCGCGGCGGCCAGCGCCGACTCGATGCCCTCGGCAAAGCCGAGCGTTTCGCCGACCACGGGCATGAGCGCAACGGCAAAGCCGTTGACGCCGACGCCGCGCTCCGTCTTCTTCACGACCCGGACATTGGCCTTGTGGCCGTCGGGCGTGAGGTAGGTCTTGTGCAGCTGCACGAACGAGCCTTTGGGACTCAGGGCTTTGGCGACCATGGCCGGAAACCGGCCGATCAGGACCGGACGGCCGTTCGCGTCGTCCGGTGCGGTCCAGTAGTCGAGCGCCGGGTGGAAGCGCACCATCTGGGGCACGAAGTCCAGCGCGGACACCCGCAGTCTCAGGTAGCGGTCGACGGGGTCGCCGGGGGCGATCGGCCGCGCGGCGTCCCAGATCGCCTGCATTCGGCGCAGCTTGCGCGCGATGTCCGCTTTCGGATCGGTGCTCGCGCGGCCTGCAGCGGGCAGGCGGGTGGGACCGCTGGCGGCCCCCGAATGAAAATGCGCGCGCACGTGGTCGGCCGCATCGCGGAAGCACCGATAGCCCACGTGCTTCATCAGCATCTTGAAGCCGTCGGCCCAGCTGCCGGCACTCTCGGGGCACATGGTGCAGAGCCACACGCCGCCGTACTTGTTGCTCCAGCGATAGCGGTCGCTGCCGCCGCAAAACGGGCAGGGGCCGTGGCGTCCATTGAAGAACGTGTCGGCCATGCCGGCACGCTGCAGGATCTCCGGCCATCGCCCGTATGCGAGTTCTTCTGCCCTGTCGCTCATGCTTCACCTCGCATGTAGGGAGGACAACCGTCCCCCCGGCCGTGCTGTGCCTCCGGGGTGGTTGTGAATGCAGCCCTGCGGCTGCGAAATCGCCCGTGCGAAATCGAGGCCGATTCTCGACACGGATCGTGAAGTCGTCCAAGCGCCAGGGCCAGTCCAGCGGTCGATCACCAGTTCCGCGGAGCGTTACCGCAGAAGCCTAGCTAGGGCCCTTGTAGAAGCCCTCCCCCGAAGGGGAGGGCTTCTTGCGCCGGCGCCTTAAGCCGCCAGCCTGGCTGAGATGCGGTCCCGGAACAGCGCCGTCAAAGCGGTCGGCAACTCATTGACGTCCCGGACCTTGACCGCGTTCGGAATCCAGTGTCGGACGTCGCAGCCGATTCCGACGCCGACCACCAGCACATCGAGTTCCTCGGCGCATTCCAGGGCGCGTACGAGGGTTTCACCATCGCCGGGATCGTCGTCGGTCACGATGGTCAGGATGTTCTTCAGGCGCCGCTGCGCGAGCAGTAGCGGCAGTTCCGCCACGGTGGCCGCCCCCACGGGCGTGCCGCCGCTGGCCGCCAGCGATGCGCAACGCTGCAGGCAGGAGCGCGGCGACTCGCCGAACCGCTGCAGCGTCTCCGTCACGGTTTCCACGCCCGGAAAACGCACCACCCGGGTCCGCACGCCGAGCCGCTGAAGGGCCAGGCTGAACGCCATGGTGGCTTCGGCGGCGGTGCGCAGCTGTTCGCGCATGCTGTAGGAGGAGTCGAGCAGCACGGTGGCGGCAGCATCGATGCCGGAGGCGTTGCGCTTCTGCACGAAGACCCTGGTGTCGCCGAGCGCCGCGAGCCGCCAGTAGCGCGGGGTCATGACGCGTCCGCCGGCATAGGCCGCCCGGGTCGGGCGCCTGCGGCGCTCCTGCAGCTCGCGCTGCAGCACCGTGACGAGCCGCGATTCGACCCCCTGGAGGCGCATTTCGATCGCGTTCAGCGGCGTGGTCGCACCGCTGGCAAGGAACATCCCGCCACCGTCTGCGCGGGAGCCGTCCTCCGTACCGTTGCCCTGCCCTGCTGCGAGCGCGACGAGCGAGGCCTCAAGGAGCTGCTCGAGCGAAACCGACGGATCGGATTGCGCCAGCATGGCTTCCACCTGCTGCAAGTCCTCGTCGGACAGCGGCGGCGCGGCAGGATCCGACTCGCGGAGAGAAAGGTCATCCTCCGCGACACCGTAGCGCGCGGTCAGCGTCTCGCGCAACAAGCTGCCAAGGTCCAGTGGCTGCCGTCCGTTGTCGGCGGCATTGATACCGTCCGCTGACGCGTTGCCGGCGCCGCTCGCGCTTTGCCTGCCGGCGGCGGGTTCGGCCGTCGTGCGATTGTCCCCGCACCCTTCGCTCCCAACGGGCTGCGCCGATGCACCATCGCTGGCGTCGACAGCATGCGGCCCGTCTGTTTCCTCCGAATCGCCCGAGCTACGGCCAGGCGACAGGAAGTCGGTATCGCCTTGGGCGGCATCCCCCTCGCGGTCCCGGGGTATGCAGTTCGCGCCTTGGCCCGCGGCGCTCGCATCGTGCGGCGCCTCCCGTCCCGCGTCAGCCTCAACGTCCGAATCCGTTCCTGCCCTGGGGCCGTCGTTCCCGTCGGCTGCGTGGGCTGCCTTGTCTTCCAGGTCGGCCTCCGCGCCATGCTCAGCGGGATCGCCGATTGGATCAGAAGGACTGGCGCCCTCCCCGTTTTCTGGGACCTGATCGTCCAATGCGTCAGTGTCGGGACCGTCCGCTCTGCCGGAGAGGGCCCCTGCGGCGGGGCGTTCACCCTTTGCATCAGGAGCCTCCTGCGGTCCGGAAGGTTCGGAGCCACAGTTGTCAGCGTCCGCAGGCGAATCGCTGGGGCAATCGCCTTGCGGTGGCAGTTCCAGCTCACGCAGGCGGCCAACCAAGGCTCGCGCCGCGTCTTCCGTCTCCAGGCTGGTTCTCAGCTGGGGAAGCCGGCCTACTGCTTCGTCGACGGCCCGTCGCTGCGTCTCGTCGAGACGCGGCGCCAGCCGCTCCATCAGGCCTGGCGCCCGGCGGGCGACAGGTCCGTGCGGCGCGACCGAGAGAAAGCCGCGCAGCAGCAGATCCAGCTGCAGCGCACGTTCCGGCGCTTCGGCAAGACATGGTTCGAGCCGGTCGTCGATGTTCTGCAGCATCTCGTCCAGCCCGCGAGAGAGGACCAGGGATGCGCCCGGATAGCGTTGCACCTGCCGGCTTTCCATGCGCGGATCTTCCAGCGCGTTGAACATGCCCAGTTCCTGCCTGGTGAGCCGATCGGCGAAGCCAGGTTGCGTTTCGAGGAAGTGGCCGCCTTCGTGCACCGCAAGGCGCGTGAGCAGCGCGATTTCGGCTGCATCCCCCGTCTGCGGCATCGGCAGGTGGACCCCTCCGTCGTTGTCCATGCTCGCCCGCTGTTCCCAGTGGACGGCAATCCGCTGCCCGAGCATGAGGGCGAGAAAGGCCTCGATCAGGCGACGTGCCTGAATCAGCTTGTGAATCATGATGGCTCCTTGCCCCGACCAGCACTCAAGCTGGCCGTGGGCACCTTGGTCAGAACAGCGTGCCGGCAAGCTGCGGCACGAACTCGTGGCTGCCGCCATGGGGTAGCAGCTCGTCGTCTTCGACCACCGAAGGCGGTGCGACAGGCGAGCTGTGCGCCGGCGCAGGGCCGGCCAGCGTCGTCGGCGCGGGACCCTCCGTTGGGGCGGCCTTGGACAGCAGGTTCTCGAACGCTTCGCTGGGCGACGACAGGTGCAGCGCGATTGCCGCCGCTTCCTCCGCCGCCTTCTCGTTGGCGAGTGTGCGCGCGAGCGACCAGATGTGCACCAGGTGGACGCCGTCGATGGAGCCGTCCCTGGGCAGCAGTGCCAGACAGTGATCCACGATCTGCGCCATCGGAAGGACCGTGGGGTCGAGGAAGCTGAAGCTGCGCAGCTTCTCCGCGACCCGGCGCAGCGGACCCAGGGTCTTTTGCGTGATCTTGTCGCGGGTCCGCTGGACGCCGCTTCCGTCGTCGCTGGCGAGGTAGCGGTCCACGAGGACGCGGGCTTCGCGCGCGGCGTCTGCGAACAGCGCGCCCTTGAGACCCGTGACCTGGCGGCCGAAGTGCTCATTGACCGGACTCGCGTCCTCCAGGCTCGGTGCGGAGACGCGGCACAGGTGAAAACCAAACGCAAGCCGACCTGCCACGTACTCGGGGGTCGGAATGTGGTTGATCAGGTGCGCCCAATCCGCGTTCTCGGGCTTGTCGCGCCATTCCTGCACACGCGTCTCGAAGTCCCGGTGCAGTTGCAGGCGCTTGGCGTCAAAGGACGCCTTTGCCTCCAGCAGCTTCTCGTAAACCTGTTCCAGCTTCGCCTCGGGGATACCGATGCTTCCGAGCAGGGGCAGCCCATTGACCCGAAGGACCATCTCGGCCTCCCGCTTGTGACGCATGAAGGGCGCGAGATCTTCGGGGTCGGCGATTCTGATGGATCCGAGCGTCGCGAGGGATTCCGGAGGAAGGTCCTTGAACTCGGGGTTTTTCGCCAGCAGCGCTTCCTTGCGCAAGCGCTGGCGGCCAGACCAGAGGTGGATGTCCAGCGTCACGCAGACGAGGCCCGTCACCTCCCTCTGCTTGATCAGGGTTTGGACCATGGGTTCTCCGTGTAGGGAGCGGGAACCCAGCGCCCCTGCGGGAACATGGGTTCCCGCAGGGGTTGAGAGGATGAATGCAGGACGTGGTCCTGCCGTCGGAGGTACCGAACCCGTTCAGTCTAGGGTAGCTGCTGCGTCGCTGCAACTAAGCAGGGTCGGCTACTGTGGTCAGACACGTCCACACAGCAGCTTCACCCTCGCAAGTCGCTGCGCGAAGTGAGGGGCCGGCTCGCACTGGCTGGACCAAATCTTCGCCCCTGCGGCTCCTCTATGTGCAGAGACCTCCAGATAAAGAGAACTGCCAGCGGTCGCGATGGGGCGGCGGTGAGATGGAGCGACTGTCGGAACGTCGCGCAGAGCCAAGCGCTCGCAGTGGCGCCGCTAAGGACGCTCTGATCAACCGGCCTTTTTGTGGGTATTCCGGCCCATCGTGACCGCTGATTCCGGCCGATCGTGACCGGTCATTCCGGTCCAACGTGACCGGCAATTCCGGCGCAACGTGACCGATGA
>Ga0255338_1003187_pt1 | contig 20528 bp, 20 predicted proteins | sample MeOH1_35cm_T4_19_FD_203715 | JGI IMG/M metagenome (GOLD analysis project Ga0255338, IMG submission 203715) | Sandy soil microbial communities from University of British Columbia, Vancouver, Canada - MeOH1_35cm_T4_195 | ecosystem: Engineered > Artificial ecosystem > Sand microcosm > Unclassified ...
CCGGAAGCGTTCAGGCCGTGCAGCTCCTTGCCGTCCCACAGGATGCAGAAAGCATCGCTGCCCAGGCCGTTGCTGACCGGCTCGGTGATGGTAATGGCGGCCGCCGCCGCAATGGCGGCATCGACGGCGTTGCCGCCTTTTTGCAGCATGCGCAGACCGGCTTGCGCGGCCAGCGGGTGCGAGGTGGAGACGACGTTGCGCGCGAAGACCGGCAGTCGGGTGGAGGTGTAGGGGTTGGTGTAGTCAAATGTCATAGTCAAATTTAGCGCGTTTCAGAAGGTTCCCAGCAGTGCCGTGACGGCCGCTCTGTTCAAGTGATAGGCCTTGCCGGGCAGACTAAACGAGGGGATGCCAGCACGCCACGGGATGGCCTCGCGCCTCTCCCATGGCTGGGACTTGTTGCCGGCATTGATCCGATGCGCCCTGACAACGTGGCGCAAAGGCACAGCCCGTGGGAAGCTGGGTTAAGTCTGGTGGCGCCCCCGGAATGGCTGCGAGCGGCTTGCCGCGCATGCCGGTCACCACCGTGGACGCCATCAGGCCTTGCGTGTACGGATGCAAAGGCCTGCTGATGACATCGGCCACGGCCCCCTGCTCGACAATGCGCCCTGCATACATGATGGCCAGGCGGTCGGAAATTTCCACCGCGGCGCCGATGTCGTGCGTCACAAAAATCACCGCCATGCCCAGTTCGCGCTGCAACTCGCGCAACAGCAGCAGAATCTGAATCTGTACCGTGGCATCCAACGCCGTGGTGGGCTCGTCCGCCAGCAATAGCTTCGGCCTGCAACACAACGCCAGCGCGATCATGGCGCGTTGGCGCATGCCACCGGACAGCTCGTGCGGATAGGCGTCCATGCGCTTGCGTGCCTGCGGAATCTGCACCCGCTCCAGCATTTGAAGCGCCCGGCTTCTGGCCGTCGCCTGGTCCACCCGCTCGTGCGCACGGATCATCTCCGTCATCTGACGGCCGATGGTAAAGACCGGGTCGAACGCCAGTCCCGGCTCCTGGAACACCATGGACACGACGCCTCCGCGGTAGCGCGCCAAGGCATCGCCCTGCAGCGCGAGAACGTCCTGGCCATCGACCAATAACTGGCCCTGTACCTGCGTGCGTTTCGGTGGATTCAGACGCAGCAGGGTGCGCAGCGTCACGCTCTTGCCCGAACCCGACTCGCCGAGCAGGCCCAATGTTTCGCCTGGGGCAAGTTCGAGGTTGACACCACTGAGCGCCTGCACCATGCGCTCGCCCATGAAACGCACCGTCAGGTCGCGTACCGAGAGTAAGGGCGACTTCATACATGTATCTCCAGCGCCGGCGCAGCCGAATGACCCGAGCCCGCCATCGTCATGTGGCAGGCAGCCAGATGGGCAGCATTGCCCTGCCCGTGCAGCAGCGGTGCCGCACTTGCACACACAGCCTCGGCATGCGGGCAGCGATCGCGAAAGCGGCAGCCAGAAGGCGGATTGATCGGATTGGGCGGATCGCCGCTCAGCGGTGGCTTGCTGGTGCGGCGAGCCGGGTCCATGGAGGGAACCGCCGACAGCAGCGCCCGGGTATACGGATGTCGGGCCGCGCTGTAGATCTGCGCCACCGGCCCGACTTCCACCACCTGCCCCAGATACATCACCATCACGCGGTCACACAGGTACTGCACCACGTGCAGATCATGCGAGATGAAAATATAGGTAAGCCCTTGTTCGGTCTTGAGTTCCTGCAACAGATTGAGCACCTGCGCCTGCACCGACTTGTCCAGCGCTGCCACCGCCTCGTCCAGAATCAGCAGCCGCGGCTCAAGGGCCAGGGCGCGTGCAATGTTGACGCGCTGCCGCTGTCCGCCCGAGAGCTCATGCGGGTAGCGCTGCGCGAATTGCGCCGGCCGCAGCCCGACCCGATCAAGCAGGGCACGGGCGCGCGTACGCGCCTGCTGCCGCCCGACACCATGCTCACGCGGACCGAAGCTGATGGTGTCTTCCATGGTCATGCGTGGATTGAGGGAGGCAAAGGAGTCTTGGAACACCATCTGCAGGTTGCGCCGGTATTCCTGCAGAGACATTCCGCCGAATTCATCGACCCCATCGCCATCGAACAGCAGGCCGCCGCTATCAGGCAGCATGAGGCGGGCGATCAGGCGCGCCGTGGTGGATTTGCCGCAGCCGGATTCCCCCACGATGCCCAGCGTCTCGCCTTTGGCAACATCAAAACTCACGTCGTCCACCGCATGCACGGCCCGCTTTGTGCGAGCCAGGAAACCATCGCGCACCGGGAAGTGCTTGACCAGGTTGCGTACCGACAACAGGGGTTGGACCGGGCCGCCACGATCAGGGCTTCGCACCAGTTGTGTCACTGGTGGCATGGGAATCAAGAGGCGTTCATAAGGCGGCATGACATCACCTCCGCAGGTCCATGGCCGAGCGGATGCCGTCGGCCAGCAGGTTGAAACAGATCGAGGTGATGAAGATCATCACGCCGGGCAGGGCCGCCACCAGGGGATTGTTGAAGATGGCGGAGCGCAGGGTGTTGAGCATCAGCCCCCATTCGGCTTCCGGCGGACGTACCCCCAGGCCGAGGAAGGACAGGCCGGAGGCGAGAATCATGCACACGCTGATCAGCCCGGTCGCGTAGACGAACACCGGCCCCAGCACGTTGCCCAGCACCTGGACGCGAATGATGGCCAGCGTCCCGGCGCCGCTCATGCGCGCCGCGTCGATGTAATCGAGCTTGGCCACCTGCGTTGTTACGCTCTCGGCCACGCGAGCGATCTGCGGCACGAAGACGATGGTGAGGGCCAACAGACTGTTGCTCATGCCCGGCCCCATGGCGCCCGAAATGGCGACTGCCAGCAACACCGACGGAAAGGCATAGAACACATCCAGCGTGCGCATCACCACCATGTTGATCTTGCCGCCCAGAAAGCCGGCGAGAACACCGATCGACGTACCGATCACAAAGGCCAGCACCACCGGAACGATGCCCATGGTCAGCGACAGGCGGCCACCGTAAATCAGGCGACTGAGCAAGTCGCGCCCCAGTTCATCCGTCCCCAGCCAGTGGCCTGAGCTGCCCACCGGCAGCAGACGCTTGAGCATGCTGGCCTTGAACGGATCGGCTGGCGTGATCCATGGCGCCAGAAGGGCCGCCAGCACCAGCAGCAACAAGATGGCTGCACAGGCCATGGCCACCGGGTCGCGGTGCAGGCGCTGCAATACCGAGCGCCAGTAGCCCGCGCTGGCCACCTGGGGCGCCAACACGGCATCCGGCATGGGCACGGCGCTTGAAACAATCGAAGTCATGAGAATCCTGAGCAATAAATCAGACGCGACGCATGCGTGGATCAATCAGCGGTTGCAGCACATCGACCAGCAGGTTGAGCGCCACGAAGAACATGCACAGCACCAGAATCGTGCCCTGCAGCAAAGGGATGTCACGCTGGAAAATCGCGGTGTTGAGCAAGAAGCCGGTGCCCGGCCAGGCGAACACGGTTTCCACCAGGATGGAGCCGCCCATGAGGTAGCCCAGTTGCAGACCGGCGACCGCCAGAATGGTGGGCAAGGCATTCTTGGCGACGTGCCGAAACACCGCCAAACGGCCCAAGCCGCGCGCCCACAGTGCCGTCACGAACTCCTGCTGCAGCGTTTCGGCCACCAGCGCGCGGACCGTGCGCGTGACGATACCCATCGGAATCACGCATAGCGTGACGCCAGGCAAGATGAGATGCCTGAAGTGCGCCCAGTCCCAGGCCCAGGCATTACCCCCGGCAGCCGAACTGCCCGGACCAGCACCCATGGCCGGCAGCCAGTCGAGCCAGACGGAAAAAATGATCGTGAGCACCAAGCCCAGCCAGTAGTGCGGAATGCTCACTCCCAGCACCGACAAGCCACTGGCAAACCGGTCTGCCGCGCCACCGATGTGGTTGCCCGCAATCGCCCCCAGCACCACGCCGGCAACCATGCCCAGCAAGGCAGCAAAGGCCGCCAGGATGAGCGTGTTTTTCACGGCGGACAGCACCTCGGAGCGCACCGTGCGCCCCGAGGCAATCGACACGCCCAGATCGCCCTGCACCGCCCGTGTCAGCCACAGTCCGTATTGCACGGGTAAGGGCTTGTCGAGCCCGTAGGCCGATTTGAGGGCAGTCACCACTTCGGCTGGCGCATCAGCCGGTGCAATCGCATTGAGCGGATCGCCGGGTGCGATGTACACCAACAGGAAAGACAGCAGCGTCACCCCCAGCGCAATCGGTAGGGTATAGAGCAAGCGGCGGAGCAGATAGGCGAGCATGGGTTCGGGCTCTACATGCCAATGGTGGTCAAGTCCTGGAACCAGTGCTGTGCCTGCACGAATTGCTTGACCTTGGGCGACAGCGCGTGCGGATTGACGTCATGCACCACCCACAGCATCAGGGCCTGGTCCACCATGGTCTGGTGCAGACTGGCCAGCAGCGCGTCCTGCTTCTTGGTGTCGAACGTGGTGCGGACCTGATCCAGCGTGGCGTCCACCTTGGGGTCCGACAAGCCACCCCAATTGACCCCGTTGGGCGCGATGTAGTGGCTGTCCATGAAACGCGTCAGGGCATAGAACGGATCGGCCGTCACGTAACCCAGGTTAATGGCGGTAATGCCCTTGCCGGCGTTCATGTCGGCCTTGGCGCCGCTACGCCAGTGCAAATAGAGGTTCTCCAGCTCCACCACCTCGAAATCGATGGCGATGCCGACTTCTGCCAGGCTCTGCTGGATAAATTCGTTCATCGGCAACGACAGCATCTGGCCGGTGCCCCCTTGGGCAATGATGACCTTGGCTTTGAGCGGCTTGTCCTTGGAATAGCCCGCCTGCGCCATCAAGGCCCGCGCCTGTGCCAGGTCGTACTTGATCGCGAAGGTCGGCTTGCCGAACCACGGGCTGCTGGGGTCGAGCTGCCCCTTGGCCGGCGTCGCCAAGCCGTTGAGCAGCTTGACGATTGCATCGCGGTCGATGGCCAGATTGGCGGCCTTGCGCACACGGATATCCGTCCACGGCGATCCGGGCTGAGTGCTGAAGTGATACGGCCAGACATGGGGCGTGACATTGGTCACCACCTTGAAGCCGCCCTTCTGCAATTGTGGCAAGACATCCGGCGGCGGCGTTTCGATCAGGTCAACCTGGCCGCTGAGTAAGGCGTTGGCGCGGGTCAGGGCATCCGGTATGGGCAGCAGGACGATGCGGTCGGTCTTGGCCAGGCGCTTGGTATCCCAATAGGCGACATTCTTCACCAGTTCAGCACGTTCGCGCGGCACCAGTTTGTCCAGCCTGAAGGGCCCTGTCCCGGAGGGCTGGAATGCCACCTTGCCCCAGTCATGGCCCAGCTTTTCCCACTGAACAGGACTGGAGATCAGAAACCACGGCAACTGGTAGGGGAACAGCGCATCCACCTCCTTGGTCGTGATCTCGACGGCCGTATCGCTCACTTTTTTGTAACTGGCAATGGACGGAATCCGAGGCCGTACCTGCGCACTTTGCTTGGCATCGAACTGCGGCGACTTGTCGTTGAGTACCTTGTCGAGGTTCCACACCACGGCATCGGCGTTGAAGCTCGATCCATCATGGAATTTCACGCCCTTGCGCAAGTTGAAGGTCCATTTCTTCGGCTCCTTGGGATCGCTCTTCCAGTCCGTCGCCAACCCCGGAACGAGCTTGCCGGGCCGCGTGCCGACATTGGCTTCCCATGCCACCAGCGGGTCGTAAAGCGTGTGCCCCGTGAACTGGTAGGCGCCGGCACCGCGGTCGGGTTGGCCGGTCGTCAAGGGAATGTCGGCCATGGAAATGCCGTAGCGCGCCACAGTTTCGGCACCTGCGGTCTGCGCCAGGCCCAAGGCCAACGGCAAGGCCAGTGCCAAGCGGTGGAATCGTTGAATAACAGAGTGCATGAAAAACCTTTCGATGCGATGAATGAAGGGGGGATGCTCAGTACTGCTTGTAGGGCAGGAATTTGCCCGACAACACGACGTTGACGCGGTCGCCTTTGGGGTCGGGCTGGCGCACGATGTCCATGCTGAAGTCGATGGCGCTCATGATGCCGTCGCCGAACTCTTCGTGGATCAGCTCCTTGATGGTGCTGCCGTAGACGCTGACGATTTCGTACCAGCGGTAGATCAGCGGGTCGGTCGGCACCGGCGTGGGCAGCGAGCCCTTGTAGGGCACGACCTGCAGCCACTTCTGTTCTTCGACGCTGAGGCCGAAGATCTTGCCCAGAATCTTGGCCTGCTTGGCATCGAAGGTCATCTGGCCCAGGCAGCCGGCGGTGACCCACTCCTTGGAAAGGCCGACCTTTTTGGCCACGTCTTCCCACTTCAGGCCCTTGGACACTTTGGTGGCGATGATTTTTTCGGTAACGTCGTTGCGGTTCATGTTGGCTCCGTTGTTGAGTTGAAGGTTGAAAGAATGGATGTCAGTGCGCCACGGCGCGCGTGACCAGGAAGTCGACGATGTGGTTGCGCAGCTCGTAGTAGCCGTCCAGGTGGTGCAGGCCGGCACGGCTGCGTTCGCGCGGCAGCGGGTTGACCACCACTTCGGCAATGCCGCCAGGCACGTAGCCGGTGGCGGTCTCGCTGCCGTTGCTCATGAGCAGGATGCGGTCGGCCAGCAGGATGGCTTCGTCCACGTCGTGCGTGATCATGAAGACGGTCTGCTGCGTCTGGCGCACGATGGTCATCAGTTCGTCCTGGATGGTGCCGCGCGTGAGCGCATCGAGCGCGCCGAAGGGCTCGTCGAGCAGCAGCATCTTGGGCTGGATGGAGAAGGCGCGCGCGATGCCGACGCGTTGCTTCATGCCGCCCGAGAGCTGGCTGGGCTTCTTGTCGATGGCATGCGACAGGCCCACCATGGCGACGAACTTCTCCACCTGCACATTGATCTGGGTCGCCGGCCATTCGGGCCAGCGCGACTTGACGGCAAAGGCGATGTTCTGCCGCACCGTGAGCCAGGGCATGAGCGCATGGCCCTGGAACACCACACCGCGTTCCAGGCTGGGGCCGGCCACTTCGCGCCCATCCATGAAGACATGGCCGCTGCTGGCGGTGTCAAGCCCGGCCAGCACGTTGAGGATGGTGGTCTTGCCGCAGCCGGAGTGGCCGATGATGCAGACGAACTCGCCGCGCTCGAGCGTGAACGAGACGTCGGCGAACACCGGCTTGTCGGACTGGTAGGCCTTGCTGAGCTGTTCGATTCTGAGGAAACCGTCCACGGGGGAAACCTTTCGTTGCGGTGTAGCGACCACGGGCGTGGCAAGGCGCGAGGGAACTTCACTCCACATAGGTCACCGCCTTCTGCAATTGGCCGAAAGCCAGGTCGAGCAGCATGCCGACCACGCCGATCACCAGGATGGCGAAGATCACGTTGGTGAGCGAGAGGTTGTTCCACTCGTTCCAGACGAAGTAGCCGATGCCGGTGCCGCCGACCAGCATCTCGGCCGCCACGATCACCAGCCAGGCAATGCCCATGCTGATGCGCATGCCGGTCAGGATGGTGGGCGCCGCCGCCGGCAGGATGACGAGGAAGGCCTTGCGCAGCGGGTTGACCTCCAGCGTGCTGGCCACGTTGAGCCAGTCGCGCTTGACCGCCGCCACGCCGAAGGCGGTGTTGACCAGCATCGGCCAGACCGAGCAGATGAAGATGACGAAGATGCCCGACACCGAGGAGTCCTTGATGGTGTAGAGCGCCAGCGGCATCCAGGCCAGCGGGCTGATGGGCTTGAGCACCTGGATGAAGGGGTCGAAGGCGCGGCGCAGCAGCGGCGACATGCCGATGATGAAACCGAGCGGAATCGCCACCAGGCAAGCCAGCCCGAAACCGAGCCCGACCCGGCCCAGCGAATGCGCCAGCTGGATGGCGATGCCCTTGTCGTTGGGCCCGTTGTCGTAGAACGGGTTGGCCAAGTGGCCCCAGACGGTACTGCCCATCTGGCCCAGCGTCGGGAAGCCGCTGCTCTTGGCCGCGCCGACCTCCTTGCCCATCATCTTGGCGTACTCGATCTGCTCGGCCGTCAAGCCGGCCGCGGCACCGGCCGCACCGCTGGAGGCGGTGGCAACGTACCAGATGCCCAGCACCAAGAGCAGGATCAGCACCGAGAGCAGGGCCGCCTTGAGTTGGAGGGAGCGTGCGCTGTTCATGTCACACGACCCTTCTGATCGGGAAGCTCTTGGCGTACTCGGCGGCCTTGGCGGCGTCGAACTCGCGGCCCATGATCTTGAACTTCGGGTAGGCGCCGTCGGGCACCTTCTGGTCCAGCGCCTTCATGTGCTTCTTGGCGTCGGTCAACAGGAACACCTTTTCGGCGATCTGCTTGTAGTTGACCTCGCCCTTGATGTAGCCCCAGCGCTGCATCTGCGTCAGCATCCACACCGCCATGCTCTGCCACGGCATGGGGTCGAAATCGGCACGGTCGGGCACGTTCTGGATGTTGCCCAGGCCGTCGGCGAACTTGCCGGTCAGCACCTGGTTGAGCACCACCTCGGGCTGGTTGAGGTACTGCGCCGGCGCAATCACCTTGGCGATCAGCTCGCGGTTCTTCGGGTCGCGCGCCATGGCGGCCGAGGTCAGCACGGCGCGATACAGCGCGGCGAAGGTGTTGGGGTTCTTCTGGATGAACTCGGTGCTGGTGCCGAAGGCACAGCAGGGGTGGCCGTTCCACAAGTCCTTGGTCAGCAGGTGGATGAAACCCACCTCCTCGTACACCGCGCGCTGGTTGAACGGATCGGGGCCGAGGAAACCATCGATGTTGCCGGCGCGCAGGTTGGCCACCATCTCGGCCGGCGGCACGACGCGGATCTGCACGTCGGTGTCGGGGTTGATGCCGGCCTCGGCCAGGTAGTAGCGCAGCAGGAAGTTGTGCATGCTGAACTCGAAGGGAATGGCGAACTTGAAGCCCTTCCAGTTCTTCGGGTCGCGGTTGTTCTTGTGCTTGAGCGCCAGCGTGATGGCCTGGCCGTTGATGTTCTGGATGGTGGCCACGTTCATCGGCGTGGCGTTGGAGCCCAGGCCCATGGAGATGGCCAGCGGCATGGGGCTCAGGAAGTGCGTGGCGTCGTACTCCTTGTTGATCATCTTGTCGCGGATCAGCGCCCAGCCGGCGGTCTTGGTCACCTCGACGTTCAGGCCCTGCTGTTTGTAGAAACCCAGCGGGTGCGCCATGATCAGCGGCGTGGCGCAGGTGATCGGAATGAAGCCGATCTTCAGGTCCTTCTTCTCCAGCGCGCCTTTCTCCTGCGCCATGGCCTGCAGGCTGGCCAGCGGCAGCACGCTGGCGATCGCGGCCATGGCCGTGCTCTTGCCCACCGCGCGCAGGAAGCGCCGGCGCACCGCATCTTGCGGGAAGATCGCCTTGACCAGGGTGGCCTCAATGAACTCGTTGCTGTAGGCCTCGAACTCGGACGTCAGGCTGCGGCGCTTGAGTTCGGTCACGGCCTGCACGGCGGCCAGTTCCTGCTGGTGCTCGGCCACGCTGTGCTCACGGCCGCAGCTGCACTTGAGCATCAGGGGACGGTCGGCGTCATAGGGATCGAAGTACTGGGTCATGGCATCACCTTCTGGGGTTGGGATGCCATCGTTTACGCAAAGGTCGGGCCAGTTTGTGGCCAGTCGCCCCGCAAGGCCGCAGTTCGCACCCGCCACCACGACGCCATGTAGGGCCAGCCCTACACGACTCTGCGAGATTCAGCTTGCCGACGGCCTGCGGCCATGCCTTTCGGCAAACAGCGCCAGCTCCACATCGTTCTTGGCGCCGGTTTTTTCCAGGATGCGGGCGCGGTAGGTGCTGACCGTGTTGGGCGCCAGCTTGAGCTGCGCACCAATTTCGCTCACGCTCTGGCCGGCGGTGAGCAAGCGGAACACTTGGTGCTCGCGGTGCGACAGCGCTTCCAGCCCGCCACCGCCCGTTGCCGCAGCCCCGACCGCGGCCGCCAGCGCCTCGGCCGTGGCCGGCGTCACGTAGCGGCCGCCAGCGGCCACCTTGCGCACCGCGGCCAGCATGTCGTCGGGGTCGGCACTCTTGTTGAGGTAGCCGCCAGCACCGAGCTTGATGCAACGCACCGCATACTGGCTTTCCGGGTAAGTGCTGAGCATCAGCACCGGCAGCGCCGGGTGCTCGCGCCGCAGCGCCTGCAGCACTTCCAGACCATCCAGGCCGGGCAGGGCGATGTCGAGCAGCACCAGGTTCAGCCCGGTGGCGCCGCCTTGCATCTGTACTTGTTCCAGCACCTCCGGGCCGCTGAGCGCCTCGGCCACAACGCACACATCTGGTGCGTCGGCCAGCACCTGCTTGAGTCCTTCGCGCACGATGCGGTGATCGTCGCCGATGAGTACGCGGATCATGCTATTGATTCCGTAGCGGCGAGCGCAGACAGAACAAGGTCCCACGGCCAATTTGGCTTGAAATTTCAAGCTGGCCACCGAAGTGGCGCGCCCGTTCGTGCATACCCAGCACGCCATAGGCCGTGGGTGCCTCGAAAGCCTGCGCCGCCGCGCCGCAGCCGTTGTCCTGCACCGTGATCGTCAGTTCGCTGCACTCGATGCGGATGCGCACGTCCAGCGCGCTGGCGCGCGCATGGCGGCCGACGTTGCTGAGCATTTCCTGGAAAATGCGAAACACCGCCATCGCCATCGGCTCGGGCAGCGCCACGCCCTCGGTGCCCTGCATGCTCCAGTCCAGCGCCAACTCGGCCGACTGGGCGAATTCCTGCGCCTGCCATTCGAGCGCGGCCCACAGGCCCTGGTGGTCGAGGATGCTGGGACGCAGGTCGGTGATGATGCGCCCGACGTTGTCGACCGCGGTCTCGATCAGACGGCTCATGTTCTGGCACTTGCAGCGCAGCCGGGTGCGCATGGCCTCGGCCTCGCGCGGCGTGCGCTGCTGCTGCTCACCCAGACGCTTGTCCATCCAGTTGACGTCCATCTTCAGTGCCACCAGCAGGCTGCCGAGTTCGTCGTGCACCTCGCGCGCGATGCGGGTGCGCTCGTCTTCGCGCACTTTTTCCGAATAGGCCGCCAGCTCGCGCAACTGGCCGAGCGCCACCGACAACTCGCGCGTGCGCGCGGCCACACGGGTCTCCAGTTCGTCGTTGGCACGTGCCAGCTCGGCATTGGCCCGCTGCAGCGCCTCGGCAGCGCGCCGGCGTTCGGTGATGTCGACAAAGGTGACCACCGCACCCCGCACCTGCAAACCATCGAGCAGCGGGTAGCTGGAGTACTCGACCGGAAAGGGCTGCTGGTCGCGGCGCCAGAACACCTCGGCGTCGATGCGGCAGGGCAGGCCCTGGCGGAAAGCGTTGAAGATCGGGCAGTCCTGCGCCGGGTAGGCCCGGCCATCGGCGTGCGAATGGTGGGTCAACTCGTGCATGTTGCGGCCCAGCACCTCGTCGGCCGCCCAGCCCAGCATGCGGGCGCCGGCCCGATTGATGAAGGTGCAATGGCCGTCCAGATCGATGCCGAAGACGCCCTCGCCGGTGGACTCCAGCAGCAGCTCAAGCTGGTGCTGCCACAGCGGATCGTCGGTGGCGGGCAGGGGGTTCCGGGCTTCGAACGGGGTGGCGCGCATGCGGCATCTGCTGCAATGTTTGTGCCAACCGGCGGCTCCATGGAGCCGCCAATCCTGAAACAATAGCGGCAGAATCGCAGCTTCCACACCTTTTCAGTCCATGCCACCTTCCACCACCGACCTGCTGCTTGAACGGCAGCTCTGCTTTCCGCTCTACGCGGCTTCGCGGCTGCTGACCCGGCTGTACCAGCCCCTGCTGGAGCCGCTCGGACTGACCTACCCGCAATACATCGTGCTGATGATCCTGTGGGAGGACGCGCCCTGCGCCGTGTCCCACATCGGCGAGCGGGCCCAGCTCGCCAGCAACACGCTGACGCCGCTGCTCAAGCGCCTGGAGCAACTCGGCCTGGTGCAGCGTCTGCGTTCCAGCGAAGACGAGCGCGTGGTCAATATCAGCCTCACCCCGGCCGGGCGCGCCCTCAGGCAGAAGTGCGCCTGCATCCCGACCCAGCTGCTCGAGCGCATGGGCTACTCCAGCCAGGACGCGCACAAGCTCAAGAAGCAGCTCGACACCCTGCTGGCCCACCTGCAGTCGGCCGCCGGCGAGGGCCTCAAGCCCTGAACCCCAACCCCTGTTGCGCGCGTGGCCAACACGAAATTCAAGTTCGCGATAAAATATCGCACACGATTCAATCTTCTAGGAGTTATTTATGAAAACCTTGTACCAGACCCGTGCCAGTGCCACCGGCGGCCGCAACGGCCATGTCGTCTCGCAGGACGGCGTGCTCGACCTGCGCTTGGCGATTCCGAAGGAAATGGGCGGCCCCGGCGGCGCGCTCAGCAACCCGGAACAGCTGTTTGCCGCCGGCTACTCGGCGTGTTTCGATTCGGCGCTGGCCTTCGTGGCCGGCCAGCGCAAGCAAAAGCTGTCAGGCACCCAAGTGGACGCCACGGTGGGCATCGGCCCCAACGGCCAGGGCGGTTTCGGCCTGGCCGTGACGCTGGAAGTCACCATCCCCGATCTGCCGCGCGAAGAGGCCCAGGCGCTGATGGAGGCGACCCACCTGGTCTGCCCCTACTCCAACGCACTGCGCGGCAATGTGCCGGTGGAACTGGTGCTGAAGTCAGCCTGAGCGGCGACACCGGGCGCCGTCAGTGCGCCTGGATCAGATGGGCCAGATCGCGCTCAAGCACGCCACGATCGCCCGCATTGAACTCGACCAGCTGGCGCAGATGCGTGATGCTGTCGAGGTCGATGCGGTCGCAGTGCAGGCCGATGTGCCGCCCCTTCACATGGGCCACCGTAGCATCCATCTCGATCATGGCGCCAGGGGCCAGTTCAAGGCGCAAGTGGCAGGGCTGACCGGTCTGCGCCAACCAGCTGTCGTCAGGCTCCAACAACGCCCCCTTGAGCGAGACATCGATCAGGCGAGCTGCATGGTTGCGGCCGAAGACGGTGACCAGCGCCGGCGCATCGAAGCCGGAACGCCAGAACTGGCGACGATCATGGGGTGTATTCATGGGCAGCTCCCGGGAATGGAGATGGACCCACGGTAGCCCCGCCCACGAAAGCTGTCAAACCGGGATTACAGCTAGGTGTTTACCAGTGTGCCGGGTGGCAGGCGGTCAATTTCGCCCAGCAGCTGCGCCAATGCCCGGCCGGCGGCATCAAGCACGGCCTGGCCCTGCGCAGCGGTGGCGGCGGCCGCATTGCCGACGGCACCCGCCGCGTTGTAGTCCTGCATCTGCCAGCCCAGCTTGGCGCTCTTGCCATTGCCCAGAATCGGAAAGTCTTGCGCACGTCGCTGCGAGGCGGAGGCGAAGTCCTGCGCCTGCGCCATGGCCACCCGCTCGGGCGTGAGTGCCAGCATCATGGCAGTCTCGATCTGGCCGGCATGGATGCCGAAACGATGTTCTTCGGCCGTGAACTGCTGTTCCACCTCCGGCCCTAGCGGCAGGTTGAACCAGTTCACGCTGTAGACCAGCATGCCCAGCCGGGCACGCAGGTCGCGCGCCACGATGTCCATCACGCCGACCTGGCCGCCATGCGAATTGAGCAGCACCAGCTTCTTGATGCCGGCACGCGCCACCGACTCGCCGATCTCGGTCCACAGGCTGATGACCGTGTGCGAGGACAGCGTGAGCGTGCCGGGAAAGCGCTGGTGCTCCGGACTCAGGCCGACGGCCTGCGTCGGCAGGAACAGCACCGGCAAGGCGGCCGGCAGGTGCGGTAGCGCCGCGGCCACCACGCCGTCCACCAGATCGGTGTCCACGCTCAGCGGCAGATGCGGGCCATGCTGCTCGGTGGCGGCCACCGGCAGCACGGCAATGGTGCGGGCGACATCCATCTGCGCAAAATCGCGCGTGCTCAGGTCGGCCCAATAGCGTGAAAGGACGCGGGAAGGGGTGCTCATGTGCCTATCTTAGAGCCTCGGCCGCGCCGGGCGCCTCGGTGGCCGCTTCGGCCCCTGCCTGCATCGCATGGCGCGCCTACCGCTCGGCCCGGGCGCGGACAGCACGCGGCACCGGTGCTGCCTGCGGCGGCAGGACGTCACGCAAGGACAGCGGCCGAGCGCGGGCGCCGCTGGCCAGGTAGTCGGCCAGCAGGCTCTGGCGCGCAAGCTCGGCATCGCTCCGGCGCTCGGTGACGAGGCACTCGAACAGCGCATCGACCAGCTGCTCGGGCGTCAGGTGCGCGGTCTCTGCAAAGTGCTGCCACAGCCAGTCGGCAAAGGCCAGAAACGCTGCAAACGCCGACGGCCCCTGCAACAGCAGTGGCAAGGTCTGGCCGAAGCGCCCCGAGTTGGCCACCAGGTCCCAGTAGCGCGCCAGCCGCGTGAAGCGCTGCATGGTGGCAGCATCGACGGCACCGGTCTGGCGCACGGTGTAGGGCGGCGCCGGGTCGTAGACCATGCCGTACTCAACGGTGTGGCGCGCGATCGGCGTACCGCGCAGACGCTTCAGGATGCCGAGCTGAATCTCATGCGGGCCCAGGGCATACAGGCGATCGAAGCCGGCGGCAAAACTGGCCAGCGTTTCACCCGGCAGGCCGAAGATCAGGTCGGCATGCAGGTGCGCCGGGCTCTCGCCCACCAGCCAGCGCAGGTTGGCGGCGGTCTTGTCGTTGTCCTGGCGGCGCGAGATGCGCTGCTGCACGTCGACGTTGAAGCTCTGGATGCCGACCTCGAACTGCAACACCCCTTCGGGGAAGCGAACGATCATGGCTTTCAGGCGATCGGGCAGCTGGTCCGGCACCACTTCGAAGTGCACGAACAGATCCTCACTCATTCGATCCAGGAAGAACTGCAGGATACGCACCGAGGCCTCGACCTTGAGGTTGAAGGTGCGGTCGACAAACTTGAAGTGGCGCGCGCCGCGCCGGTACAGCGCCTCCATCTCGGCCAGAAACGCGTCGAGGTCGAAAGCCCAGGCGGTCTTGTCGAGCGAACTCAGGCAGAACTCGCACTTGAAAGGACAGCCGCGCGACGCCTCCACGTACAGCAGGCGGTGCGCCAGGTCGACGTCGCTGTACTCGGCGTAGGGCAGTCTGATCTGGTCCAGCGGCGGCTGTTCGCCTGGGATGACCTTCATCAGCGGCGCCGGCCCCTGCAGCAGCGCCCGGCACAGCTTGGGGAAACTGACGTCGCCCCAGCCGGTGATGACATGGTCGGCCAACTGCACGATGGCCTGTTGCTCGACTTCGTGGCTGACCTCGGGGCCGCCCAGCACCACCTTGACATCGGGCCGCGCGGCCTTGAGCAAACGCAGCACCTCGGTGGTCTGCGTCACGTTCCAGATGTAGACACCGAAGCCGACGATGGCCGGCCTCAAGGCCAGCAACTCATCGACGATCTGCTGCGGCTGGCGTGCGATGGTGAACTCGCGCAGCACGCTGCGCGCGCGCAAGTCGTCGCCGCCATGGCGCGCCATATTGGCCAGCAGGTAGCGCAGGCCGAGTGAGGCGTGGATGTACTTGGCGTTGAGCGTCGCCAGGACGATGGCGGCAGGCTGGTCAGGCATGCCGCCATTATCGAGCCGCGTCGGCTTCAGCGCCCGCTGTACATCCAGCGGCGCGACCAGGGCAGGCCGCGCGCCGGCCGGCCGGCCTTACGGCACAGCACCTGGTACAACGACACCTCGTCGTGCTCGAAGGCCCACTGGCAGCCAGCCAGGTAGACGCGCCAGATGCGCCAGCGCCTGTCGTCCACCATAGTCTTCAGTTTTTCGCCGTGGGTCTCGAAGGCATGGCTCCACAAGCCGGTGGTGCGCGCATAGTGGCGGCGCAGGCTCTCGATATCGAGCGCCTCCAGGCCGCCCTCCTGCAGGGTCTTGAGCACGGTGCTGATATGCGGCAGCTCGCCGTGCGGAAACACGTAGCGGTCGATGAAGCGGCCGCCGCCGTGGCTGGTCTCGCCGTCGTTGGCATCGGTGGAGGTGATGCCGTGGTTGAGCACCCAGCCGTCGTCGGTCAGCATCTCGTTGATGCGGCTGAAATAGGCCGGCAGGTGCTGGATGCCGACGTGCTCGAACATGCCGACGCTGGTGATGCGGTCGAACTGGCCCTGCACGTCGCGGTAGTCCTGCAGGCGGATCTCGACCCGGTCCTGCAAGCCGGCCTGGCGCACGCGCTCGGTGGCCAGTTCGAACTGCCGCTGCGACAGCGTAACGCCGAGGCAGCGCGCGCCGAACTGGCTGGCCGCGCGCATGACCAGCGCGCCCCAGCCGCAGCCGATGTCGAGCAGGCGCTGGCCCGGCTGCAGCTGCACCTTGGTCAGGATGTGGTCGATCTTCTTGGTCTGCGCCTCGCTCAGCGTCTCGTCGCCGTTCTCGAAGTAGGCGCACGAGTACACCATGGCCGGGTCGAGCCAGACCTGGTAGAACTCGTTGGACACGTCATAGTGGTACTGGATGTCCTCGCGGTCGGTGTTCTTGGTGTGCGTGAAGTGGCGCACCATGCGCGCGAGACGGCCCTCGGTCTTGCTGCCGGCTTCGGCCAGCCGGTGCGCGATGTCGAGGATATCGTCCACGCTGCCGGTGACGTCGATCTGGCCTTCGACATAGGCCTCGCCCAGGCTGTCCAGGCTGGGCGACAGCAGCAGGGGAATGGCACTGGCCTTGCGCACCTGGATCACCACCTTGGGCTGATTGAACTCACCCAGCCGCAGGCCGGAACCCGGTGCCGGGTTGTCGCCCCACTGAATCAGGACAGGCAAATTGGTTTTCGCCTTGAGCTGCGCCACCCAAGGGCTCAGAACCGCTTCCATGCTCGGCACCATAATGATCCTCCGCAATGTCAACGTCATGTACAGGCCCACTCCCTGGGTCTGCATCCCGAAACGAAATCATTATTCGAGCCATGGCCGGCTCGTGGCTTTGATAGTGTCTATGAGAGCGATAGGCTTTTGCAAGCCCTTTCGCCATGACTTATATTTGGCGCTTGGTCCCGGCGCAGGCCTGTGGTCTGCGCGCGTCTCCCCGGATCGGGCGGGGAACTTGTAACGGCTCCCCTCACTCCCACCTGCTTCACACACGCCTTGCCACCCATGACCGTGCCGTTCCGTTTTTTGCAGATCGCTCTTTTTTTCATAGCATCTGCCGTAGCCTCCATCGGCGCCAACGCCCAGATTGCCTCGCAAAAAACGGTGGTCACCACCGACCAGGTGCGCGCCGAACTGATGGCCCATGCGCCCCAGGGCGTGACGCCGGGCCAGCCGGTCTGGGTCGGACTGCAGATCCGGCACCAGCCCGAATGGCACACCTACTGGAAGAACTCCGGCGACTCCGGCCTGCCGACGCAACTGGAATGGACACTGCCGCCCGGCGTGCTGGCCGGCGACATCGCCTGGCCGCTGCCGAAGAAGATCTCGCTCGGCAAGCTGGTCAATTACGGCTACGAGGGCACGTTGCTGCTGCCGGTGCCGCTGACCATCACGCCCGACTTCAAGCCCTCGCTGCTGAACCCGGAGCTGACGGTCAAGCTCAAGGCCAGCTGGCTGGTGTGCCGCAAGGAGTGCATTCCGGAAGAAGGCGAGTTCACGCTCAGCATCCCGGTCAAGGGCTCGACGGCCCTGAACAGCGCCGCCTTTGACGCCGCGCTGGCGGCGCAGCCCCAGCCGTTGGCAGCCAACCAGGACAGCCGCCTCACCATCGACGGCCAGACGCTGAAGCTGCAACTGGCCGGTCTGCCGGCCAAGCTGCAGGGCCAGACGCTCGAGGCCTTCCCGGAAACCACCGAAGTCATCAACCCCTCGGCACCCTGGCAGCAGGCCTGGCAGGGCGCCGTCTGGACCGCCACCCTGCCGCTGGCTGAAACGCGCAGCGCCAGCCCCGCGCGGTTACCGCTGGTATTGACGCACAAAGGCCAGGGCTGGCGCATCGAGCTGCCGGTGAGCGGCGAGTGGCCCCAAACGACCACCCCGGCCGCCCTGTCGCCGGCACTGCAGGCGGCCCTGGACGCCAACGCGCAAGGCACGCCGGCCATCGGCGCGGCGGTGTCGACCTCCTTCATCGCCGCCCTGCTGGGTGCCCTGCTCGGCGGCCTCATCCTCAATCTCATGCCCTGCGTCTTTCCGGTGCTGGCCATCAAGGTGCTGAGCTTCACGCGCCATGCCGACGACCACCGCGGCCACCGCCTCAGCGGCCTGGCCTACACCGCCGGTGTGATCGTCAGCTTTGTGTTGCTGGGCCTGTTGCTGCTGGGCCTGCGCGCCGCCGGCGAAAGCCTGGGCTGGGGCTTCCAGTTGCAGAACCCGGGCGTGGTGGCGGCTCTCGCCGCCCTGTTCACCCTGATCGGCCTCAACCTGGCCGGCGTGTTCGAGTTCGGCCAGTTCGCGCCGTCCTCGCTGGCAGCCTTCCAGGCGCGCCACCCGGTGCTCGACGCCTTCCTCACCGGCGTGCTGGCGGTGGCGGTGGCCTCGCCCTGCACGGCGCCCTTCATGGGCGCCTCGCTCGGCCTGGCGGTCGCCTTGCCGGCCGCGCAGGCGTTGCTGATCTTCGCCGCCATCGGGCTCGGCCTGGCGCTGCCCTACCTGGCGGCCAGCTTCGTGCCGGCCTTTGCCCGCGCCCTGCCCAAGCCCGGCGCCTGGATGGATGCCTTGCGCAAACTGCTGGCCTTCCCGATGTTCGGCACCGTGGCCTGGCTGGTCTGGGTGCTGGGCCACCAGAGCGGCGTCGATGGCGCCGGCGCCCTGCTGGCGCTGCTGGTGGTCTTCAGCGCCGTGATCTGGTCATTGACGCTGACCGGTCGCAGCCGACTCGTAATTGCTACCATTTTAATAGCTTCAGGCGCATGGTTGACCTGGGCTATTGGCCCATTTGCCTTGAAAAATCAGGCAGTCACAGAAGCCCAGGCATCTGACAACCGCTGGCAGGCCTGGGCTCCGGGCCGGGTGGCGCAATTGCTGGCCGCCAACCAAGTCGTGTTCGTCGATTTCACCGCCGCCTGGTGCGTGACCTGCCAGTACAACAAGCAGACCACGCTGGCCGATGCCACCGTGCTGGCCGAACTGGACGCCAAGAAAGTGCAGATGCTGCGCGCCGACTGGACACGGCGCGACCCGGCCATCACCGCCGCGCTGGCGCAGCTCGGGCGCAACGGCGTGCCGGTCTACGTGTTCTACAAACAGGGCATGGCGCCGATCGTGCTGTCGGAGATCCTGAGCGTGCAGGAAATGCGCGCGGCCCTGGCGAAGCTGTGAGCATGATCACGTGACCATGGACCAGACCCAGGCGATCGACACCATCCTCGACCACTGCCGCACCGTGGCGGTAGTTGGTCTGTCGCCCAAACCGCATCGCGACAGCTACCAGGTGGCGCGCTACATGCAGGCGCACGGCTGGCGCATCGTGCCAATCAATCCGAATGCCAGCGGCGAGATCCTGGGCGAGAAGGTCTATCCGAGCCTGACTGAGGCCGCCCGGCACGAGCACATCGAATTGGTGAACTGCTTTCGCAACAGCGCCGACATCCCGCCCATCGTCGACGAGGCCATCGCCATCGGCGCCCAGGCGGTGTGGATGCAGCTCGGCGTGGAACATGCGGCCGCGGCCGACAAGGCGCGCGCCGCCGGCCTGGCGGTGGTGCAGAATCGTTGCCTGAAGATCGACCACGCCGCCCGCCCCCGGGCATAAGTACAAAAACATGAGCGAGACTGCCCCCGCGACCGACACGGCCGACCGCCCCGAGACCGTCGAGGTTTCACACCAGGAATTCCGTACCGGCCTGCCAGCCGGGCGCTTTCGCGTCATCGTCAACCCGGACCGGGCACGCAAGTACGTCAAGCACCGCCTGATGCTGACCGCACTGATCCTGCCTCTGATCGGCACCGGCATCGGCATGGCCTATTTCAGCTACCCGTGGATCGGGCTCGGCCTGGTGCTGTTCGGCATCGCCGCGCACCGGCTCGTCGCCCACCAGGCGCCCAAGATCCTGCTGTACATGGCCAGCCAGGACGCTCGCATCTACCATGAGGCGATCGACTTCGAGATCCTGGAAGTCCGCCTGGCCCGCTGAGCCGCGCTGCCGTCCGCAGGGATGCCCACCGGCCAGCGAGCCTGCGACAATCAGGAGTTATGACATCCAGCTTCGCCCCCCTGCAAAACGACAGCTTCCTGCGCGCCTGCCTGCGCCAGGCCACTGACCACACCCCCGTCTGGCTGATGCGCCAGGCCGGCCGCTACCTGCCCGAGTACTGCGCCACGCGCGCCAAGGCCGGCAGCTTCATGGGCCTAGCCACCAATGTGGACTACGCCACCGAAGTCACGCTGCAGCCGCTGGAGCGCTACCCGCTGGATGCCGCCATCCTGTTCAGCGACATCCTGACCGTGCCCGACGCCATGGGCCTGGGCCTGTCCTTCGCCCAGGGCGAGGGGCCACGCTTTGCCACCGCCGTGCGCGACGAGGCGGCGGTCGCCAAGCTCGAAGTGCCGGACATGGACAAGCTGCGCTATGTGTTCGATGCCGTGACCTCGATCCGCAAGGCACTGGACGGCCGTGTGCCGCTGATCGGCTTCTCCGGCAGCCCC
>Ga0255338_1003188_pt1 | contig 20515 bp, 19 predicted proteins | sample MeOH1_35cm_T4_19_FD_203715 | JGI IMG/M metagenome (GOLD analysis project Ga0255338, IMG submission 203715) | Sandy soil microbial communities from University of British Columbia, Vancouver, Canada - MeOH1_35cm_T4_195 | ecosystem: Engineered > Artificial ecosystem > Sand microcosm > Unclassified ...
CCAAGATCGCCAAAGGCCAGAAGATCACCGAGCTGTCCGAGATGAGCGACGAGTACCGCGAGCACCTCACCAACCTGATGTCGATGCAGGCCGACTCCGAGCTGGCCGGCGCGTTCGGCTACGTGCCGTGGATCCAGAAGTCCCCCGACATCAAGGAGACGCTCCAGGTCGCGCAGATCGTCAAGGACGAGGTCCGCCACGCTCGCGTGATGTACCGCCTGCTCGAGGGCATGGGCGTGGACGTCGACGAGTACTACAAGACCCACAACTTCAACCTGCGCGTGGACGCCGACGACATCGGGACGCTGCGGGCCGCCGACGACAAGCGCGTCAACATCTTCTACTACCCCATCGAGACCTGGTACGACTTCATCATGTTCAACTTCTGCATGGACCGCGGCGCGGGCCACCAGCTCGAGGACTCCCTCGACTGCTCCTACAAGCCCTGGTGCGACGGCATGGAGGGCATCTTCAAGGAAGAGGAGATGCACATGGCGCACGGCGACCAGTGGGCCAAGAGGCTCTCCGAGGACCCGAAGACGCACGACGATCTCCAGAAGGCCTTCGACAAGTGGTACCCGCGGACGATGAACATCTTCGGACGCGCGAATTCTCCCAAAAACGCCTTGTACCGGAAATATGGGCTGAAAAAGCGCGACAACGACGAGGTCCGCCAGGCCTTCGCCGCCGACATCAAGGACAAGTCCGCGAAGTTCGGCCTCAAGGTCCCCGCGTGGACGCCGGTCGCGGCCAAGATGTCCGAAGAACCCTTCATCCCGGGATAGATGTGGGGCGGTTGATAGACGAGGTCCGCGACCGCGCGCTGACGCGCCCCTGGCTGATCGTGCCGCCCTTGCTGGGGCTGCTCGGCCAGAACCTGCTGTCCTTGCTCTCCCCCGGGCTGCCCGGCTCCCTCATGCTGGGCGTCCTGCTCGGCGCGCTGATGACCGTCGTGGTGACGACGGTCTTCGCCGAGCTGTGGATCGGCGACGGACGCAGCGTGGACCCCGGGCGCCTCGTCGAGACCGGGATATTGTTCCTCGTCCCCTACCCGCTGCTGTTCGTGTTCGGCCTGCTCACCACGCCGCTCGCCTACTGGCTCCTCCACGCGGACCTGGCGCAGAGCCTCTCCATGGCGGGGCTGTACGCCCTCCTCGCCGCGGGCAAGCTGATGGCCTTCGCCTTGGGCGCCGTCTCCTCGATCGCGGCCGCCCGGCGGCGGGAGTCTTCCGGGGCGCTGGGCGCTTTGCTGCTCGGCCTCCGCGCTCTGCGGGCGAACGCCGGCTTCTTCTTCGTCCTGCTCGCGGGGTTCTGGGCGTTCCAGGAAGGCTGCGTGATCCTGACGCGCGCTTTGGCCCCGGGCCTGCTCGACCGCTTCTTCACCACGGTGATCCCCCTCTTCGCCTGCGTCGCGTTCCCGATCGAGGCGTGGCGCTCGGGCCGCCTGAAGGCATGAGAGCGGCCGCCGGAGTCTTCGCCGCGGCGCTCGCCGCGCGGCTCGCGTTCTGGCGGCTGCAGGGGACGCTGCCTCTCGCCGGGGACGCGCTCGAGTACGACGCCTTCGCGCGCAATCTCGTCGAGGCCGGCCGCTATCTCGGCCCTTCCGGCGAGGCCGCCTCCCGGATGCCGGGCTACCCGCTGTTCCTGGCAGGGCTGCGCGTCCTCTTCGGCGCCGCGCCCGAAGCGGTCATCGCCGCGCAGTGCCTCCTCGGCGCCCTGACCTGCGTGATCCTGCTCGACCTCGCGCGGCGCTTCGTCCCCGAGAAGTGGGCGATCGCCTGCGGCGCCGTCGCGGCCTTGTACTACGACCTGATCGTCCCCGCCGCCGCCCCGCTCAGCGAATGCCTGTACAGCTTCTTCCTCGTCCTCTCCGTCTGGTGCCTGTATCACCCGTCCTGGAAGCCCCTGCGCCGCGCCGCGTTCTTCGCCGCCCTCTCCGCCTGCCTCTACCTCGTGAGGCCGGAGCCTCTGCCCTACATCGTGACGACCATTTTCCTGGCTCCCTATTTGTGGGAAAAATTCTCCCGCAAGGAGGTGCTCTCCGCGCTGGCCGTCTTCACCTTGATCGTCGGCGTATGGGTCGGGAGAAATTTTTCGATGCTTGGACGCTTCATGCCCGCCAGCTCGGTCGGCAAGAGCGTCGGCTACCTGTCCCTCTACCTCCCCGCCGCGAAGATGGGCCTCGCCGGCGAGCGCCACGCCCCGCCCGCGGCGATGACCGAGCTCGAGCGCGACGCCGACTTCGCCGCGGCGTACAAGGCGCTGGCGGCGACCCTGACCGGCGCCCAGATCGCCAAGGCGTACCTGTACAACCTGCTCAGCATCCTGTATCCGTTCCTCCCCCAGTACGATTGGACCTACGTCTTCATCGTCCCGTTCTGGCTGCTGGGCTGCGCGGTCGCGGCGCGGCGCAAGGAGCTGTGGCCGGTCGCCGGGGCGGTGCTGTGCTCGCTCACCGTGTTCACCTTCTTCGGCGGCTACGCGTCGCGCTACCGCCAAGGGGTCTCCCCGTTCATCGTGCTGCTCGCCGTCGCCGGCATGAAGGCCGCTTACGACTCCGCCGGCGAGAAGCGCTTCAAGCTCTTCTCCTCGGCGTGGCTCGGCGCGAACGTGTTGATCTGGCTCTTCCAAGGCCAGGCCCGGTCGGCCGCGCTGTGGCTCAGGGCCGCCTCGTGGGGACACTGACATGACCGCTCAAGCCAATCAGCAGGAATGGAACTATCTCTGGTCGAACCTCCAGGACAACGACGAGTGGCTGTTCCGCGCCTGGATCCACCCCAATACGCTCGAGAGCTTCGCCGGCAAGACCGTGATGGACGCGGGCTGCGGGCCCGGCCACCATTCCCGCCTGTCCGCCCGCTTCGCCAAGCGCGTCGTCGGCGTGGACCTCAACACCTCGCCGATCGCGCGGGAGAAGCTCAAGGACCTGCCCAACGTGGAGATCGTCTCCGGCGACATCGCGAAATGGGACACCGGCGAGCGCTTCGACGTGGTGTACTCCGTCGGCGTCGTGCATCACACCCAGGACCCGGACGCCACCGCCGCGCATCTGAAGACCTTGGTCAAGCCGGGCGGTCGGATCATTTTCTGGCTCTACTCCCGGGAAGGCAACGGATTCGTGTATTGGATCCTGGAGCCCTTGAAGAAATATTTCCTGGATCACCTTCCGCGCCCCGTCGTCATGGGTCTGAGCCACATCCTCACCGTCGTGGGGACCGGACTCATGCACACCTTCTATCGCCTCCCTCTGCCGGAGACCTTCCCGTACTATGCCTACTGTAAAAATCTTCGGGATTCGACCTACCAACGGCGATTATTAAACGTCTTCGACAAGCTCAACGCCCCGACCACCCATCTCATCACCGAGGCTCAGGCCCGCTCCTGGGTCGAGGGATGGAAGGACGCGCACGTGGATTTCTACGTCGGGACCTCCTGGCGGGTCTCCGGGACGAAGCCCGGGTGACCTCGGCATTGACTCGGCACGCCGGCGCCGCTATCCTTAAGGGGAAGACATGAAGATCTGCCTCGTCCGCCCCCCGTCGATCGTCAACCCCGTCTCGTACATCGCCTCCCTCACGCCCCCCATCGGCCTCGCCTACATCGCCTCGGCGCTGCGCGAGGCGGGCCACGAGGTCGTCTTGATCGACGGCATCGGCGAGAAGCCCCTGCAAAGCGTGCCGATCGCCCACAACCTCGTCCTGCGCGGCCTGACCTTCGCGGAGATCTGCGAGCGCATCCCGAGGGACGCGGGCCTCATCGGCGTGTCCGGGATGTTCTCCTCGGAGTGGGTGCACATCCGCGAGCTGATGAACCTGATCTCCAAGACCCGCCCCGGCATACCGCTGGCCGCCGGCGGCGAGCATTTCACGGCAGAGCCCGCCGTCAGCATGAAGCAGTGCCCGGGGCTCTCCATCTGCGTGGTCGGCGAGGGCGAGGAGACCATCGTCGAGGTCGTCTCGGCGCTCGAGAAGGGCTCCGACCTCAAGCTCGTGAAGGGCCTGGCCCTGCGCGACGGCGACGGCGTCCATTTCACCGGCCCGCGGCCGCGCATCCGCGGCGTCGACGACATCGTCAAGCCCGCCTGGGACCTGATCCCGCTCAAGACCTACTGGGAGCACTCCCTCTCCTACGGCGTCAACCGCGGCAAGAGCATGCCCATGCTCGCCTCGCGCGGCTGCCCCTATCAGTGCACGTTCTGCTCGAACCCGGTGATGTGGACGACGCGCTGGATCGCCCGCTCGCCGAAGCTGGTCCTCGACGAGATCGAGGACTACAAGAAACGCTGGGGCATCCAGAACGTGGACTTCTACGACCTGACCGCCATCGTCAAGCGCGATTGGATCCTCGAGTTCGCCAAGGGCCTCGTCGACCGCAAGCTCGGCATCACCTGGCAGCTGCCCAGCGGCACCCGCTCCGAGGCCATCGACGCCGAGGTCTCCAAGTGGCTGTACGCCTCGGGCTGCCGCAACATGAACTACGCGCCCGAGAGCGGCTCCGAGGACAGCCTCAAGCGCATGAAGAAGAACGTCAGCATCCCCCGCCTGACGCAGTCGCTTCGCGACGCGGTCAAAGAGGGCCTGAACGTCAAGATCAACATCATCCTCGGCATGCCCGACGACACGCATCTCGACACCTGGAAGACGCTGTGGTTCCTGGTGAAGATGTCCTGGCACGGCGCGCACGACGTCTCGCCCGGGGTCTTCTCCCCCTATCCCGGCTCGGAGCTGTACGCGCGCCTGGTCAAGGAAGGCAAGATCCGCCACGACGACGACTACTTCGACAAGCTCGCCTACGTGGACATCACGGAGACCGTCTCCTACACCGACCACATCTCGAGCGGCTGGCTGCAGTTCTACAACTGGCTCGCCTTCGCCTTGTTCTACGGCAGCAACTACCTGTTCCGCCCCGCGCGCCTCCTCAAGACCATCCGCAACCTGCGGACGGGGCATCACGAGTCGCGCGGCGAGATGGCGCTGAGCGGGATCCTCAGCCGCATGAAGCTGGCGCCGCCGGTCAAGAAGGTCTGACCGGTGATACAGCGCGTGGCGGTGGTCGGGGCGGGCACGATGGGATTGGGCATCGCGCAGCTGTGCGCCCAGTCGGGGTTCTCCGTGAAGGTGCACGACGCGATGCCGGCGGCGCTCGAGGCGCTGCCGGGCAAGCTGAGGAAATCCTTCGATACGGCCGTCCTAAAAGGGAAGCTGACGACGCAGCAGGCGGAGAGGGCGTACCACTCGATCTCCGCCGTGGCCGACATCAACGACCTCGCGGGGGCGGACCTGGTGATCGAGGCGGCGCCCGAGGATCTGGCGCTCAAGCAGGCGCTGTTCGAAAAGGTCTCGGAGGTCTGCCCCGACGGGCTTTTGGCGACGAACACGTCGTCGCTCTCCGTGGCGGAGATCATGAAACGGGCCAAGAGCCCCGAACGGACCCTTGGCGTGCACTTCTTCAACCCCCCCGTCGCGATGAGATTGGTCGAGATGATACGGACGGAGAAGACCTCGCCGGAGGCGTTCCAGGCGGCTTGGGAGTTCCTCTTAATGGGCCTGCGTCGTACGCCGGTCGATGTGAAAGACGTGCCGGGATTCATTGTGAACCGCGTGATGAGGCCTTATTACGTCACGGCGCAACGGATGGTCAGCTCACGGACGAGCTGCGCCGCCGTTGATGAAGGGGCTCGCGGTATTGGCGGCGTGCCTATGGGACCGTTTGAATTGATGGATCTGATCGGGCTGGACACGAACCTGGCCATTACGACGGCTATCTATGAGGCTCTGGGGAGACCGGAACGGTTCGCGCCGCCCGCCCTCCAGAAGAAGCTCGTATCGGCGGGCGAGCTTGGGCGGAAAACAGGGAAAGGATTCTATCTTTACACTGACGGCAAAAAGATCGGGGAGAACCCGCGAGGCCTTGAAGGTCTCCCTTCGGGAGACCTTTTGACGGCGAAAGACATTTGGAGTAACCTTGCGGGCGCCATCATATCAGAGGCAGAACGGCTCGTGTCCGAGGGAACGGCCGGAAGATCAGACATCGATACGGCCATAAAGCTCGCGATGAATTTCCCCAAAGGACCCTTCGAATGGCAAAAAGAAAACACGGCGGTTTAGCCGCGCGCAAGAAGCTCCCCACCCTTCTCGAGCTCCTGAAAAAAGATCAGGCGCGGGTGATGAGCGTGCTGCACAAGCACGGCGTTTATTTCGACGCGGGGACCTACATCACCTTGATCGCGAGGCTCGACAAGGTCGCGGCGTATCACGCGGTGCCCAACAAGAAGAAGTTCTTCGCGGACCTGCTCGGCAAGTGAGGGCCGCCGCGGCGCTGTGCCTCGGGCTGCTGGCGCTGCCCGCCGCCGCCGAGAACCTGATCACGGCCCAGGCCGGGAAGAGGGTCAACAAGGTCCTGGCCCGCCCCCCCTACGCGGTCTCGCCCGAGGCGCGCGCCCTGCACGCCCGGCTGCTCGTGGCGGACATGCACGCGGACCCCCTGTTCTGGGACCGGGACCTCCTCAAGCGCAACGCGCTCGGCCATGTCGACGTGCCCCGTCTCGTGGACGGCGGCGCGGCCTTGCAGGTGTTCTCCATCGTCACCCACGCCCCCAAGGGCATCAACATCAAGAGCAACGACGCGAAACAGGGCGACCTGATCACCGCGCTCGCGGTCGCCTCAGGCTGGCCGCGGAAGACCTGGAGGAGCCGGCTCGAGCGAGCGCGCCACCAGGCCGCGACCTTCGACGGCGCCGTGGATCGCTCCGGCGGACGCCTCGTCGCGATCCGCACGCGCGAGGACCTCTCCGGATACCTGGCGGCGCGGGCCACCGGCACCGTGGCGGGGCTCCTGTCCGTCGAGGGCGCCCAGGCCCTGGACGGGAAGATCGAGAACGTCGCCGCTCTCTATGACATGGGCGTGCGCATGGTCGGGCTGACCCACTTCGTCGACAACGAGGTCGGCGGCTCGGCGCACGGCAAGAGCCGCGCGGGGCTGTCGGAGTTCGGCCGGAAGATCCTGGCGGCTCTTGAGGAACGGCGCATGATCGTGGACCTGGCTCACGCCTCCCCCGCCCTCGTCGACGACGTCCTCGCGCGCGGCAAGACGCCCCCCATCGTCTCCCACACCGGCGTGCGCGGGACCTGCCCCAACGAGCGCAACCTCACCGACGATCAGCTGAGGCGCATCGCGGCCAAGGGCGGCCTGGTCGCGATCGGCTTCTGGAGGATCGCCACCTGCGGCGACGACGCCGACGCGGCGGCCCGCGCGATCGTCCACGCCGCCAAGGTCGCCGGCCCGCGCCATGTCGCGCTCGGCTCGGATTTCGACGGCGCCGTGGCCCAGCCCTTCGACGCGTCGGGCATGCCGCTGATCACCCAGGCCCTGATGAAGCAAGGGATGCCGGAGAAGGACATCGCCTTAGTCATGGGCGGCAACGCCCTGCGCTTCTTGTCCGAACGCCTGCCCCCGCGCTGATAACGCCGGTTTTCCACCGGGAGGCCCGCGACTGTTGTTGACAACAGTTCGAGCTCCGCCTGTGGATGGCGGGGACGGCCGCGGCTACCGCCGGAAGTCCTTGATGCGGTGGACGCCGGCGTGGAGCTCGACGGGCTTGCCGGAGTGCTTGGTCTCGAGCAGGAAGTGCCGGCCCTTCGGGAAGCGCTCGACGAACATGTTCACGTGGGCGGGCTCGTTCTCGAAGGAGCCCACGACCGCGCCCAGCTCCGCGAGCCTGTGCAGGGCCTCGTTCTTGAAGGCGAAGTCGGGCGTGTCGAAGCGCGGCTTGAGGACGAGCGTCGCGCCCTTGCCGTCGGGCTCCGGGAAGCGGTGGCGCAGAAGGGAGGCCTCGGTGCCCTCGCGCATGCCCTCGTCGCGGCCGGTCATGTAGAAGGCCTTCCCCCCGCGCGCGATCACCTCGGCCGCGTACTCCGGTCCGCCGTCGATGATCGAGTCCTCGAGGAGGTAGGGGTTCTTGAAGAAGCGGGCGAACCAGAAGTCGCGCAGGTCCTTGGCGAGTCCATCCTCCAGGCCGTGGTCCTTGGCGGTGTCGGCGATCGAGTAGCGCAGCTTCTCGCGCGCGATGCCGCGCAGGACCCCGGCGGCGCGAGCGTCCTGGGTCTCGATGGCCGCAGCGAACTCGGCGAGGATGCGCAGGTGACGGTCGGCGGTCGAGAAAAGGGTGTCGTCGAGGTCGAAGACGACGATGGCGGTCCCGTGCTTGGCGGCGGCCTCGACGGCGTCGAGCAGGCCGTCGAGGAGCGCCTTTTGCGTCACATGTCCGGTAGATTGGGAAATCATGCATCTATTGTATTATTTCCCCATGGACTATCCCCGCCACTCCGCCGAATACCGCTTCCGCCGCGCCCTCAACTGGGTCCCGATGGGCCTCGCCTACGCTTTCCTCTACATGGGACGCTACAACCTGACCGTCGCCAAGAGCGCTCTCGGCGACGCCCTGATGACGAAGGCGCAGTTCGGGACGATCTTCGCCGTCGGCGCGTGGGTGTACGGCTTCTCGTTCCTCGCGTCCGGCCCCCTGACCGACAAGCTCGGCGGGCGCAACGCGATGCTCGTCGGCACCGGCGGCGCGCTCATCGTCAACGCGATCATGGGCCTGGCGCTGTACGGGATGGGCAACTGGGGCTGGGATCTTTCGTTATTCTGGATGTTCACCATCCTATACGCCGCCAACATGCACTTCCAGAGCTACGGCGCCGTCGCCATCGTGACCGTCAAGGCCCCGTGGTTCCACGTCCGCGAGCGCGGGACCTTCTCGACGATGTTCGGCATCATGATCGCGCTGGGCATCCTCTTCGCGTTCGACTGGGGCTTCGCCATCGTCGAGGCCACCCGCGCGGCCCTTCCCGCGAAGCTCGGCGTCTGGGCCAGCATCGCCCACTTCTTCCTGCCGAGCGACACAGGGATGAACCAGAACTGGTGGCTTTTCTTCGTCCCGGCGATCCTGCTCGCCGTGACCTGGCTCGTCATGTGGAAATACCTCTGCGATTCCCCCAGCGAGGCGGGCTTCAAGGACTTCGACACCGGCGAGGAAGCCCTCTCCCACGACGGCAAGCGCCTGCCCGTGATGCAGGTGTTCAAGAAGATCGTCACCCACCCGGTGCTCATCGTCGTCTGCGGCATCGAGTTCTGCTCGGGCATCCTGCGCAACGGGATCATGCATTGGTACCCGCTGTTCGCGGCCGAGGTCGGCTTCAAGAAGACCTTCTGGGTGCCCCAGAACTGGGGCATGGTCCTTTTCCTCGCGGGCGTGGCCGGCTCCATCCTGACCGGCTGGGCCTCGGACCGCCTCTTCCAGTCGCGCCGCGCGCCGATGGCGGGCGTGCTCTACGGCCTCATGACGCTGTGCGCGGTGCTGCTGGCCTTCACCCTCGACGGCAACCTGTGGTGGGCGGGCGCGGCGGTGATCCTGATGTCGATGGCGGTCATCGGCGTGCACGGCATCCTCTCAGGCACCTCGACCACCGACTTCGGCGGCGCCAAGAACGCGGGCGCGGCCGTCGGCATCGTCGACGGCATGGTTTACCTGGGCACGGGGCTGCAGTCCGTCATCATCGGCTCGATCACCCCGACCGGCGACGCGGCGAAGATCGCGTCGAACTGGTTCTGGTGGCCGATCTTCCTCGTGCCCTTCGCGCTGATCGGCTTCGCCCTCTCGCTGAAGATCTGGCACGCGGTGCCGAAGAAGCGGCAGGCGCCGGTCGCTCAGCTCCTCAAAGGGAAGGATCCGGAGCTTCAGCCTTAAAGTAGCCGAGCAGGTAGGACAGCGCCGCCCCGGCCAGCGCGAACGGGATCAGGGTCCGGGTCCAGGCGGCCCAGCCGCCGCGGTCGATCATCGCTCCGACGAGAAGGATCGACAGGCCTCCCGCGGCGTGATGGACGCCGTCGAGCAGCCCCGAAACGGCGCCGGCCGAGCGCCGGCCGCCGGAGTCCATCGCGGCGGCGCCGCTGAGCAGGGCGTGGATCCCGAACGCCGCCGCGCAGGCCGAGCCCAGGAAAACGAGGGCCGTGCCCGGCTCCAGCGCCCGGCCCAGGCCGAGCAGCGCTCCGGCGAGGGCCGCGAAAAGGATGAGCGCCGCGGGGCCTCGCCGCCCGCCGAAGGCTTTGTCCGATAGGTATCCGGCGAGGACGGGCCCCGCCGCGGCTCCCCCCGCGACCGCGGCGAGCGCGGCTCCGGACAGCGGCGTTCCAAGGCGGATGTGGTGCACCTCGTTGAGGAACTGCGCGGACCAGCCCAGCAGCCCCCAGCGCGCCGCGCCGGCGCACGCCTCGAGCGCGGCGGGCCCGAGCACGTCCCATCGGCGCCGGAACGACAGGACCTCGGCGAGGGCGGGACGGGGCTCGTCCTCGGCCTCGCCTCCAGGGGCGCGCAGGGCGGCGCCGAACGCCAGGAGCGCGGCGACGGCGGGCAGGAGCGCGATGACCGAGGCCGGCAGGCGGGCGCCGAGCCACAGCCCCGCGGGCAGGGCCAGGAACTCCGCCGGGAAAGCGAGCGCGCCGTAGAGGCCGGCGTGGCGCCCCCGCTCGCCGGGCTCGAGGCGCGCGGCGTTGATCCGCGCCGCGGCCGGCCCGGCGAAGGCCAGGAAATAGCACAAGGCGGCCTGGAGGATCGCGACGCCGACGAACATCCGTCCCTCGCCTCCGACGAGGAATATCAGCCCGAGGGCGAGGGCGGCGGCGACGGCGCCCGCCGCCGCGTCCCTCAGGGCGCGCCGCGCGCCGAAGCGGTCCACGAGCGCCCCCGCGAAGCCCGCGGTCAGAGCGCGCGTCCACAGCCCCAGGCCGAGGGCCAGGGCGAGCTGATGCTTGGACAGCTCGAGCCTCGCGTCGGCCGCGGCCGCCGCGGGCAGGGCGCCCGCGGCCAGCCCGAGGAGAAGGGCGGCGAGGGCGAGGGCGGCGGTCCCGAGCGCCTGGCTCATCTCCGGGGCTTCGGGTAATCCTTCAGGATCTGGAGCGGCTCGGCGTACGGCGAGCCCCACAGGTGCGCGTGCATCCTGGCGGCCCGGGCGGCCAGGGCCTCGTCCTTCACCACGACCTCGAGGTTGCGGGAGGTGTCGAGGTAGCCACCCGCCCAGTTGCTCGTCCCGAGCCAGACGGCTGCGCCGTCTGCGACCATATATTTCGAGTGCGCGGTGCGCGAGAACGGGATCGGGCCCTGCTTCGCCTCGGGCACGGTGATGACCCGCACCTCGATGCCGGGGATCAGGGACAGGCTCTTGAGATGGACGACGGACTGCTCGTCCGTGTTCCAGTGAGAGACGAGGAGCTTCACCTTCACCCCGCGCACGGCCGCGTCGCGCAGGGCGTTGTCGATCGGCGGATAGAAGCGCTTGGGCCGGGCGTAGGTCGTCGGGTTGTAGTCGAGGAGCTGGATGTCGAGCTCGGTCTTGGCCTCGCCGATGAGGCGGACGAGCTCCGACTCGGAGTCGCCGATGCCCGCGGGGTTCCGGCGCCAGGGGCTGGCGACGAGGTAGGCCCGCCCGGAGCGGTCCGCGTCCCGGGTCGCCGGCTTGAGCGGCGGCTCGGGCTTGAAGCCTTTCTCGTATACCTTCGTGTCGGCCTCCGACCAGTCGTGCTCGAACACCCGCTGGACGTCCGCGACGATCGGCCCGTCGCTGATCCTCAGGCCGACCTCGTGGATGTGCTTCAGCGCCCGCCAGTCGAAGTTCTGGCTGCCGACGAAGGCCTGCGTCGAGTCCACGACGAAGAACTTGGCGTGGATGATCCCGTCGCCGTTGACCTTGGACCAGTCGAGGATGCGAAGCTCGAGTCCGGGGATGGTCTTCAGACGGGCGATGCCGTCGAGGGAGTTCTTCTCGAACTTCTTCTCGAGCAGGACGCGGATCTTGACCCCGCGCGCGGCGGCGCGCTCGAGGGCCTGGAGCGACTGCTCGAGGGGCTCGCCGGTGGACGGGCTCACGTAGAACTGCTCGATGTCGATCGTCTTCTCCGCCGCGTCGAACATCGCGGGCCAGGCGTCCTGGGCCAGGCGCAGGTCGGGCTCGGCGAGGGTCGTCTCCACGGGATAGGAGTAGACGAGCTCGAAGCCGGGGACGGAGAACTCCGCGCGGGCGGTCGTCGCGAGCAGGGCCAGCAGCAGCGAGGTGAGTCGGATCATGAGTCCTCCAGGATGATGTCGAGGCCGTGCAGCAAAGAGACGGCCTCGGGCAGCGAAAAGCGGGCCTTCTTGATCTTGGTGCGGAACGCGTCGATCTCGTAGGAGAACGAGCCGCGCAGGTCGGCGCCGCTCAGGTCGGCGCCGAAGAAACGGGCCTGCGCCAGGTCGCAGCGGGTCACGGTCGAGGAGCGCAGGTCGGCCTCGGAGAAGTCGGCGCCGCGCAGGCGGCAGTCGTCGAGCTTGAGTCGCGGGAGCTTGGCGCCCGCGAAGGTCCCTTGGTCGAGCAGGCAATGGTCGAAGGACAGGTCGTCGAGGGAGGACGCCGCCGCCCAGTTCGCTCCCCCCGCCCGGCAGGACTTGAACGAGACGCCGCGCAGGCGCGAGCCGGTGAACTTGGCCGCGGTGAGGTCGCAGCCCTCGAAGGAGCAGTCGGTGAAGCGCACGCGGCGAAGGGTCGCGCCGGCGAAGGAGCAGTCGACGAACCGGCAGGAGTCGAACTCGAGGTCGACGAGCTCGAGCCCCTTCGCGTCGAGCTCCTTGAGCTCGGCGTCGCGGTGGACCGAGCCGGCGTTCAGGCGCTCAAGCGCGAGCATCGTCCTTGGCCATCCGTCCGAAGTAATCGAGCATCGCCTGGCCGACGGCCTTGCTCACGGCGTGCTCATCCACGCTCCCCCCGGTCAGGCGGGCCATCGTGGTCATGACCTCGCTCTCGAGCTTGCACGGGTGGATGAGCTGGAACGGGGCCAAGGTGTTGTTCATGTTCAGCGCGAAGCCGTGGTAGGCGACTCCGGCGCGCACCGCCACGCCGATCGAGGCCAGCTTCTTGCGCCCGACCCACAGCCCGGTGAAGCCCTTCACCGTCGTCGCCTTCACGCCGAAGGGCGCGATGGCCTCGATGAGCACCGCCTCCAGGGCGGCGAGGTAGGACCGCGGCTTGAGGCCCAGGCCGCGCAGGTTGAAGATCGGGTAGCCGACGAGCTGGCCGGGGCCGTGCCAGGTGAGGTCGCCGCCGCGCTCGATCTTGTGGACGGGATACGGGAGCGCCTTGGGCACGGCCTGCTTCGACGAGCGCCCGATCGTGTACACGGGGTGGTGCTGGCACAGGAGCACGGTGTCGGGGATCTTCTCCTCGCTCCGCTCGAAGACGAGCTTGCGCTGGAGGGTCCAGACCTCCTCGTACTCCTTGAGCCCCAGGTCCCGGACGAGCATCCGCTAGAAGACCGGGGCTTCGCGCTTGACCTGAAGCATGTGCACGGGATGGCCGAGCGCGACCTCGCAGGCCTCCGCGAAGGTCTCGGTCAAGGTCGGATGGGGATGGATGGTCTGGGCCACCTGCTCGAGCGTGACGCCGACGGACACCGCGAGGCAGGCCTCGCCGATGAGGTCGGAGGCGTTGGTCCCGACGAATCCGGCTCCCAGGATGCGGTGAGTCTTCTTGTCGGCGACGACCTTGCAGAAGCCGTCGGTCTCGCGCGAGGCCATCGCGCGGCCGGACGCGGCGAACGGGAACTTGCCGGTCACCGTCGAATAGCCGGCGGCCTTGGCCTCGGGGTCCGTCATGCCGACCCAGGAGATCTCGGGGTCGGTGAACACGGCCCACGGCACCTGCCCGCGCGCCTCGAGGGGCTCGCCCGCGATGGACTGAGCGGCGAGTATGCCCTCGCGGCTGGCCTTATGCGCGAGATACGGCTGGCCGACGACGTCGCCGATCGCGTAGATGTTGCCCACGGAGGAGAGCATCTCGGTGTCCACGACGACGTGGCCGCGCTTGTCGAGCTCGACGCCGATCTTGTCGAGGCCGAGGCCCTTGGAGCGCGGCGCGCGGCCGACCGCCATCAAAACCTTGTCGCAGAGGATCTTCTTCTCCCCCTCAGGGGTCTCGGCGACGACCTCGAGGCGCTTGCCCTTCCTCGCCCACGACTTCGCCTTGGAGGAGAGCATGACGTCCACGCCGAGCTTGGTCAGGTTGCGCGAGACCGGAGAGACCAGGTCTTTTTCAATGACCGGCAAGAGCGAATCGGTGAACTCGACGACCGTGACCTTCGTGCCGAGCTTGGCGAAGAAGGTGCCGATCTCGAGGCCGATGACGCCTCCGCCGACGACGACGAGCCCCTCGGGCGGGGTCTTGAGGTCGAGGGCCTCCTTGGAGCCCAGTATGTCCTTGCCGTCGATGACGAAGCCGGGGACCGAGACGATCTCGGAGCCGGTCGCGACGATCGCGTGCTTGAACTCGACCTCCTCGGCCGTTCCGTCGGCCTTGGTGACCACGGCGGTGTTGGCGGTCGTGAACACGGCCGAGCCCTGGATGTGCTCGCCCTTGTTCCCCTTCACCAGGACGCCGATGTTCTTCACGAAGCCGCCGATCATCTGGTCCTTCCACGCCACGACCTTGGTCCAGTCGAGCTGGTGCTTGGGGTCGTCGAAGCCGGCGTCCTTGGACTTCTTGGACTTGTGGGCGTGGCCCGCGGCGGCGATCAGCGCCTTCGACGGGATGCAGCCGTAGTTGAGGCACTCGCCGCCGAGCTTGTCGCGGTCCACGAGCAGGACCTTCTTGCCGAGCTGGCCGGCCTTGATCGCGGCCACGTAGCCGCCGGGGCCGCCGCCGACGATGAGGACGTCAGTCGAAATAGCCATTGGGTTACCTCTTAGAGAAGGGTCTGCGGGTTCTCGAGATGCTTGATGACGGTGTTCATGAAGCTCGCGGCGTCGGCCCCGTCCACGATGCGGTGGTCGAAGGACAGCACCAGGTTCATGATGTCCCGCGCGACGACCTTGCCGTCGCGCACGACGGGGCGCTTGCCGAGCTTCATCAGGCCGAGGATCGCGACCTCGGGGTGGTTCACGATCGGGGTGGCGAAGAGGCCTCCGATCGGTCCGATGTTGGTGATGGTGACGGTGCCGTCTTGCAGGCTGGATACCTCGATGGTCTTGGCTCGCACCTTCTCCGCCAGCGTCGAGATCTCCGTCGCGAGGGCCCAGATGTCCTTGTCCTGGGCGGACTTGATGTTGGGAACGACGAGGCCCTGCGGCGCGGCGACGGCGATTCCGACGTTATGACGACGCTTGATGACGATCTCTCCGGCGGCCTCGTCCAACGACGAGTTGAACATGGGAAACTCAGAGAGCGCTTTGGATAAGGCGCGGACGATGAAGGGCAAGAACGTCAATTTGATCCCCCTCTTCGCCGCTTCAGGCTTGAGGGATTCGCGCAAGGCAAGAACGGCGGTCATATCGCATTCGTCAACGTGCGTAACATGCGCCACGGTGCGCTTGGACTGCTGCATTTTTTCGGCGATTTTCCGTCGGATGCCGGAAAAAGGAACCGTCGTGTCCCCGTTCTGGCGCGCGATCGACACCGGCGCGTAGCCGGACCCGGTCGAGGTCGTGGATGCAAGAACGGGTTCTTGTCGTGATGTCGTTGCCGTAGGCGCCGCAGGCGCCAAAGGGGCTTTTGCTCGAACATCGGTCTCCGAGATCCGTCCTCCCGGGCCCGTTCCCGTGATCCTCGACAGGTCCACGCCGAGGTCCGCGGCGAGCTTCTTGACCGCCGGCGTGGCGTTCGCCTTGGAGTTATCGTACGACGCGACGCGCGACGGCGTCACGGCGGCGGAGGGGCCGGCCGTGTGCCCGGCGAGGTCCGTGGCGAGGACGCGGCCGTCGGGGCCCGATCCCTGGACCTGGCCGATGTCGATGCCCTGGTCCTTCGCCATCTTGCGGACCATCGGAGTGGCGAGTACCTCGGAGGCGGGCTTGGACGGCCGCGGCGCCGCTGTCGCGGCGGCGGCCTTAGGGGAATCGGAATCAACGGCAACGGATGAAGTGCTCATTCCGACGGACCCTTTAACGCCCGCGTATGTGACAAGAGGGCCGTGAACCTTTACTTTTTCACCCGGCTTGGCGTGAAGCGTCGTGATCGTGCCCGTTTTCGGAGACGGGATCTCGACCTCCGCTTTATCCGTCAACACCGCGGCGATGGGCTGGTTCTCCTCGACCTTCTGGCCTTCTTTGACGAACCATTTCACGAGCTCCCCTTCGACGAGCCCCTCCCCGATGTCGGGCAGATTGAACACGAAGACCCCCGCGCCGGAGGCCGGAGCGGGGCGCTCCACGACCGCGGTGGCTGAAGCTTGCGGCGCCTTCGGCGCCGCGACGGAATTCTTAACGGCGACCTTCTCCTTCACCGGGTCGGCGGCTCCGCCGCCGATCTCGATCGTCGCCAAAGGCGTGTGCACCTTGATCTTCTCGCCCGGTTTCCCGTGCAGCGCCACGATCTTCCCCGCCTTCGGGCTGGGGATCTCCACCTCGGCCTTGTCCGTCAGCACGGCGGCGATGGGCTGATGCTCGGCAACGGTCTCGCCGACCTTGACGAACCACTTCACGATCTCGCCTTCGACGAGGCCCTCACCGATGTCCGGCAGATTGAATTCGAAGTTCATTTTCTCTCTCTCTAGATATTGGTGTCAGGCCTAACGGTAGTGACGGTATTTTCAGCCGCCCGGCCGAATACTGTCAATAACGTTAGGCCTGACACCATATTAAAAGCTTAAAGTCTTTCGCGCGGCCATGACGACACGGTCCGCGTCGGGGATGTAGTACTGCTCCAGCCGGAAAAGGGGCATGCGGATGTCCCAGCCGCCGGCGCGGGCGACGGGCGCTAAAAGCTTGAGCAAGCCTCGCTCCGCGATCAGGGCGGACAGCTCGGCGGCCCAGGAGCCGGTGTTCGGCGCTTCGTGGGCGATGACGCAGCGGCCCGTCTTGCCCACCGAGGCGAGCACCGCGTCGAGGTCGAGCGGCGCGAGCGTGCGCAGGTCGAGGATCTCGACGGAGGCCCCGTCCTCCTTCTCCAGACGCTCGGCGGCCTTCTCGCAGGTGACGGTCATCGCGCCCCAGGTCAGCAAGGTGATGTCCTTCCCCTCCTTGACGAGGCGCGCCTTGCCGATCTCGACGGTGTAATGGCCGGCCGGGACTTCGCCCTTGGCCGCGCGGTAGAGGAGCTTGGGCTCGAAGAAGACGACGGGGTCGGGGTCCTCGATGGCGGCGATGAGGAGGCCCTTGGCGTCGTAGGGCGTCGACGGGATGACGACCTTGATGCCGGGCGTGTGGCAGAAATAGGCCTCGGGGCTCTCCGAGTGGTGCTCGGGGGCGTGGATCAGGCCGCCGTGCGGGGCGCGCAGGACGAGGGGCACGGACATCTTGCCGCGCGAGCGGGAGCGGATGCGGCCGAGGTGGCAGACCACCTGGTCGAAGACGGAGGGCATGAAGCCGTCGAACTGGATCTCGGCGACGGGCCGCATGCCGGTGATGGCCAGGCCGATGGCGGAGCCCATGATGCCGATCTCGGCGAGCGGGGTGTCCACGACGCGGTCGTCGCCGTACTTCTTCCAAAGGCCCTCGGTGGCGCGGAACACGCCGCCGTTGCGGCCCACGTCCTCGCCCAGGATCATGACGCGCTCGTCCTGGCCCATGGCGACGTCGAGCGCCTCGTTGACGGCCTGCACGAGGTTCAAGGTGCGGACGGCGGCGGGCTTCGGGGCGGTCTTCACGGAAACCTCCCTTCGGTCGGCGGGAGCGACGTGAGGATCTTCGCCCCGCCCTTGAACTTGAGAAGCTCTTCCAATTCGGCGCGCTGCTCGATCAAGGCCCGCGGCGCCTTGTCGTAGTTGTCCGCGAACATGTTCAGAGGATTCGGCGCAGGGAATTCTTCGTACGCCTTCACTTCCTGGTCGATCCAAGCGTCCGTGGCGGTCTTAAGAGCCCCCTCTTCTTTGTCGTTCCAGATCTTCTTTGCCGTCAAGAACTTCTTGAAGCGCGCGATGGGGTCCTTCTTCTTCCAGGCCTCGACGTCTTTATTGTCCCGATAGCGCGTCGCGTCGTCCGCCGTCGTGTGGTGGCCCATGCGGTAGGTTTCGCACTCGATGAGCGTCGCCCCGTCGCCCTTGCGGGCCCGCGCCACGGCCTCGGCCGTCGCCGCGTACACCGCCAGCGCGTCGTTGCCGTCCACCTGCACGCCGTGGACGCCGTAGCCCCACGCCTTCTGCGCCAAGGTCTGAGACGCGGCCTGGCGCTTGCGCGGGACCGAGATGGCCCAGCCGTTGTTCTCGATGATGTAGATGGCGGGCAGCTTGAACTGGCCGGCGAAGGTCAGCGCCTCGTGCAGGTCTCCCTTCGAGGAGGTGCCGTCGCCGCAGTAGGTCATGGCGACGCCGCCCTTGCCTTTGAACTTCTGTCCCCAGGCGAGGCCCGCGACCTGGGTCAGGTGCGTGCCCACGGGGATGGAGAAGATCATGTCGTTGTTGCCTTCGGGGAAATGCGTCCCGCGGTCGTCGCCGGCCCAGTACAGCAGGCCGTAGCGCATCTGCATGCCGCGGGCGAAGTACACGCCGCCGCCGCGATAGGTCGGGACGACCCAGTCGGAGGGCTTCAGCGCCAGCGGAGGCACGCACTGCGTCGCCTCCTGGCCGGTGATCATCGGGTAGGTGCCGAGGCGGCCGGAGCGCTGCAGCAGGATCGCGCGTTCGTCAAAAGCCCTGATCTGGAACATCAATCGGTACATCTCGAGAAGCAGTTTGTCGGAGACCTTCGGCATGAGCGCCTTGTCGACCTTGCCGTCGACGCCGAGTATCTCCAGGCGCTTGATGTCGAGCGACGCGATGGTTTTAAGGGGCATGGGTCTCCAGGTGTCCCTTCATGAACAGTTCGGCGGCGCGGTACGAGGACCGCACGAACGGGCCTGAGGCTACGTAGAGAAAGCCGTGCCTCTTCGCGATCTCGCCATATCGTTTGAAATCGTCGGGATGTATGAATCGCTCGACCATGAGATGATGACGCGATCCGGAGGGTCTCAAATATTGGCCAAGCGTCAATATGTCGACCCCCACAGCGCGAATGTCGTTGAACGCCTGGATGAGTTCCCCTTCCGTTTCTCCTAAACCGAGCATCAAAGACGTTTTGGTCGGTGTCTTCGGCCGGTATTTCTTTGCGTGGGCCAGGACGTCCAGGGACTGACGGTATCCCGCCTTCGCGTCGCGAACGGAAGATGTTAATCGTTCCACGCATTCGACATTGTGGGCCACCACATCCGGACCGGCGTCGAGGACCGTCTCAAGAAGCGCCTTATCAGACCGGAAATCTTGAAGAAGCATCTCGAGCTTCATCCCCGGATTGACCTTCTTTATCTCGCGGATGCACGCCGCGAGATGCCCGGCGCCCTGATCGGGGAGGTCGTCGCGGCAGACCGTCGTCAGGACGGCGTAATCGACGGCCATTTCCTTCAACGTCAACGACAATTTGACCGGCTCCTCACCGTCGGGTGCCGGCGGCTTGAGCGCGGTGCCCACGGAGCAGAACCGGCAGCCGCGCGTACAGGTGTCGCCCATCACCATGAACGTCGCCGTCCCCCCGCCCCAGCACTCGCCCATGTTCGGGCAGCGCGCTTCCTCGCAGACGGTGGAGAGGCCGCGCGAGCGGGAGGCGTCCTTCAGGCGCGCGACGACCGGCCCGGTGGGCAGCTTGACCTTCAGCCAGGGAGGGAGGCGCTCCGCGGCCCGGGGCATGCTCAGTGCGTGCCCTTGTCCGCCAGCCAGCGCTCGGCCTCGAGGGCGGCCTTGCAGCCGTTGCCGGCGGCGGTGATCGCCTGGCGGTAGCGGTGGTCCATGACGTCGCCGGCCGCGAACACGCCCTCGACCGAGGTGCGGGTGCGGTCGTCGGCCACGATGTAGCCGTTCTCGTCCTGCTTGAGCTGTCCGCCGAGGAAGCCGGTGGTCGGCTCGTGGCCGATGGCCATGAACACGCCCCCGGTCTTGAGCTCGGTGACCCCGTTCGTCTTCAGGTTCTTGATCTTGACCCCTTCGACGTGGCCGTTGCCCAGGATCTCGTCGATGGTCGAGTCCACGACGAAGGTGATCTTGGGGTTCTTCCTCGCGCGGTCGAGCATGATCTTCGAGGCGCGGAAGGTGTCGCGGCGATGGACGAGGGTGACCTTCGAGGCGAACTTGGTGAGGAAGCTGGCCTCCTCCATGGCGGTGTCCCCGCCGCCGACGACGACGACCTCCTTGTTCTTGAAGAAGAAGCCGTCGCAGGTCGCGCAGGCCGAGACGCCGTGGCCCATCAGACGCTTCTCGCTCTCGATGCCGAGCCACTTGGCGTTGGCGCCGGTGGCGATGATCAGGGCCTGGGCCGAGGCGGCCGTGCCCTCCGAGGTCTCCACGTAGAACGGGCTGCCGTTCTTCAGGTCGACCTTGGTCACGTACTCGTTGACGATCTTCACGCCCAGGCGCTGCACCTGCTTCTGCATGCGCTCCATGAGCTCCGGGCCGGCGATGGGCTCGGGGAAGCCGGGGAAGTTCTCGACGTCCGAGGTGATCATGAGCTGGCCGCCCATGGAGACGCCTCCGA
>Ga0255338_1003189_pt1 | contig 20508 bp, 32 predicted proteins | sample MeOH1_35cm_T4_19_FD_203715 | JGI IMG/M metagenome (GOLD analysis project Ga0255338, IMG submission 203715) | Sandy soil microbial communities from University of British Columbia, Vancouver, Canada - MeOH1_35cm_T4_195 | ecosystem: Engineered > Artificial ecosystem > Sand microcosm > Unclassified ...
CAAGAGACCAGAGGACGTCTTTAGTCTCCGCTGGCGTAAATCCAAGGCCGAGCAAGATTGCGTTTATTGCACCAGCAGAAGTGCCCCCGATTCGTTGAATTTCCGGGATTATTCCTCTTTCAGCGAGTACATCAAGCGCGCCAATGTAGGCGATTCCCTTGACACCACCACCTTCGAAAACAAAATTGCGGAAGTTATAAGTCATGATCTTTTCCTTTCGGTTGAAATCTAACGTAGAAATCAGTGGCAGCCGAGAGCGGTCTCCTGGATTGAAATGTTATGCAGGCAGATTTTATTTCTGTGTTGCTGCCCCCGCTTCAGATTGAACAACTTGCGCCTGTAGCTTGCTGATTTCGTTTAGTTGTTTTGATGCATGCTCTATGCGGGCTATAAGCTGCGTCCTTTCGTTTTCTGAGATCGAAGAAATAATCTTGTCGCGTCCCGGAGCAGATATGGATTTTTCCGGAGCTGATATGGATTTTTTTTCATTTTTTAACTCCGCAGCAAAGCTGGTGAAAAACTTATTGGCTTCATCAGCCTTGTTCGCAACATCGGCTAGCGCTAACACCATGGTGTTTTTTTCAAGCTTTGCCTGACGTATTTCCTGTTGGTTGGATTCGTTTGTGAAGTAGAAACTCGTGATGCTTCCGAAGGCAACACCAGTCAGAGCACCCATTACGCTCCAAACCTTCACCGCGCCCTCGACCCCGGCTTTAAATATCGCCATGGACATAACAAGAAATACCCCTCCAAGTATTACAACGGCAACAATTGTAGTATCGCTCATGGTGCTCTCTCCATAATTTAAGAAGTTTTAAGAGTTCATAACGTTTAACATAAATAACGCAGGTTTTGCAAGCAATTTTCTGCTAGTGACTTGGTGAGTGAAGACCTTTGGCATGTGAATAATGTGGCTGGCTTGCCGGATGATATATGGATTAACCTTGGTCATGCGGTGAGCCGTCTTGGCGAGTGAATTCCCATACGTTTAACATGAAAGACAGCCCCTCGAAGTTGTTGTTAGGTATTAATAGCGGAGCGCCATGCTGCGATCTTTTCTTCAAGCGACATTGCCGCATGAGCAGGACTTGTGGAGGGAAGCTGCACGTATTTTATGTGAGTATCTCCGAGCGTTGATAACACGTGCTTCTTAAAGATTTTTTCCGCTGCGCTGCCATTGAAGCATATGGCAGTAATCTTTGGCTGCCTTTGGAGCAAGGCTCCAATGTCGTTAGGTTTTGCAGAATTCATGTCGATATTTGCATCCATGCTGCCGGGGCGGATGCAGCTTTCCAGCACATCCCATAGCGCGATACCAGAATGCTTCAGCATCTCGACCCGTTCCTCGTAACTCGTGTTTTCAGAGAAGCCTAATATAGCTCCGACAATCTTCCAGAAAGAGTTCTTTGGATGGGCATAGTACTGCCCTGTTGCGAGTGACGCGACTCCCGGCATGCTGCCGAGAATCAGGACGCGTGCCGCGTCTCCTTCAATCGGTGCGAAGCTGTTAACAGAGGTCACATTGGTACCTAACGGTTGAATTAAGTGGCTGTGGTCCGTCAGGGCCTATCCGCTGGAACGCATTACTGGGCGTCGCAGTGCTTGTCATTTTTGCTCCCAAAATTCCTCGTGGCTGGTTAATGAACACTAAACGCCATACGGGATCTTGGAGGCCATCATCTTCCTTCGGTCAATCTTGCGCCCGTCGACAATAAACGTTCCGTCGCCAACAGCGTGAACCGTGCGCTTCTCCTTGCGTGCGGTATCGATGTAGGCGGCAACTCCCTCTAGCACGACGATATCGTGCTTCTCGACGATGTCGATGACCTTGCACTCTATGTTAGCGAGGCACTCTTTGATCAAGGGCGGCGTGACGACTTTGCCCTGCACCGGTGTGAGCTTGAACTTGGCAAACTTGTCTGTGTCTGCCCCAGAGCACGTTCCTATGCCGACGACCTTATCCAGCATATCAACCGTGGGAATGGCAATGACGCACTCCTTATTATTTCGCAACGCCGCGAAAGAATGATTCCAGTCACCCGTGACGATGGCAAATACCGGAGTGAAATCCATCACCATGGTCCAGGAGATCGTCATGATGTTGTCTTTCTGCCCATCATGGGTCGTCACGAGGACAACAGGCCCTGATTCCATCAGGGTAAAGGCCTTGCTCAGTTCCAACTGGCGCATAAGAACTCCTTGTGATATTCCTTTGTCTGATAGTCAGGCCAAGCTAGCACGCTCGATGACATTAAGGCACCCATCATTTGAATTAAGTTCACAGTCCCGCTTGACCGCAATGTTATGCCTTGCCCAATAAATCGCATATTTTTGGCGCTGTTTGATGTAAGCATGAATAATGGGATGCGTTATTCAATATTTCGATATGCGTGCAACTGGGAATCGCTGATTTCAAGTATTCCGCCATGGCTTTGGGGGACCAATTATCTTCTGCGCCGTGCCAGATATGTGTATTGACTGAAAGCTCGGACAGGGTTGTTTTCCATGGCTGCATATAAGCTTCAATATCCCTTGTGTAGCCTTGGATGTTGCCGATGAAGCACGATCTTAATACGCCGATGATGCTGGATTGAAATTCACGGTCGGCAGCCAATGCTTTGTCATCTCCTTTTGCACTGGCAAACAACATACGGAATAGTACTTTGGGGAATAGTGAAGCGATAACCCTTTGCCAGTAAGACAATAAAACAAACAGAACGGGGAAAATTCTTGCCAATTGAAAAACTTGTTTGCCAGCCATCGTTTCAAGAAAGTCGCCAGCTTCCAACGGAGCGGCCGCAGAAACCAAATGCAGGTTTCTAACCTCATCCTTCATGTAACGGCAAGTCTGTAGTGCAATAAAGGCTCCGATTGAGAACCCGACAAAATCCACTTTCTTTCCTGCGGCTTTTTTTAGAATTTCATCGGCTAATAATTGGTAGTACGTTGCGCCGTTTACCGATGAGTCGATAGAAAACCGGTCAAGGCAAATAAACGTTAAGCCATTTTCTTTTCCGGGAGCATCAAAAATAGCGCATTCTTCCGGCGCTCCAGGTGCGCCGTGAAAATAGATAACGATTCGTTCGTTATCGGAGCCGAACTGGCTAAAGTTCATTTTTTTTCCCTAAGGCATAAGGTTGAGATGACGGGCGCGAGCCGTTTTGCGGTGAAGCGTCGCTCTCGGCCGTAATGTCATGCGTCGTTTGCAGCAGGCGGCCCAGCTCTGTAAAAAACTCGCTACGATAAGACACGCCATTACCGCTCAGGCGGTGATCCGCACCAGGATAGACACGGACGATGAGGTTATCCTTCCCTGCCTCCTTGAATTTCGCTTCGAGAAAACGCACAGACTCAACCGGAACACTCTCGTCTTGCTCACCAATACCGACCAGAATGGGGACATTCAACCTGAGAAAGTCAGGAAGGGGGTCGAAGTCCATGATGTCAGACCACCAGCGATAAGGGTTGCCGTACCAATCTTTTTCGATGCTGCGAGGATCAGCGGCAATTTTTTCCCAGCCCGAGTTGACGTCGAACTGTATAGCGCCCCTTTGCCTGAGTGTGGCAAGTGATTTGCGCATTGAGTAGCCGCCGTTACCGATGATGGCGAGATGGGTAATCGCGGGAGACAGCCCTGCAATCCTGGTTGCCGGTAACGCGCCTTCTGAGACACCGACCAAGACGACGTTCTTGGGCTTGGGCACGACAGAGCTTATCTGTGCCGCGATGAATTCTGAATAGTCGGTGACCCATTGGTCTGGATTGTTTGCCAGATGAAAGTCGCGGCCACAATCGAACAGCCCGGTGGAACGGTCAGGCACAAATCGCTTGTTGAGCACGAAAACGCGGGCATTGACCGTGAGGCCACTGATATAGCCAGGCATTACGGACTTCCAACTGGGACAGCCTGTCGCGCCATAGAAGAAAACCACAGTATCCGGCTGCGGAGCATCACCGATGTTGAACGAGTAGTAAGTGCTTGAACCGCCATCTTTGTACTGAAACGATAGCGGTGGAGGCGCTTCGCTGCCGTACATGCGGGCGGTGCGCTGAATGGTCGTGCAGCCGAACAAGGCAAAAGCAAGCGACAGAGCAAAGAGGCCGAGAAGGCGCATAGGTTTAATGATTGCGATACGCATAACGTTGAAAATCACCGGTTGCCAACGGCAGTTCGGTGGATTGCCCTGTTAGGCAATTTTGCAAGTAGATCAACATACGCCTCCTCTACGAGTTGCCGAGGGGAGACGGCCAATTTTTCTAATAGTTCATGTGCGACTGAGATGCCTATTTCGTTAGATTCGCCTTCAGCAAGAACTACTTCCAATTCAAGGAAATCCCCCAGTTCTTCGACCCTGTCCAGATGTATTCGCGTTCTTCCCACTAGGAATAATGTGCGATGTTTTCGAACACGACCACCTTCGCCATAAGCTAGCACCAATGCTTGGCGGAGCGTATCAGGTGATGCTGTTGGCGAAATGACATAAAAAGATTCTTTGGGACCGGCACTGTCAGAACGCTGATAAAAAATCAGTTGTCCCTCATGTTCAGAGAAAGCACGAAGTTTTAGTCTTCCGTTAGAACATGTGAAAAACGTATCGTCCTGAAGTATTTCTGTTGGCCCTTCGCTAGCAATCTTCGCTGCTAAGGGCAAGAGTGACTCAATACTGTCAATGCGGGCTTTGATTTCGATGTTCCGTGCCATGAGAGTGCTATGCCTAACGTTTGAATTAACTGGCTGGCGCGGTTTTATTGCGCCAGTCCGGGTTGAATGATGGGGTGGGCAATACTAAAAATTGAGCTAGCAATTGGGGAAGCCGCATCATATCATCAAATAACACTTCATCCCCGATCCGGCATGACGACGTTTCACCATTTCGCACGTACCGGAATGCTTTCATTCCTGCCGCTGTGGCCGCCTCAATCCCAACTTCACTATCTTCCACAACCACACATTGGTTGGGCATAAAGCCCATCGCATGGGCTGCATATTGGAATAGACCAGGCTCCGGCTTCCAAGAGCCAACTTCATATGAGCTGAAGATGCTGTCACCAAAGTAAGATTCGAGGCCGCTAACTTGCAGCGCCTGACGGATTTTTAAAGGAGGCCCGCTTGAGGCAATACACTTGGGAAAATTCGTGGTTTCGAGCATTTCAAGAACGCCGGGCATAGGTTTTAGTTCACTAGAGAAGAGTTCCGCGACACGTTGGCGATAATGCTGTTCAAACGAATCTGGCAGCTTCTGGCAAAGGCGGCTCTCCAGGTCGGCAAGGATTGGAGCCAGTTTTTTGCCACGATATCGCTGGATCAATGATTCCACTGTATCATTGAGTTGTGGGAGTAGATTGAGAAAGGCTTGATTGCACAGTCCCTCGCTGTCCACGAGCGTACCGTCCAAATCAAAAATTACACAGACACTGTTCATTTACCGAGATGCCCAACGTTTGAATTCATTGACCTGCGTGACTTTTCGCGCAGGTCCGGTGGAATGATGGGGTGGGCATCGCATTGCACGCTATGCATTTATAGGCATGCCGTTCGAATCCCGTGCGCCAACGGCATGAATCGCTTCAAGAAATCGCTGATTCCTCTATTTCCATTGGTGAAGATAGCCACGGATAGATTGGTTTGGTAATCGCCGAATGCGAGGCACGAGAACACACCTGCATGACCGAAGCACTGTTTGGTGTTCCACCATCCATAGAAGGAAGGCGTCAGCGTTCCCAGTAAAAATCCTCGACCAACCGCCAAGAATGTCTTGAGGCTCTTGTCCAAGCCGAACACATGACGAGTGGTGTATTGCCGTAGCACTTGCTCGGAAATTAGCCGCTCGCCTGATGCCGTCACGCCGCCACTGAGAATGAAGTCGTAAAAGGCAGCAAGGCTTGCCGCATCCGTAATCAAGGTAAAGGCGGGGTTGAGAGAATCGAAAAACAACTTCGCGTTCGTCATTTCCTCGAATTTGTATGCCGCGTTAAAGCCGGCCACCATGACCTTGTCCTTTCCGAGCCAATACTGGTGCGATAGCGAATCCATGGCGCGTCCCGCGAGCCCGAAGCGAAGCGAGGGCAAACATAGCGGGGTGGCAATTTCTTCAGCGAAATACTCCGTCAAACTCCTGCCGTCCACTCGCCGCACGACCTCCGACAGAATCCAGCCAAACTCGCCGGGGCCATAGGCCAACGTTCCTCGTGGATAGGTCGGCGTAACCCCTGCTACTTCTTTCTCCATTGCCTCGCTGTCGTTCCACAACTCCAGTTGGTTGGCTAGGTGAGGCATCAGAATGCCTGAACGATGCGTCAGTACATCCAGCGTGGTGATCGCTTCTTTGCCGTTACGCCCAAACTCCGGAAAGATTTCAGAAATCGGAGCATTGATATCGAGCTTGCCGCGGTCTTCCAACATGGCGACGACGATTGCGGCAAGCGGCTTACCGCAGGAATGACATGGGAACGGAGTTTGCGGCGAAACAGATACCGGCGGCAGCGCTTCGTCACTTCGATATCCACGCGCCATTCCCACTGATTCATTCAGGACCAGCTTGCCATTTCGTCTCACCACGAGCTGACCGCCAGGAAATGCCCCCGCGGCCGACTGCTGCCTGAATCTTTCTACAACACTTGCCAACTTTCGAGCGTCCATTTCAAGTGATACTGGCTCGACTGCGTTTTCGTATGGAAATGACGTCATATCCTAATCTCTGATGGCAGGGCAGATACCGGCCTAATGGGGCTCTTGCCTTCGTGTTCGACGATGAGTGGGTTAAACGCCATGTCAAGAAGCCCAACGTGGAGTTGAGGGGCTGCCGCACTTTTGCAGCAGTCCCGCTTGAACGCCGGGTTGGCAGCCTTATGTAATAAAATTATGCCTCTTACCTTTTTCATCTAGAGTTCGATCACAATCTTGCCAAAATGCCTACCTGATTCGAGATAAGAAAATGCTTCCGCTGTTTGATCAAGTGGAAATGTTCTATCGATAACAGGCTTAATTTTATTTGCTGAGACCGCTTTCAGCATATCTGCAAAATCTTGTTGGCTTCCAACGCTCAATCCATTGATCTTCGCACGTTTCAGATTCAACGAAATCAAATTAATTGGGCTTTGCACCCCATCCAGAAAGCCTACGATAGAGATATGGCCGTCCAGCCTTAGCGCCTCAAGGCTCTTATTAAGATTGCTTCCACCCACAGTCTCGACGACAACATCCGCGCCTTCACCATCCGTCATGGTGAATACGTCGGCAATCCAATCGGGGGTTTTCTTGTAGTTAATCAGGCCGTCGGCTCCCAACTCACGAGCCTTCGTCAGTTTTTTGTCGTCGCTTGACGTAATGATTACCCTTGCGCCGACCGCTTTCGCAAACTGGAGCGCGAAAATTGAAACGCCGCCGGTTCCGTGTAGCAGTACTGTGTCTCCGGCTTTGACTTTTCCATACGCTAGCGCGTTCCAAGCGGTCAATGCTGCGATTGGAAGTGTGGAGGACTCGGCAAAGCTCAATAATTCCGGCACCTTGATCAGCTCGTTGTTGCGAAAGACCTTGTACTCAACAAGTTGCCCGGGCGAAGTTCCTGAGCCGGGGCGAGTTTCAAATCTGGAATTTTCCAAGGTATAACGCCCATCGATCCATTCCGGAATATAAGTCGTCGCCACATGGTCTCCTGGCTTGAAGTCCTTGATGTCGGGCCCGACTTCTTCGACGATACCCGCGCCATCCGAGACTGGAATAAACGGAGGCCTAATCTTGGGATTGAGTTGGCCTTTGACCAGAAGAAGATCGACATAATTGAGCGAGACCGCCTTCATTTTGACAAGGATCATTCCCGGCCCAACCTTCGGTGAAGGTGTTTGGGTTAAAGTGAGTTTGTCGATACCAAATCCATCTTTGAGGACAATTGTCTTCATAAAATCACCTTTCTTGAATTGTTGAACTTAACAATGACGCCCAACGTTTGCATTAAGGGGCGCCGTTAGGCATCCCGCTTGAACGGTGGGTTAGGCAGGCTATCACTTTGCATTCCATTCATAGACTGTGACTATAGAGGATTGGGATGTATGCACAGGATCACTGAAGGCCAAGGCTCTGGCCTCCTCCAGATTAGCCGCCTTAATTAGATAAGCGCCACCAGACTTGTCTGTAAACGGCCCCGCAAGTTCAAGCTTCCCTTGCTGCCTTAAACGATCTAGAAAAGCATAGTGATCGTCGATCACTGACGTTTGAAACTGAGGTGTGCGGAATGTTGTAACCAAATATCGAAACATTAAATTTCCTTATATTATGCATAACGTCAAGTATCAGCCGCGCCCGTATTTGGCGTCGGCTGCATGCTCTTGTTGGGCGTCGCGGTTTCTCATAGCCGCCCGTTTCTCTGTATTTGCAGGTGCGAACAGAACAAAGCCTGCATACTGCTCCATCTCTCGGCGACGCTCAGGTGAGGCGGCAAACCGAAGGATGCGCATCACAAGTCTTGTGATGAGAGGAAACGGCGCGGGACGACGCAGCCGTTCCGCTTCGGTTGCAAAATACCGGGTCTCCTTCGGCTTCCAGCCGATCCGTAAAAAGAAACCGAAATAGTCCTTCGGCTCGAACAGGAACGGCGCGTTCTTCATCGACTTACTCATGCCACTTCGCCGTCGGTACTCATAAGACGCCGGGGAAAAATAGTCCATGACCCAATACCATATTGACTCGCGCGATCGCAGATCGTCCCCGAGGGAGGCAACCGCTTCTTCGGAAAGATAGGGAGTAACTGCTTCTGTCAATACGAGGACTTTCTCCGATTTTGCTGCCACTTCGTCGAGTAATGTCCGTCGGGCATCAACGTCGGCAAGATCCAGTCTCACCCGCTCCAGTCGGCACCGTGGCGTCTCCCCGGAAAGACGGGATTCCTTCAGGTCGATGACGTGAGGGTAATCCACTTCGATCCAGCGGAGCGATTCTGGTAGCTCCATGCGGTATGGCCTGGTGTCCAGCCCTGCGCCTAGGTTCAGAATGGTGTCAACGCCCTCTACAATTGCGCCTTGAATGAAATCGTCGATAATCCGAGTGCGAATTACAACCGACCAGCCGCCGACGAACGCCTGTTTCGGAAGGTTGTCGATGATCTTTTTTCCACGGTCACCGGCGAGTTTCGCTGCGAGCGGATCATGAAATATCGCGTTTGGGTGATTCGTCTCCATGGCACGGTAAGCGGCTGCCATGAATGCTGTGTCGGAGACTTGATTAATCTGGTCTTTCATTTCCTATCCGCATATTTTCCAAGAAAATGTGGTTTGCCCCTGCCCAGGAAAGCAACAAAAAGATACGACGTTTCATGGCGCCCAACGTGTGAGGTAAGAGGCGCACGGTAGCGCGTCCTGTTTTACCGACGGGTTAGGCTGGTGAAATAACCGAGAACCGTGAATTTACCAAAACTGTAACCTAAAACCGCGAAAGATAAAAGCTACAGTACCAAAACAAGCTAGGCCAGGATTAACGTGCCCAGCTCAACAAAACAAACATCACAAAAGCCACAAACCACACTAACCTGAAACGCTAACCAAGACCACAAACCGACTGTGTTTAGCTGAGGCAACCGCAACTAAAACCACAAGATTATGAAAGAAAGGCCTAGCGCCTGAATTAAGCGGCGTCGGCTTGAATGAATTGTTAGGTACTGTGATCCAGGATCTGCTTGAGTACCACCGCCTCATTGTGTAACTGATCCCTGGCTGCGTAAATAAGGGTGATGTTTCCTTGACGCGAAAGAGCTTGTAGCTCTGACAATGCAGGATTATTTTTCAGCTCAGCGCGATATCGCTTTTTGAACTCCGGCCATTTCTCTGGGTCATGCCCAAACCATTGGCGAAGTTCGGTGGATGGTGCCACGTCTTTTAGCCAGAGGTCGATCTTAGCTTTGACCTTAGCCAATCCACGCGGCCAGAGCCGATCTACAAGAATCCGCCTACCGTCGGTTTTGGCTGGATGTTCATAAGCTCGCTTCAGCATGACGTCCATGATTCCCTCACATGCGGCACCTAACGTTTGAATTAAGGGGAGCCGTGAGGCGTCCCGCTTGAATGATGGGTTTAGCCCTACTTATTCGGAACACTGATGGTCTCTATGAAGCTCTTTGCCGCGCCCTCAATTTGATCGTCAACGGCCTTTCCGCGGTGAGAATAAGCAGCAAAGAAGCCTAGCTGTTGTTGTTCTGGATGGCGGCAGTAAAGGGAAATAACCTGTAATTTGAGTTGTTCTTTACCTGTGGGCGTAACTGCAGCGGTGTCATCATAATCAATATGAACATTGACACACGGATAGCCACGATCTTCGGTGTACTGATAGTTGGAGTTGATTTCTTGAAAGCGAGGGGAAGGATTCATTACCGCAATGCGGTTTTTGACAAAACTAACGAGCTCCTCGCTGCCGACCGTTGGAGGCATTTCAAAAATAATTACTTGCGCCCCATACGTTTCACCGCTTTCGATTCCCCTTTTCCCGAACGAGATGCCATTCCTCCCCGTGCCAGTGACAACCCAACCTTCAGAATCCGGGGAGTAAACATTCAAGATGCTGCTTGGAAAAAATTGCTTGGGATTTACTGGTCGCCCTGGCGATTGTGCATTTACGACACTGCTAACTAGGCTGCCGAGTATTAAGGAGATAATTTTTTTAGAGATAGTCATTTTGTCGATAGAGAGTATTAGTAGGGCTAACGTCTAAAGTAAGGTACGCGCGTCTAGCGCGTCCCGCTTGACTGCGGGGTTAGAGGGTGACTTACGTATTACTTGAACAGCCAAGGTTATTGCAACAGCAGCCACAAGTGCATAAGCAGTGAAAATACTGTAATGATGTGGAACAAACCATGACAGGGCCAGCAACGCAGCGAGGGCTGCACCTGCTAGATAAAAAAATGCACCAACAAAGAGAATGAAACGTTTGCGAAGATACTTAAGATTTGTGAGTAGAAACGCCAAACCAAGCGGAGCCAGAATAACAATCAGTGAGTCTGCTGTTTCGAACAGACCGATAGCAATGCTATCTGCATCAGTTGGATAGACGCCAGCCTGGAGGTTTTGGACAAGTGTGTAATAAGTAACAACCATCACTAGACTCAAAGAGATGAGAATCGCGGCGGCTTTGGCAAGTGCGCTCATAAACCCTCTAACGTGGAGCTAACCGGCCTGCGCGGCTTTTCGCGCAGGTCCAGTTGAGCGAAAGGTTAGAGAACATCAGGGGCCTCGCTTTCGGAGCGAACGAAATTTACTCGCATGAACAGACTTCTAACTTCAACAAACTTCTTGAAGCGCTCAATCAGGTAACTATCGAAATGCAGGGATCCTTTCGATGCCGCAACAAACGTTGTTAATTCCCACATATCCATGACATGTACAAAGGCCCCAGCCTCTTTGGAAAGGGTTAGGCATGCATTCACAACGTCTTGTCTCTCACCGAACGGAAGTATCTCGGTTACAAGGATGATGACGTGAGGCGGTCCGGAGCGATCGAAGTTCAGTTCCACGCCGCTCGTGGTCCTTACCGGACATCCATTCCGAATGGACGAGATTGCGCCCTTGCATTGACCTAACGCCTTAATGATGTGTTTGTCCTGATTCTTCGTCTTGCGCTCCATCGACTGCTCGCGAGAGACGGACAAGACGCTCAATGCTTTCGACTCGACGAGAAACCAGCCGGTCAGTTCCTCGAGAGCGTAGTAGCAAAGAATGTCGATAAGCTCGCGTTCTTTATTGCCTTCGATAACCTGGGGGCTTCTAACAATGCCCATGGGAAAGAGGCTTTCTAACAGATGCCAAGCATTTACTTCCTGCCCCCCTCCTTCATCAAACTGGTCAGCGCGATATGCGTGACTTTCAATGGCACTTACGGCGTGAATGTCAATGAAATGCAATGTGTCAAGTTTTACCGGCAACCAGACGTGGACCAATGGCGGAACCTGCGACTCAATCGAAGCCGGGTCTATGACCGCTTGCATCGCATCTAGCACAGCATTGCATTCCTTATGAAAACTGCCGGAGTAGAGGCTACCAACGTCATTTATGGTTGTTAGCGCCTGTACCGAAGTAGCACTGTCAGGCCTGCACTCAGCCCACGCAACACTTCGGCAAAGCTCATCGAAAAAGAACATCGGCGTAGATTCTCGTTCCAGTATTTCTTCGATTGCGCAGTGTTGCTTGACGTGCTTCTGTATGCGGAAGAATGTGATCGGAGACTCGGGGTCGTCATGCACGCGAACACCTGTGCCAAGGTAGCGCTTGCCGCTAACTTCGCTTATGCCAACAAGAAGCTCGATCGACGATCCGCGGACTATTGCCTTAATGACACTCGAAGGAGCCTTGACCAGGATCGCGTGGGTATCTGTTCCCTGTGCAGGTACAAACCATACACCTCCTCCCTCAGGTTGCATTTCAGCGAGCACTTCTTGGGCGGGCAAATGCATGCTGTTCTCTAACGTTTGACATAAGGGGCGCGCTTTAGCGCGTCCCGCTTGATGGGTGGGTTAGGTGATAGCGCCAAATATGAGGAAAATGGATTCATTGGTAATCGACCTGACCTGGATGGGTAACTTGCATAAAATCTTTAAGGCGCTCACTACGACGAGCCATAATGTGGGCACGCACAGCAGAAATATATTTTCTACGCTCTACTTTAGGATCAATTGCTGGGTCTGGGACAAAGTGTCCCTTCAAACGGTTGCAAACAGCGCAGCTCAAAATGAGATTATCAAGGTCGCGCCCTTTTCCGACTATAGAGGCGGGAACTAAATGGTCTTCTGTTGCCATCATGAAGCGGTCGTAGTCTGCTTTGAGATCAAGACCGCAATAAACGCAACGGCCTTGGTCTCTTTCAAAAAGCTGTAGAAATTTAGATTTCGAGGGGTGAGCCATAATCACCTAACGTTTGAATTAAGGGGCTGGCTTTAGCCAGTCCCGCTTGAATGATAGGTTAGGGTGTGCCATTGGACGAGCCTGACTCTTTACCCGTAAATAGCCCGCCTGCAAAACCAATAACAGCAAAGAAAATATTTGCTAGAACCTGCCCATCAAGTTTGTCTGCTGCGAATAGAAGCGAAGAAACGATAACAACCAGAAGCAATAGAAATGAGCTAGTTGCATACCTACCAAAACCTTTGGTTTTAGTAACAAAGAAACCAACCAAGGCAACAATACCCACCACGAAAATTGAAAGCAAAAGCCAAGTAGTTATTTCCATTTCTTCTCCCTGATTGGTTTAAAAACCCTAACGTGGAGTTGAGCGGACCTGCGCGGCTTTTCGCGCAGGTCCGCTCGAACGAAAGGTTAGAGCCCTTCGGCATATATGCCAACAGACTTCTGAGTCGACCTATGCAAGAATTTTCGCAATCGTAGCTAGAACATCAAGCATGCCGCCTACAATTTCCAAGGTCTGTGTCGCCTTCTTAAGACCAGCCAACTGCTCTTGCATAGCAATTGCGCTACTTCTAAGAGAATCAAGTTTCTGCTGGGCTTGAGCGGTTAGCTCGGAAAATTTCTTGTTTTCCAGGCGTATCACTGCTAGATAGGCTGCCGCTAGTGCCTCTTGGTGTGTTTGGCGTTGGCTCGGTGTTAAGGAGCCGGCGTCAATTACATATAGAGACGTAAACGTGTCCTCGACCGCTTTCCGAAGAGCCGAATAATCTTCCTTGTTCATAATCTAACTCCTCCTTGAGCTATTTGGCGTTGTGTAATGCTGAAATTGCTTCGAGACCTTCCTTAACCTTCTTTAGTGCGGCCAGCGTTTCGGCATGAGAGTATTGTGCCCGCAGAATATTGACCCATGATTTCTGCATCTCGGTACTTGCCTTCTTCGCATCAATGAGCAATGCAATAACCGGCGCAGTTCTAACGTAGGAAGACCAGGAGTTTTTCCAATCCGATCCGAGTTCTTTCTTGGAAATGAATGGCGTCTTCACACCACGGTCAAATTTTCTTTCACGCTCGGCCTTCTCACGGACTGATATCCACCTGATTTGCTCATCTAGCATTTGTTCACTAACAGCGAGAGCTTGCGCCACGGTATCCGCGTCACGGACGAGTGCTTTCTCAACTGCCGCCGCGTGAACTTCCTTAGCAACGAAGCCGGCAAGCCCGGTTAGGGCCTTCTTCTTTTCATCGGATAGTTCGAGTGCGACGGGTTGCGCTTTCAGTGAATCAGCGACCTTGGATAGTGCTGTCGCTGTACTTTCGCTTTGATCACCGTTTGCAAGGGCTTCCAGCTCAGCGAAGTATGTGGCCAACGCATCGTAGTACGCATGCGCCTGACCGATCAGTTGGGCACGCTGTTTGATGTCGTCAGTTGTACTCATAAGGATGGCATCGGTTCGAGGGAGCTCAGGAAGAAGATTTGCGCTGAATTGGATCGACTCATCGAGCGCAAGGTCATTCACTTTCTTGAGCGTCTCAACGTACTGTTTCCCGGATGCCGACACGCCCTGTGCTCGTTCAATTGGGACGGTTACGCATCCAGAAAGTGCAAATGCAAGAATGGTCGTTACGAGTACACTGGTTTTCACTTCAGTCTCCTTCATCGTTTGGTTGAAATTCGATACCGGGTCTACTGTTCGTGTTCCGTGGGATCAAGGGCTCTAACGTACAAATTAACCCGCCTGCTTTAGCAGGTCGGGGTTGAATGATGGGTTAGGTGTAAACATTACTCGTTAAACCTAAAATCAGTATTGGTAATTGCTTTAAACATACCAAACAACCCTCCAGAAACAAAGGCCAGAGAGAACAAAACGTTGAAAATCAAGCCAATAATAAATAATTTTGGTGAGTCAAATTTGCTAACAGCATGGGCAGAAGGAGTCTTAAAGAAGATAGGATTGACTTGGTCATGAATGAAGTCCATGCAGGTAAAGGTAAGCAATCCTAAACCAAGTGCAAAAGGTAAAAAGCAATAAAAAAATAGGACAGACCTAGGAAATTCATGTCTTTTCTTATGAGCGAACTTACATAAAATCCAGATAAGGCCAATAAATAGAAAAATCAAAAAAGCTTCCAAATAGAGCACTATTTTCACCTAACGTTTGACATAAGGGGCGCCGCAAGGCGTCCCGCTTGATGGATGGGTTAGGAGCGATTTTACTTTGAAAGAAACCAATTTGAAGCCTCTTTTTGGAATAAGCGATAAAGAATGAAAATTTCAACAGGAGTTAAAAGTAAAGAAACAATAAACTCTAATTTGTATTTTTCGTAATCAATAGTGAAAAAGGAAAGGAGTGTAACAATAGTGATAACCAAATAAATATAACGAGCAGCATTGCTCTTGTTGCTAATTTTATATGGAAGAATACAAAAAAAAGCATAAATTATGATGGAAAAAATAAACATCCCATTTGATGCGTTGCCTGTTATTTTTTGATAAATGGCAAGAAGCGTACTAATTGCAAGTGTTGCCAATATAGCAGTTACAGCTTGTTTAACTCCTGATGGTGTTTCCATGTAGCTCCTAACGTTCACGTTAACCCGCGAGCAAAGGCGGCGCGGCGCGCCGCTTTTGCGAGTCGGTGTTGAACGAGTTGTTAGCTGCTATTGTCCCCATGAGAAACTACTCGCTTGCCTCAACATGGCGAGTGAAGTTGTTCAGAATGGCCTGCCATCCTTCGCGCTGTTGCTCGATAGAATAAGTTGGCTCACTATCAAAAGTTACGCGTACTTTAATGCCTTGGGGACTATCAGCGAACTCGACCTGCGCTACGCGATCGCCGAAGGAATACTCGATCAATTTGTGCTTCACGATATTCGTATAAGTGCCAGCGAAATCAAACCCCATGCTGCCGTCTTTTGCCTCCATTCGTGAGGAGAAGGTACCGCCAACGCGTAAATCCACTGTGGCAGCGGTTGTGTGCCAGTCATCGGACGCAGCATTCCACTGTTTGATGTTCTCGGGTGTCGTATACGCACGCCAGACTTCCTCGATGGGTGCAGCGACGGTGGTTTCAACGGCAATTTTCATGGCGTATCTCCTTGATGATTGCAGCTAACGTGTGAAGTAAGGGGCTGGCGACATTGGCGGCACAACCCTTGTTATTAATAATTGGTGCATTGAAGCTCCTTTTTGCCAGTCCAGCTTGACTGACGGGTTAGGCAACTTATCTTTGTGGGGAAGCGGGGTCATTATCATTTGTCGAGATTTGAGACCAATGCCCAGATAAGAGGCGGTTAGCCTCGCTCACGAAACTATTTCTGTAACTGGGGTCGGTAAAGCGCACAGTGAATTGGTTGTTATTTTTTGCCCAAGAGGCTCTCGTTGTACCGCCCCATCCGATTTGAGGGTACTCCCCCTTTTCTACGCATTGGCCGATAGCGCGTAGACAGTGCAATACCGTTGCATCAGAGGTACTGCATGTGATGCTGTAGTGATATTTGGCGTGATTAGCAGACATTATATTTGCCTAACGTTTGACATAAGGGGCGCGCTTTAGCGCGTCCCGCTTGATGGATGGGTTAGCCATTATTTTGCCCACCAGAACCTAATTATTGCAATAGATAAGGCGAATAAATAACCATAAGCGAATTTATCAATACGGAGAGCATTGTCTCCGCGTCGAATACGCCAAGCACCCAAAGCGGCCATGCAAGTACCAACGGCTATGGGCGTGAGGATAAGGTTAGCAATTCGTAAAACATCTGAATGGACTAAATACTCTGGAAATGCGAGCAGACTTATTAAACCAAGTGCTAATCCAAAAAGAGTGTAACCAACTGCAGCAATCCAAGGGTTGGGTGGTTTTAAAAACGGTTCAATCATTGCGTGCATACCAAGCTCAACTAAAGCTTGGCCAATAACCTGAATTAAAAACTCACCTAGTAATTGCACTAAAAATTCGAGCATGGTTTTGAAATGGCTAACGTTTGAATTAAGGGGCGCCGTTAGGCGTCCCGCTTGAATGATGGGTTAGCCATTATATATATTAGTTACAAGAGTTGCGAAAATAGGATGGGAGCTACTTGTATAACCCAAACAAGCGCATCCCAGCCACCCTTCATCAGTAACATTGCCACTAGCAATATTAAGGTAACTGCTGAAAGCCAAGCGAATGAGTTTTTTAAATATGACTGCCCAGCCTGCTTTCTGCGAAAGGCGTAAAGTGGTATTAGCAAGATTACTTGGAACAAAAATATAATAATCGCAATGCCTCCCAAAAAAGCCACACCTATACAGCCATCACTAAGGCAGGTTCTGCTAAAAATTGTTGTCCAAAAAGCAAAAAAGACTTCGGCTAATACTGAAATCTGTAGGTAGCGATGGTTTTGTGGAGGATTAAGTGGGTCCATCTCGATGGCGTTGTTAGGCGCTCGCGGTGAGCCCGAAATGAGCGATGAGAAGTGCTCCAATGTCGTCAGGGTACCCATAGAACTCTCGATCCAAGTTTTCCCACGCATCTTCGTCTGCGTCTGTAAGGGCGAACAACGCAGACTGCCGCTCGTCGGGCTCGCGCGGAGGACCGCCCACTCCAAATATCGCGTTCGCCCTCTCCACGATTGAGGCCATGCGATAAGCACCGATGGTCTTCAGAGCAGTCGGCGCGAACCATGCTTGATCACCCGATCCGTTGTAATAGTACTGATCAAAGCCACCGTTGTTTACGTCGGCCTCCAGTCCCCAAATCGCAACCAGAATCTGATCGCGTTCAGACAATGCGTCGAAGTTTTTCCCGGTAAACCGGGAGCACGCCTCGTCGAAAGCTTCGTTGAGAGTCATGTAGCGCCTAACGTTTGACATAAGGGGCGCGCTTTAGCGCGTCCCGCTTGATGGATGGGTTAGGCAAAATGTTACCCAACTTGCGAGAGCCGTTTAGAAACAGCAATTAAATGTTGACCTAATGCTTCGCATTCTTCAGCTGTCAAATCAATACCCTGGGTATTTTCTTGGGTTTTTTTAGTAGATTTTAGATTACTTGTTGAAACATTTAGACGTGCAAATTGATGCCCAATCTCTTCGATTACAACCGTATAACCCAAATCTTGATTTGTTATTTCACCCAACAAGTTGAAAGTTACCATTGCCATTTAAATTTCCTATGTTGCCTAACGTTTGAATTAAGGGGCGCCGTTAGGCGTCCCGCTTGAATGATGGGTTAGGGTTGTGGACATTACTAATAATCAGTATCTATCAATTTTTCACCAGGTGGCAGTACAAGCGGTACAGTGAATTTTACTTTTGTTACAGCAACTTGCTCTACACCCACATCATTCTTTTTGCCTAAAGTGATACTACCCAAGAAAACACCAATGCCTTCGGTAGAGCCTGATTTGTCTGTAGAAGTAAGGCCAACATCGAACATTACCTCTTGGGGCATTGCGTGGTTGTAATTATTCCAAGCTCCGTCCTTTTGGAAAGACATGTTTGATGGATTTACGATTCCACCTCTGTTTTTTATGCTTTGTTGAGCTAAAGCCGCACCCTCGACAATCTGCTCAAGCGTAGCTTTAATAAAGTCTTTTAGTTCCATATCACCCTTATCTTAGAAAAACCCTAACGTTTGAATTAAGGGGCACGCTGTAGCGTGTCCCGCTTGAATGATGGGTTAGAGCCGACACATACAAACAAAAGTAAATGGTAAGCTAAGATAATAAATACTCCCAATTCACGAAAAAACTAAGTGTAATTAAGCCACAAATAATAGCTATAGCCCAAACGCGATGCGTTAGCTCCAAATCTGAAGATGTACCCCACAAGTGACTTAGCATGATGATGACAGAGGTAGTGCCAAATAATGCACCATACAAAAGTGACAGAAATGAAACAAAACCAACCCAGACAAAAAATACAATTGAATAAAGATGACGACTAAAGTTAAATAAAAAATATGGGTGAGAAGAGTGGGTTTTAAAGATAAGTGCTATAGGTAAAAATGATAGTGTAAGTGCGACTAAAACAAAAGCTAGCAAAGCTCCAAATATCCTATCCCCAATTCCTGTAGGACCATTATCTATGATTACCATGTATTTTAGGCTCTAACGTGGAGCTAAGGGGCAGGCCACTTCTGGCCTGTCCCGCTTGAGCATAGGGTTAGAGTTTTGTCGCGAGCGCGAAGAATACGGCGTGACACTAATAGATTCTTTGCCGGCAGAACGAGCCCAGACTCAAGAGGCGTTAGAACAACAGTGAAAAATATGACGTGTACCCAGCCTGCTGTCTTTGCAGAGGGGTCTATTGCTCGGCACGCTTTATGAACAGAAATCGTGTAAAGGATAACTGGCGGCATGGTTAATAGAGTAAGCCACAGAGAAGTTGCGAGCCCGATCTGAGCTGCGTCCGTTGCAGCAAAGGCACATGTAGAAGCGAACCATCCCACATGTATGACGTACGCCTTCAAAAGTAGCGTTCGCCTTTTCCGCAGATGATCAATGAGGTTTTTCATGGAGAAGCTCTAACGTTTGAGTTAAGGGGCCTGCTTTAGCAGGCCCCGCTTGAATGATGGGTTAGGCATTTTTTCTTGTTTTCGCTAAGTAATAAATCATTTCTATGGAGCTAACTGTAAACATAACACCGAGTGTAAACCACATGAAAACGACACCTTTTGCCCCGAATAAGTTATATATTAGTTTTGATATGCGACTTGGTAAGGCCCCATTAGCTGCATCAATTCCAAATAAAAAGCTGAACAAACCAAGAATAACCAGCAGTGGTATGACATAAACTACCATTTTACGATATTCAGGCTTTACACCCCAAAGCTGAGCATCGTTTGGATGAGGTGTTGAATGTTTTCTTTCTAATCCTGCGTAGTAACTAATGATAGATTTTTGATTTGAGATTAACAAAATGAATAAGAAACCAACTAATAAGGCTATGGCACTAGTAAATAAAGGGCGATTAAAGCCCAATATGTAAGCGGACAGGGAAGCTCCAAGGGTAATAATAGTAATAGCTTTAATTAAACGAAAATTATTCATAATGCCTAACGTTTGAGTTAAGGGGCGCCGTTAGGCGTCCCGCTTGAATGATGGGTTAGGGTGAACGTTGCAAAAAATAACATAAAACTTGGCATGATGCGACCTTAGATAAAAGCTTTATTAAAGTAGATTTAGTTTTTATTGATTTTGTTTGCATTTTGCTTTTTAAGGTAAACAAGTACAACAATTGTTATTGTTGTGAATGCTAAGAGACAGAACAAATACCACCATTGACGTGTCGTCCAATCTTCAATTGGAGTTCTATCAAAAGCCCTGTAAATTTCCTGACCAACCTTACTAATTAACTTTCCAATTAAATATGCTATTGGTTCGAAAATATCACCATTGCCGATGCTAATCATTTAGTTTTTGAACCCTAACGTTTGACGTAAGGGGATGGCCGCAGGCCAGTCCCCTTGACGGAGGGGTTAGGCCACTGCGTGGAGGAACCTGATGTTGACCCTTCGCCTTTGCCGAGGCGACAGCAGAGGCGGACTACTTGTTGGGAAGATCGTAGAACCATGCTGGATAGGCGTCCAAGGTTGCATAGTGAATGACGAACTCGGCCTTGGCTTCGCGACTTGCCGCCTTTGGCTC
>Ga0255338_1003190_pt1 | contig 20508 bp, 18 predicted proteins | sample MeOH1_35cm_T4_19_FD_203715 | JGI IMG/M metagenome (GOLD analysis project Ga0255338, IMG submission 203715) | Sandy soil microbial communities from University of British Columbia, Vancouver, Canada - MeOH1_35cm_T4_195 | ecosystem: Engineered > Artificial ecosystem > Sand microcosm > Unclassified ...
TCGCCTGGCTCAGGAACGGCGCCATCAGCACTGCGGTGTAGGCGTCCATGGCGAGCCCGCCCACCTGCGGCAGCCGATCCTTGCCGAGGCGGGTCGAGTCCTGGATCGCGTGGAGCCGCTGCACCGGGTCGGCGAGATCCGTCCCGAGGGTGGAGTAGAGGAAGGTGATCGCGTTGCCGACGCCGGCGCCGTCGGCGCCTTCCTGGGGCCGCACCGAGACGGGGACGTTCGCGATCATCGGCTCCAGCGGGAGCGCGTCGGCCTCGATGAGGTAGCGCCGGAGGGCGCCCCCGCAGATCGTCAGGAACACGTCGTTCAGGCTGCCGCCGGTCGCCGCGGCGACGGCCCGGAGCCGGTCGATCGGGTAGTGCTGGGTCGCGAACCGACGCGGCGTGTGGATGCGACCGTTGAAGATCGTCTTCGGCGCCCGGAACGGCACCGCCCGGGCGGGGTCGTCGCTGCGGCCGACCAGGCTCTCGGTGTAGGTGCGGCCCAGCGAGGACACCACCTCGGCTCCCTCCCCGAGCAGGGCGCCGGCGACGCGCCGGACCGACGGGCCGTCCGGGGCGCTGCGCTGCTCCGGGATCCGTGGCGCCCGCTCGGGAAGCCCCGACTGGTCGGGGCCCCGGGTGCCGACGGCCCAGGGCGGCAGCATCTCGCGGGCGTCCGGATCCGCGCTCAGGATGCGCTTGAGCAGCCGGACGCCGCCCACGCCGTCGATCTGCGAGTGGTGCACCTTCATGTACATCGACCACTGGCCGCCCTCGAGGCCCTCGATCAGGTGGCACTCCCACAGCGGGTAGCGGCGGTCCATCTTCGCGGAGTGCAGCCGCGACACCAGGACGCCGAGCTCGCGCTGGGAGCCCGGACGCGGCAGGGCGGAGTGCCGGAGGTGGTAGTCGAGGTCGATCTCCCCGTCGGCCAGCTCCTGCCAGCTCGGCACCGGGGTGGCCCGGAGCAGGTAGTTGAACGGCGGCTGGAACTGCCGCACCTCGCGCCACCGGGCGTACAGGTCGCCGACGAAGTCCGGCCGGTCCTCCGGGACGGAGAACGTGGCCAGCATCGCCACCTGCATCGGTGTCCGGTGCGACTCGGCGTACAGCCAGGCGGAGTCGTTGATCTTCAGAAGTTTGCGCCCCACACCGGGCACCCTAGGGTGGATGTGACCCACTGCACAGACCTCAGGGGTGAGTCCGATGGCCACCATGCGCTACCTGGTCTCCGACGTCGACGCGTCGGTCGCCTTCTACGAGCGCCTCGGCTTCGCGGTCGAGCAGCAGTTCGGCCCGGCGATCGCGATCATGCGTCGCGACGACCTCGACCTGTGGCTCGCGGGGCCGACGGCCTCGGCGGCGCGGCCGATGCCGGACGGCCGTCGGCCCGAGCTCGGCGGCTGGAACCGCTTCGTCGTGACCGTCGCGGACCTCGCGGCCCGCGTCGAGGAGCTCCGCGCGGCCGGGGTGCCGTTCCGCAACGACATCGTCACCGGTCCGGGCGGCCAGCAGATCCTCTGCGAGGACCCGTCGGGCAACGTCGTGGAGCTGTTCGAGCCCGCGTCCTGACCCGACCCGGCCCGGGGCTCAGGCGCGCCGGGCCGGCCGCAGCTGCTTGTCGTGCGCGGGTCGCGGGACGGTCAGCTCGCTCAGGAAGGCCGACGCCCAGTGCGAGACGTCGTTCTCCGCCACGGTCTTGCGCATCGCGCGCATCCGGCGGGTGAGGTCCTTCGGCTCCGCGCGGTACGCCGCCAGCATCTGGGCCTTCATGCCGTTGATGTCGTAGGGGTTCACCTGGAACGCCTGGCGGAGCTCCTCGGCGGCGCCGGCGAACTCCGAGAGCACCAGCGCCCCGTCGTCGTGGAGCCGGCAGGCGACGTACTCCTTGGCGACGAGGTTCATGCCGTCGCGGAACGGGGTGACCACCATGATGTCCGAGGCGACGTAGAGCGCGGCCATCTCCGACTGCGGGAAGGACGCGTTCAGGTAGGAGATGGCCGGGCGGCCGATCCGGCCGAGGTCGCCGTTGATGTGGCCGACCAGGCGGTCGGTCTCGTCGCGCAGCTTGCGGTACTGGTCGACGCGCTCGCGTGACGGGCTGGCGACCTGGACGAAGGTGGCCTCCTCGACGGTGAAGTGGCCGTCGTGGATGAGCTCGCTGAACGCCCGCAGCCGGGCGTAGATGCCCTTGGTGTAGTCGAGCCGGTCGATGCCGAGGAAGATCCGGCCGGGGTTGCCCAGGTCGTCGCGGATCTGCTGCGCCCGCGCCTGGACGCCGGGGGAGGCGGCGAGCTTCTCGAGCGCCGCGGTGTCGATCGAGATCGGGAACGCCTTCGCGGTGACCATCCGGCCGTCGGGGAGGTAGACGGAGTCGCGGTGGGTCTTGTGGCCGACTCGCTGGCGCACCAGCCGGATGAAGTTCTGCGCGGCGCCGGACAGCTGGAAGCCCACGAGGTCGGCGCCCAGCAGGCCCTCGAGGAGCTCGCGGCGCCACGGCAGCTGGGAGAACAGCTCGGCCGGCGGGAACGGGATGTGCAGGAAGAAGCCGATCCGCAGGTCGCCGCGCAGCTCGCGCAGCAGGCTGGGCACGAGCTGGAGCTGGTAGTCCTGCACCCAGACGGTCGCGCCCTCGGCCGCGATCTCGGCGGCGGCCTCGGCGAACCGCCGGTTGACCGCGACGTACGCGTCCCACCACTCGCGGTGGAACTCCGGCTTGGCGACCAGGTCGTGGTAGAGCGGCCACAAGGTGGCGTTCGAGAAGCCCTCGTAGTACTCCTCGTACTCCTCCTGCGAGATCGCCACCGGCACCAGGGTGATGCCCTCGTGCTCGAAGACGTCCAGGTCCTCGACGACGTCGCCGGGCCAGCCGATCCAGGCGCCCTCGTTGGCCGTCATCACCGGCGCCAGTGCGCTGACCAGCCCGCCGGGGGAGCGCCGCCAGGTCGTCGAGCCGTCGGCGTGCACGACCCGGTCGACCGGGAGCCGGTTGGCGACGATGACCAGGTCGGCCCGCGTCCTGGCGCCCGGGCGTCGGCGTCCCGCCATCGTCCTGGCCCTCGTCATGGGCACCACCCTAGGGGGCAAACCGGGCGGCCGGACGCGCCGGACCCACCTCGGCGGTTCAAATGACATCGCTGTTGTTTGTCGCCTACGATGGACACAGCCCTGCAGTACCCAGCCCGAGGAGTCGACGACGATGGTCGCCAGTCACGCACTCAACTCCGAGCAGCCCGACGGCGCGGGCCGCCTGTCGGAGCGTGATCGCAGCATCCTCGACTTCGAGCGCCAGTGGTGGAAGTACGCCGGCGCGAAGGAGAGCGCGGTCCGCGAGAAGTTCGACATGAGCTCGACCCGCTACTACCAGGTGCTCAACGCCCTCATCGACCGTCCCGAGGCCCTCGCGCACGACCCGCTGCTGGTCCGCCGGCTCCGCCGGCTCCGGGCCACCCGCCAGCGGCAGCGCTCGGCCCGCCGGCTCGGCTTCGAGCTCTGAGCCTGGCCATGTCCCGGTGGAGGCGCAGGCGCGACGAGCGCGGTCTCGTGCTGCCCACCCGGCTGATGGTGCTCAGCATCTCCGCCGTGGCGCTGGCCGGCCTGGCCTTCGTCGCGACCCAGTCCGACGAAGGGCCCGACACCGTCAACCCGGCCTCGCTGTCCCAGCCGAAGCCGACGCCGACGGCGGCCGCGACCACCGTGCCGGCGGCGCCGACCACGGCCGCGAAGCCGACCCCGGCGATCCGCCGCGGCAAGGTCTACGTCACCGTCTTCAACAACTCCAACGTCAAGGGCCTGGCCGGCAAGACCGCCACCCGGGCCCAGCGTGCCGGCTGGAACGTCGTGGCCACCGACAACTGGTACGGCACCGTCGACGCCAGCACGGTGTACTTCCCGCCCCGGCTCAAGGCCGCGGGCACCCTTCTCGCCCAGGACCTCGGGATCACCCGGGTGAAGCCGGCCATCGACCCGATGCGCACGGACCGGCTCACGGTGATCCTCACCGGCGACTACCGCTGACCGTCGCCAGGTCCCGCCTCTGGTTGAGTGGACCCCATGGAGCTGTCCTCCGCCACCGGCGGCCCGGAGTACGCCGCCGTCGCCCGCGCCGGTGACCACCTCCTCGTCGCCCTCGACTTCGACGGCACCCTGGCGCCGATCGTGGACGACCCCGAGGTCGCCGTGATCCACACCGACGCGCCCGCGGTCCTGGTCGACCTGTCCGCCCGGGTCCGCGCGGTCGCGGTGCTCACCGGCCGGCCGGCCCGGCAGGTGCTCGCCCTCGGCGGCCTCGACGACGTGGGCGACGCGATCGGTGAGTCCGGGCGCGAGCTGGTGATCCTCGGGCAGTACGGCAACGAGCGCTGGTCCTCCAACGCCCGCCGCGTGGTCTCGCCGAAGCCGCCGACCGGGCTGGCCAGCCTGATCAGCGAGCTGCCCCGCTTGCTGCGGCAGGCCGAGGCGTCGGACGCGTGGGTGGAGGAGAAGGGCCTGGCCGTGGCCGTGCACACCCGGCGGATGGCCGACCCGCGCGCGGCGTTCGACCGGCTGCTGCCGGTGCTCACGGAGGCCGCCCGCGCGCGACACCTCACCATCGAGCCCGGCCGGATGGTCATCGAGATCAGGGCCAGCGGGATGGACAAGGGCGTCGCGCTGCACCGCCTCGTCGAGGAGTACGACGCCCGCGGCGTGGTCTTCGTCGGCGACGACCTGGGCGACGTCCCGGCGTTCGAGGCGGTCGGCGAGCTGCGCGACAAGGGCCTGCCGACACTGCTGGTGTGCTCGGGGTCGGACGAGGAGTCCACGCTGCGCGACCTCGCCGACGTCGTGGTGGCCGGCCCCGACGGCGTCATGGACTTCCTGCGCCGGCTGACCGCGGACCTCGAGGCCGCCCGCCCCTGACCCGACCGGCCGGTGGTGGTCGAGCCCAGTCGAGACCTGCCCGGAAGCCGAGACAACGCCGTCTCGGATGTCGGAATCGATGTGCACATTCTGAGACGGCTGCCTACTCTGGTGCACAGCTCATCGAGAGGGACTGAGGGATACGGCCCGTTGAAGTCCCGGCAACCGCCACCCGAGCCTCCGACGACCGGTCAGCCGGTGCGGATTCGCGTGGTGTGGTGCCAAATCCGTCCCGAGCCGAGAGTCGGCCCCCGGGGAAGATGAGAAGGAGGCCCTCCTTGAGCACTGGAACGTTGAGCGCCGGCACCGAGACCTCGGACGGCACCGTCCTTCGCGAGGGCGCCTTCGGCCACGCGACCGGCCTGGTCTGCCGCGAGTGCGGAGCCACGCAGCCGCTCGGACCGCACTACGCGTGTCTGGAGTGCTTCGGTCCGCTCGAGATCGCCTACGACTTCCCGGCGATCACCCGGGAGCAGATCGAGGCCGGACCGGCCAACATCTGGCGCTACAAGGCCCTGCTGCCGGTGCCCGCCGACATCGAGACCTCGCCGAACACCGAGCCCGGCTACACGCGGCTGCTCGAGGCGAACAACCTCGCCCGCGAGCTCGGCATCGACCGGCTCTGGGTGAAGGACGACTCCACCAACCCGACCAACTCCTTCAAGGACCGGGTCGTCGCCTGCGCGCTGAGCGCCGCCCGCGAGTTCGGCTCGAAGGTGTTCGCCTGCCCGTCGACCGGCAACCTCGCCAACGCGGTCGCCGCGGCCGGGGCCCGGGCCGGGATCAAGACCGTCGTCTTCATCCCCAGCAACCTCGAGCAGCCCAAGCAGGTCAACTCCGCGATCTTCACCGACTCGCTGGTCGCCGTCGACGGCAACTACGACGACGTCAACCGGCTCGCCTCCGAGATCGCCGGCGAGGAGGAGGGCTGGGCGTTCGTCAACGTCAACGTGCGGCCGTTCTACGCCGAGGGCTCCAAGACCCTCGGCTACGAGATCGCCGAGCAGCTCGGCTGGCGGCTGCCCGACCAGATCGTGATCCCGGTGGCCTCCGGCTCCCAGCTGACCAAGGTCGACAAGGCCTTCCAGGAGCTGATCAAGCTCGGCCTGGTCGAGGACAAGCCCTACCGGATCTTCGGGGCCCAGGCCGAGGGCTGCGGCCCGGTCGCCACGGCCTACAAGGCCGGCGTCGACGCGATCCGTCCGGTCAAGCCGGACACCATCGCCAAGTCGCTCGCGATCGGCAACCCGGCCGACGGGATCTACGTCCTCGACATCGCCCGCCGCACCGGCGGCGCGGTCGAGGAGGTCACCGACGACGAGATCCGCGCCGGCATCGTGCTGCTGGCCCGGACCGAGGGCATCTTCACCGAGACCGCCGGCGGCACCACCGTCGCGGTCCTGAAGAAGCTCGTCGAGACCGGCCAGCTGGACACCTCGCTCGAGACCGTCGTGATCAACACCGGCCACGGGCTGAAGACGCTGGACGCCGTCTCCGGCCAGGTCGGCCCGGCGGCGACCATCGCCCCGACGTACGACGCGTTCGTCGCCTCCGGCGTCTGACGCCCTGACCATCCACCCGACCAGAACCAGGAGCACTCCCGTGAGCGTGTCCGTCCGCATCCCGACCATCCTGCGCACCTACACCGGCGGTGAGTCGGAGGTGTCGGCCGAGGGTGCGACCCTCGCCGACGTGCTCGACGACCTGGAGGCGAACCACACCGGCATCCGGGCCCGGATCCTCGATGACGCCGGCGACATCCGCCGCTTCGTCAACGTCTACGTCGGCAACGACGACGTGCGCTTCCTCGAGGGACTGGGCACCGCCACCCCGGACGGTGCCCAGCTCTCGATCATCCCCGCGGTCGCCGGCGGCTGACCGCCGGTCTCCGGGCGGTCAGCAGACCGCGGTCAGCTGGAACGGCAGGTCGGCCATCGCCGCGCTGCCGGCGGTGCGGGTGTAGACGTGCACCTGGTCGCTGGTCAGGAACTGGGCGATGACGTCGGCCTCGCCGTGAGCGGCGACGGCCGAGGTCGGGTCACCGACCGTGGCCGAGAACGCACAGCTCCCGACCGGCCGGTTGAAGTCGGCGCGGTACTCGCCCGTGCCGGTCTTGGTCACCGTGACCCCGGCGCTGCTCGCGATGACGGTGCCGTCGTCCTTCGCGGTCACGTAGAACACGCCGACGTCCTGGTTCGACAGCGTGCCGTCGGCGACGTCCACGCCGGTCAGGGAGCCGTCGGCGACGTCGGCACCGTTGACGGCGCCGTCGGCGACGTCCGCCCCGCTGACCGAGCCGTCGAGCAGGTCGGCGCCGGTCAACCCGCCGTCGAGCACGTCGAGGCCCTTCAGGGTGTTGTCCCGCACGTCGATGCTCTTGACGGTGTTGTTCTTGATCTTCGCGCTGGTGATCAGCCCGCCGGCCACCGCGGTCCCGGTGCCGAACAGCGTGAGGACCGCCGCTGCGGCCACCACCGTGGTGAAGGTCCTGCCGGTCCTGTCGAACTTCTTCATCGTCTGCTCCTCGTGGTCTGACGGCCGCCCTGGTGGCGGCCCGTCGTGGTCGTTCGGAGGTGGGAGCAGCGGGCCGGGCCCGGCCTTACAGGTTTTCGGCGACGGATCTCCGCCGGGCCGGTCCGGGCGCGGGGCACCGCTAGGGTGGGCGATCGTGACGCGTGCGCGGCTCTTCCACCTGGTCACCTTCCTGGTCACCGGGTTCGCGCTGGTGCTCCAGCTCGTCCTCGTGATCCAGGGCCACCGCGTGCTCGACGAGCACCACCGGCCCGACCTCGCGACCCGGCTGGTGCGGTACTGCTCCTACCTCACGATCTGGGCGAACGTCCTCGTGGCCTGGTCCACGCTGACCCTCGCGCTCGGGCGGGACCGCGGCACGAGGCTGTGGCGGACGCTGCGGCTGGATGCCGTGGTGCTGATCCTGGTGGCCGGGGTCGTGCACTTCTTCTTCCTGCGGCCGCTGCTCGACCTCCACGGCTGGGACCTGGTCGCCGACCGCTCGCTGCACCTGGTGGTGCCGGCACTGGCCGTGGCCGGCTGGCTGGTCTTCGGCCCCCGCGGGCGCGCCGGCATGCAGGACCTCCTCCCGTCGCTGGCGCTGCCCGTGGGCTGGCTGGCCTACACCCTGGTCCGCGGCGCGTTCGTGGACTGGTACCCCTACCCGTTCATCGACGTCGGCGAGCACGGGTACGCCGTGGTTCTCCTCAACTGCGCGGGCGTCGCGGCACTGATGCTGCTGATCGGCTGGGTCGTGCTCCTGCTCGACCGCAGGCTCGACACCGTCGAGGGCGTTCCGGCGTGATCGCGGCCGGGCCTGTCTGACAGGCTCGGACCCGTGGACGTCGACCTGCTGCTGGTGACCTGCGCCGCTTTCCCGGACGGCGAGCCCGGGCACGCCCACCTCGACGGTGCCCTGGCCGACCGCGGCATCGCCGCCCGCTGGGTGTGCTGGGACGACGACGGCGTCGACTGGGACTCCGCGCTGGTGGCGGTCCGGGCGACGTGGGACTACGACGGCCGCCGTGAGGAGTTCCTGACCTGGGCCCGCTCGGTGCCCCGTCTGCTCAACGGGGCCGAGGTCTTCGCGTGGAACACCGACAAGGCCTACCTGGCCGAGCTGGCTGCGGCCGGTGTCGCGGTCGTGCCGACGCTGGTCGTGGACGGCGAGGAGGAGCTCCCCGAGGCGATCGCGACGTTCGACGCGGCGGTGGTCAAGCCGCGGGTGGGTGCCGGCGGTCGCGGCGTGGTCCTGTTCGACGGCACCGACGGCGGTCCGCCCGGCCTCGACGAGTCCATGCTCGGGCCCGGGCCGTGGGTCGTGCAGCCGCTCGTCGAGTCGGTGCGCACCACCGGCGAGGGCTCGGTGTTCGTGCTCGGGGGTGAGATCGTCTCGGCGGCGCGCAAGCGGCCCGCGCCCGGCGAGATCCGGGTGCACGAGACGTACGGCGGCTCGACCGTCGCCGTGCCCGTCACCGACGCGGCGGCGGACCTGGCCCGTCGTACCGCGGCCGCTGCGGAGGACCTCCTCGGTGCCCGCCTCGACTACGCCCGCGTGGACCACCTGGCGCTCGCCGACGGCAGTCTCGCGGTCAGCGAGCTCGAGGTCACCGAGCCGGGCCTCTACCTCGATCTGCTGCCGGGCAACGGCCCCGCCTTCGCCGACCTGGTCGGGCGCCGGCTGCGCGGGTGACCCGGGGCGTCCACCCCGACGAGAAGTGTTTGCACTCGTTGGGGGCGAGTGCTAAAACTGTGGTTGGCACTCTCCTCGCGAGAGTGACAACTCAGGGCCGGGGAAGTCGAGGTCCGAAGGCGCCGCCGGGAAGGGTCCGACGGGTCAGCCCGGATCGTCCGTCGCGGGCGACGAACCGGCCGTCCGACTCATCTGCGTGAGGAACCGCAAGAGTTATGTCGAAGCTGATTGCTTTCAATGAGGAGGCCCGGCGTGGTCTCGAGCGTGGCATGAACACGCTCGCCGACGCCGTCAAGGTCACCCTCGGCCCCAAGGGCCGCAACGTCGTCCTCGAGAAGAAGTGGGGCGCCCCCACCATCACCAACGATGGTGTGAGCATCGCCAAGGAGATCGAGCTCGAGGAGCCCTACGAGAAGATCGGCGCCGAGCTGGTCAAGGAGGTCGCCAAGAAGACCGACGACGTCGCCGGCGACGGCACGACGACGGCGACCGTCCTCGCCCAGGCGATGGTCCGTGAGGGCCTGCGCAACGTGGCTGCCGGCGCGAACCCGATGGCGCTCAAGCGCGGCATCGAGACCGCGGTCAAGGCCGTCACCGACGCCCTGCTCGAGATGAGCAAGGACGTCGAGACCAAGGAGCAGATCGCGGCGACCGCGTCGATCTCCGCCGCCGACACCACCGTCGGTGACGCCATCGCCGAGGCGATGGACAAGGTCGGCAAGGAAGGCGTCATCACCGTCGAGGAGTCGAACACCTTCGGGCTCGACCTCGAGCTCACCGAGGGCATGCGGTTCGACAAGGGCTTCATCTCGCAGTACTTCATGACCGACCCGGAGCGCATGGAGGCCGTCCTCGACGACCCCTACATCCTGATCGCGAACCAGAAGGTCTCGACGGTCAAGGACCTGCTCCCGCTGCTGGAGAAGGTCATGCAGTCCGGCAAGCCGCTGCTGATCATCGCCGAGGACGTCGACGGCGAGGCGCTGTCGACCCTGGTGGTCAACAAGATCCGTGGCACCTTCAAGTCGGTCGCGGTCAAGGCCCCCGGCTTCGGTGACCGCCGCAAGGCGATGATGCAGGACATCGCGATCCTGACCGGCGGCCAGGTGATCTCCGAGGACGTCGGCCTCAAGCTGGAGTCGACCGGCATCGAGCTGCTCGGCCAGGCCCGCAAGGTCGTCATCACCAAGGACGAGACCACCATCGTCGAGGGTTCCGGCGACGAGGACCAGATCAAGGGCCGGGTCAACCAGATCCGCGCCGAGATCGAGAAGAGCGACTCCGACTACGACCGCGAGAAGCTGCAGGAGCGCCTGGCCAAGCTGGCCGGCGGTGTTGCGGTGATCAAGGTCGGCGCGGCCACCGAGGTCGAGCTCAAGGAGCGCAAGCACCGCATCGAGGACGCCGTGCGCAACGCGAAGGCGGCCGTCGAGGAGGGCATCGTCGCCGGCGGCGGCGTCGCCCTGGTGCAGGCCAGCGACAAGGCGTTCGAGAAGCTCGAGCTGACCGGCGACGAGGCCACCGGTGCCAACATCGTCAAGATCGCGGCCGAGGCCCCGCTCAAGCAGATCGCGGTCAACGCCGGCCTCGAGGGCGGCGTCGTGGCGGAGAAGGTGCGCAACCTTCCCGCCGGTCAGGGCCTCAACGCGGCCACCGGCGAGTACGTCGACATGATCGCCTCCGGCATCATCGACCCGGCCAAGGTGACCCGTTCGGCGCTGCAGAACGCCGCGTCGATCGCCGCGCTGTTCCTCACCACCGAGGCGGTCGTGGCCGACAAGCCGGAGAAGGCGCCGGCCATGCCCGGCGGCGACGGCGGCATGGGCGGCATGGACTTCTGATCCGTTCATCCGTCGTGCGTCACTGACAGAGCATCATCAGCAGGGCCTCGGTCTTCGGACCGGGGCCCTGTTGCCTTGCGGGGTTTCCGGTACGGCACTGCCGCGGCTGCGGGAGGATGCGCAGGCACGCGCCGCCGGAGCATTCCAGAGTTGCCGGCCGACCGTAGGGAGAGCAATGGGACGCACCGGGCAACAGATGCGGCAGCGCACCAAGGGCGCGATCGCGACCGGGTCAAGGGCAGGGCGACCTGCGCGGACCCAGGTAGGGCGCGCGGCCCGGTTGCGCTACGCCTTCGACAACTCAATGGCGCGGGGCACGCCGGCCCTCGTCGCCTGGCTGGCGCTGGCGACCCTGGTCCTCGTCCTGGTCTTCGCTGCGATCGTCACGGCCCTGAACCTGCGCACCGGTCACAGCAGCCAGGGCTTCTTCCACGAGCTCTTCCAGGCCCTGATGCACGCGCTCGACCCGGGCATGCTCGGCGGCGACCAGGGCCCGTGGCGGTTCCTGCTGACGATGCTCGCCCTCACCATCGCCGGCCTGTTCGTCGTGAGCGCCCTGATCGGCATCATCGCGGCCGGGATCGACGCCAAGCTGGCGGACCTGCGGCGCGGGCGCTCCCAGGTCATCGAGTCCGGACACACCGTGATCCTCGGCTGGACCGACGCAGTGTTCACGATCCTGTCCGAGCTGGCGATCGCCAACGAGAGCCAGCGTCGTCCGGTCGTGGTGATCCTCGCCGATCGCGACAAGGTGGAGATGGAGGACGAGGTCAAGGAGAAGGCCGGGGACCTGCGCGGGATGCGCGTGGTGTGCCGGTCAGGCTCCCCGATCGACCTCGGCGACCTGGCGCTCACAAGCCACGAGGCGGCGCGTTCGGTGATCGTGCTCTCCTCGGGCGGTCCCGATCCGGACAGCGAGGTCATCAAGACCCTGCTCGCGCTGACGCACGGCCGTGCGGACGGACCCCCGGTCGTCGCCGAGATCGCAGACCCGCAGAACCTCGAGACCGCCCGGATGGTCGGCCGCGGCCGGGCCGTGATCGTCGACAAGCGCGGCACCGTCGCCCGGCTCATCGTGCAGACGTCGCGTCAGTCCGGGGCGGCGGCGGTGTACACCGAGCTGTTCGACTTCGACGGCGACGAGATCTACTTCCATGACCACCACGGCATCTCGGCGCACACCTACGCGGAGGCGCAGCTCGCCCACGAGGACGCGACGCTCATCGGCCTGCTCGGCCCCGACAACGTCGCCCGGCTGAACCCCCCGTCCGACACCGTGGTCGGGAACCACGCACTGATCGTCGTGGCGCAGGACGATTCCGCACTCTCGGCTCTCACCGTGAGTGCGGCCCCGATCGACGCCTCGGCGATCCACGCCGTGACGGATCGGACCGAGGCCCCGACTCGGGCGTTGTTGATCGGGTGGAACGAGCGCGCGCACACCGTCGTACGCGAGCTCGATGCGTACGCCGAACCGGGCTCCAGCCTCACCGTGCTCACCGAGTTCGGCGACCCGGACCTGCCGGTGCTGGCCAACATGTCGGCCACGGTGGTGCACGGGCGGACGTCCTCGCGCCAGGTGCTGGAGCAGCACGTGGATCCGGGCCTGGACCAGGTGATGGTGCTCTGCTACTCCGACGACCTCGACGTGCAGCAGGCGGACGCGCGCACGCTGGTCACCTTGCTGCACGTCCGCGAGCTGGTCGGTGAGGGGCCGGACAGCCCGGCCGTGGTCAGCGAGCTGCTCGACGACCGGAACCGTGCACTGGCCGAGGTCGCCCACGTCGACGACGTGATCGTGTCGGACAAGATCCTCAGCCTGATGCTGTCGCAGCTCGCGGAGGACCGGCGCCTGGAGCCCGTGTTCGTCGACCTGCTCGACGCCGAGGGCTCCGAGATCTACCTGCGGCCGGCGGAGTGGTACCTCACGCCGGGCGCCACGGTGTCCTTCGCGACCGTCATCGAGGCGGCCAGCCGCCGGAACGAGAGCGCGTTCGGCTACCGCAGCGTGGCGCTGGTCGGGTCCGACGACCTGCCGTCGGGCGTCGTGGTGAACCCGGCCAAGTCGCAGTCGTTCGTCGTGTCTGCGGGTGACCGGGTCGTGGTGCTCGCGGAGAGCTGAGCCGTGGCAGTCTGACCGAGTGAACGTGCACGGCCTCCTCCTCGCCGCCGGTGCCGGCCGCAGGTACGGCGGCCCGAAGGCGCTGGTCGACGGGTGGCTCGGGCACGCGCTCGACGTCCTGGCCGAGGGCGGCTGCGTGGGCCGGACGGTGGTCCTCGGTGCGGAGGCCGACCGAGTCCGGGCGCTCGTCCCGCCCGGCGCCGAGGTCGTGGTCGCGGACGACTGGGCCGAGGGCATGGGCGCTTCTCTCCGAGCCGGCCTGGGCCACCTCGGGGTCGCCGACGCCGTGCTGGTGCACCTCGTCGACCTGCCTGACGTCGATGCGCCGGTGGTGCGCCGGGTGCTCGAGGCCGGCACCGGGTCGAGCGCGCTCGCCCGGGCGACGTACGCCGGCAGGCCCGGGCACCCGGTCCTGCTCGGCCGCGACCACTGGGCCGGCGTCATCGCCAGCGCGCAGGGAGACCGGGGTGCGCGGGACTACCTCGCGAGCCACGACGTGACGCTCGTCGAGTGCGGCGACCTCGCCACCGGCGGCGACGTCGACCGCTGACCACGCGGGTCGCGCCAACCTCGGGCCAACGTGGCGCTGGGTAACCTCGGTCACATGGAGGCATGGTCGGCGACGGAGATCGCCGGGAAGCTCGCCGGCACCGGCTACATCGTCGACGACGCCCTGGCCACCGTGACCTGGCTGGCGCTGCGGATGCAGCGGCCTCTCCTCCTCGAGGGCGAGCCCGGCACGGGCAAGACCAGCCTGGCAGAGGCGCTCGCGGAGGCGCTGGAGCTGCCGCTGGTCCGGCTCCAGTGCTACGAGGGCATCGACGCCACCCAGGCGCTCTACGACTGGGACTTCCCGCGGCAGATCCTGCACCTCCGGGCGCTCGAGGCGGTCGGCGGCGCCGGGGGCGCGACGGCCGTGGAGGAGGCCGAGAAGAGCCTGTACGACGCGCGCTTCCTGCTCGCCCGGCCGGTCCTGACCGCGCTGCAGCAGAGCCCGGCGGTGCTGCTGGTCGACGAGGTGGACCGGGCCGACGACGAGTTCGAGGCGTTCCTGCTCGAAGTGCTCTCGACGTACCAGGTCAGCATCCCCGAGCTGGGTACGATCCGGGCGACCACGCCGCCGCTGGTCGTGCTCACCTCCAACCGCACCCGGGAGCTGCACGACGCTCTCAAGCGGCGCTGCCTCTACCACTGGATCGACCACCCCGGTCTCGACCGGGAGGTGCAGATCCTCCGCAGCCGCGCGCCCGAGGTCGCCGATGACCTGGCCCGTCAGGTGGTGTCGGTGGTCCAGCAGCTCCGCGACCGGGACGACCTGCTCAAGCCGCCGGGCGTCGCGGAGACCCTCGACTGGGCCCGGGCCCTGCAGCTGCTCGGCACCACCGAGCTCGACCTCGAGGTGGCCGCACGGACGCTGGGCGCGCTGGTGAAGTACCGCGAGGACGCCGACCGCGTGCGGCACGCGCTTGACCGGATGCTCGCGACATGACCGCCGTCGCGCACGCTCCGGAGGAGGTGCTGCTCGGTTTCGCCCGGGCCGTCGGCGCCAGCGGCGTCCCGGTGACCCCCGATCGCGCCCAGTCGTTCCTCGACGCGGTGGCGCTGGTCGGCCTCGGTGACCGGCGTGCTACGTACTGGGCCGGTCGGGCGACGCTGTGCTCCGGGCCCGACGACCTGCCGCGCTACGACCAGGTCTTCGACGCCTGGTTCAACCGGCGGGAGGGCCTGCCGCGCACCCGGGTCAGCGAGCCGCCCCCGGTGAGCGCGACCGCCATGGTCGACGACAGCGGCGAGGGCGACGGCTCCGGAGGGACCGAGCTGGCGAGCGCGGCGGCGAGCGCCGTCGAGGTGCTGCGGCACCGCGACGTCGCCGGTCTCTCGGCGGCCGACAAGCGTCGGCTCGACGCGTTGTTCGGGACCCTGCAGGTCCGTCTGCCCGCGCGCACGACCGCCCGGCACGAGCCGTGGCGCCGCGGATCGGTCGACGGCTCCGGCACGCTGCGCCGCTCGCTGCGGCAGCTCGGGGAGCCCGCCCCGATCGCCTGGCGGCGACGCCGTTCCCGGGCGCGCCGGGTCGTGCTGCTCGTGGACGTCTCCGGCTCGATGAGCGAGTACGCCGATGCGCTGCTCCGGCTCGCCCACCGCCTCTCGACCGGGGCCGGCGCCGGATCGGTGGAGGTGTTCACGCTGGGTACCCGGCTGACCCGGATCAGCCGCGCGATGCGGTTGCGCGACCCGGAGCGCGCGATCGTCGCCGCGGGCGAGACCGTGCCGGACTGGTCCGGGGGCACCCGCCTCGGCGAGACGTTGCGCGGGTTCCTCGACCGCTGGGGTGCCCGCGGCCTGGCCCGCGGCGCGGTCGTCGTGGTGATGTCGGACGGCTGGGAGCGCGGCGACCCGCGACTGCTGGGCGAGCAGATGGCCCGCCTGCACCGGCTGGCGCACACCGTCGTCTGGGTCAACCCGCACCGCGGCAAGGCCGGCTACCAGCCGCTGCAGCAGGGCGTGCAGGCGGTGCTCCCGCACGTGGACCACTTCCTGGCCGGCCACTCGCTGGCCACCTTCTCGGCGCTGCTGGAGGTGATCGCCGATGCGTGAGGTGATGTCGGAGCTGCTCTCGTGGTGGCGCGCGGGCGAGCGGGTCGGGGTCGGGACCGTGGTCGCCACGTTCCGGTCCGCGCCGCGGCCGCCGGGCGCCTCGATGCTGGTCGGCCCGGACGGCACCGCGGTGGGCTCGGTGTCGGGCGGCTGCGTCGAGGGCGCCGTCTTCGAGCTCGGCCAGGAGGTGCTCGCGTCCGGCGTACCGGTGCTGCAGCGCTACGGCGTCTCCGACGACGACGCGTTCGCCGTGGGGCTGACCTGCGGCGGCATCCTCGACGTCTTCGTCGAGCAGGTGGACCGGCAGTCCTTCCCCGAGCTGGAGGAGATCGCGGCGGACATCGAGGCCGGCCGGCCCGTGGCGGTCGCGGTGGTGATCGAGCACCCCGACCCCGAGCTGGTCGGCCGCCGGATGATCGTCCGGCCCGGAGGGCTGTCGGGATCCCTGGGCAGCGAGCGCATCGACGACGCCGTCCACGACGATGCCCTCGGGCTGCTCGCGGCCGGCCACAGCGTGCCGCTGACCTACGGCCCGGAGGGCGAGCGCCGCGGCGAGGGCCTGCGGGTGTTCGTGTGGGCGTTCGCCCCGAAGCCGCGGATGCTGGTCTTCGGGGCGATCGACTTCGCCGCGGCCGTGGCCCGCGTCGGCAGCTTCCTCGGGTACCACGTGACGGTGTGCGACGCGCGCCCAGTGTTCGCCACGAGCACGAGGTTCCCGCAGGCCGACGAGGTCGTGGTGTCGTGGCCGCACCGCTACCTGTTGGCCGAGCGGGACGCCGGCCGGATCGACGAGCGCACGATCATCTGCGTCCTGACCCACGACCCGAAGTTCGACGTGCCGCTGCTCGAGGTCGCGCTGCGGCTCCCGACGGTCGGGTACGTCGGGGCGATGGGCTCGCGTCGTACCCACGAGGACCGGCTGGCCAGGCTGGTGGAGGCGGGCCTGACCCCGGAGGAGCTGAGCGGGCTGCGCTCGCCGATCGGCCTCGACCTGGGTGCCCGCACACCGGAGGAGACCGCGGTCAGCATCGCCGCCGAGATCATCGCCGAGCGCTGGGGCGGGTCGGGCGAGCCGCTGGCCGGGACCGAGGGCCGGATCCACCACGACTGATCTGTTGGCAGCGCACCGATCCGGCTACCGTGGCTGCAGGCTCGATCGCGAAGGGCGCTCATGACTGACCCGCTCACCGGACTCAGTGGCCGCAGGCACGACGCGGTGCGCGCCTGGACGGCGTTCGTCGAGCGCGGCGACGAGGTCGAGCGCCTGGTCCGGCCGGAGATCCTGCACAGCTGGCAACGCTCCGAGGCGGCGCGGACCCTCGAGGTCGTGGAGGCGCCGCTGGCCGACGAGCAGGAGACGCGTGCCTTCTGGGAGGACTCGCCGCTACGGGTCGCGGTCGCCCGGGTCGAGGCCGATCTGCGGCGCACCGCCGAGGACGGCGACCTGGTGATCGCGGTGACCGATGCGCAGACCCGGATCCTGTGGACCTACGGCGGCCGGGTGATGCGCCGCAAGGCGGAGTCGGTGAACTTCGTGACCGCCGGCCGTTGGGACGAGTCCAGTGTCGGGACGAACGCCCTCGACCTCGCCCAGCGCACCGGAGCGCCGGAGATGGTGTTCAGCGCCGAGCACTTCGCGCCGATCGTGCACAACTGGGTGTGCTGGGCGGCTCCGGTCCACGACCCCGTGACCGGTGAGCAGCTCGGGGTCATCGACCTCTCGACCACGTGGGACCGCACCCACCCGATCGGGCTGGCCACCGCCCGGGTGATGGCCCGGCTCATCGAGACGGCGATGCCGCACTCCCGCGCACCGCTCGCGGGCGCACCCGTCGCGCCACCGGAGCCCGGTCTCTCCGTCACCCTCCTCGGCACCGCCGAGGCGTTCCTGGACGGCCAGCGACTGCTCCTCAGCCGACGCCAGACCGAGATCCTCGCGCTGCTCGCGCTGCACCAGGAGGGCCTGTCCCTCGAGCACCTGCACGCCCTGCTGTACGGCGACCAGGCGGTCACCGTCTCCACCCTCAAGGCCGAGGTCTCGCACCTGCGGCACGCGCTGGCCGGGCAGCTCACCTCCCGGCCGTACCGGCTGACGATGCCGGTGCAGACCGACGTCGACACGGTGCTCGCCCAGCTGCGCCTCGGGGACGTGCTCACCGCGGTGACGGCGTACGGAGGCGATCTGCTGCCGGGCACCAACGCGCCCGGGCTGATCGAGCTCGGCGAGTACATCGCGGTGGCCCTCAGGGAGGCGCTCCTGGCGGACCCGATCCCGTTCGCGGTGCTGCGCTACTGCGAGCTCGCGCCGTACGACACCGAGGTGATCGAGGTCTGCCTCGCCAGGCTGGACGGCACTCCGCACCCGGCCCGGCCGCTCCTCGTGGGCCGGCTGGCCGCAGCCCGCTGACCCGGCCCACGCCAACCAGTTGCCAACCTTCCGGCCCTAGCGTCGCTCCATGGCATCGATCACCCTCACCGTGGACGGAAGCACAGTCTCCGACGACGTGGAACCCCGGCTCCTGCTCGTGCAGTACCTGCGCGAGCGGCTGGGAAAGACCGGCACCGTCATCGGTTGCGACACCAGCAACTGCGGCGCGTGCACGGTCCTGCTCGACGGCACCAGCGTCAAGTCGTGCAACGTGCTCGCCGTCCAGGCGGACGGCCACGAGGTCACCACCATCGAAGGGCTCGCCGTCGACGGCGAGCTGCACCCGGTGCAAGCGGCGTTCCACGAGTGCCATGCCCTCCAGTGCGGCTTCTGCACCCCCGGCATGATCATGCGCACCGTCGACCTGCTCGCCGAGAACCCGCATCCCTCCGAGGAGGAGATCCGCCAGGGCCTCGAGGGCAACCTGTGCCGGTGCACCGGCTACCACAACATCGTCCGCGCGGTGCAGACCGCGGCCGACGCGGGGAGCCCGTCATGACCGCGGTTGCCGAGCCGGCCGCCCAGAAGGAGATCGGCCGGGACCGGCGCCGCAAGGAGGACCAGCGACTGATCACCGGCCGCACCCGCTGGACCGACAACATCACGCTGCCGGGGATGCTGCACCTGGCGATGGTGCGCAGCCCGTTCGCCCACGCGCGGATCACGAACATCGACACCTCCGCGGCCAAGGCGGCCACGAACGTCGTCACGGTGATCACCGGTGCCGACGTGGCCGACGAGCAGGGCTCGCTGCCGAACGCCTGGCCGATCACGCCCGACCAGGTCACCCCGCCGCACCCGCCGGTCGCGGTCGACCGGGTGGCCTTCGCCGGCGAGATCGTGGCGGTCGTGGTGGCCCGGTCCGCGGCCGAGGCCCGCGACGCCGCCGAGCTCGTCGACGTCGACTACGAGGAGCTGCCGGCCGCCCTGGACCTCAAGGAGGCAGCCGCGGACACCGTGCTCGCCCACCCGGACCTGGGCACGAACAAGTCGGCGCTGTGGGTCTTCGACTCCGCGGAGGCCGGCACCGGCGGGAACGTCGAGGACGCGATCGCCAAGGCGCGCACCGACGGCATCGTGATCGAGCGGGAGTACCGCCAGCAGCGGCTGATCCCGGCCTTCATGGAGCCGCGCTCGGTGGTGGTGGACCCGACCGGGGAGCAGGTGACGATGTGGTCGGCCACCCAGATCCCGCACATCCTGCGGTTCCTGCTGGCCGCGGTGCTCGGCATCCCGGAGTCGAAGATCCGGGTGATCGCCCCCGACGTCGGCGGTGGCTTCGGCGGCAAGCTGCAGACCACGCCGGAGGAGTTCATCGCGATGGTGCTGGCCCGCCGGCTCGGCAAGCCGGTGAAGTACACCGAGACCCGCTCGGAGTCGCTGGTCTCCGGTCACCACGGTCGCGACCAGTGGCAGAAGCTGACCCTCGCCGCCGAGAAGGACGGCACGGTCACCGGCTTCAAGGTCGAGCTCACCGCCGACCTGGGCGCCTACGTCGCGCTGGTCGGCGGCGGCGTGCCGGTGCTGGGCGCGTTCATGTTCAACGCGATCTACAAGTTCCCGGCGTACCGGTTCGCCTGCCAGACCGTGCTCACCAACAAGACCTGGACCGACGCCTACCGGGGTGCCGGCCGGCCCGAGGCGACCTACGGCGTCGAGCGGATGATGGACGAGCTCGCCGCCGAGGTCGGCGTCGACCCGCTCGCGATCCGTGAGAAGAACTGGATCAGGCACGAGGAGTTCCCGTTCACGACGGTCGCCGGCCTGACCTACGACTCCGGCAACTACGAGGCGGCCACGGCCAAGGCGAAGGAGATGTTCGGGTACGACGACCTGCGGGCCGAGCAGCAGCGGCGCCGCGACTCCGGTGACCCCGTCCAGCTGGGCCTCGGGGTCTCGACGTTCACCGAGATGTGCGGGCTGGCCCCCTCCCGGGTGCTCGGCTCGCTCGACTACGGGGCCGGCGGCTGGGAGCACGCCGACGTCCGGATGCTGCCCACGGGAAAGGTCGAGGTCGTCACCGGCACGTCGGCGCACGGCCAGGGTCACGAGACGGCGTTCAGCCAGATCGTCGCGGACCGGCTCGGCGTTCCCTACGAGGACGTCGAGGTGCTGCACGGGGACACGCAGGTGTCGCCGCGCGGGCTCGACACCTACGGCTCGCGTTCCCTCGTGGTGGGCGGGGAGGCGCTCGTGCGGGCCGCCGACAAGGTCATCGAGAAGGCCAAGCCGATCGCGGCGCACCTGCTCGAGGCGTCGACGGACGACATCGAGTTCGCGGGTGGCCGGCTGTCGGTGCGCGGGACGGACAAGGGCATCACGATCCAGGAGATCGCCCTGGCCTCGTTCGCGTCGCACAACTACCCCGAGGGCATCGAGCCGGGGCTGGACTCGTCGGCGACCTTCGACCCGGAGAGCTTCAGCTT
>Ga0255338_1003191_pt1 | contig 20507 bp, 17 predicted proteins | sample MeOH1_35cm_T4_19_FD_203715 | JGI IMG/M metagenome (GOLD analysis project Ga0255338, IMG submission 203715) | Sandy soil microbial communities from University of British Columbia, Vancouver, Canada - MeOH1_35cm_T4_195 | ecosystem: Engineered > Artificial ecosystem > Sand microcosm > Unclassified ...
TCACGAGCCCCTGGATCTCAAGGAACCAAAAGCTCATCAGGCCAAAGCAGTAGGCGATCCCGAACTGGATGAGCGCCGACATGGCCAGGGCGGGCAGGCCGAGGGTCAGCCGCCACAGGTCCGGCGGGATCACCAAGTAGTCCTTGAGCAGGGGATAGGTGACCAGCACCGGCAGCAGGATCAGCAGGCCGGTGACGAGCCGCGCGGAGAGGTAGATGCTGAAGCGGTAAGCGAAGTAATTGACCGGCTTGAGCAGGAACTGGTTGATCAGGCCGTTGCGGATGTCCTCGCTGATCTGGTAGTCCTCGTTGAACGCCCCGATCATGAACTGCACGACGATGAGCGCGACGAAGTAGGTGAAGGTCTGCGCGAAGCTGAACCCGCCGATGAGGGGGCTGCCCGTGTAGGCGGCGGTCCAGAGGATGAACACCACGATCAGGTGGAAGAACGAGAAGAAGCCGCGGATGGCGAAGTTCACCCGGTAGACCAGGTTGCTCTGTAGGCCGACGGAGAACGCGGCGCGGTATTTGTTCAGGGTGGCGAGCATTTGGCAGTGGTGAGCAGCGGGTAGAGAGTAGTGAGTAGTCAGCAGGCGGGGAATGGCAATTTCCTCATGCTTTCCACTCGCAACTCGATGCCCGCTACAGTCAGGCCCCGTTCTCCTTCAAGCCGAAGCGCGTTGCGACTTCCTGCCCGAGCGCCCGGTACGCCGTGGCCCCGGGACCATGCGGATCGTAGGTGAAGATCGGCTTGCCGAAGCTCGGGGCCTCGCTGAGCCGGACCGTGCGGGGGATGACGGTGTCGAAGAGCTTGTTCGACAAGTGCTGCCGCACCTCGTCGACCACTTGGCGGGACAGATTGGTGCGGCTGTCGAACATGGTCATGACAATGCCGCCGACATCGAGGGCTGGATTGATGCCGGCGCTCTTGAGCCGCTCGACGACCTTGAGGATCTGGCCGAGACCCTCGAGGGCCATGTATTCGCACTGCAGCGCGATGAGCAGGTGGTCGGCGGCGGCGAGGGAGTTCATCGAGAGCATGCCCAGGGCGGGCGGGCAGTCGATGATGATGGCCCGGTAGCCGCCGGAGCTGCGGAGGGGCTCCAGCACGGAGCGCAGGCGCATCAGGTAATTGGGTTGCTGCGCCAGCTCGATCTCGATGGCGGCAAGGTCCACCTCGGAGGGGATGAGGGCGAGGTGCGGCCATTCGGTCGGGGTGAGCATCTCGAAGGCGCTGCACTCGCCGCGCAGCGGGCCGTAGAGACTCTTCCCCTCGATTTTCTCGATGCCGAGTGAGCTCGTGGCGTTGGCCTGCGGGTCGAGGTCCACCACGAGGGTGTGTACCTTGCGCTCGGCGAGGGCCGCGGCGAGATTCACTGCCGTGGTGGTCTTGCCGACGCCACCCTTCTGGTTGGCGATGGTGAAAACGGTGCAGGCCATGGCGCGATTAACCGGAAACTGCCCGGAGGAGTCTAGCGTTAAGTGAGTCCGCGCGGGAAGTGGGCTGCCAGCCGATTTGTCCTCGCAATGCTCGGTGAAAGTTGGCGGTCCGGTGCGATATCGGCCGTCTATCGAAGATTTTCCAGCCTTCAAAGGCCATTATTCAGAGCTAACCAAGCCTGTCTAGAACTGCTCCGGAACACCAAATTCAACTCTTTTGGTGTCCGTTATCATCGCCCCATTCGGCCAGCGCGCTCACGGTCGTCGTCGTGATCGTCCGCTCCTTTGCCAAACTCAAATCCGGCTGACAAAATAATAGTGTGAACGGCACGGCTTCGTTCGATGCCCCAAAGCACCACACAGTCGAAATGCAGCTGATCGCGCGGGCGATATTGGATGCACGGGCCGATTTCCGTGCGTTCGGACTTCGCATCGGCGATCTCCAGGGATCGCTTCCATTGAGCCTGCACCCCGACATTAAGCGTCTCGTTTGTTACGCTGTAGGTGAGCGCTGTCGCAGCAGTCGACTCACTAAGCTGAGAGCCACCAGTTTGCCGCTCGTATTGAAAATCAGCCGCCCAATGGAGGCGGGGGGTGAATTCATCGCCCAAGACGAGCTGGCAGCTCGACGCGTCTGGCGCACTTGAGTTGAAGCGCCACCCGACACCCAGCGCCGGGTTCAGGGGCAACTTGCCCCAGTTGGCCAAGGCGTAGCGCGTCGAGACGCTGAGGGAAGCCTCATGCCACTGCAGTGGGCGACGGGCGTCTTCGCGGAAATTTGCATAAGTATTCCCCACCGCGGCCTGCCAGCGATGGCCCAACCCCACTTCGAGTTCCTGCGACCATTCTCGGCGAGGGCTGCCGGAGGGAGTGGTGCCTTCCTGAAAACCGGCTTCAAGCTCGTATTGCTCGCCCGGTTGAACGTAGACGCTCACCCCGGGGAAAGGGCGGCGGGCGGACCACTCAGGCTGGGCATAATCGCCCACCATTTTATTCTCACCCGGCACGCCAGGTGACACGACGGTAACCGTAGGTAGCTGTGTTGGCACCTGCGCAATCATATCGTCGGGCAGAATAAGGATGACCGCTCCTGCAAAGAGATATTTATTCACTCACCCCCTTTGACGTATTGCCTAAGAACACAGCAATGAAAAAGGGCACTCTAATCGGAGGGCTTATGTTGACCGAACTATCGGGGGCATGCCGCTGGGAGCGCGAGAGCGATAGTGCCCCATGGCGATATACATTCCACCATTTGCCAATTTTCGGTTAATCGAGTGCCGGGATTACATCGCACTGGCTCCGGTCCCTGCCTACCGGGAGATCTTTGCTTCGAGGGTAGCGGGTGAGTTGCTTCACGTTACGCCAAATTCACCAGGAGTAGAGAAATTGTGGTCCGTTTCGCGTATCGAACTATCTACTTCCTTGCTGATCAGCAGTTGGAAGTGGAGGTGCGGGGCGGAATCGGCCGTCTATCGACGCGATTGCACCGCTAAAATAACCGTTCCTTAGAGTGAACCAAGTATAATCCATCACTACTCTCGAACTACTTTTTCGAGCCGTTTGGTGTCCGTTTTGGTGTCCGCAGCAATATCACATGGGTGGCACCCGATACCACCACTCCCTCCCCGGCCACCCCCCGGCACCCCGATCCCAGAGGGGTGGTCATTTCGGGGTTGCGTGGGGACAATCCGCGAGAATGCGGGTAAATAGTGACAGCCAGCGTTCGAGACCTATTGCGAGCTCACCCAACTCCGTTTCGCGGGGCCGTAGAGGATCCGGGATTCCGGCGCTTCCACCTGCGAAGGACTGCAGGATTCATTCAACAACGCCGGCGGGAGGGCGGCATGGAAAAGGCTTATTCGCCCTGCGTATGACCAGAGTCGTTGTGCTCCTCTGAATCCTTGTGTTTTTGCTTATGACCAGCGTGGCCATGTTTTCGGGCCTGCTCATGCTCGTTGCTGTGCTGGTCACCGTCTTGTCCGTCGTGCGATCCCTTTTGGTCCTCACCTTGCTGGTTTTGCTCACCGTGTTCACCTTGCTCGCCTTCCTGATCCTTCCGCCGTCCTTCGTCACCATGCCTGCCGTGTTCCTCTTGTTCGCCGCCTTGCTGCTGATGATGATCATTGCCGTCCTGTCCGTCATGCTCGGCGGCGTACGTGGTCGTAGCCGAGGTCAACGCCGTTGTAGCTAAACCTCCGCTGATCACAAGCAGAGCGGACAAGAGAAATGACAAGATAGGTTTCATGAGGTGCATCATGACCCTGTCCTCGCCGTTTTTCAGGCCTAAAAAGGACCCGCCCGTGATTCATAGACCCGATTTACCCTTTTTTCTCTGAGGCCCGTCAACTTTAGCCAAGGAGCTGTCGGTGAAGAACGGCATTTACTCCGACTGCGTCGCGAGACCGCAAGCTGCAGATGCGTTGTGAGAGCTAACCAAGCACAATCCAAAACTACTCCGGAACGCCGTTTTTAAGTTATTTCAACCCGTGGCAGGTTACGGCAGGGTAATCACCTGGGCCGCCTTTGCGTCTCTTTCGTAGTCCTCCAGCAGCGGCAGTGTGACCTGGGTGCGCTTTGCATAAGCTCGGTGCACCGCCTTGGTGTTGTGGCCCAGGGCTAATTTGTGAGACGAAGAATTCCTAATGTATTTCGACCCCGCCGATGAGGCGAGAGACAGCGGGCCACAACTGTCAAAATCCACATTTTTATGCACCCCGAAGTCTCTCAATTGGATAGACCCGATTCCACGTCCCGCTCGCAGGGCAACTATCGGCGGACCTACACCGATTTTCATGCCTTGGAGCACGCCATGCACACTAACATTGCCAGCGACCTGATTTGAACAGGGGCTCCAGGACATAGACGAAAATGGAGATTTTTTACCATCCCACCGATTGACAATAATTTGCAACTAACTTTCGCTCTCTGTTATGCAAAACGCGAAAACGTCGGATCGCGATTTCAGGACGGATTCTGCTCAAGGTGGGTTTCAATTCGCGTCGACCAACTCACCGTGGCCTTCTTTGATCTCACCGCGCAGGTGTAGATCTAGGCTGCAGCGACTCGGGTGGGCGCTCCTGCTGCTCTTGTGCTGGCTTGGGGATGCGCATGCGCAGGTGGGCAAGATCAGCCTGATCAGGGAGGTCTTTTTGGACGCCAATGCGGACGGCAAGCCCGACCATCTTGGCGAAACCGTGACGGTTCGCGGCGTTCTCATCTCGGATCCGATCTCCCTACAAGGGCCTTCCCTAGTGAATTTGCAGGACAGTTCAGGCGGCGTGATATTATTCACGCGGCAGGAAGGGCTACTCGTGGGAAAAGTGCACCGAGGAGACTTGGTCACGGCTTCTGGTGAAGTGACGTTATACAAGGGCAATCGCGAGCTCATACTCAAAGACCTGCGGTATGAAGGCGCAGGGAAGTTGCCATTGCCCCCTCTTGTCACGGTGTCAGAGCTGATGGGTGTGCACTATTCGGGCGCACTTATACGCGTCATTGGCGATCTTAAAGTCGGATCTGATTTCCTGAGCAATAAAGGGTCCGTGGTGCTCCAAGATCCGTCCGGTCAAATCTCCGTCCTTGTTGCGGACCGCTTCTTTGCGAAACCAGAGTTCTTGGAGCGTTTTCAGCAGGGCGGCAAAGTCGAAGTTGTGGGAATTGCAGGCCAGACCAAGGAGGGCGCAGTCCAGGAGTTGGACTATCGCATTGTCCCCCGAGACGCCGCTGATTTTAAATTCTCGTCGATCCCGCCATATCGCAACATCGCCGTCGCTACAGGTTTCCTGTTCCTCTCGGCGTTGGTCTGGATTGCCGTGTCGCGCCGCCGCCTTGCCGACCGGCAAGTGCGTGAGTTGGAACGCGAGTCAAAACGCTCGGCCGAAGAGCGCGACCGTTTTTTCACTCTGTCGCTTGATATGCTGTGCATCGCCAGCACGGAAGGTTATTTCAGGCGGCTCAACCCTGCATTCACGCAGACGCTCGGCTGGAGCATGGAGGAATTGCTCTCGCGCCCGTTTATCGAATTTGTCCATTTCGACGACCGCGTGGCGACCCTTCGAACGATTGAGAATCTTGCTGGTGGCGCGACCACCGGAGATTTCGAGAATCGTTTTCAGTGCAAGAATGCTTCATGGCGAATATTGTCCTGGAAAGCGGTATCGCAGCCCGACGGAACTCTGTATGCGACAGCGCGCGATATAACCGAGCAGTGTAAAACGGATGCTGAATTGCGCATGCTTAATGAGCAATTGGAACAGCGAGTCGCGGAACGAACTGCAGAAATAAGGCAGGCATTGGCCACACTCGACGCCACTGAGGATGCGGCGTTAATCTTCGAACCTGAAACACTGCGGCTTACCTATGTGAACCAGGGCGCCGAGCGTCAACTCGGCTATTCCCGGGAGGAGCTTCTTATGAAGACGTCCTGGCAAATCGGGCTCAAGTTCGACGAAGATCATTTTCGCCAGATCATTGCGCCTATGGTGCAGGGAAAAACCCGCCGGCGGCAGTTCACCACTGCTTACCTTCACAAGGATGGCCATGAAATCCCGGTGGAGATCAATCTTCAGTATGTTACGCCGGCCGGTGAACGTCCACGTTTCATCACCATCGCTCGCGACATCACCGAGCGCATGAAAAACGAACGCGTAGTCCAGCATTCCCAACGACTGGAATCGCTCGGCACATTAGCTGGTGGGATAGCTCACGATCTCAACAATGCATTGTCTCCGATTCTGATGGGCATTGAGCTGCTGAAAATGCAATACCCCAATGCTTCGGGCATCGTGGATATGTGCCAATCCAGCGCACAGCGCAGCGCGGCCATGGTCCGGCAACTTCTAACTTTTGCCAAGGGCGCAGAGGGCAAGCGCGTATCCGTCCAACTAAGCCACTTGCTGAGTGAAATGGTGAATATCATCAATAGCACTTTCCCCAAAAACATCCATTTGATAGCGAACTGGACCCCAAACCTCCCAACGATTTTTAGCGACGCGACCCAAATCAACCAGATTCTCTTGAATTTGTGTGTCAACGCTCGCGATGCCATGCCTGATGGCGGCACTCTGATCCTCGAAGCGCAGCCGGCCGAAATGGACGCCGCAAGTACCGGCACCGCCGCCCCATTCCGGGGCGGTAAATACGTCATGCTGCAGGTGCGTGATAGCGGCGTAGGCATACCTCCGGAAATCCTTGAACGCATCTTCGAACCATTTTTCACAACCAAGGGCCCGGACCGAGGGACCGGGTTGGGGCTGTCCACCGTCATGGGTATCGTAAAAGCCCACGACGGATTCTTGCAGGTCCAATCTCAACCAGGACAGGGTTCGACCTTCACCGTCTACCTGCCCGCCGACACCTCTGGGAGCGCAGTCCAGCCCCTCGTCAAAGAAACCGTCGAGTTCCGTGGGCGAGGAGAAACCGTCCTGCTGGTCGACGACGAACTCTCCGTTCGTGAAGTCGCGTGCGCCATTTTCGCGCGACTAAATCTCAAGTTGCTGACGGCCACCGATGGCACTGAAGGACTTGTTCAGGCAGCCCAAAACCAGTCCAGCTTGCGCGCCATTATTACCGACGTCAATATGCCCAACATGGGCGGCATGGCCTTCGTCCGTACGGTCCGAAAGATGCTGCCGAACGTCTCCATTGTGGTTACAACCGGACTCTTGGAATCAGTCGATTTCGATGAATTCAAAATGCTGGGCGTACAGGCGATCCTCGCCAAGCCGTTCACAGAACAGGAACTCGCCACAGTATTAGAACAAGTATTTTCGGGCGGGTTGCAAACGACTCCCAAAGTGGTTGATGAGCCGGAAACGTGCGATGCGCGATGACCACTGTGCTTGCTGACACGATGTAGGTCATTTTCCAAAAATCCCGCCGGAAAGCGAGCGATCAAACCATTGAATTGGCGTTTGCAGCATCGCACACGTTCATGCTCCCATACTAGGGCAATTGCCGGCCCGTCTGACGGCCGAGCAAGCGGCCTGGGTGCTGAACTGCCAGGCGCATGACGTGCCGGTCCTGGTCGTGGCCCGATTGCTCAAGCCCTTGGGCAACCCCCAGCCCAACAGCGTCAAGTATTTCTCTACTGTTGAGGTTCTGGAACTCGCCAAGGATCGCGCTTGGCTGGCGAAGGTGACGAACGCAGTATGCCAACACTGGAGGCAAAAGAATCAGCACAAGAAGATGCCTGCTGTTCTTTTAGCAGGGATCGGACTATAAGGCCCTATAACTAGGGCCTAAAATCGGGGACAGATGACTGTTGGAGGACTCCAATCATCATGTTATAGTCATGCCAGATCACACAAACTCTCGTCGTCTAAATCAAATTAACCCAATGAAAAAGCTAATCTGTCTCGTTACATCCCTTGCTTTAGCCACAATTTGCCATGCTGGCGGCCGGGAAAACGCGCACGCCTCCAGACCATCTGCGGCGGCATCGAATGATGGATTGACGGAAAGTCCACGGGTTAAGAACTCCAGCACCGAAGGCAAAAGCCAGAAGCAAAAGAATAAGTCCAATGGCCTCACGACTCCGACGGGCGAGGACCTTGAGGCAGCCGACCAGGCGGATCAGTCCGGTAATCAAGAAAACGAGCAAGGCGCCAAGGCGAAAAATAAGAGCAAAGAGAACAACACCGAAGGTAAAAGCCAGAAGCAAAAGAATAAGTCCAATGACCTCACGACTCCGACGGGCGAGGACCTTGAGGCAGCCGACCAGGCGGATCAGTCCGGTAATCAAGAAAACGAGCAAGGCGCCAAAGCGAAAAATAAGGGCAAAGAGAACCGCACCGCAGGCGATCAGTCCGGTAATCAAGAAAGCGAGCGAGGCGCCAAGGCGAAAAATAAGGGCAAAGAGAACGGGTCCAAAGGTAAGAAGTAGCGGAAAGCTGGAACCCAAAAGTTTACTAACATTGCCGACAACCTCCGGCTGGTTTATCCGCAGGTTGCGACAGGCAGCCGAATAACCGTGGTGCTAGTCATGTCCCTTTCGTAGTCCTCCAGTGAGGGTAGCGTGACTTGGGCGCGTTTAGCGTTAGCCCGGTGCACGGCCTTGCTGTTGTGGCCCAGGGCCAGCTGCGCGAACCGTTCGGGATAGCCTGCCACCTTGGCCCGTTCTGCCTAGGCATACCGGTAGCTATGCAGGGTCACGCCATGAATCCCCAGGCCGACGCATCGCTGCTTGAACTCCGTAGCCCGGTTGCCAGGCAACCGGCCCCGCAAGTACGGGAACAGCGGCCCCACCTTCGGCAAGGTTGCCAGGATGGCCTCCACCTACTTACCAAATCGAATCTGTGGGGGCTGCTGGTTGTCCCGCCAACGGGTCTTCATGCGAACAAAGCAGATGATCCGCGCCGGCCAGTCCACGTCCTCGGCCTCCAGGTGGGCCAGGTCCGACTGCGAAGCGCCCAGGTGCCAGGCCAGTTGATAGAGCGCCTTGCGCTCGGGATTGCCTTCGCGGGCGATGATCCGGCTAGCCGGAAACGGAGCCGCAGGGTTAGCGGGTAGTCGGCGGGTTAGTTCCGATTACGCCCAGTACTCAGGGAGTAGAAAAAAGAGTGTCCGTTTTGGTGTCCGGTCCCAAACCTGCCCCTCCAAAACTCACCAGCTAAGCTGGTTGGAAGTGGAGGTGCGGGGCGGAATCGAACCGCCGAATAGAGCTTTTGCAGAGCTCGGCCTTACCACTTGGCTACCGCACCGGGCTGAAACGAGCGCGCAACTTGGGTCAAAATTTAGGGTTCCGCAAGTATTGAAATTTCTGCTCCCAATCAGTCCTAGATCGGCCGTTCCTCCAGCTCCTCCGGCTCGGGTTCGATCTGGTGCAGGGGCGGGACACGCTTGAGCGAGGGCACGATCCAGGCAATGAGGCCAGTCACGGCAATGGTACCCAGGCCGCCGACGCCGGCCGCCATGACCGGGCCGAAGAGCGCGGCGCTGAGCCCGGCGCGCAGGGCCGAGATCTCGTTGGACGAGCCGATGAAGAGCTGGTTCACGGCCGTCACGCGGCCGCGGAGGGCGTCGGGCGTCATCAGCTGGACGAGCGAGTGGCGGACCACGACGCTGTAGTTATCGAAGACCCCGCTGAAAAACAGGGCGACCAGCGAGAGCCAGAAGACGGTGGAGAGGCTGAAGAGGCTGATGGAGACGCCGAAGCCCGCCACCGACCAGAGCATCAGCAGGCCGGGCCGGCAGGCGCTGTGCCGGTGGGCGGTGAACATCGCCATGCAGATGGCGCCGGCCGAGGGGGCGGCGCGCAGCCAACCGAGGCCGGCCGGGCCGACGTGCAGGATCTTGTCGGCATAGATGGGCAGGAGCGCGGTGGCTCCACCCAGCACCACGGCGAAGAGATCGAGGGCCATGGCGGCGAGGACGGTGGGATTGCGCCACATGAAATCGATGCCGGCGAACATCCCCACGGCGGAACGCCCGCCCGTTGCCGGGGGCACGGTGAGCTTCACGCCGATGAGGAGCAGGGCGAGGGCCAGCGAGGTGAACACATCCAGCAGGTAGACGGCGGAGTAGCCCCAGTAGGCCACGATCGCGCCGCCGAGGGCCGGGCCGACTACGGTGGAGAGTTCGAAGGTGCTGGCGCTCCAGTTGACGGCGTTGCTCAGGGCCGAGGGTGGGATCAGCAGCGGCACGATCGCGGCGCGGGAGGGCCCGGCGAGCACCCGGGTGATGGCCTGCAGAAACAGAAGCAGGTAGACCAGTGGGAGCGCCGGGTGGTCGAAGTTCAGGGTGGCGGGATCGACATGGCGCTCGAAGACGAGCGCGATGTGGCGCAGGATATCGTTGGCCTGCTGGAGCACGGCGTGCCGCGGGATCGACGCGTGGTAATGAGCGGTGGCGGCCAGGGCGACGGAGAGCAGAGTCGAGACAGCGGCACTGCGCAGGATGATGAGACGGCGATCATGCTGGTCGGCCAGAACGCCCGCGGGCAGCACGAGCGCAAGCAGGGGCAGGACATTGACGAGCCCCACGAGCCCGAGGGCGGTGGCGGAATTGGTCCATTGGTAGATCTGCCACGCCGCCGCGACGCTCAGCGCCTGCCGGCCGATGTTGGACAGGAAATTGCCGGCGAGGAAGTGCCGGTAGCCGCCGTGCCGCAACGCGGCATAGGGATCGTGGGCGCTGTCGCCGCTCATCGCGCGAAGAAGGGATTGTGCTTCTTCTCCTGCTTGAGCGTGGTGAGCGGGCCGTGGCCACAGGCGAAGACCGTGTCGAGCGGGAGCTTCATCAGCTTCTGCTTGTTGTTGCGGAGCTGGATGTCGTAGGAGACGAGCCCGCCGCCCATCGAACTGGCGAAGAGGGAGTCGCCAACGATGGCCAGCGGCCAGGCCAGCCCGGTGACGTAGTAGGAAGTCTGGCCCGGCGAGTGGCCCCAGGTGAAGAGGGTCTTGATCGCCAGTTCGCCGAGGTGGAAGTGGGCGTTTTCCTGGAAGGTTTTGGCGCCGGGGTGGGGCGCGGGCTCGAGTTCGCTGGCCCAGACTTCCGCGCCGGTGGAAGCGAGGCGAGGCAGGTCGGCGATGTGGTCGTCGTGGGTGTGGGTGAGGAAGATGTAGCGCAGCGTCAGGTTCTCGCCGGCGACGGTGTCGAGCATCGCCTGGGCGTTAGTCCCGGTGTCGAAGGCGGCGGCCTGACGCGTCTTGCCGTCCCAAATGAGATAGGCGTTGACCGTCATGTCCCCGTCGGGGGTGTTGAACATGGCGAAGCCGCGCGGGAAGAGCGGCTGCTCGGGATACCACTCGCGGCGGGCGAGGGCGAGGAGGGCCTCGCGCTCGAGGTGGAGCGGCTTGGCGAGGGCGCGGATGACATGGTCGCGGATCTCGCCACCCTTGACGGCCTGCACCTCGGCGGTCGTGACGCCGGCCCGCGCGGCGAGGGTGGCGTCAGTCAGCTGGTGGCCGCGCTGGGCCTTGCCGATGACGTCGGTGAAATTGTCCTCAAGCGGAATGCGTGGCATTGCCGAGAGCCAATCGCGCCGCGGGCCATTCGCAAGTCCCGGGTTGGCGCGCGAGTTTCGGAACCTACTTGGCCGCCTTGCGCTGCAACAGGTAGGTGGGCATCGGGGCCGAGTGCTTGATGTCGATGACGCCCATCGGCTGGAAATCGTATTTGTCGGCGAGGAGGCCCTTGGTGACCTCGGATACCTGCACGTGGCCGGGTTTGCCGTGGGATTCCATGCGGCTGGCGATGTTCACGGTGTCGCCCCAGAGGTCGTAGGCGAACTTCCGGGTGCCGATGATGCCGGCGACGACGGGGCCGCTGTTCATGCCGATGCGGATGGCCCAGTCGAGCTGGTGCCGGCGGTTGAAGGCGGCCACGGTCTCGAGGAACTCGAAGGCGGCGGCGGCGCAGACCTCGGCGTGGTCGTTGCGGATGACCGGGACGCCGCTGACCAGCATGTAGGCGTCACCGATCGTCTTGATCTTCTCGAGCTCAAGCTGCTCGGCGATGCGGTCGAAGCTGGAGAAAATCTCGTTGAGCAGCTGGACGGTGCGCTGCGGCGACTGCCGCGAGGAGATGCGCGTGAAGCCGACGATGTCGGCGAACATCACGGTGGAGTCGATGAAGCTGTCGACAATGGTGCGCTGGCCGGCCTTGAGGCGCTCGGCGATAGCCCTGGGCAGGATGTTGAGCAGGAGGCGCTCGGACTTGGTGCGCTCGACCTGGAGCTGGGCAAGGAAAGCCTGCTCCTGGTCGCGGAGGCGCTTCTTTTCCAGCGAGGCGGTGATGCGGGCGCGGAGGATGACGGGGCTGAAGGGCTTGGGGACGTAGTCCTCGGCGCCGGCCTCAATGCAGCGGACGGTGCTGTCCACGTCGTCGAGGGCGCTGAGCATGATGACGGGAATGTGCTTCAGGCGGGGATCGGCCTTGATGTACTCGAGGGTCTGGAAGCCATCGAGCTCGGGCATGACAATATCGAGGAGAATGAGGTCGAAGTTGCCGTCCTTGACCTTGGTGAGGGCCTCGCGGCCGGTGGAGGCCTCGGTGACATCGTAGCCGAGTTTTTCCAGGCGGCGCAGCAGCATGTCCCGGTTCATGGCGTCGTCATCGACGGCCAGGATCCGGGCGTGGGGCATCGGCTGGTTGGAAAGGCCGAACTCCTCCGGCCGGGCGCCGCCCACGTTGGGCGAAGGCGCTTCCAGGGAACTCATGACCCCGGGGGCATCGCCGGGGGTGGGCGCAGCGTCGGCCAGATCGGCGGCGGCCGTGTTCTCGGACAGGCTGAGTAGATTCTGCGCGGCGAGGACGATCTTCTCCAAGTCCTTGGCAATGGCCGTCTGGCCGGCGGTCTGGGCCTTGGCCAGGCTCTGGTTGGTCAGGTTGATCACCCCGCCGAGGGGGACGCGGAGGTTATCACGCAGGGCGGCGAAATCGACCTTGCCGGCCTCGATTTTCCAGGCGGCGAGGGCGTCGTTGATAAGGGCCAGGAGCTCGCCGCCACCCGAGTGGATGCGCTTGAGCTCGGGGAGGAGGTCGGTGGTGCCGCTCTCCTCGGCTGTCTCCATGAGCAACTCGCAGTAGCCGATGATCTGGTTGAGGGGAGTGCGCAGGGCGTGGCGTAGCTTGGACAGGCCCTCGTGGTCACGGGTCTTGAGCGCCTTGAGAAGGGGGGCGAGGGTGACAGGCGGAACGGGTCCACCGGACGGACTGGCTGGCTCTCCGGTCATGCCTTGGGCTTCGGGGGGAATTTCTTCAGCAGATCCTCGATCTTCAGGAGCAGGCGGTTGAGCTCGACCGGCTTGGTGTCGAAATCGTCGCAGCCGGCGCCAAGGGCCTTCTGGCGGTCACCCTCCATGGCGTGGGCGGTGAGGGCGATGACGGGGATGTTAGCGGTGGCGGGGTCGGACTTGACCTGCTTCGTGGCGTCCCAGCCGTCTAGGACCGGGAGGGACATGTCCATGAGAATCAGGTCGGGGAGCTCGCTCTTGGCGAGCGTGACGCCGGCGCCGCCATCCACGGCGATGACGATGGTGTACCCGCGCTTTTCGAGGCGACGTGTGAGCATGTCGCGGTTCATTTCGTTGTCTTCAACCAGCAGAATCTTGGGCATGGTAGTCGGGGGGTGAATGGATCAGGTGGGGGTGAGGGCCGCGGTCGAGATCGAGCGGCGGATGGAGCCGATGAGGTCCTCGCGGCTGAAACGGCCCTTGAGGAGGATGCCCACGGTGCGGGGCGTCAGGTAGTCGCGCATGTCGCTGGTGAGGTCCATGGAGGTCACGACCACGACGGGGATTTTCTTCCACTCGGGGTTCTTGCCGATGACCTCGAGCAGTTCAAAGCCGTTCATGCCGGACATCTTGAGGTCGAGGATGATCATGGCCGGGGTGCCCAGCTTCATGATGCGTAGGGCGGCGTTGCCGTTGATGGCGGCGCGGGAACTCCAGCCCTCCCCGTCGAGCAGGCGGGTGATGAGGGTGCGGGAATCGGCGTCGTCCTCGACCAGCAGGATAAAGGACGACGGCAACGGGGCGAGCTGCGCGGCGATCTCCGCCGTGAGCTGGTTGGCGTCGATGGGCTTGAAGAGGACGGCGGCGGCGCCGAGGGACATGGCCATCTCCAGGCCGCTGGCGCCGCTCAGGATGATGACCGGGACGTCGGCGAGGGCGGGCTTGTTCTGGAGCTTGGTGAGCACGGTCCAGCCGTCCATTCCGGGCATCATGATGTCGAGGATGATGAGGTTGGGGATCATCTGGACGGCCAGATCGAGTCCCTGCTGGCCCGAGCCGGCGGTGAAGACCTCGTAGCCGCTCTGGTCCAGGATCTCGGAAATGACCACGCGGATGTCCTTGTCGTCATCGATCACCAGGATCTTGGGGCGCTTCTCCACGAAGGGGGAGCGTGTGAGCCGGTGGCTGGCCTGGTTGACGATCTTGGGCTTCTTGATCTCAACAGTGGCGGGCAGGCGGATCGTGAAGGTGGAGCCCTGGCCGGCGGCGCTCTGCACGGTGATGTCGCCCTGCATCATCTGCGCGAACTGCTTGGAGATCGCGAGGCCGAGGCCAGTGCCGCCGTACTTGCTCGTGGTGGACGCGTCGGCCTGGCTGAAGGCCTGGAACAGGCGGGTGAGCTGCTCCGGCGACATGCCGATGCCCGTGTCGATGACGGCGAACTCGATGGACTGGCCGTCCGGCAGGCGGGAGAGCTTGAGGGTGATGGTGCCCTTCTCGGTGAACTTGCTGGCATTGCTCAGCAGGTTGAGGAGCATCTGGCGGAGCTTGGTGGCATCGGCGTGCATGGAGCCGATATCGGGCGGGCAATCGAGGGTCAGGGTGTTCCCCTTCTTGGCGACCAGAGGGGAGGCGGTGGCTATGACCTCGTTGATGGTCTTGGCCAGGTCGAAGGTCTCGAGGTAGAGCTCCATCTTGCCGGCCTCGATCTTGGAGATGTCGAGGACGTCATTGATGAGGCCGAGCAGGTGGCGGGCGGCGTTGAGCACCTTGTCGAGGTCGTCGGCGGTGCGGGTGTCGCCTTCGTCAACGGCATCCTCGCGGAGAATTTCGCTGTAGCCGATGATGGCATTGAGAGGGGTGCGGAGCTCATGGCTCATCTTCGCGAGGAAGCTGCTCTTCGCCTTGCTGGCCTCCTCGGCGTCCTTTACGGCCTTGGCCAGGAGCTTGGTGCGATCCTCGACGCGGGCCTCGAGTGTGCGGTTGGCCTCCTCGAGCTGATCCTTGGCGCCTTCCGCGGTCTCGCGCGCCTGCTCGAGCTCGGAGGTCTTGGTCTGGACAGTCTGCAGCATCGCGTTGAAGGATTCGATGAGCTCGCCGATCTCGCCGCTGGCCGAGCTCTGCACGCGCTCCGTGTAGTCGTGGGTGCGCTGGACGGTGGTGGCCACGTGGGCCAGCTCGGTGATGGGCTGGGTGAACCGGCCGCCGAGCCGGAAGGCCACCGTGATGGCCAGGAACGCGGCGCTGGAAAAGATGATGAGTGCCAGCTTGATCAGGTCCTTGAAGCGGTCCTTGTCGGCCTCGCTTTCCGCGGCCTTGAGGTAAAGCAAGCCGATGGTCTTGTTGTTTGATACGATGGGCGACCAGGCCACCAGCCGGTGGGTGTCGAAGATGGGCTTTTGAAACACCTTGGGGGGCGGGGGGATGAACTCATGCGCGCCCGGGCGCATGTAGCGGGCCAGGAGTTTGTTGTCCGGGGTGTAAAGGGCGGCGGCGGCGATCTGCGAATCCACGCCCAAGGCGCCCAGCTGCAGGTCGGTGGCCTCGGGATTCTGCTCCAGCAGCGGAGTCAGGTTTTCGACCATCAGGAACCGCGTTTTTTCCAGCCGTGATTCGATCTCCGCGTTGAACTGGCGCACGTCATACAGGTAAAGCCCGACCAGTGCGAGTGACAGGGTCACACCGCAAATCATCAGGATAAACAGGGTCAGCTGCCAGCGGAACGAAAGGCTTTTCACAAGGGAGGAGACGTCCTCCTAAGCCTGTGCATTGTGGCGCAAAGTCAACGTGATAGCTGACTACGGCGTCCGGGCGAAGTCGCTGAAGGTGACCCGGAGATTTTCCTCCGAGGGGATGAAGAGGATCCGGCCCTTGAACCGGGAGGTGTGCGCCACCGGCAGGCTGGGGTGCCCGGCGTCGGGCGCGGCAAAGGTGGCCTCCACCTGCAACTCGTCCATTTTCACGCCGAGCACGGGTGAGTAGGGATTGTCGAGTGTCAGGGTGTACTTCGCGATGTACGGTGAGCGCTTGGTGACGGTCAGGTGCAGGACGAGGTGGCCGAGCATCTTGTCGGCCCCGGTGGATTCCTGGCGGAAGCCGCCCTTGAATTCGGCGCGCTCGTCGTCCTCGCGCACCAGCACGAGGCTGCCCGGCTCGATGTCCGCCTTTTGGAAATTCGACTGCGGACCGACGGGCGTGCCGGGCGGGCGGGACTGCCGGTATTTTTCAATTTCCTCGCTGGTGGGGGCGCGTCCGTGGCAGCGGATGAGCGTCCACTGCGAGTCGGGAGCCTGCGCGGCGTCGAACCGCTCGACCAGGACGTCGTCGTTGCGCGTGGTGGCGATGGTGCAGGCCCAGCCGGGTGGTACCCCGGGCGTGAAACTGGCCAGGGCGGTCCGGAGGTAGGCCGGCATCTCGGCGGCGGCGGGCAATACGGCGAGGGCCCAAGCGAGCAGGCAAAGCCAGGCGCGGCCTGCACTATTGGCGGGCCGGGGGCTGGCGGGAGATGAACCACTCGAATTGGCCATGAAAGGTGAGCGTGCCGGCGCGATCCTTGAGATCAATCAGGATCAGGGCGCTGGTCTGGCCGCGGCCGGACAATTCGACCAGGAAACGCTCGCGGGTCTGCGCTTCGAGGGTGCCGAACGCCAACAGGTCGCCCGTGGCCGGCCGGCGGTATTTGACCTCGACCCCGCGCACGACCGCAAACACCTCGCCGACAGTCTCCCCGAACTCGCGCTGCAGGCACTCGGCGCTGGCCGCCTCGGCGAGGGAGAACTGGGCCGCCGCATGCATGATGCCGAGATGGTTCAGCACGAGCGGGGCAAAGGGCAGTTCCAGCAGATGGGCCGCACCGGCCGGGGCTAACCGGATACCGAGGGCCTGATTATAGGCGAGGTCGGTGGCTTTCAACGGCCGCAGGCTCGGGTTCGGGGTCAAAGTTGGCAATGCCGGAGTGCCCTAAGGGAAAGTCCGGCCGTGCGTGGTATAGCTGGAGGCACCCATGAACATCGAACGCTATACCATGCCGGTCATCATCGCAGCGGCCTTGCACGGCGCGCTTTGGTTCAGTTTTTCTGACAAGGGGGTCGCACCCCTGAGTAACCGCGGCGACAAGCCCGTGGACTTGCCGCCTCTCGTGGATCAACTGGCGATGGTCCCGGAGGATCCGGGCGAGGCCGGTGACGGGGTGGTTTTCGGTGACGCGGCCCCCTTGCCGACTCTCCATGATATCCCCGCGATACTGCGGCGGGAGGATATCTTTATCGTCAGGGTCACGGAACATCTCACCCCACTCAATCCAGTCGAGAGATTACCCAAGGACATGGGTGGGCTGACCGGACCGGGCGACGGCATGCGGGGTGCCACTGCCGTTCCCGATTTTCGCAATCTGGATCGTATTCCGCGCGCCACCGTACGGCCGGTCCCGTTCTATCCGGACAGCATGCGCCGCAATGGTACCAGCGGTTCAGTGACCTTGCGGTTTGTCGTGGACACCACGGGCCGGGTGGTGACCGCCGAGGCCATGAGTTGGACCCACCGCGATTTTGTCGATCCGGCGGTGGCGGCGGTCCTGCGTTGGCGGTTCGAGCCGGGCACGCTCAATGGCCGCAAAGTGAGCTTCCGCATGGCGGTGCCCATCGAGTTCAACGCGGCGCTTTGACGCGGGCCGCGAGAAGATCAACCGGCGCGGGCGTGAACCAGCCGGTTGACGCGCTCGACGAGTTCCTGCGGGCTGAAGGGCTTGGTGAGATAGTCGAGCGCGCCCAGTTCCAGCCCGAGATCCCGTGAATCGGGGGACGACCAGGCCGAGACGATCACGATCGGAATCGTCGCGGTCAGGGGATCGCGGCGCAGGATCTCACACACGCCGAAGCCGTCCAGGTCGGGCAGCATCAGGTCGAGGAGGATCAGGTCGGGCCGGTTCTGCCGGACGGCGTGGATCGCTTCCCAGCCGTTAGTTGCGGTGGTCACGTCGTGGCCCGCCCGGACCAAGTGGTATTGCATCAGGTCGATGAGGTCGGGTTCATCATCCACCGCGAGAATTTTGGCCGGACAGATCATGGCCCCAGTCTGCCCCGCCGGTGTGACGGTTGTGCGTGTGTCGCGTCACGATTGAGTGACGAATGCCCCGCTCACCACTGGTGATAGGCCGGGTGCCCCGGTTGCACGATGACAAAGGTGCCGCGGCAGGTGGCGCGCGGCTTGCCGTCGGAGGTCAGGGTCGCCTCGATGGTCGCGCGATGGCCGGCTGACTCCACCACGCGGGCCACGAGTTCCACCGGCGAGGCGAGGGGGGTGGGGCGCAGGAGTTTGATGGCGTAGTCGGCGGTGACGGTGCAAAGCGGCTGGTCGCGCCCGGCCAGCTTCATGAGGTGCCAGGCGGCCGTCCAATTGCTGTGACAGTCGAGGAGAGTGCCGATGATCCCGCCGTTCAGCATGCCGGGGAAGGCTTGGTATTTGTCCCCCGGCTGCCACTCGGCGACGACCTCCGCGCCGCGAATAAAGCTCTGCAAACGCAGGCCGTGGGGGTTGGCCGGACCGCAGCCAAAGCACCCGCCGTCGGGGGAGTAAAGTTCCTGCAAGCAGATGTCAGTCATGGATGATGGGACTTTTGGCCGGACAAACTTTAAACGAGCAACTTAGTAAAATTTTTATCTGGCACCCAATCGGTCCTGTGCCATGTTATTTTTCGATATATAAAATACCTATGGCACGCAAGATAGCCTTCCTCAATTACAAGGGCGGTGTAGGCAAGACCTCACTCATCGTTAATACAGCAGCGAGCCTCGCCCGGCGCGGTATGCGCGTGCTGTTGATGGATTTCGACACGCAGTCCAACGCCAGCATCTGGCTGATGAAATTGGACCGCTGGAACAAGATCAATGCCACGGGCGTGGGTTCGGTGTATTCCATTTTTGATCCGGGCAAGCAGCGCCTCAAGGACTGCGTGGTCAAGGATGTGGTCGAGGGCAAGGACGGTGAGAAATTGCTGCCCGGCCTCGATCTCGTGCCGACCACGTTCAACCTCGTCGACCTCGAGGGTGAGTACAAACCCGATCCCAAGCGTCCCTCCTACGTCATTTTCCAGGAGCAGCTGGCCGAGATCGAGAGCAACTACGACTTCATCCTCTTCGACTGCCCGCCCAACGTCCTGCGCGCCTCGCAGAACGGCGTCTATTGCGCCGGCGAGATCTATGTGCCCTCCAATCCCGACGCGTTGAGCCTGATCGGCTTCACCCTGCTCGTGGAAAAGCTGCTCCGCTTCCAGCAGACCTCGGCCAGCTTCCGCACCACGGCCATGGGCCCCGCGTCGCAGGTCTACGGCATCGTCTTCAATTCCATCAAGACCAACACCGACATCGAGGTGCCGAAGATGCGCATGCAGCTTCGCCTGAATCAATTCAAGACGCAGAAACGCGGCTGCGCGCCGGCGGCGAAGATCTGCACGACGCAGATCCGCGACGCGATGATCGTGCGGCGCGCGGTGACGCTCGGCCTGCCCGTGTTCCTGGTCGGCACCGAGGGAGCCGAGGCTGACGGTGTCGCCAACGACTACATGAAGCTCGCAACCGAGATCATCGAGAACGCCCCTCCCGCCTGACCTTAGAATCCCCAATCCACTGCAACCATGGCCAAGTATACTTCCACCGAATGGGATGATATCCGCAAAAAATTCCGCCACTCCATCATGGCGGAGACCTCGCTCGTCAGCCTGGCCCAGAACCTCGACACCCAGGAATGGCCGCATGCGGGCCCGGATGAGAAGCCGGCAAAATACATCGATTTCGACTACGACGAGCTGCTGATGATGCCCGAGATCGCGGGCAAGACCGACAAGGCCGACCATCTCATCGGCATCCTCAAGGAAACCCTCTCCTTCGACGACCCGTTTGGCGACATGGTCACCCAGGTCGAGGAGACGGCCTCCAAGGAGAACCCGATCCTCAAGACGCTCGCCCGCCTCGGTATATCCGACAAGTTCCCGCTGATGCTGACCAATTTCAGCGAGGGCACCCGCGTGGTGTGTGCCTCCGAGGGCATCAAGACCATCGGCGAGTTCGCGAACCTCGGCCAGCAGATGTCCACCCGGGTCGTGCTGGGCGGCGATTTCCGCAACGCCCTGAACGCCCTGAGCCACGGCGACGAGGAGGGCATCAGCCAATTCCTGCCTTACCGCAAGGGTTCCACCGGCCTGCATCTGGCGGAGGCGATTGGCTTGATCCCCGCCGGCCTGCCGCGCGCCGAGCAAATTTCCCTCGCCAAGGCCTACGGGGCCAAGCTGTCCAACACCGATGCCGCCGCCGCCAAGCCGATCGGCAAGGACCAGGTCGAGAAGCACGAGGGCATGATGCGGGCTTCAGTCACCGCCGCGCTCGATTGGTTCAAG